>Ga0164243_10005016_pt1 | contig 20375 bp, 21 predicted proteins | sample OricompcompostOP_FD_108781 | JGI IMG/M metagenome (GOLD analysis project Ga0164243, IMG submission 108781) | Organic Plus compost microbial communities from Emeryville, California, USA - Original compost - Organic plus compost (OP) | ecosystem: Engineered > Solid waste > Mixed feedstock >...
GCGCTGGCCGCCGGCGATGGTGCCGGGCGAGCGGCGGCCCAGGTACCCGACGGCGGCGGCATGGCCGTCTACCGCGGCTGGATGATGACCAGCGGCCAGTACGCCGCACTCGCGAGTGCCCTCGCCGCCAGGGGCGTGACCTTGCGGACCAGTCCCGCCCAGTACCGCCGAGCCCACGAACTGCCAGGTTGGCACCCGGCCCTGGCTCCAGTCACCTCTGCCGCGACCTGGACGGCCGGCGACGACGAGCAGCAGTTCCGCGCGGCGTGCGCACGCCTGGGACCGGGCCCGGCGGTCCTGCGCGACTACGTCAAGTCGATGAAGCACTACTGGCACGAGGCTGCCTACATCCCCGACACCACCGACCACACCGCCGCGTGGACGGTCGCGACCCGATTCCGGGAACTGCGCGAGGACGAGTTCACCGGGGGCTTCGTACTGCGCCGATTCGAACAGCTCACGTCCGCAGAGGTACGCACCTGGTGGACCGACGGCACCTGCCGCCTGATCACCACGCACCCTGACACACCGGATGACCTCCCGCCGGACATCGACCTGACGCCCTTCACCCCGCTGATCCGTTCCCTCGCACTGCCGTTCACCACCGCCGACCTGGCCCTGCGCGCAGACGGGACCTGGCGGCTCATCGAGCTCGGCGATGGCCAGGTCAGCGACCGCCCACCGATCACCGACCCCACGACATTCCTCAACGCCGTCCTAGGCCCATAACCCACATACCGACAAGCGACTCCGTAACAGTGCCGAGACCGTCAGGCGGCAATGACACCACTGAATCCGGCGCTTCTCCCAGATTGCTCCCAGCACAAGAAGAAGGGCCCCTCTCCCGGCGGAGAAAGACCCTCTGACCAGTCGGGACGGCGGGATTTGAACCCACGACCCCTTGACCCCCAGCGGCACAAATGCGTCGAATGAGCTTCCCGTCAAGATCGCCTGTTTCGCGCTAAGATGCAGGTCAGCAGGCATTTTCCGGTGCCATTCTGGACCAGCCGGTACCGCCCAGTACCAAGCTGTCCGCGGTCATGGTGCGGTCAAGCGATCTTGGAGGGGTGATCGCGATGGGGTGGACGCGCGAGCGCGTCAACAGCCGTGGCCGCTCCCGTTACACCGCCTACTACCGGGACATCCGCGGCCGCACCCAGGTGGCCGGCACCTTCCCGACGGAGAAGGCGGCCAACAAGGCGTGGCAGGCCGCCGAGGTACGGGTCAGCGAAGGCCGCCAGGGCGACCCGCGCCGAGGCCGTCAGCGCTTCGAGACGTACGTGAACGATGAGTGGCTCCCGAACCACGTCATGGAGGCGACCACTCGCGAGGGCTACACCGGCCAGATCCGCAAGCACATCACGCCGTGGTTCGGCCCGATGCGGATGAACGAGATCATGCCGGCGAACGTCCGCGAGTGGATCACTCACCTCCAGCGCGAGGGCGAGAGTCCCGCGAACATCCGCACCCTGAAGGCCATCCTGTCCGGGATCTTCACCACGGCCCTGAACGACCAGGTGACGTTCCTCCACCCGTGCAAGGGCGTCAAGATCCCCACGGTCCCGAAGAAGCCCTTCACGATCATCACCCCCGAGCAGTTCGACAACCTGTACACGGCGCTGCCGAACGCCGACACCCGCATGCTCATCGAGATGTCCATCGACAGCGGCATGCGCTGGGGCGAACTGACCGAGCTGCGCGTCGGCGATCTCGACCTGGCCAACGGCATCGTCACGGTCAGCCGCGCCGTGGTCCAGGTGTCCCCGAAGTACCACCCGGAGGGCCGCCGTTTTCTGGTCAAGCAATATCCCAAGGACCGCGAGTTCCGCCGCTTCAAGCTCAGCGCCGACGTGGTGACGAGGCTGGCGAACCACATCAAGACCCACGACCTCGGCGACGACGACCTTCTGTTCACGTACGAGCCGAAGCAGAAGCCCCACCTGTCCGTCGTCGAGAACCCCGACGAGCTGGGCCTGACCGAGCCGAACGAGAAGGGCCACACCTACCGCCACGGCACCATGAGCGCCTACAACGCTGGCAAGTGCCGCTGCGACCACTGCCGCGCAGCCTCAGCCCGCTACCGAGCTCAACGCCGCGCCCAAGGCAAGGACAGTCCCCGCCGTCCAAGGCTGGTCGACACCGACGGCCACATCCCCCGCAACTGGTTCCACAACCAGGTCTGGGAACCGGCCTTGAAGAAGGCCAAGATCGACACCAAGGTCCACCTCAAAGACCTCCGCCACGCCCACGCCTCCTGGCTCCTAGCCGGCGGCGCCGATCTCCAGGTCGTGAAGGAGCGCCTCGGCCACGGCAGCATCCGCACCACCGAGAACTACCTCCACACGCTTCCTGATGCTGACACCACGGCACTTGATGCCTTGGCGAGGATCCGCAATCGACGCCCTGCCTCGGCCAAGTGAACTCACAGCGAAGGCCCGCCGGACGAGCGATCCGGCTGTGTTCCTTGCGGAGCTCGGCGAATCGAGTACGATTCGAAGAACTCAGACTAAGAGGACTCTGCAATGTATCTAAAGCGAATTGTATGTAAGGATCTTCGCGGGTTTGCCGAGATTGACCTCGATCTCTGCCCGCTTGCCCCTGGATCGCATTCACGGGGTGGTTCAAGAAGCAGAGCGCGTAGTGAAAGTCTGCTCAAATTTGAGCATATTCTCCGTCAGTACGAAAAGGGAGAGTCGGCGAGCAATGGACTGTTCGGGATTCAGGAGTCACTCTCGGTGGACATGGAGATGTCGTCGGATGGGCATTACCCGGGCTGGGCAGTGATTACGGGCGACAATGGCTCCGGCAAGACGACACTCCTTAAAGCGATAGCACTCGCACTTATGGGTCCTGATAAGTCCCGGTATCTTCAAGAGAATTTCGAAGGGTGGGTGAGTCATGGAGAGGATAAGGCGGAAATATCGCTTGAAATAAGGCCGGATAATAGTCGCGATAAAGTAAAAGGTGGTGGGCATCCGTATAAGAATACCTTCTGGGCTGAGGTCGATATCGTCAAGACCGTGGAGCAATTTCGACCAGGTGATCACTGGTCATTGAGGCAAAGTGATCATTTCAAGCAAAAGCAGCGGGGCGCAGCTAACGGGCCGTGGGAAGCGATGCCCGGATGGCTCGCCGTTGGATACGGTCCTTTTCGTAGGCTGTATGGGAGTTCCCCAGAGGCTGCCGGTCTGGAAGCGGATCCGATTAAGGCCCGGTTCGCCACTCTCTTCAAAGAAGATGCGACGTTGATTGGCGCCGAGAAGTGGCTTCAAGATCTCGATTATCAACGCAAGGACAATCGGTCTGAAGCGACAGAAGTCCTCGAAGCCGTCACCACGCTACTTCAAGCAGACTTTCTGCGGAATGGTATGCAATTCGATCGTGTGGATTCTCGAGGCGTTTGGCTCCTGGATCACGAGAATCGAACGCTACGGCTTGCCGATATGAGCGAGGGATACCGCGCAGCCCTTGCGATGCTCATCGACATTGTTCGACAAATGTTTCTGACATACGGGTTCGATCCTGATATTGTTAAAAAAGAGGGAGAATTTGTCTATGTTAATGCGCCAGCGGTTGTGCTAATTGACGAGGTCGACGCTCATCTGCATCCAGCCTGGCAGCGTGAGATCGGCACGTGGCTGAAACAGCATTTTCCGTTCGTGCAGTTTATTGTTACAACCCATAGTCCGCTCGTGTGTCAGGCAGCAGATGGCGGGCGGGTATATATACTTCCTGCAGCTGCTAATGGGGATGAGCCCCGACTCGTCGAGTCGGAGGAGTATGCAAGAATTATCGCGGGTCGGCCCGATGAGGTTCTCCAGACAGAAGCGTTCGGGTTGCATCAGACACGGTCGCCCAGGATATCCAGAATTCGGCGGCGCCATGCGGAGTTGAAGCAGCTCAGTTTGTTCGACGAGTCGCATCGTGGCGAACTTGAGCAACTTGAACTTGTTGTAGAAGGCCAGCTCCCGAAGGACGACTAGGCCATGAGGAGACTCATTCGCTTCTCGCCTGAAGAGTCTTTGTTGGCTATATTGCAACGCCATCAGCGCGAGGTGGATTTCGGAAAAAGTGACGTTGAAGATGAATGGAATAGGTTTCGTGGAACTGTAGCCTACAAGGCAATTCGCCAAGCCTTGGCCGTGGAGGCAGGCGATCGAGAGAGATGTTTCTATTGTAGTGACTCGCTTGGTACGGACATTGAGCATTTTCGTCCAAAGATCAAGTTTGCCGCATACGCATTTAAGTACACGAATTTTCTTTTGGTATGCTCCGCCTGTAATCGAGCTAAAGCCAGTAAGTTTCCGATGGATGAGGAGGATTTCCCGCTCCTCATTGACCCGACATGGGACGATCCCTGGGATTCCCTATTTCTAGATGATCAGACTGGACTAATTGTTCCACGCATCAACCCCGAAGGAAATGTTAGCGCTAAGGGTTCTGCGACTATCGACATTCTTGGGAATATAGTGAATAGAGATTCCGTGGCGCTCGGCAGAAAGGGTGGATGGGATGCAATAGTCAAGGAATTTCGGCGCATATGCGATAATAATTCAAGCCTCGATGATATCCACATAGTGATGGCGGGATTGCTGTCGGAGGACAGATATGGGCTACTTGCGTGGATGCTCCGTCGAGAGGGTTCCGAGTGTCGGGATGTGCAAAGAATAAGAAATCGATGTCCGGAATTGTGGCGTAATCTTCGGGACTCGATATGATAAGCACCGCGCGTATGAGGTATCGGTGTTATCCGCGGGGGAGAGGTTGAACGCGGAATTCAAGAATGCGCAGCCAAGTCGACTACTGAGGCAGCGGGCATCGAAGTTCGCGGAACCGAAGTTGAGTACTCGTCTGGCTAAGCAGTATGGCGATTGTGTGTTACCGCGCGGGAGTGACGCTGGAAGCGAGCAAGGCGGCCCGAAGGGTAGGCGCGGCGGTGGATCTTATCGCGCTCCCATGCCTCGTCGTCTATGGCGGTCTCGGCGAGATCGGCGTAGCGAGGATCATCTGGGGTGATGGGCTCAAGTGCGGTTGGGTCGCACGAGACGGACTCGTCAGTATCCCGTGGTCGCGCTTCGGTCGGGTCCGGTTGGACCCAGATGCGGCCGTCCGGGGTGCGGATCGGCGGTTGCTCCATCACGACTCCTACAACGCGTATCTCACAGCGAACCATACCCACAGGTGTTCGGCCAGGTCTTCGGTACCGGTGAGTTCGACCATGCGGTCGTCGTCCTGGACGAAGACGCTGGCCCAGGCTTCGGCGAAGAACTCTTCGCGGTCATGCCATGCACGGGGAGCTGTAGGTAGGGCGGCGCGGAACAGGCGGGCGAACTCGCGGTGGTAGCTGGCCATGTGGTCGGCGACGCAGATGGCGTGGCCGAGTTCGTGGGCCATCAGGTCGACGGTGGCGGCCGGGATGTCGCCGACCAGGAGCCGACCGTCGCGGAATGCTCCGGCGCGGTTGTCCCACAGGTCGGGGCGGTCGTTCCGTACCGGAACGCCTCGGAGCGCGCCCATGTCGTCGAGTTCGGGGACGCCGCCGGTGCCGATGTGGATGCTCCGTACGGTGTCGTCGCGGACCATCAGCTCGGCGAGGTGGTCGGGGAGTTCGGCGAGGCGGTCGAGGGCGATCGCGTTCCGCAGGGACGGGTGATCGCGCCATTCGCGGAGCAGCCGTTCCGCGAGGCGCGGATGGATGCGCAGGTCACCGCCGCCCGATGTTGCCGGCACTGGCCCCCGTCCCTTGATCGTTCACCCGCTCCTTGAGAAGCAGGGCATTATCGTACCGTCGAATTCGAGCGGTGCCGTCAGCGTTCGAATAGTCCCTTCCTGTGTTTTCTAGTGCCATCTGGTGTTGCGCTGTACCAGACAGTGTCACGTAATCATCGCGCGGCTGGATCGCCGTCGCTGTCAGGATCGTAGATGGCCTGAGCTGGGCGGGAGCAAGATATTAATAAGGGCCACTTACGCTTGACCCGATCGGGTCCGCGACGCAGACTGAATCCATTCCGCGTGTTTCCGGTGGACGGCTGAATGGGATTCGGTGACCGGGCGCGGTCACATTTCGGGGGCGTTCATGCGGGATGGCAGCGAGGGTCGGGGTGGGGGAGCGCGTCGGCGTCGGCGCGAGTCGCCGCGCCGGCGGGTGGTGAAGTTCCGGCTCAACGAAGACGAGTACGCGACGCTTGCGGAGGCCGCCGTGCGCCACGGCGGTTGGGCGTGCGGGGCGTACGTCGCCCATACCGCGCTGGCGGCGGCGCACGGCGAATCGAGTCCGCGGAACGAGCTGACGCGTGAGGCGCTGACGGCGTTGATGCAGGCGACCGGGCAGCTCCACAGGGTCGGCGTGAACCTGAACCAGGCCGTGGCCAAGCTCAACACTACGGGGCAGCGGTCGGAAGATCTCGCGGCGATCGCCGCGTACTGCGCGCGGGTGGTTGCCCGCCTTGACGAGGCCGCGCTGGATGTGAAGAAGCGGTTGGCGTGATCGGCAAGGTCATCCGGGGGACGCGGGTCGGGGGACTGACCCGGTACCTGTTCGGGCCGGGGGAGCGGAACGAGCACATCGATCCGCATGTGGTCGCGGGCTTTCGGCACCCGGCCGCGCTGGAGCCGGGCGTACGGCCGGACGGGTCACGTGATGTGGCCGCGTTGAACAGCCTGCTGAATCTCCCGCTTGCGGCGCTACCGCCCGACAAGGGGTTCGACAAGCCGGTGTGGCACTGCGTGCTTCGGGCCGCACCCGAAGATCCGATCCTCTCCGACGACGACTGGGCCGCCATTGCTCACGAGGTCATGAACCATGTCGGCCTGGCGAAGTACGACGATGACGGCGGCGTGCGGTGGGCCGCCGTACGCCACGCCGACGACCACGTGCACATCGTCGCCACGCTCGCCCGCCAGAACAGCACGAAGCCGAGCGTGTGGAACGACTTCTACCGCGTGCGCGAGGCGTGCACACGTGTTGAGCAGCAGTACGGCCTGCGCGCCACTGCGCCCGGCGACCGCACGGCCGCCAAGCGACCGACCCGGGCCGAGACCGAACACGCGTACCGGCACGGCAGGGCCGAGGCACCGCGCGTGACGCTACGGCGACACGTGGCCACGGCCGCTGCCATGAGCGACAGCGAGGCCGCGTTCTTCGCTCGGTTGCGCGCGGACGGGCTGCTCGTACGAGAGCGGTTCAGCCCGCGCGGCTCCGGCGAGGTGACCGGATACGCGGTCACGCTGCCCGGCCACGTGAACCGGGAAGGCCGGCCCGTGTGGTTCGGCGGCGGACGCCTGGCCGCCGATCTCACGATCCCGAAGCTCCGCCACCGGTGGACCGTCGCACCCGCTCGGCGCGACGACTTCGCGGACCGGGCCGCAGCGTGGTCGGAGGCGATCGACGCCGTCACACGGGCGACGAACCGCCTACGGTCCTGCGCCGCGGGAAGCCCGGCGGCGGCCGACATCGCATGGGCCACTGCGGACATCCTCCGCATCACCGCCCGGAGGCTCAACGGCGATCCACGCGGCCTACTGCGCCGCGCCACCGAGACGTACGACCGGGCGGCCCGTAGCCCGTACGGGCGGCTTCCGATCAGCACCGCTGGGAGCGGCCTACGAGCCGCCGCGCGGGTCCTCGCGGAGACGAGTGCCGACGATGACCGGATGAGCCGGGCGGTGGCCACGCTGCTCGGTCAGCTTGCCCAACTCGCCGACGCCGTCGCACGTCTCCGGACGGTCGAGCAACGCACGGCCCAAGCCCTGGCGGCGAGCGAGTCCGCAGGGCTCATGCGCGATGCCCGAGACCGTTCCGGCGCGCGATCCGTACGCCCGGAACACGAGCGGATCACGCCTGTTGATCCGGATCGGTCGGTGGCCACACTGGCCGCACGTGACTTCCCGAATTCGCCCTTGGGCGGCGATGAGAGGCCTCTCCCGGCGCCCGATCCCGTACCGGCGAGCCGTACAGCGACACCTCGCCGGTCGCGCAGATAAGCCCGGAACAGAACGGCCGCGTGGTTTGATCTTGTGATCTACAACGTAAAGGCGGTCTCTTGAGTCGTACAGCGCCCGATCCGGGTTCAGTCCGAGCCCGTCACGATCTGGCCGGCGATGCCGGGTTGGGGTTCGGCGCGGCGTTGGAAGCCGTACACGGTGGTGCCTTTGCGTTCGACGGTGCGGAGCAGGTTCCAGCCTTGGACGTCGGTGTAGTACCGGACGAGGCCGGGGTAGGGGCCGGTGCCGCGGCGGACCCAGGTGCGGCCGGTGTGGTGGGCGTGGTCGAGGGTCCACCAGGCGATGAGGCAGCCGAGGCGTTGGCCGGCGTAGGCGGGGTCGGTGACGGTGGTGGCGAGGAAGATCGACGGCTCGGCGAGTTCGTCTTCGGTGAAGAGGAACGGCGGGCATTCGGTGTACAGGCTGGTGATGCCGAGGACGCGGTCGTCGGCTCCGGTGAGGGCCCAGACGGGGACGTCGGGGTCGGCGGCCTGGGCGGCATAGACGGCGGCGTGGTCGTGGAAGTTCTGCCAGCCGGCGTCGCCACGGTCGCGGAGCCACTGGGCGCGAGCGCGGATGAGGGCGGCGATCGAGTCCGTGTCGGCAGCGGTGGCGGGCCGCATGGCGTACATGGCGGTCACCTTATGAGCGCGGGCCGGCGGGACAGCGAGCGAATCGCAAGGTCGAGGGAGATGACCTCGAAGACCTCGCGGTCCCGTGGCAGTGGCCGCCCGTTCGCGACGCGGTCACGGACGAGCGCGAGCTGGTCAGGGTCGACGAAGGCGTCGTCGATCAACACGGAGCCACCGGCGAGCATCTGGTTCAGGTACGCGAGGCCGTAGCGAACGAGGCTGCCGTGCATCACCTCGACGAAGTTCTCCGCCAGCGCGGGCCGGCACACCTCAGGCGAGAGTCCGAGCCGAGCCAGGCGTTCCCGGGGGAGGCGCTTGTCGGCGCGCCAGGTGCGGGGGAGCCATTCGCCGAAGCGGATCATGGCGGGGTCGGCGAGCGGGTGGACCGGCCACATGCCCGCACGCAGGATCGACGGCGCGGCGCACGCGCAGGCGAGCAGCGTCATCTCGTTGACCACGGACGCGGGCGCGATGTCCGTATCGGTCTCTTCGGCCAGAGCCCGGGTGCGGGCTCCGAGCCATGGCATGACCGGCCGGTCCGCGCCCACCGCGGCGTGGCTGACCTCGGCGCTGGTGAGGGCGACCATCTCGTCACCGCCGATCCCCGTGAACACGTTCCGGCCCCCCTGCTCGGCGATCACCTGGTGCAGCGCCTCGGTCGCTTCGAGATACGCGTCGTCGTACGGGGAGACCGGAATGTCCTGGGCACGTCGCCCGTACGGGCACAGGGGCGCGAGCGCGTCTGCGGGCACCACCAGGTCCCTGCGGCCACCGAAGGTCGAGATCATCTCGGTGCGGCGGTGCCGTTGCTGCCGTCCGGCCGGACCGGGCAGCAACATCGCGGACGTGACGAGCCGGCCGGGAGCGCGGGCGGTAAGGGACGCGGCGACGTTCGCCGAGTCGACGCCGCCCGACAGCTCGACAGCCATCGAGTCGGGGTCGTACGGGCGGGCGGCGAGGACCTCGTCCAGCAAAGCCTCATATCCGGCGATCACGTCCGCGCCGTCGCGCAGGTCTCGGGCGGTCGCGTGCTCCGCTTCGGAGGGATATTGCACGGCGAGGCCAGTGCCATCCCACGTGACGGCGGCACGCTCGGTCAGGCGATGAACGCCGGCGAACACGGTCTCGTGCGTGTACCGGGGCCGCAACGCCAGCAGCCGCGCCATCTCGCGCTCGACGAACCGGTCGGCGGCGAACCGGCCCCGTAGATCGGTCAGGTCCCAGGACCCGAGTAGTTGACCGCTGCTGGAAGTGAGATAGAGGGGTGCCACGCCCTGCACACCGGCAGACACCTGGACCTTCTCCCCGCCGCCCTCGACAGTGACGAAGTCGCCGGGCCAACCGCGGATGTCCGTCAGGCGCCGGGAGTACTCCGCGCTCGTCACCGTTCTCGGGCGCGCCGACACGACGGGCGCGCCACGGCGCCGCTCCCGTACGGTGGCGCACCACGCGGTGCCGTCCGTGATCAGCAGCGCCTCCAGGCCTGGGTGAGCGAACGGTTCGATCCACGAGTTCCCGCGTCGCCACGTGCCGCCCGACCACAGCCAGGCCCCGCCGAGGTCCCGTACATCGATCTGGAGCTTGAGCATCAGTACGCCCTCTCGATTCCCGGGCGGCCGGAGCCGCCCGGGGCGGAATGGTCAGGTCTTGATCACGTCCTCGGTGTTCCGGGCGTCACTGCTACCGGGGTCCTTCTTGTACGAGTAGCGGTCCGCCAGGGTCGGCACCCAGGACGTCGGTGCGGTGGCGAACAACGCCTCCACCACACTCAGATCGACGGCCATCACGATCACCTCCTCACTCATGCCGCTTCGCGGCCAGCGTGGAAGGAACCTCAGGCAGTCGCCATGACGCATTCGCCATGATCGATATGCGGGAAGCGCATAAGAGGCCGTCGGCCTGCCGCAGAACGAGGCGGCGGTTACGCGGGCATGCCGTCGTGAAGGTAGATCGCGGTGCCGCTGGTCAGAGCGGCGAGGGCGGCTTGCGTACGCTGCCAGACGTACGGGCGCAGCCGGTGGGCAGCGTCATCGAAGTCGAAGAAACCGACGTCGTTGAGTTCGTCGTCGGTGCAGCTCAGCTCGGCCGCCTGATGGCCGGTGAGGGTGCCGCCGTCGAAGACGAAGATCAGGGAGTCGTCCCAGGGACCGTGCGGGCCGACCCAGTCGACGCACAGCAGCCGGCCGATGGGGACGGTGAGGGCCAGCTCCTCACGAAGCTCGCGGCCGGCGGCCTCGGCGGGCGGCTCGTTGGCCTCGGCCATCCCGCCCGGGAGATCCCAATCCGGCTTGTAACTCGGATCGACCAGCAGGATTCGGCCGTGCGCGTCACGGATGAGGACGTCGGCGGCGACGCGCTTGCGGGCCTGCTTGGCGTTGCCCTCGGCGAGGTGCGCGCGCCATGCCTCGGGATCGCGCTGGTACAGGGGCAGGTCGTCGCTCACGGAAGCTCCCCGCCGAGGGCCGCAGGTCGGCCGGGGCCGGCACCGAGCCACTGGTGGATCGTGGACCGCGTGGCCAGTTCACCGGTCAGCTCGACGAGGAACTCCTTCACGGCCGGGTTCGTACGGTACGGGCGCAGCAGTTGCTTGAGCTGCTGAAGCTGCTCGATGACCAGGTACGAGCTCAGCGAACTGGTCGCCGTGAGCGCTTCCCGGGCGACGGCGCACGCCTCGTCCGGCCGGGACCATTCGGTGAGGACGGTGGCGAGCATGAGCTGCCCGAATGCGCGGCTGCGTGTATGGCTGTCCGCCGAACGGAGGGCGATGACCTGCTCGGCGTGACGGCTGGCGGAGGCGTGCTGTCCGAGCTGTTTCATGCACCGCGCGGCCTCGCTGGCCAGCGATCCTTCGTCGAATCCACTGATCCACGGCGACGATACGTCCGGTCGGGGTTCGTCGAGCACGGCCTCGGCCTGGGCCAGGTACTTCCCGCACGTACGGGCGTCGTTGAGCGCGGCGTGGCCGCGTGCCTCCATGGCCAGCAGCCGGGCGCGCAGGCCGGGGTTCGGCGGAGCGCCGCGGAGGACCTCGTGTCCCCGCCGGGCGAAGTGGACGGCGTCCACGGGCAGGTCGGTGTGGTGCGCGAGGTGGCTGCGTGAGGCCAGGACGTGCGCGCTGAGCAGCGGATCGGTACCGGCCTGGGAGAAGTCGAAGGCGCGGGCGAAGTGCCGGTCGGCGAGGGGGCTGCGACCGGCGTCGTGCGCCATCCAGCCGGCCATCTCGCAGAGCGCGGACGCGGCCGTCAGCACTCTCCCGTCGTCGGCAACGGGATCAAGGAGCCGCGGGCCGATGGCGGTCTGGAGATAGGTGACCACGGTCGCGTACAGGTAGCCGCCGCCGACCTTCCGGTCGGCGGCGCGGAACGACTGCATTGCGGCGGCGACCGCAGCGTCGAGTTCGACCGGTTCCGTACCGTCGTCCGGCTCGTGAGCAGCGGTCTTTCGTGCCGAGTGGAGCGCTTGATCGTGGCCGCCGGGAAGCTTGAACCACAGGAGATGCGACGGGACGCGTAGCCGCTGCGCCCAGTCGGTCAGCTTGGCGAGGTCGGTGACCTGCGGGCCGTTCTCGATCCGGGAAAGCTGCCCCTGCTCGATGCCGAGCCACGCGGCCACCCGCTCTTGCGAGAGCGGCCGGGACCCGTGGTGCGGGTGGTGCCGGTACGCCCGGATGACCCTGCCGAAGTGCCAGGAGCCCAGCGCCTCGCGGATGCGGGCGTTCTCCCAGAAGCCCTCCGGCAGCGTAGGCGGTGCGTCAACGTCGGCGCTTCCCGTACGCGCACAACCGGAGCAGCACTCGCCCGCGTTGTCCCGCGCCAGCACGGCCCCGCAGATACGGCAGTTACGTCCCATGAACCACGCCCAGGTGGTCGGCATCATCGGCTCGGATTCTAACGATGCCGGTCACCGCCCGTGCGCGCCAATATGCGGCGCGGACATAACCGTAATGCCGAATCCATCATGGCCGCACCCGTCCTGGCCTGCGCAAACTGTTGCGCCATATCGGCCAGCGGGTTGGGGGTTCGAAATGTCAGGCAGCTGCGATGGCGAGTCGGCCGAGGCTCAAGCCATCCGTAACGAGGTCGGTGACGCGTTCGCCGAGTGGATGCGGGCGAACGCGATCGACGGCGCCGTCGCGGTCAGCACGTACGTCGACGACGGTGACCGCCGGGTCGTTGTCGGGCTGGACCTGGTCACGGCCGAAGCATTGGCGAACGCACTCCGGCGTCTTGAGATCGCCTCCGGCTGCCGTAAGCAGGACGATGCGGAGGGCCGATGATGACGATGGTCAAGACGATCCCGCCCCGTACGACCGCGCGTTCGTTCTCGCGGCGCATCACGGCGTCACGAACGTCGGTCGCGCGGATCACCGCCATTCGCCGCGACCTCGGGACGTGGCTTGAGGATCACCCAAGGGCGGACGACGCCATGATCGTCGCCGACGAGCTGCTGTCCAACGGCCTGATCCACGGTTCGGCAGACGGCGACCGCATCTCACTCGTCGCCAGTCGGCTGATGGACGAATATCTCAAGATCGACGTCACCGACGCCGGCCGTGCCGACACCGAACCACCATGCGTCGCAGCGGAGGGCCTCGGACGCGGGCTTCACATGGTGGAAAGCCTCTGCGAGAACGTCGATATCGACCGTAGCGGCGGCTGGTCCGTTCACGCAGTCCTGGCACCGATCGCACCGCCGGTCGTGGTCCCGGACGTCGACGTCCACGAACTGCTCGGCGACGAGGACGGGAGCGCGGGACGTGGGTGACCACATTTCCCCGCATGGGACGAAATCGCTGACGGCCGAGTCCTCGACGTCGATGCTGCGTGCAGCGTGCGCATTTCAGCCATCCAGGAGGCGGCCGCGTGGGAGGAAGCGGCCGCCATCGGGAGGGGAGGTGAGGCGGCGGTCCTGTCCCGGGAACACGAGCCGCCGCCTCACCAGGACAGCCGAAGCGGGTGATCGGATGCCACAGCCGCGCGAGGTCACGGACTACCTGTACCGCCGCTTCACCGAGGCAGGCGTGACCGGGATGCTGCGCGGCCACACGTCCCGGCTGGCCGTCCTGCTCGTACGCGACGGCTTCGTCGTCTGGTCCGACGGGACCACGGTGTGGTGGCTGCCCGCCGGCATCCCCGGACGGCGTCGCGTTCCGGCGCCCGAGGTGCTGTGGCGCTGCGCGTACGACCGCTATTCGGCTCGGCGACCAGGATGACTGGCACCCTCGGACCAGCCGAGACGGCCATGGACGAGACCTACGTCTTCAACAGACGGCGCTACCGGCTGTCTATGGATGAAAACGGCTGGTGGATCGTCACCGGCCGCCCAGGAGAGACGCCGGTCCACCGGCACTTCACCAGCGAAGGACCGGCACGGTCGGCGTGGTCGCGGATGCTGGCCGCCACGATCGCCGCTGACCCGCGACGCCTCCGCTTCGCGCAGATCAACACCACGCTGCTCGTTCTCGTCGCGGACGACGACGGCCATGCGCACCTGGGCGAACTGACCGGGCCGGACGGCGACTTCGCCACGACCTTCACCGACCGTGCCGCAGCCGTGTCCGCATGGCGGCACCGCTGCTGCGAACTCGCCCGCGCCGCAGATCCCAACGGCGCGGCTCCCACTGACGACCACGAACCAGAAGCGAGGTAACCCAGAAATGCTGGAGTTCGACATCCGAACCGTCCGCGAGGACTGGACCAGCCACAAGCCGACCATGCCCGAGCCATTCACGCTCGTCGGCTACCAGAGCCCCTACGTCCTGGCCTCGGCCGGCCGACCCCCGCTGATCATCGACGCCGAAGGCGTCGTCCTCACCTCCGGCGCCGTCTACACCTGGTGCCGCACCGGCTGCTGCGAACAGAACCCGCGCCGCTGGCCCAGCACCGAAGCCGCCGCCAACTTCCACGGCTCCTACATCGTGGGTAACGACGGGAGTCTCGCCGCTCCCGGTTTCGCAGACGACTGAGGGCTACGGGTGCAGGGGGCGCTGGACGGACGAGGCCCACCGCCCTCTACACCTGCCTGTGGTCAGTTACCTACAGCGTGCGCGTCCACCGTCGACTGCGCGTCGACGCTTGGCGAGTTATCGGCGCCGTCTTCCAGCCAAGACGTCAGGCAGATTGGCGGGACGCGGCGTTGGCACGTCGCCCCGCCTATCTTCCGTAGGCCACAAACCCGGCCCAGTAATGCGGGTCGGCGTATTGGGGGTCGGTCGGGGAAACGGGCGATGGCACTGCAGTGATTGATCGTGCCGGGGCAGGTAGTTCATCTATGCCTCGTTCTTCGCACCAGCGGCGGGCTTGCTCAGCGGTCAAGTTCCGCAGCCAGCGCTGCGAACGGGCCAGCGCTGCGGCGACGTCGCCACGACCGTCCGCGCCAATCTCCGTGGCGAGTTCTTCATAGAGGCGCCCGATGAGTATCGCGGTCACGCGGTCGTCGATTCGCCAGAGCGTGCTGACCACCGTGCAGGCCCCGGCATTAAGGAAAGCGAGCGGCATGCCGAGCATTTCGTCGGGCGCCCGGACGATGTCAACGTGCCCCGTTTGGCAGGCGCTGAGAACGACGAGCCTGGCACGCAACTGCGGGAGTTGGAGCAGTTGGTCCAGCGTGACATCGCCGTCGCTGAGCAGCAGCCGCATTGCTTCCGGCTCAAGGGCGTCGTTCGTGCCGTGACAGGCCAGGTGTGCCACCCAGCAGGCCGGCAGCTGGCTCAGGAGTCCGTCTGTTCGTGCGGCCGGTCCGGCGAGGAGATCGACCCTGCCTGGGAAGGATCCCTCAATCATCCGAGCCTCGACGCGGGCGCCTGGCAGCCTTCCAATGTCTTGGCGTTCGGGATCTGCGACGACGAGCAGCCGTCCCTTCGTCGCATCGTAAGCACGGCCGGCAGCTCGTTCGCGGCCGAGTACCACTGAGGCGGCTGACGGTGCGATCGAGATGTTCAACAGCTCGCTAGCGAGCGTGGGCTGCGAGTCTGTCCGCCTGGTGACCGTGGCGGCCGCCCAGGGCAGCAGGGCTGCTGGGCCGGTTGGGATGAGGATGAGATCCTGTACGTCGTCCGCAAGGAGCTCGGTCGCTACGGGTTCAAGCAGTGATCCAAGTGGTTGCATCAGCGACTGGACCGCCGGGCCCATTGTGTCCGCGATCATCTGAGCAGACAGGAAACCGTGCTCTAGCTGCGTAAACGGGAACATCTTCGCGATGAAGAACCCCGAAGACAATGAACTCTCATAGGCTCTAACCGCGACGTGTCCATTGTCGTCGCGGCGCACCAGGAGCACGGCCGAGCCGGCGGGCGCGGTGAGAACGTAGGCGACCGGGCAGGTCGGAGTGGCAGAACCGCCGATGTCGTTCAGGGTCGCCGAACGCCAGCTAAGGAGCTCCAGGCTCCGACCTGCGCCTGGGACCAAGCGCGGGAGGCTACGTGACCGAGTGCGTTCCAGAACTGTGACCGCGGTCTGAGGATCGCCAGAGCGGACATGTGCGTACGCCGTCCACCTGGCCAGGTTGGGGTTCTGCGCGAGGGTCTGTACGATCCGGTCCCTGCTCCAGTTGTATTGCAGCATCCTGTCGTGAATTGCGAGGCAATCATCGAAGGCAGCTGCGGCCTCCGGCCAACGGCCCAGATGGGCCAGGAGATTACCTAGCTCGCTCGCCGTCTCCGCGGCAGCAGCTGGCGCAACCGTCTCATCAATGAGACGTCGAGCTGAGGCCATCGCATCGACAGCATCCTGAGTCGGCCCAAGCAGCATGGGCCACACCATTGCCGTTATCCTCGCGAAGCCAGAGCGAACGGACGGGGAGCGTCGCATACGCGGCTCCTCCAGCATCGCCGCCGCCTCGTTGAGGACCGTCTCCAGGATCTGAGCCTCCTCGGGCGCAGCTGGCCCATTGACGATTTCGGCGATCTCCGGTGGCGTATCGGTCAGCCCGAATATCGCAGGATTACTGTCGAGGAGGCCGGCGAGCTGGGCGTGGCTTTCTTGGTCGGTCTCGTCACCTTCGACGACGACCCGAAACCGCTCTTCACGCAGCTCGCGGAAGACACCGAACAGCGCGTCGAGACGGTTGACTCGCGCCTGGTCGCCAACTAGGACATTGCCCTGGGCATCGAAGATTGCAGCCGCTTCCTGGCTTACCGCAGCCGCCTCCTCCAGGTGATGCCGTCGCGTCGCCGCGTCGTCCGACCCCAGCCGTGTAAGGGCGAGCGCTAGATTCGCCGCAGAGAAGGCCCAGTCGTTAGGATCCTTAGCCTTCGGCCGTAGCGGAAGAGCGCTCCGGCATAGGTCGACGGCCTCCTGGATTCGATCGCGGCGCTCATCGAACGCCGCAGCCTTGAGCAAGATGGTCGCGAGGTTCGTCATCGCCATCGCATACAGCCTGGTCCGCTGCGTTCTTCCGTAGTAGGCAACGACCTCACGCATAAGCGCCTCAGCCTCACAGGCGCTGGCGTAGGCATCACCGTAATCCCAGGCATAGAGAGCCATCGCTACACGGTCGCTGGCAGCCGCCACCCCATCATCGTCGCCAAGCTGCAGCCACAATTCACGGCTTTCATGCAAGCACCGGATCCCCCAGGCGACCTTGTCCTGCGTGGCGTCGGATCTGCCAACGACGTGGGCTCCGACATGAAAAAGCAGCTCGGCGCGACCAGGCTCGTCGTTTCCCAGACCCAAAAGGTGAAGGGCATCGGCCGCGACAGTATCCCACTCCTCCGCAGGTGCGCCGAGATGCCTGACAAGCCATCGAGCCTTGCGGTGTCCGGCCTTGAGGATTTGCTTGATACCAGCTCGGCACTCCCTATTGAAGGCCTTATATGCGGCTTCTAGCTCGGCGTCGGTGACCGATGGAGTCAGGACGCGGAGCAACTCAGCGAGGGCGCCAGCGAGGCGGGCTCCTTCGGGAGGCCATTCGAGTATGGAGAGCAGTTCCCGCTCAGCGTCCAGGCCATCCGTCGCGAGTTCTGGGCATGCTCGGAGGATCTGACGGATCTGCCTCGGCGAGGTAACCCCACCGAGTTCCATCAGAGCCGTCACTACCTTGCGCCGACGCATGTACCGAGTGATCTCCGAAGCGATGCCGGGATCCGCCTCCAGCGTGGACAAAACGCCTGCATCCAGGTCGGCGTCCGCTGCCGGCCATCCTGCCGGCACCACGCCCGCAACCAACTCCGGTGAAACATTGCTCTCACGCAGGAAGCGGCGGCCCTCCTCGATGTCAGCTGAGGGCGGCGTTCCCCGGGCAGGCAGGAGGAGATACCCCGGACGGTCTTCGTCGCCCTCCGCCTCCAGAAGCACGGTGACAGGAGCAGTGATGCCACGATGCCCGCAGGCGCCGCAACTAGTGACCAGGAGATCACCAAGAGAGGACCAGAGATCGTCGCGCTGTAGGCTGACGACCAGAAGAGCCGGAACTAGTCGTGTCGCGCCGCACGAACTACACGTCCAAGAGGTTTCGACAGCAACCTGGGGCTCCACTACGCCCCCGGATTGGCCCAGGCAATCGCAATAGCGATCGCAAGAAGAACGAGTGCGGTGACGGCAAAGCGGCGTCCCCATAGCATTTGAATCCGGCTACGTTCGGCCAGTACAGCGCGCTGCGTTTCATGCATCTCCAGCGAGAGGGGTGCCGCGACAGTACGTAGCGAACCGTATGCGGCCGACATAGCCAACGTAAGCCCTACCCCGGCGGCCAACAGGACCACGGCCAAGAGAATCCCGACTGCAAGCTGTGCTTGCACGGACAACCGATCTGCCGCGAGCGGCGCACCCACCAGCCCGGTCAGGCCCGTTATGCCGAGTAGACCGCGAAGCCCTTGCTCCCACCGACCGGCGACGGCGCGGACCGAGTCCAGGGACGAGTCACGGATCTCCTGCAAACGCACCGCCAGAACCGGATCGGCGTCGCCTTGATCATCTGCTGCTTGAGGCGCCATCGTCTACGTTTCAGGTCGATCCTCGAGCCAGCCGGAAGCCCCACAGCCGTGACTAATCGCTCCAGGCCGACCCGGATGAGGATGCTCACAGTGGCACGCCACGAGAAACTTGATCGGTCCGCTCCAATCGAACCCATCGCGTTGATCACTAGCGTTCAGCATGTTGGTGACACGGTCCTTCCATACTCCCCGGGACTCCGCATGGATCGGCCGATCAGACGGCCGGAAATCAAACCGATGTCGACATTCGGGACATTCGCCGGACGCAATGATCAAATGTGACTTCCGGTCAACGATCACAGTGCCAGACACGGAAGTCGCCCACGCCAGCCGTTCATCCTCCGAAAGTTCGCGCCACGGAACCTCCGCAGAATCCCCACCCATCAGATCGCTCTCCTAGCTTTCCTGTCTGCCACCCAGGCTAAGCAAGCTTGGAACCACCGCATAGCAGATTCAGAAACGATTCCGACACGAATGACCGGACACCACACAGGCAAGATCGCGACGCTCGCTGACCCAGATGCCTGCCACGACCCGGCAGCGAATGGCCTCGGCACGAGGGTACCGAAGCGCCGTACCGTAGATGTCCCGGAACCCGAGCGTTTTCCCCGCCTGGACCAGCGACAGCGAGTCGTCCGGGCCGATCTCAAGCTGGCGAATCAGGCAGCCCCCGGAGCCTCTGTTTCGCTATGCGGCCGCCGTACGGATTGGTTCGGAGGCCAGGCCAACCCCAGCCGGTGGGTCAGTGCAGGCCCCTGGAATGTGAGGCGATTACGACCTCGCCGGCCAGCCATCGGACAAACCGGTCGACATGCACCAGGTAGGTGGTCTTGGTGCTCCGGGGCCAGGTCAGCGGCATTAACCAGCTCGCTGTATCGCTCGAACTCCCGACGGAGATCGTCGACTGACCATAAGGCGGATCTTTTCTCGTTCACCCATCCATCATCGCCTCCCTGGCCGTGATGGCAGCGTCCATGCGTATCCGCTCATGCCGCCGAGCACGCGGATACCGGGCGCAGCCCGAGCCGGTTTCCCCCGGTCAGGCGCGGCCGGTGTTCACTTCGTCTACGACTGCTTTGTGATCAGGTGTTCTACGTCACATTCTGTGCTGTGTGGGGCCGCCTGGGGGCGTTCCGTCTTGCGGTCAAGGTGCGGTCAAACGATCAAGGGCTTGATCATCTGGCCGATGATCAAGCCCTTCACCTGCGGTTTCGTGTCGGGACGGCGGGATTTGAACCCACGACCCCTTGACCCCCAGTCAAGTGCGCTACCAAACTGCGCCACGTCCCGGTGCTGCTCGGAAGCAGCGATGTCATCGTAGCGCAGGGTGGGCGTGGGTGCGTCATTGGCGCGCGGGGGTCTGATCGCCCGTGTCCGGCGGCGCGCCCCCGCCCCCCAACGGGGCGCGCTGTGCCGGACACGGGGTCTTACTCGTCGTCGTCCGGCAGGTGGACGTCGGCGACGGTGATGTTCACTTCGGTGGCCTCAAGGCCGCACATCTCCTCCACGGAGCGGGTCACGCTGCCGCGTACGGCGTCGGCCAGCTCGGGGATGGACACGCCGTACTCCGCGACCAGGTCGATGTCCACGGCCGCCTGGCGCTCGCCGACCTCGACGGCCACTCCCTGCGTGGCGTCGGACCCGGGCGCCGCGCCGGGGATCCGCTCTCGTACGGCTCCTACCGCCCGCGCCATTCCGCCGCCCATCGCGTACACGCCGCGGACCTGACGTACGGCCAGCCCGGCGACCTTCGCGACCACGGAGTCGGCGATCGACGTCCGTCCGCGCTCGGTGTCCGGCCGGCTCAGCGTCTCCGTCATCTGTTCGCC
>Ga0164243_10005017_pt1 | contig 20371 bp, 19 predicted proteins | sample OricompcompostOP_FD_108781 | JGI IMG/M metagenome (GOLD analysis project Ga0164243, IMG submission 108781) | Organic Plus compost microbial communities from Emeryville, California, USA - Original compost - Organic plus compost (OP) | ecosystem: Engineered > Solid waste > Mixed feedstock >...
CAAGATCGACCTGCCCGGCGACGAGCAGACCGGTGTCAACATCGTCAAGGTCGCCCTGGACGCGCCGCTGCGCCAGATCGCCATCAACGCCGGCCTTGAGGGCGGCGTCGTGGTCGAGAAGGTGCGCAGCCTCAAGCCGGGCCACGGCCTGGACGCGTCGACCGGCGAGTACGTCGACCTGATGAAGGCCGGCATCATCGACCCGGCGAAGGTCACCCGGTCGGCGCTGCAGAACGCGGCCTCGATCGCGGCCCTGTTCCTCACCACCGAGGCCGTGGTGGCGGACAAGCCGGAGAAGGAGAAGGCCCCGGCCATGCCGGGTGGCGGCGGCGGGGACATGGACTTCTGATCCCCGATTGCTCCTGGGGGGAGCGGGTCGCGCTGCGGCCCGCTCCCTCTTTCTGTGTGCCCGTACGGCTTGTGCCCGTACGGTTGCGGTGCCCGTACGGGCTAGTCTCGACCCCGCACAGATCCGGAAGGGCGGGTGGCCGTGGCGAGCGAGCGGATCCGGGAGCTGCTGGCGCGGGCGCCGGTCGTCGACGGGCACAACGACCTGATGTGGGAGCTGCGCCTGCGGGCCGATGACGACCTGGATCGGATCGATCTGGCGCAGGACCAGTCGGCCAGCGGCCTGCACACCGACCTCCCCCGGCTGCGGGCCGGTGGTGTGGGAGCCCAGTTCTGGTCGGTCTACGTGCCCAGCGACACGGGCAATCCGGTGACGGCGACGCTGGAGCAGATCGACGCGGTGCGCAACACCGTGGCCCGTTACCCCGACCAGTTGGTGCTCGCGACCTCGGCGCAGGAGATGGTGGCCGCCCGCGACTCCGGTCGGGTGGCGAGCCTCATCGGCATGGAGGGCGGGCACAGCATCGACTGTTCGCTGGGTGCCCTGCGGATGATGCACGCCCTCGGCGCCCGCTACCTGACGTTGACGCACTTCCAGAACAACCCGTGGGCCGACAGCGCCACGGACGTTCCCGGCGTCGGTGGCCTGTCCGACTTCGGCCGGGAAGTGGTCCGCGAGTGCAACCGGCTCGGGGTCATGGCCGACCTCTCCCACGTCGCCGACACCACGATGCACGCGACGCTGGACGTCTCGACCGCACCGGCGTTCTTCTCCCACTCCTCGGCCCGCGCGGTCTGCGACCACGTGCGCAACGTGCCCGACGACGTGCTGGCCCGGGTGCGCGACACCAACGGCCTGGTCATGGTGACCTTCGTGCCGGGCTTCCTCACCAACGAGTGTCGAGAGTGGATGGACGCGCTGATGCGCGAGTTCCACGCCACCGACGCCGAGGGCGCGAACGCCGCGGATACCGTGGCCCGGCGCGACGCCTGGCTGGCGGCCAACCCCCGACCCCCGTGCACGCTGGAGCACGTGGCCGACCACGTCGAGCACATCCGGGAGGTGGCGGGCGTCGACCACGTCGGGCTCGGCGGCGACTTCGACGGCGTGATGGCGCTGCCCGACGGACTGTCCGGAGTGGACGGATACCCGGCACTGCTGGAGATCCTGGCGGGCCGGGGCTGGTCCGATGCCGAGCTCGCCAAGCTCACCTGGCACAACGCGATCCGGGTGATGCGTGACACCGAGGCGGCCGCCCGCGCCGCCCAGCGCGAGCGCGGTCCGTCGCTGGCCCGGTTCGTCGCCTAACCCCGCCGAGCCCGGGCCTTCGGCTCGGTGAGGGGCGCCTCGCCGGTCAGCTTCGCGAGGACGGCGAGATCCAGGTCGAGCACGCGAGCGAGCGCGGTCACGGTGAAGAAGGCCGGGGTGGCGATCGCGCCCCGCTCGATCTTGCGCAACGTGTCGAGGGAGATGCCGGCCTGCGCCGCGACCTCGGCAGCACTCCGGCCGCCGCGGGCCTCCTGCAGCACCCGACCCAGCGCGATCCCTCGCGCGCGCTCCTGTTCGGTGAGGGGCGTCCGTACCATCGCTGCTCCTGCCCGGCCTCGTGCTGAGGATTCTAATGCTGGTATTACTATCTTCGCCATGGTCGTCCTCAGAACCGCCGCGGAGATCGCCACCCTGCGCGAGGCGGGTCGCGTCGTCGCCACCACCCTCGCCGCCGTGGCGGCCGCCGCCCGGCCGGGCGTGCGCCTCGTCGACCTCGACGCGCTGGCAGCCGAGTCCATCGCCGCGGCCGGCGCGAAGCCGTCCTTTCTGGGATACCGGCCCCGGTGGGCGCCGACGCCGTACCCGGGCGTGCTCTGCCTGTCGGTGAACGAGGCGATCGTGCACGGCATCCCGAACCGCCGCGCACTCGCCGATGGCGATCTCCTCTCCATCGACTGTGGCGCATCAATCGACGGCTATCACGGGGACGCGGCGATCAGCATCGCGGTCGGCGCGCTGGACGCGGCCGGCCATCGCCTCATCGACACGACCGTCCGCGCGCTGGCGGCCGGGATCGCCGCCGCCGTGCCGGGCGGCCGGATCGGCGACATCTCGCACGCGGTCGAGTCGGTCGCCCGTGGCGGAGGCTATGGCCTGCCCCCGGGCTGGGGCGGCCACGGTGTCGGCACGGCCATGCACGAGGAGCCCGACGTGCCCAACGCGGGCCGCCCCGGCCGTGGCCTGGTGCTCCGCGAAGGTCTGGTCATCGCGATCGAGCCCATGCTCATCGAGAGCGGTGGCGACGGCCGGCGCACCGCCGGGGACGGCTGGACCATCGTCACCGCCGACGGCAGCCGGGCGGCGCACGCCGAACACACCATCGCCGTCACGGCCGACGGTCCGGTGATCCTGACCGCCCCGTAGCAGCGCCGTCAGGCCACGCTGACGACGTGCACGGCGTGGGCCTCGGTCAGGTCGGGCGCCTCCCAGCGCTGGACGAGCCGGTCGAGCACAGCCTCGGGCACCGGTTCGGGGCGGGCCCGGTTGCGCGCCCGGATGGTCTGCTCCGGGGCCTCCAGCGCCACGATCTCCACCCGGGCTCGGTAGTTGGCGGCCAGCGCCAGGCAGGGCTCGCGCTGCTGGCGAGACAGGTTGGTGGCGTTCCAGACGAACGACCGCCCGGCCCGCAGCTGCTGCCGGGCCCGCGCATAGGCGGCCGCCGCCACGCCCCGCTGGTCGCCGCGGGGCGAGACGCCGAGTTCGGCGCGCAGCGCGTCGAGGCTCACCACGGGCAGCTGCGCGGCGTTGCGGGCGATCCAGGTGTCCTTGCCGACCCCTGGAAGTCCACACAGGACAGTCATGGTGGCCCGGGTGTCGTCGTGCGCGGCGTAGCGGGGATCCCGCCCCGGCGTGCGGAAGTAGCTGACCCGGGCATGGTCGGAGGCGAACGGGAACGGCCGCTGCCAGACCCCGAGGTCGGTGCAGTACTCCTGGAACAGGGCGATGTTCTCCAACACCTCGTCGGCGTCGTCGCAGACCCGTCCCAGGATGTCGGCGGTGGCCAGCAGTGCCAGGTCGCTGTTGCGGGCCAGCAGGCTGACCCGCAGCACGATCCGCTCCAGATCGTCGCGTTCCAGCGCCCAGAACGGGATCTGGTGGTGGCGCACGAGCGCGGCGACATGCTCACGCCAGGCGACCGGAGCGCCGAGCCGCCACAGGATGCGCCGCGTGGCGAGGTCGCCGTGGCGGGAGTGGCCGTGCGCGGTCACCCGGCCCTCGTCGTCGCGCTGGGTCCGCCACGGCTTGGCCACGTCGTGCAGCAGCACGGCGGCGAAGAGCCGCACCCGCTCGTCCGGTGCCAGCCCGCGCCACTGCGGCAGGCCCGCCAACGCCTCCACCGCGAGCCGGGTGTGCGTGGCCACGTCGCCCTCGCGGTGGTGCTGGCGGTCCTGCTCCACCCCTTCGAGATCGCGGATCCAGTCGAAGGCCGACCGGATCGTCGGCCAGTCCACGCTCCACTGTGGAGGGCCGGGACAGAGGTCCTTAAAGATCTGCATACATCACCGCCGGATCGGCCAGGCGGTTGGCGATGATCGGGCGGTCCAGCCAGTGTGAGCCGGATTCGAGCATCGCCTGCAGGAAGCCGGCCCGCACCCACTTGAGGCGCTCCACCACCCGCCCGTCCTCCTCCACCTTGAGGTAGAGGCCCTCCATGTCGTCACCCTGGTCGGTCTCGTCGCGTGCCACGGCCGGGTCGACCCCCGCCTGCGCGGCCGCCTCGGCCAGCGACTCCCGCCACCGCGGCGTGCGGCACCGCGACGGCCCGACCAGTCCCGTCAGCTCGGCCAACGTCGTGAAGGTGCCGGCTCGCAGCACCGGTACGCTCACCACCGGCAGGCCCGCGAGCAAACGCGCCCGGTTCGGGGTATCGAGGAACTCGTCGCGTTCGAAATCGAGGATGTCGAATTCGCAGAAGTAGTGCGGCAGCGCGTCGTAGAAGACCGTGTGCTTGGCATAGAGCCACTCGCCGTACAGGACGTACCGGTCGGTGAGCACCGGCCACAGCCGTGGCGCGAGCGCGGCGGCCCACGCCTTGAACGGGCCGAAGTGACGCTCCCGGGGGCCGCCGGTCAGATAGTGCCCACGCGACTGGAGGCGCAGTTCGCCGTCGGCGGTGAAGCTGATGGCCGCGTTCGCCCCGTCGAGCTTCTCCTCGACCACGAGGTGCCGGCCATGGATCTGCGCGAACGGCACCTGCGACAGGTCCGCGTCCCCCGGCTGCAGGCGGGAGCCGACCAGGTGCCGGGTCCGCGGATACTTGCGCACCTCACCGTTCTAGCGGGGCGAAATCGCGTTGCGCGAGCCGATTCAGGGGCGCCACCGCCAACCACGACCACGCGACCGGCGACTGACGACGGCCGGCAACACCACCGAGTGTCCATCCGTACAGACGTGGCCGAAGTCGTCGGGGAACGCCTCCGTGGTCAGATCGAGCGTCCCGAACACACTCGTCAGGGGCGGGTCATGCGCAGCACGTCGAGCGCTTCGTCGAGCTGCTGCTGCGTGATCCGTCCACTGGCCACGTGGCCCCGGGCCAGCACGACGTCACGGATCGAGCGACCCTCGGCCAGCGCCTGCTTGGCGATGGCCGCCGCCTCGTCGTAGCCCAGGTAACGGTTGAGCGGGGTGACGATCGCGGGCGAGCCCTCGGCGTAGGCGCGGGCCACCGCCACGTTCGCCTCCAGTCCGGCGATGCAACGGCCGGCGAAGAGCCGGCTCACCGCGGCCAGCAACCGGATCGACTCGAGCAGGTTGCGGGCCATCACCGGCACCATGACGTTGAGCTCGAAGTCGCCCTGGGAGCCGGCGAAGGCGACCGTGGCGTCGTTGCCCACCACCTGGGCCGCCACCTGGCGCACCGCCTCGCAGACCACCGGGTTCACCTTGCCCGGCATGATGCTGGAGCCCGGTTGCAGGTCGGGGATGCGCAACTCGCCCAGTCCCGCGCGGGGTCCCGAGCCCATCCACCGGATGTCATTGGCGATCTTGAATAGGGAGACCGCCACCACCCGCAGTTGGCCGCTGCACTCGACGAGCGCGTCCCGGGCCCCCTGAGCCTCGAAGTGGTCACGGGCCTCGGTGACCGGCAGGCCGGTGAGCTGGCGCAGCTTCTCGATGACGCGGGCGGCGAAGCCGGGTGGCGTGTTGATCCCGGTGCCGACGGCGGTGCCGCCCAGCGGCAGCTCCGCCAGCCGTGGCAGACACGACTCCAGCCGCTCGATACCGAGCCGTACCTGGGCCGCGTACCCGTGGAACTCCTGGCCCAGGGTGACCGGCGTGGCGTCCATGAGGTGGGTGCGGCCGGCCTTGACGACGCCCTCGAACTCGACGCCCTTCGCGTCGAGGGCCGTCATCAACGCGGCCAGCGCCGGCAGCAGGTCGCGCGTCACGGCCTCGGTCGCGGCGAGGTGGACCGACGAGGGGAAGACGTCGTTGGACGACTGGGACGCGTTGACGTGGTCGTTCGGGTGCACCGGCGCCCCCAGAGCACGACTGGCCAGCGTCGCGAGGACCTCGTTCATGTTCATGTTCGACGAGGTGCCCGACCCGGTCTGGAAGGTGTCGATCGGGAAGTGGTCGTGGTAGCGGCCGTCGATGACCTCCTGCGCGGCCGCGATGATCGCCGTGGCGAGCTCGGACGAGATCACTCCGAGCTCGGCGTTGACGGTGGCGGCCGCGGCCTTGATCGTGGCCAGCGCCCGGATGTGGGCCGGTTCCAGCCCGCGACCCGAGACCGGGAAGTTCTCCAGGGCCCGCTGCGTCTGCGCCCGCCACAGCGCGGCGGCCGGCACGCTGATCTCGCCCATCGTGTCGCGCTCGGTGCGGTAGTCGCTCACCCTCTCATCCTGCCAGCCGTACGGTCACGCCGACCCGATCCGCGCGCCGGACGCACCGTGGCGGCACCGGAGTACCGGTGCCGCCACGGTCAGGCAGATCCGGGGAGCTACATGAGAGCGGTGAGGTCGAAGACGTCCGCCGCGGCGGGCGCCTCGATGGTCACATCAGCATCGATCTCGGTAAACGTGACCTTCCTGCCGTCGATCGCGACGATGTCGATCGGGTAGGGCTGGCCCTCCAGCGACACGTGCAGCTCGCTGCCGTCGGAATCCTTCAGCGTGATGGCCTGCTTGCCGTCGACCGTCACGATGTCGCCCTTGGTGACGGTTCCCGACGGCTCCAACAGGTCGTCGACGGTCGGGATGAACGCGGCGACCAGCACCGTGGGTACCTTCACGTACTTGCCCGTGAACTGGGCGATGACCGCCTGCTGATCGGCCGGCAGGAGCGTCGTCCAGAGCGTCTCCGGAGCCTTGAGGTAGACGGCGCCACCGACCTTGACCGCCTCCAGCGAGATGCCGAGGACCTGGATCGAGCCCTTGGCGTCGTCACCCTTGAAGACGATGTCCAGGTCGTAGCTGAAGGCGCCGGAGCTGGCCGGGCCCTTGAACCGGAAGGACTGGGCCGCCTTGAGCGCCTCGGTCGCCTTGTCCAGGATCTGGTCAGCCTCGAGCGCCTCGACGCCGTTGGTGGTGGGGGTCGGGGACGTCGTCGGGGAAACCGAGGTGCAGCCGGCGAGCAACGCCCCGGCCATGACGAGGGGAATGAGCAGCGTGCGAATGCGCATGTGATTACTCCCGTGGATTTGCCAGCGTGTTTCGCGAGGCCCAGTGTTACGCCCCGAGGCAAGGCACCGCACCTGCCAGCGGGCGCGCAATCGCGAGCCGTGGCCAAACCGTTAGCAACACCGGCGGTGTGCGGCCGGGTGGCACCAGCGTTCCCCGTGCCACCCGGCACGAAAATTCCCAGTGCCACCCGGCACGCGACAGGCTGCTCTCAGCCCGCCATGGCCTGCGTCATGATCTGGGTCAGGATCTCGGTCAGGTCGACCACTCCGGTCGGCGCCTCGATCGTCACGTCCTTGTCGACGTCAAGGAACTTCAGCGCGCCGCCGTCGTCGGAGACGATGTCGATCGGGTACGGCTCGCCCTCCAGTGCGATGCGCAGCTTGCCGTCCTTGGCGAGCAGTTCGATGGCGCGCTTGCCGTCGACGGTGACGATGTCACCCTTGCGCAGTTCGCCCTCGCCTTCCGGCTGCAGGAAGGAGCCGCCGTCCGGAACGATGGTGTCGGTCGCGGCCGACGGCAGCTTGACCCACTTGCCGGCCAGCGCGGAGAGCACGAGCGCCTGAACCGACGCGTCCTGATCGGCGATGGCCTTCTTCCAGAAGTCGTCGGACGCCGTGACGTAGGTGGCGTCGGCGGTCTGGATCAGTTCGAGGGTGACCCCCTCGTACGTGATCGTTCCCTTCGTCTGCTTGCCGACGTAGGTGAGGTCGAGTTCGCTGGTCTGACCCTGGATCTCACCCTTGCCCTGCACGCGGAAGGACTTGGCCGCCTGCAGCGCCTCGGTCGCCTTCTGCAGAATCTGCGCCGGTTCGAGCTTGTCCACCCCGTTCGTGGCGGGCTCAGCCGGGGCCGAGGTGCAGCCCGCGACCAGTGCCGCGGCGGCCAGGACCGGAACCAGCAGCATTCTCAAACGCATTTATCACTCCAGAGGTTGTTTCGGTATTCCGGTCCGCGAGTATGGCCGAGTCGATCCGCACTTGCCACGCAACTTCGGTGCAACCTTCCGGGCACAACCCCTGTCAGCAGCACCGCTGACCGCGGCCGTGATGAAGCTCACACCAATGACGGCTGCCGCTGTGGCCGAATCGTGATGAGGTCGGCGGTCAACCGTAATGAGGTCGAGAGTGGACAGTCCACAGAGGACTAACGTCGTCCGATCGTCAGCACGGGCTGACTGGAGGCGGCGAAGAAGTCGTTCCCCTTGTCATCGACAACGATGAACGCCGGAAAATCCTCGACCTCGATCCGCCAAACCGCCTCCATGCCCAGCTCGGGATATTCGAGCACCTCGACCCGACGAATGCAGTCCTGCGCCAGCCGGGCCGCCGGGCCGCCGATCGAGCCCAGGTAGAAGCCGCCGTACCGCTGGCACGCCTCGGTGACCTGCTTGGACCGGTTCCCCTTGGCCAGCATCACGAGCGAACCGCCAGCCGCCTGGAACTTCTCCACGTACGAATCCATGCGGCCGGCCGTGGTCGGCCCGAACGAACCCGAGGCATAACCCTGTGGCGTCTTGGCGGGGCCGGCGTAGTACACGGCGTGATCGCGCAGGTAGGCGGGCATGGGCTCGCCCGCGTCCAGCTTCTCGGCGATCTTGGCGTGGGCGATGTCGCGCGCCACCACCAACGGCCCGGTGAGCGAGAGCCGGGTCTTGACGGGGTAACGCGACAACTGCGCGCGGATCTCGTCCATCGGCCGGTTCAGATCGACCCGCACGACGTCGTCGGCCAGCTGGTCCTCGTGCACGTCGGGCAGGAAGCGAGCCGGGTCGGTCTCGAGCCGTTCGAGGAAGGCGCCCTCGGGCGTGATCTTCGCCAACGCCTGGCGGTCCGCCGAGCACGAGACGGCGATCGCCACCGGGCAGGAGGCGCCGTGACGCGGCAGGCGCACCACGCGCACGTCGTGGCAGAAGTAACGACCACCGAACTGCGCGCCGATGCCGAACTGCCGGGTCAACTCCAGCACCTCGGCCTCCAGTTCGAGGTCCCGGAACCCGTGGGCCAGCATGGAGCCCTGCGTCGGCAGTGCGTCGAGGTACTTCGCCGAGGCGTACTTCGCCGTCCGCAGCGCGTACTCGGCCGAGGTGCCACCGATGACGATCGCCAGGTGGTACGGCGGGCAGGCAGCCGTACCGATCAGGCGCAGCTTCTCCTCCAAGAACTGCATCATCCGGGTGGGGTTCAGCAGCGCCTTGGTCTCCTGGTAGAGGTACGACTTGTTGGCGGAGCCGCCGCCCTTGGCCATGAAGAGGAACTTGTACACATCTGGATGGCCTTCCGGATCCTCGGCGTAGATCTCCACCTGCGCCGGCAGATTCGAGCCGGTGTTGCGTTCCTCCCACATCGACAAGGGCGCCAGCTGCGAATAGCGCAGATTCAGCCGGGTGTAGGCGTCGAAGACACCGCGCGAGATCGCCTCCTCGTCCCGCCCGTCCGTGAGCACGTGGCGGCCACGGCGACCCGAGACGATCGCCGTCCCGGTGTCCTGGCACATGGGCAGCACCCCACCGGCCGCGATGTTGGCGTTGCGCAACAGGTCCAGCGCGACGAACCGGTCGTTGGGTGACGCCTGGGGGTCGTCGATGATGGTGCGCAACTGGGCGAGGTGGGCCGGACGGAGGAAGTGCGCGATGTCGTGCATGGCCTCGTCCGTCAGGCGTCGCAGCGTCTCGGGCGCGACCGTCAGGAACGTCCGGCCCCCCGGCCCGGTCTCGGTACCGATCCCCTCCGTGGTCACCAACCGGTACTCGGTCTGATCAGGGCCAGTGGGCAGCAGCGGGCTGAAGGCGAAGTCGGGCATGCCGCGAGCCTAGTTCGGGTTCTGACCCAGGCGCTGCCGGGGCGAACGCGCAGTGTTCTAGCTCAACGGGAAGTAGCCGATGCTGCGGCCACTGGTAATGACGATCCCCGTGCTGCCGTAGCCGATCACGTCCGAGGTCGTCTCGATCGTCAGCGCCGGACGCATCGAGCTGCGCTGGAGCACGGTGAGCTTGCGGGCGTCACGGTCCAGGATGAGCACCCACGCACTCGTCACCGCGGCCTGGGGATCCATGCCCCCGGCCCCGCTCCACAGCGCGCGAGCGTCGGGTGCCGCGGCGTCCACCAGCCGTACGGTCTTCCGGTCCGCTGCCATGATCGCGACCAGCCGGCCGTCCGTGGCCAGCACCCGCTCGCCGGGCACGCCGGTCCAGGTCCGCGCCGCGTTGTCGGCCTCGACCAGCATCGGCTTGGCGTCGGTGCCCGTGACCACCAGCCGGCCGCCCACGCCCATCGGGTCCTCGCGCTGCTCGCAGCCGGCCCCCCGCGCGGTGTCCAGGTCGAACCCGGCCTCCTTCCACGCCGAGTTGCCCGACTCCACGTCGAACGCCTCGACCAGGTAGCGGCAACCCGCCTCGGCCCGCTCCGCGCGAACGAAGAGCAGGCGGTCCCCGACGAAAGCGACACGCATCTCGCGATCGGGCACGGTGGCCTCGCGCAGCAGCCTGCCCGCGAACGTGTCGACGAGCAGCACCTTGTCCCCGGCCGGCAGCGCCATCACGGTGGGCATGGACGGGGCGGTGCCCGCCGCGGCGGCGCCGAACCAGCCGGCGGGGTCTCGCGCACCGGCCAGGTGCGGGTTGGGACCGCGCAGGGCCACCCGCAGGTTGCCCGGCAGGCTCACCTGCCAGACGAACGCGCCCGTGTCGTGACTGCGTCGGCGCAGCACGCAGCGGCTGTCGTCGGGACAGACCAGGTCCACCAGGTCGGCCGCGTAGATCCAGACCGCCGTGGCCTCGGCCTCGCTCCAGCGCACCGATCCGTTGGCCGGGTCGATCACCGCGTAGCCGCGGTCGGGCGAGGGGTCCGCGTCCGGGTTCGCCGCGCGCTGCTGGGCCACCACCACGTTCGCGGCCGGGTAGACCCAGTTGACGGTCATGTGCCAGGCCTGCTTGCCGTCCTGGACCCGGTAGGCGTCCACGAAACCCCGGCTGCCGACCACCACCACCCGCGCCGGATCCATCACCGCCGCGATGTCGGGTTTGCCGCCCACCCGCACCGTCCACTTCGGATCGGGGTCGGAGAGGCTCACCAGGTTGTTGACCAGGCCGTTCAGAAAGGGCAGCGGACTCCACACGCCGGTGGCGCTCAGAATCGTCAACACCAGCGCCAGGGTCATGAGGGCCAGCATTGCCCCCACCGGGAAGCGTCGACGGCCCGCCACGGCCACACCGTAGCGGACGCGAGCTGGGCGCGGACAGCGGCCGTGCGTCACGATGGCGGGGCGACGAAGCGGGTGATGAGGCTGCCCGGCAGGCCGCGGCGAGGGGCTCAGCCGCCGCGAGAGGTTCGGCTCCGCCGTGACGAGCATCGCCGCGGGCGAGGGGGCATGTCGCAAACGAATAAGCTCTGATCCCGTGAGCGCGATTCCCCCGGGCTGGTACAAGGACCCTGCCGATCCGACGACCCAGCGATGGTGGGACGGGGAGGGCTGGCTGGGCGACCCGCTGCCGGCCGACGCCGTGGCGCCCGAGGGTCCGCCGCCAGCCGCGCGGCAGGCGCCGGCGACCACGCCGGCCGCCGCACCACCACCGGTGCAGACCCCGATGCCACCCGGGGCAGGGCACGCTCCCCCGCCCGGGGCACCCACGCCGGGTCCGGTGCCGGTGGTCCTGGTGCCCGGTCCGGGCGGACAGCCGGTGCTGCCCATGGGCACGATGCTGGTGCGGCCGCGGCCCCACGGGCTGATGCTCGCCGGCGTGGGCTCGCGGTTCGCGGCGCGGGTGATCGACGTGTTGCTGGTGCTGGTGCTGGCCTCGGTCGCGAACGCCTGGTTCGCCATCGAGTTCTGGCGGGCGTTCCAACCGGTGCTGGACTGGGCGATGGTCGCCGCCGCGAGCGGGCAGACCGTGGACCCGGCCACAGTGCCGGGTTCGTTCTCCCACGCCGTGAACATGCTGATGGCGATGTCCGCGGTGCTGACCGCCGTCTGGTTCGCCTACGAGGTGCCGGCGACCGCCAACTCGGGTCAAACCGTGGGCAAGCGGATGTTCGGCATCAAGGTGATGCGCCTGGAAGCGGACGAGCGCCTCGGCTTCGGCCGGTCCTTCGGCCGCTGGCTGCGGATGGCCTGGCCCACGCCATTCTGGTTCACCTGCTACGGCCTGCCGGCCATCCTTCAGGTGATCGACTGCCTGTTCGTGGCGATCGACCGCCCGCTGCACCGGGCGCTGCACGACCGGGCGGCGCTGACCGTCGTGGTGCAGGTGCCACGGGCAAGCCGGCCCGAGACGGCGCCCACCACGCCGACCCCCTTGGAAGCGATGATCGGAGGCCGCCATGTTGACCCGCGCTGACCTGGGTGCCCTACCCGACTACGTGCCGGGTCGCTCCGTGCCCGGCGCCATCAAGCTGGCCTCCAACGAGGTGCCCTACGGCCCGCTGCCCGGAGTGGTCGAGGCGGTGACCCGGGCCGCGACGCAGTCCCACCGCTACCCGGACATGGCGGTCGTCGCCCTGCGCGAACGGTTCGCGGCCCGGGTGGGCGTGGATGCGGGGCGCGTGGCGACCGGCTGCGGCTCGGTCGCGCTGATCGAGCACCTGGCCACCGCCACCTGCCGCGACGGCGACGAGATCGTCTACTCGTGGCGGTCGTTCGAGGCGTACCCGATCATCACGGCGGTGGCCGGCGCGACCGCCGTCACGGTGCCCAACACCCCCGACCACCGGCACGACCTGCCGGCGATGGCACGCGCGGTGACCGACCGCACCCGGATGGTCCTGGTCTGCAGCCCGAACAACCCGACCTCGACCACGGTGACCCGCGACGAGTTGACCGAGTTCCTCGACACCGTGCCGTCCACCGTGCTGGTGGTGCTCGACGAGGCCTACCGGGAGTTCGTCACCGACCCCGCCGTCCCGGACGGCATCGAGGCGTTCGGCGACCGGCCCAACGTGGTCGTGCTGCGCACCCTCTCCAAGGCCTGGGGCCTGGCCGGCGTTCGGATCGGGTACCTGGTCGCCGCACCCGAGGTGGCCGCGGCCGTACGGAAGGTCGTCACGCCGTTCTCCACCTCCGCCCTCGCCCAGGCCGCGGCGTTGGCCGCGCTGGACGCCGAAGACGAGGTCCGGCGGCGGGTCGCGCTCGTCGTCGAGGAGCGCGAACGCGTGTCCGCGGCCGTACGGTCGCTCTGGCCCGAGGTTCCGCCCACGCAGGCCAACTTCGTCTGGCTGCCCCTCGGCGAGCGCTCCCGCGACTTCGCGGCGGCCTGTGAGGCGGGCGGGGTCATCGTCCGCCCGTTCCACCCCGACGGCGTACGGGTCACCATCGGCACACCCGAGGAGAACGACGCGTTCCTGCGCATCGCCGAGCGGTTCGCGCAGCAGGCGGGCTGAGTCAGCCCGGCACGCCGGAGTCGGCACACGCCTCGAACTTGCCCGGCCACACGCTCACCTTGGTCGGCGAGTAGAGCTCGACCAGCGCGACCGGCCGGGGACCGTAGAAGTACTCCTGGTCCTCCGCGCCGGGCCGGGCGATGTCGTTGAGCCGCTCCAGGGCCAGGTAGGTTCCCGCGCCCGAGGGGTAGACGTAACCCAGCACCCACTTCTCGTCCGGGCGCGACCAGGCGCAGCCGATGGCGACCAGGTGTCCCGTGGCCGGGCTGAGTTCGAGCACGGTCCCGCCGTTGGTGAGCAGATAGACGCCCGTCGTATTCGCCCCGATCAACTTCGCCTGGCCGTCCCAGCGCCACAGCGGCGTCTCGTCGGTCAACCGCCGGGCGGCCACGCCGATGCCGGTCTGGTAGATCACCCGCTCACCCGCCAGCTGGGCACCCCGCTCCAGCTCGGGCACGCTGGTCACCTTCGCGTCGGCCCCCAGCAGCCAGGTCTTGTACCGCACCGTGACGAGGCGACACTCGCTGCGGCCGAGCTCGCACAGCGCCGGGCTCGGCGCGACCGCGGGGTTGGGCGACGTCCACCCGCCCCGGTCGGCACCCGTGGCCGCGTCGAAGAAGCGCAGCTCGACCGTCCCGCAGACCGGCACCACCACCATGCCCGCGCCGGTCCAGGCCGCCGGATCGCAGCCGCCCGGCAGCTCCCGCCGCCACAGTTGCTCGCCCGTGGTCGCGTCGAAGCCAGCCACGGCGGTCGGTCCGGTGGCGACCACGACCGTACGGTCGGCCGTACGGACCGTGAACAGCGACCGCGGACGGTAGACCACCGACGCGCCCGTGCGCCGGCCGTCGTACGACCGGCCCTCGGCCAGTGGCGCCGCGTCGCGCCAGGCGATGACCCCTCGCTTGGCGTCGAGGGCGACCAGCTCGCCGTCGGACCACTGGGTGATCACCGTGTCGCCGGTCGGTGCCGGTGCGAGAACGACACCCACGACCTGCGCGGGCCACCGGCGAAACGCCCAGTAGGGGGTGGTCTCGTACCGTTCCCCCACCGGGGCGTCGGACCACACCCGCCACTGCTCGGCATAGACCCGCAGCCGCCCGTCGACCACCAGGGGCGCCGCCCGCAGTTCGCTGAACGGCCGGTCGTCGGTGACGACCTGCTCCTCCGGGTAGGGCACGCTCGGCTGGGTCAGCAACTCGTGCGGAGCGAAGACGCGGTACGCGATGACCCCGCTGCCCGCCAGCAGCGCCGCGATGCCGAGGCCCACCAGCAGCCATCGTCGCCAACCCCACCGCGGCAGCCACCGCAGGCGTGCCATCCCCTACCTCCCGGCGTCCTGGCCGTACCCGGCCTGGCGCAGCGTACCGCCCGCCGCACCGGACACTCCGGTGTCAGGCCGCCACCATGACCCGCGTTACGCAGGCGGAGGCGAGCGCCTCCAACTCCTCACGCACCGCACCCTCGACCGTACGGGTGGCGAAGCCACCGGCGACCAGATCCAGCAACCGTCCCGCCAGCGCCGGGCTCGCGTCGCTCACGGTGATCACGGTGCCGCCCCGCTGCGGACCGATGTCGATCCGGCCGAAGGCGTACTCCCGGCCGGCGGTGCGCTCCTGGCTGGCCAGCGACACGACACAGCGCCGGCCCGGTTCGAGGACCGTCAGCCGCAGTTCACCGACGACGGCCGCGCGTTCGCGGGCCGACCGGACGAAGCGACTCTCCCGCCAGTGCGTGCTGTCGGCATCCTGCGCGAGTACGGTCACCGCGTCCACATCGGGCAGCCAGGAAGGGCGCCGGGCCACGTCCGTGAAGACGCGCCACACCAGGTCCGGCGGCGCGGCCACCGTCTGCGTCACCACCATCACAAGCCCCCAGGTCCTGACACCCACACCCTTGTCGACGGTAACGGCTGAACCGCGTAAGCCTCACGGATTATCGGAAGCCGTACTGTTCCTCAGGGTTCCGCCTGGTCAGGGCCCGTCAGGACGTGGCCTGGGGCAGCAGGCCCAGGCCGGTGAAGTCCGCGATCAGGTCATCGACCCGGCCCGATGTCATGGCCGTCCACAGTGGTCGGGGAGAGTCCCGCCGCGCCCGGACGATCTCCAGCAGCGGCAACGGATCGGTGGCGGTGAGTCGTTCGGCCACGAGGGGGACCGAGGCGCCGGCCGCGGCGAGCAGGCAGGCCGCCAGCAGGTTGAGCACGCCGTGGTGCGTGAATCCCGTCTCCGGGTCGTTGTGCCGCAGCGCCCGATGCAGGCCCGCGTTGACGGTGAACCGCAGCCCGCGGTCGCGGCAGGCGCACAGCACTCCGGCGAGCGTCGCCGGCGCCGGGAACAGCTCCGCGGCCAGGCCGCCGATCCGGAACGTCGCGCCGGTCGCCGCGTCGGCACCAGCGAGCAGATCGAGGGCATCGAGCATGCCGCCGGCCAGCGGGATCTCGGCGTGTACCGCCACCTGGCCGCCCGTGCCCTCGGTGGAGAGCGCGCCGGCGACGGCGATCAACCGGCGCACGCCGGGCACCGGGTCCTCGCCCCGCATCGCCACCGCGACCTCGACCCGGCGCACCAGCACCCGCGCCGCGTGCAGCTGATTGACGACCGCGCCGAGCCGCTCCAGCCCGGTGTCGGCGATCACGGCGACCTCCAGACCGTCGATCGCCGCGACCCGTAACAGGTCCGGTACGGCTGAGGCACGCACCACCAGCGCCCCGATCACCTCGCCGTGCCGAGCAGACGCCCGACGCGAACGGTGGTCCTCGATCGCCTCCGGCAGGGGCACCACACCGTCCGGGTCGGTGGCCGCATCATCGACGAGGCGGGCGAGCAACGCCGGTGCGGTGGTGACCACGATCACCGACGATATCCCAGAGTCCGCCTCGGCCGTGTTCCTCGTTTTCGGCGGACGCCGGGGTCAGTCCGGTGCCTGCACCAGCGCCACGGCGATCGCGGCCAGCCCCTCACCGCGACCGGTCAGCCCCAGGCCGTCGGTGGTCGTCCCGGCGACGGTGACGGGGGCACCCACCGCCGCCGACAACGCCTCCTGCGCCTCCTGCCGGCGCTTGCCGATCTTCGGCTCGACCCCGATGACCTGGACGGAGACGTTGCCGATGAGGAAGCCCGCCGCCCGCACCCGCTCGGCCGCAGCGCGCAGCAACACCAGCCCGGAGGCGCCGGCCCACTCCGGACGGTCGGTGCCGAAATTGGACCCGAGATCGCCCAGGCCCGCGGCCGAGAAGAGGGCGTCGCAGGCCGCGTGCGCGGCCACGTCGCCGTCGGAGTGCCCGGCCAGCCCCCGAGCGCCGGGCCAGAGCAGACCGGCCACCCAGCACGGGCGGTCCTCGGCGAAGGCGTGTACGTCGGTGCCGATGCCGATGCGGGGAAGGCTCATCCCGCCAGGCTCTCAGGGTCGCAGAGCTGCTCGGCGGTGGCGAGGTCAGCGGGTCGGGTGATTTTCAGCGCCGCCTCGGAGCCGGGCACGCAGAAGACCCGGACCCCGAGTCGCTCCACCATCGCCGCGTCGTCGGTCACCTCGCCCAGCGCCGGACCGAGGCGGTGGGCCTGCTCCAGCACCGCACGCCGGAAGCCCTGTGGCGTCTGCACGGCCCGCAGGCCGGACCGGTCGGGGGTCGCCGTCACATACCCGTCCGCGTCGACCTGCTTGATCGTGTCGATGACGGGCAGCACGGGGATCACCGCGTCCGCACCGTCCCGAACCGCCCGCGCCACCCGCTCGATGAGCTCCGGCGGAGCGAAGGAGCGGGCAGCGTCGTGGACCAGCACGATCGAATAGTCCGGCGGCACCGCGGCCAGCGCGGCGGCGACCGACTCCTGCCGGGTCGCGCCGCCATCAACGACACGCAGAGACACGGCGGCGGAGAGCAGTCCCTGAAGGTTGGACGCGACTCCCTCGCTCTGCCCCACCGGTGCGGCCACCACCACGCAGCCAACACCCCTGGCCCGGCCGATCCGGCGAACCGCATGGGCCAACAGCGAGGCTCCGCCCACCTCACGGAGGGCTTTCGGAACACCCGGACCCAGTCTGGTGCCCAGCCCGGCGGCCGGCACCAGCACCGCTACGTCATTGGTCGCGCGATCGTTCACGCACGACCGCCAGCAAGCACCACCGCGTCAGGCTTCGGTGAGCACCTTGTCGAGCAGGATCTCGGCCTCGTCCTTGGTGCTCTTCTCCGCGAGCGCGACCTCGCCGACGAGAATGTCTCTCGCCTTGGCCAGCATGCGCTTCTCACCGGCGGACAGTCCGCGCTCCCGCTCACGACGCCACAGGTCACGAACAACCTCAGCGACCTTGAGGGGGTTGCCGGAGGCCAGCTTTTCGAGGTTCGCCTTGTATCGGCGCGACCAGTTTGTGGGCTCCTCGGTGTGTGGGGCACGGAGGACATCGAAGACCTTGGTCAGACCTTCTTCCCCGACCACCTCCCGGACGCCCACGATCTCGGCGTTCTCGGCCGGGACCCGCACTGTCAAGTCACCCTGAGCAACACGAAGCACCAGGTACTGCTTCGGCTCGCCCTTGATGACCCGAGTCTCGATTGCCTCGATGAGTGCGGCCCCGTGGTGGGGGTAAACAACGGTTTCGCCGACACTGAAAGCCATAGGTTCGAAACCCCTTTCGCTGTGGCTAGCCTAACACGCCGCAGCCGCCCTGGCTCCCCGGGCAGCGGGACGTATGCCCAGGTCAGAGGGGGTGTGGGCGAAATGAGTGACAACCCGACGTGAGTTATTCACGCGCTGCTGCCCCGCCGACACGTTCCGTGTCGTACGGTCGCCCATGCGGTGGTGGCCGACACAGACCGCGGATGACGCCGGATGCCACCGCGACAGCACCAGGGGATCATCCGGGCATTTCTGGCTTACCGATCCTGCGGGGAGGGCGATGCGGGGGTCAGCCGCGCAGGTCAGGCTGGCGCGGGTGTGGACAACGCTATGGCGCTTCACACAGTGATGCGCGACAGTGGAGAGAGCGCGCCCGGGGGGCGTACGCAGCCGGTTGAATGGCGAGGAAACAGCTACGCCGGGTCACCGAAGCGGTGTTCGGCCGAGGCGCCCACACCGAGTGCGTGGCCATCAGGACGGTCGCGGTCCGATGACGCCCGGCACGTGCGGTCGACCATGCGGACGAGCATCACGAACGGGTCGCAGTAGGGGGAGGCGCAGGTCATGGGCGATCTCCGACCCAACGGCGGGGTGCCGCCGGAGGACGGCGGCGGCAGCGCACGCCGCGATGACGCGCACCGCCACGAGGTGCCGGACCTGCCACCGGAGTGGGGCCACATCGTCATCCCGGACGACCCGGCCGAACTGGCGGCGGAGGCGACCGCCATCCGGCGCGAACTGCGGCGCCAGGCCTGGCGTCAGCGCGTGGGGACGCTGTTCGGCCTGATCCCCAAGCGCCGCGAGTCACCGTCCCTGAGCATCCCCATCGTGATCATGGCGGTCGCGGTGATCACCACGCTGCTCAGCCTCTTCGTCGTCACCTGGGACCACAGCCGGTCAGCGACCGCGCCGGTCGGTCCGGGCGGCGTGGCGGAGGCTGCCTCCGTGCCGCTGGCTGGCGTGACCCTCGCCGACGCGGCGGGCGCCCGGGTCGAGCTGCGCAACATCCTGCCGGCCGTGATCCTGCTCGTCGACGACTGCGAGTGCGCGGACCTGATCACCGCGGTCGCCGCCACGGCACCGCCGCTGGTCACGGTCGTCCCGGTCGCGGCACGGGCACCATGCGCCGTGGACACCGCCCCCAACGTGCGCTGCCTGGCCGACCCCACGGGCGCGATCACCGGTCGCTACCCGGCACCGCAACCCACGGCCTCGGCCGCGCCCGCCTCGACCGCCGAACCGGCGGCGGGCACCGCGGCACCCACTGCGGGGACGACCCCCGCGCCGTCACCCACCCCACCGCCGCCGACCGCCCGCGCGGTCATGGTCAATGCCGACGGCGTCGGCAGCGATCCGGTGACCTTCGACGCGGCCGACGACCTCACCGAGGCGCTGAAGCGGCTGGCCGCGGGCGGCTGACGCATCTCCCACCGGGCCCGAGGCTCACCGCAGCAGCGCGCCGTAGAGCGTCAGCCCGGGGCCGAACGCGAGCATCACGGCGGGTCCACCGAACTGCCCCGGACGGCGCAGGAGCGTGGCCAGGGTCAGCAGCACGGTCGCCGAGGAGCAGTTGCCATGCTCGGCCAGCGTGCGCCGCGACTCCGCCAGCGCCCCGGCCGCCAGGTCCAGTTGCTCGGCCACGACGTCGAGAATGCGTGGGCCGCCAGGATGCACCGCCCAGGCGGTGATGCCGGCGACGTCGACGTCGTGACCGGCCAGCAACTGGTCGACGAGCGGCACCACGTGGCGCGCCAGCACGTCGGGCACGCGCGGATGCAGCCCCATCCGGAAGCCGAGGTCGGTGACCTGCCAGGACATGAGATCCGCGGTCGCCGCGTCGGTCCGGGCGGCCACCCGGACCACCCGCGGACCCGGACCGTCCGCGACCAGGACCGCCGCGGCCGCCGCGTCGGAGAACAGCGCGTGCGCCACGGCCTGTTGCGCGTCGGCGGACGGCGGCTGCACATGCAGGCTCGGCAACTCGACGCAGAGCAGCGCCGCCGGCCGGCCGTGCAGCGCGACGGCGTCGGACGCCACCGACAGGCCCGGCAGGGCGGCGTAGCAGCCCATGTGTCCCACGAAGACCCGGCGGGCATCGACCGGCAGGCCCAGATCGCGGGCGACCAGGATGTCCAGGCCCGGGGTGGCGTAGCCGGTGCACGAACAGACCACGAGCGTCCCGAGTTCGTCGGCGGACACCCCCGACTGCGCCAGTGCCCCCGCGAGCGCGTCCTTGGCCAGCGGCAGCGCCTCGACGGCGTACCGACGCATCCGCTCGCCGGTGCTCCACGACGACGGATCCTCGACGATCGGGTTCACCACGCCATGACGGTTGCGCACGCCCGAGTTCTCGAAGACCCG
>Ga0164243_10005018_pt1 | contig 20367 bp, 16 predicted proteins | sample OricompcompostOP_FD_108781 | JGI IMG/M metagenome (GOLD analysis project Ga0164243, IMG submission 108781) | Organic Plus compost microbial communities from Emeryville, California, USA - Original compost - Organic plus compost (OP) | ecosystem: Engineered > Solid waste > Mixed feedstock >...
CATGGAAAGACGCGGAGCACGTCCTATGCTCCGCGATTTGAGAATCGTCCGGCGGGTGGGGAGCTCCGGACGCGGACATTCCTTGTCCTGGTGCAAAGGATGCTGTGTTCCGGGAGAGCAAAGAGCCTCGATTACCGGGCTTTTGGCCAATTAATGGCTTCCCCAAGCGACACCCGCTGTGCTAGCGACGGTAAGAACCGCTCAGCACATCGCACAACCTACCCGTGCTCGGATACTGGGGCCGATCGCATAGCGCCAATCGTGGCCGAGCCGGCCGGTTACGAACGCGATCGAGCTGTCGACGCGCGAACCCGAGCCCGTCGGTGGAGACATGATGACAGGGCACATCGCTGCCCCATTTCCGTCGCGGCCTGCATGCCGCGCGTCGCTTTCGAGAGCGCGTGCGTCCCGGCAATTGGCGGAAACGCGGCAACTCCCGGTTAGTGAGCTGCGGGGCCGTGGGGGGGGGTGCTGGCCCGCATGCGCCGCGTCTGCAACGCTGTGACGTTTTTCAACTCGGCATGGGCGAGCGCCGCCTTGCGGCTCCACACCAGATCCTGAATATCGCCGGTCGGCTTGTACTCGGCCACTGTCTGCATCAGGAGCTGGCGCGCCCTGTCACAATCGAACCGGCTCAACGCGAGCGACATGTCATCGAGTACCTGCTGCACCTGATGCCACGGCAGCGAATGCTCCATCGCGCGCATGATCATCGAGTGTTCGGTGCCGGTAACGTTGGTGCCGATCAACAGTTCTTCGAACAGCTTTTCCGCCGGGCGCAGGCCGGTGTAGACGATTTCGATATCGCCATCGGGGTTCTCGTCATCGCGCACCGTCAGGCCCATCAGGCTGATCATGCGCTTGGCGAGATCGGCGATGCGCACCGGCTTGCCCATATCGAGCACGAACACGTCGCCACCCTTGCCCATCGAGCCCGCCTGTAGCACCAGCTGCGCGGCCTCCGGGATGGTCATGAAATAGCGAATGACGTCCTTGTGTGTGACCGTAACCGGACCGCCGCGACGGATCTGCTCGCGGAACAGCGGCACGACCGAACCTGAGGATTCGAGCACATTGCCGAAACGGACCATACAAAAGCGGGTGTGGGAGCTGCGCTGTTGCAGTCCCTGCAGCACGATCTCGGCAAAGCGCTTGGTGGCGCCCATCACATTGGTTGGATTCACCGCCTTGTCAGTGGAAATCAACACGAATGTCTCGACGCGGGCCTCCAGCGCCGCCTCGGCCGCGTTCCAGGTGCTGAAGATGTTGTTGTAGATTCCTTCGACGACGTTCTGCTCGACGATAGGCACGTGCTTGTAAGCTGCGGCGTGATAGATCGTCTGCACGCCGTAGATCTGGAGAATTTCTTTGACGCGATGCTTGTGATGCGCATCGCCGAGCAGTGCGACTATCTCCACTGCCAAGCCCTCGGAGGCGATGAGTGCCTTGAGCTCGCGCTCGATGTTGTAAAGGGCAAGCTCGGACATTTCGAACAGCAGCAACTGCGCCGGCTGCAGGCGTGCGATCTGACGGCACAACTCCGAACCAATGGAGCCGCCGGCACCGGTGACCATGACGACCTTGTTCGCAATACACGCATCGAGCAGACGCGCATTCGGCGGCACGGCGTCGCGGCCCAGCAGATCTCCAGCGTCGACGTCGCGAACGTCCTCGACTCGGGCGTTGCCGGAAAGAATGTCCCCATAATCAGGCACCGTCTGCACCAGCAAAGACAGCGGCTCGATGGATTTCAGAATCTCCTGCCGACGCCGGCGGGACTGTGAAGGCAGGGCCAACAAGACGGCGGCCACACCCTCGTTGCGCACTAGATCCGGCAGCGAGCGCGGGGAGAATACTTCGAGTCCGTTGATAGTGCTGCCTTGAAGCGAGGCACTGTCATCGATGAAGGCGATCGGGTGGTAGCGACCACTGCGCATCAATCCGGTAGCAAGCTGCACGCCCGCTCCGCCCGCGCCATAGATGACAACTCGTTGCGTGCCGTTCGACCAACGAAAATTTAGCAACGCGCGCACAATGAAGCGGCTTCCGCCGACATAGATGAGCGCAAACGCCCAGTAGATTGGAAGCGTCGACATCGGAACGGTTCGCTGCGGCCACAACAAGGTAAGAACCGACAGCACAATCACCGATGCCGTGACTCCGCTCACCACCGCCAGCAACGCCCTCGGTCCGAGATAACGAATGACCGCGCGATACAATCCCATCCGAATGAATATCGGGATGGTCGCGAACAGGGCCGCCACATACATCCACTCCGTACCAGCCACTTGGTGGGAAACCGTCCCGAGGCGCAGCGTCAGCGCATTCCACAGTACGAGGGGGATACCAACGACATCGGCCGTCAGCATGAGCAATCGCTTTTGAGCGCGAGGAAGTTGACCTAATCCTTGAGCAAACCCTTCAATCCATTTCGGCATGGACTCCCTCACGATCACTCCTGGCTGATTCCCATCGAGATAGGGTTGGGCAGCCACCCGACGCGACGGACGCACGCTGCCCTTCGTCTGAGCTCTCTATTCTTCTTTGACGGGTGGCAAATCACGCCGACGTACTGGATTTTCGGAACCGGCCCGAATTGTCTCAGAAGTTTTTGACCATTGCACTGACTGCATTCGCAGACAGCAGGTGCGTAGTGTGTCTTACGTCAGGGCCTGCGCCCGGGCCATTTATGAATCACGGCCGGCGCCGATCGCGATAGCCGCCAGCGTTATCGGTGCAAGCGCACCGACCGTCAGCCATGCTGCCCACTCCGGTTTGAGTATCGCGAGGGTCGCGCACGGCAATAGCCACAGTGCGTTCACTCCCAACGCGGTGAGAGTTACCCTGCGATGGCTGCCCCACCGCCGGGCGAGCCACTGATAGGCATGACTGCGATGTGCCTCATAAACTCGCTGATTGCGCAGCAGCCGGCGAGCCAAGGTCGTGGTCGCGTCGCAAAAGAAGACGCCTCCGAGAATTAACCAAACGAAAGCGGCAACGGGGGTATCGCGCTGCTGGGCCAGCGCCAGCACGGCGAATGCGAAGCCCAGATAGCCGCTGCCCACATCGCCCATGAAGATTTTGGCGGGCGGCCAATTCCATGCCAGGAACCCAAGCGAACCCGCCGCGATCAGTAGCGCACCCGCGCAGACCCCGCCAGAGGCCCCCACGTACCCGGCTAGCCCCGCCCCAGCGACCCCCATGAAGGCAGCCTCAGACCCGGCGATGCCGTCGATGCCATCCATGAAATTGAACAGATTGAGCACCCATATGATCGCCAGCACCGCGAGCACGTCCCCGAGCAGCCCCAGATCGACCACGTGCTGGCCGACTTGCAATGGTGCGAGGCCGCCGAGCCAACACACGCTCCAGAGAGCGGCCGCGGCATGCACCGCCATTCGGATACGAACCGGGGTGGACCGTCGATCGTCGAGAAAGCCAATGAACGCCACGGCGGTACCTCCCCCGGTCAGTGCCATCGCCAGCCTCCAATCGATGAAGTCCACTGCGGCCGCCGCGAGCACGGCCAGCGCCGAGACGATGACTATGCCGATGCCGCCGCCTCGCGGCGTGGGTAGCACATGCGAACTGCGCGTGTTGGGGACATCGAGCCACTGCGCCTTCAATGCGTAGCCATACACCAGTTTCGTGAGCAGATACGAAACGCCCGTGGCCGCGAGGAACATCGCGATCGTCCATACGCTCACGGCGACTTCCCTACGAATGCGTCAACCATTCTTTGAATTCCAGATTCCAGATCGTGCCGGGGCGTCCACGACATCACCTCGCTGGCGTAGCTGGCATCCACCGCAAGAGTACTCGTCAGCCTATCGAACTCGGTTCCGCGGCCAACAGCGGACATAAGAGCTCGCACTCCGCGCAAGGGGAATCGGAACTGTAGATCGCGACGCTGCATGGCTGCACTGATCAAGCTCAGCAACTGCGGAGTGGAAACGTCCTGTCCATCCGCCGCGACAAACATCCGTCCCGCGGCATCCGGATGCGCAATGCACGCGATCAGCAAGTCGCAAAGGTTGTCTATACCGATGAAGCTGCGCCGATTCCTGATCGATGCCAGCGGCAGTGGGATGCGCGCGGCGACTAAGCGCATCAGTCGATGGAAGTTACCTTTGGCGTGCGGGCCGTAAACCAGCGTCGGCCGGAGAATCACCAACTCCATTCGGCCGTTGCTGGTCAATGAACGCAAGTCCTGTTCAGCCTCCCATTTACTCATCGCGTAGGGCTCTTGCGGATCGATCGAGGATTGCTCCGATATAACCTCGTCGCGGGCGACACCGAACACTCCGATGGAGCTGACAAAAACGAATCGGCGAACGCCCGCCGCCATCGCGGCGTCGGCCACGCACCGCGTGCCCAGGACGTTGACATGCCTAAACGAGCTGAGCGGGTCGGCCTCGTGTTCCTTGGTGATATGAGCCCTCGCGGCCAGATGAACGACCGTGTCGACGCCGTCGAGTCGCTCCCTCCAGCCCGCGGCGGCGTGCAACGACAAGCCCAAAGCAGTGCCAGGTCGGCCGATCTCGATGACTTCATAGCCGCGAAGCTTCAACGAAGGGCACAATGCAGTGCCCACGAACCCCTGCGCGCCGGTTACCGCCACTCGCATCGTGTTCCCCTCAATCGGGCGCGCCGACTGCAACGATACCGGACAGCAGCTCGGCATAACGCCGGAGCGCCATGGGTCTGGCCAGTCGCTCATCATAATATCGCTGCGCGGCGACGCCCATGGCATCGCGACGCCGCGCATCCTGAATCAGCTCACATAGGCTGTCTGCGATGGCCTCGCAATCTCCGTTCGGAAACCACACGCCACCGCTCGACTGCTCTAGCAAGCCGCTGATGTCGCTCGGCGGACCGATATACATGGTCGGTACGGCACGGGCCATGTAACCGAGCGCCTTGCTCGGAACGACCAATCCTTCGAAGCCTTTTCCGAGCGTGACCAGTGCCATGTCGGCCAGGCCAAGCGTATGTGGCAACAGCTCGAATGGGACCAGCTCCCGGAACTGCACCGTTCCTTCCAACCCGAGCCGTTCGACCAGTTGCCTGGCCTGCCGCAGGCGGCTGCCCTTGCCCACGATCAGGAAAACCAGCTCAGGTGCGCGGCCGCGCGCAGCCGCCACGGCGCGCAGCGGGGTTTCGATATCGTGCGCGATGCCGAGATTGCCTGAATACAGGAGCACGAACTTGCCGTCCAAGCCCCACTGGTTGCGCAGGCGGTTGCCGGCACCACGTACCACGCTCTGCTCGCCAGTGGCCCAATTTGAAATCTCAACGATTCGATCTGCGGACACGCCCTTTTCGCGCAAGCGCTCGCTCATTGTCGGCCCGAGCGACACGACGGCAGCAGCACGACGATACGCCCAGCGAAATACCTTCATCAGCAGCTTGGCTGACCAGCGGTCGCGGCCGATCATGCCGTGAGCGAACATGACTTCCGGATAGATGTCCTGTGCAATAACCACGAGCGGCCGCCGGCGCACGGCCGCCACCAAGGCCACGATGGGAACGATCAACGGCGGATTAGTCTGCGCCACATAGACACTGCAGCGGCTGAGCAGCAGCATGGGGAGGGCCATTGCATAGAACCACAATTGGCGCAAGAGCTTGTAGCGATGGATATCGCCGGGGAGCAGCCTGGCGATTCGTCTGATCTTCACCCCGGCAGTGGTTGGGTCGGGGACGACCTCGTCCGCCGTCGGCGCATATTGATCACTGCCGCAGACGACCTCGACGTCCCAACCCGCGCGGGCCAGCTCCATCGTGAGATCTCTCGGGAGCTGAGCGCCGCCCCAACCCTCCGGGTAATAGAACTGCTCCGCAAAAACGACTTTCCTGGTCACATCCACCCCTCGGTGCCGTACCAGAACGGCAGTGGCTCGGCGAAATGAGGTCTCACGGCGGTAGCCCGCAAGCTGTCGCGGCCCGCGTGGGGAAGGAGGTCAGCCATTGTTCAGGGAGGAAAGCCAAAACTGGCGCGATGATACAGACAATGTGGTTTACATGAGACGCTACCGACCGTGATTTCCGGGGGCTGTTGTGCGGCTGCTTATCGATCTGCAGCCTTTGGCGCCATCTGCGCTAAGATACGCGCTCGTTATTGGCACAAAGCCCCGCCAGGAAGTGCGGAGAAGCTAACAGGTGAAGTCGATGATCGCGGATGTGATGCGGCGGATGCCGGAACTCGAACTCGGCCAGTTGATTCGCGCGGAGCTCGATGAGCATCGCCAAGCCTTCGAGACCACGGCCGCGCAGCTGGATCAACCCTTCCAGCAAATCCTCCAGATTTGGGAAGACTCCATCCGCAGCGGGGGCAAATTGCTGCTGTTCGGTAACGGTGGAAGCGCAGCGGACGCTCAGCACATCGCGGCGGAGCTGGTGATCCGCTATAAGGGTGACCGTCCTCCCATCGCCGCTATCGCCTTGACTACCGATACCTCTGCGCTCACCGCTTGTGGCAACGATCTGGGCTTCGATGCGCTGTTCGCGCGACAACTGCACGCACTCGCCCGGCCAGGAGACGTGGCGGTCGGTATTTCCACATCGGGCAAGAGTCCGAATGTTCTCGCAGCCCTACGACAAGCTCGGGACAGCAAACTGCGCACTACGGGGTTTGCCGGGGCCGACGGCGGCGACATGCGCGAGCTCTGCGATGCCCTGCTAGTGGTTCCTTCCCGAGTGACGGCGCGCATACAGGAGATGCACATCATGGTGGCCCATATGCTTTGCAAGGCGCTGGAGCTTCGCCTCGGTCTGGTCTGACACCGCATGGACTCACAGACGCTATTGAACCTGCTGGATTCCTTCCATCGCTCCAAGGTGCTGGTGCTCGGCGATGTGATGCTGGACCGCTTCATCTACGGCACAGTCGAACGAATCTCGCCAGAAGCGCCGATTCCAGTGCTGAGCATCGAGCGCGTCATAAACATGCCGGGAGGAGCTGCGAATGTGGCACGCAACGTCGCCACCCTGGGTGCGCAAGCAGTGTTGATCGGGGTCGTAGGTCCTGACTCCGCGGCCGAGGACTTGCGAGCCGAATTCACGCAGCTGCCGAGCATCGAGCCCTGGCTTATCGCCGATCCCTCGCGTCCGACCAGTTTGAAGACCCGGCACGTGGCTGACCGTCAGCAAATCCTGCGAGCCGATATCGAGAGTCGCCAGCCGGTCTGCGAAGCGGTCGCTGCCGAGCTCCTGCGCTGCTACGAGCAGGTATTGCCGGACTGCGATGTGGTGATCCTCTCGGATTACGCCAAGGGAGCGCTGTCGCCAGCTGTCACGCAAGCGGCCATACGCATCGCGCGCGCGGCCGGTAAGCCGGTGTTGGTGGACCCGAAAAGCGTCTCTTTCGCCAAATACGCCGGGGCCTCCGTACTCACGCCGAATCGGCACGAATTGCACATGGCCACTGGCAATCCCTGCGCTTCGGATGAGCAGGTGGTCGAAGCCGCGCGCCAGGCAATCGCTTCCGGAGCATGCGATGCAATCGTCGTGACCCGTGGCAAAGACGGCATGTCCGTGCTAAGCAATGGGGACTCGGTGGCGCACCTGCGAACAGTCGCCCGTGAGGTGTTCGACGTTTCCGGTGCTGGCGACACGGCCATCGCGACGCTGGCATTGGGTATAGCCGGAGGCGGCGATATTGGCGACGCGGCTCGACTGGCCAATGCAGCTGCGGGGATCGTGGTTGGTAAGTACGGAACCGCGTCAGTGACCGCTGGGGAAATCAGCGCCTGGCTCGAAGAGGGCCATCGCGGGGATGAGCCTGCCAAAAATTTTACCCTCGAGGGCGCACTGCGTCTGGTAGAGCGTTGGCGTGCGTTGGGGTTGCGCGTTGCGTTCACCAATGGATGTTTCGATCTGCTACACCCCGGCCACGTGTCTTTGCTGCATCAGGCCAGTAACACCGCCGATCGTCTCATCGTCGGATTGAACTCCGATCTGTCGGTGCGCCGACTGAAAGGTGCAGGCAGGCCAGTGCAGAGTGAAGTCGCGCGCGCGACAGTGCTGGCTTCGCTCAAAGCGGTCGATGCAGTGGTCATTTTCGAAGAAGAAACGCCACTACGGCTGATCGAAGTGCTGGAGCCGGACGTGCTGGTCAAGGGCAGCGACTACACAGTAGAGACCGTCGTTGGCGCCGATCTTGTGATCGGCCGCGGTGGCAAGGTTGTCCTCGCCGATCTCGTGCCGTCCCATAGCACCACCAATACCATCAAACGGGTTGCCGCAGCCCAGCGATCATGAGCCCAACCGCATCTGGGCGTGTGGTCGTTCTGGATCGGGATGGCACCATCGTCGTCGATAAGCACTACCTGGACGATCCCAATGAGCTGGAGTTCCTGCCGAACGCGGCCGCCGGGCTGCGACTGCTGCATGCCGCCGGCTATCGGCTGATCGTGGCCACGAACCAATCGGGTGTAGGGCGCGGCCGCTTTTCACTGGCACGGATGCATGAAGTGAACGCCAGACTGGAACAGATGGTGGCCGCAGCCGGCGCGCGTCTGGACGCGGTGTATTCTTGCCCCCACGCACCACAGGATTCGTGCTCTTGTCGCAAACCACAGGTGGGCATGCTGCGTCAAGCCGCCGCGGAACTCGGCTTCGATCCGTCGGACGCCATCGTGGTGGGTGACAAAGTGAGCGATATCGAGTTCGGAAGCAGTGTGGGCGCGGTCACCATGCTGGTTTGCGATCATGACGAAACGCCGTCCATGGAATCGCATCGTCCCGACTTCGTGGTACGCGATCTGGTGCAAGTGGCGCGTATCGCCGCCGACGCAAATCTGCTTGCGCAAACCCGAGTCGCCCGCTAAGTGCCCGGTCCTCCGCTAGCGATGCACGGGACAGCTTTGAGAAGGGTCCTGACCAACTCTGGTTGGTTGATGCTGGATAAATTGGTCCGGTTGTTATTGACCCTGTTCGTAACGGCATGGATCGCACGGTATCTGGGTCCGGAGCAATTCGGCGATCTGGCCTACGTTTTGGCTTACATCGCGTTTTTCCAGGCTGTCGTACTGCTCGGCGCGGACGGCATCGCAGTCCGCGACATCGCCCGCAATGTGACCGAAGCGCCGCGGATCCTCGGATCCCTATTGGTCATGCGCGTGTGCGTCGGCATCGCCTGTTGGGTGCTGGGCACGGCGCTCATGGTGTTGTTCAGTGATGGCGGATCGAAGACCGCGATCCTGTTTGCGTTGGCCGGCGGTGCCCTCGCCTTTCAAGCCGGTGACACCGTCGACCTGTGGTTCCAGAGTCAAAGCCAGAGCAAACGGACAGCACTGGTCCGGATTGTCGCGCAATTGTGCTCGGCCGGGGTGCGCATCTTGCTGATCCTCACAGAGGCGCCAATCCAATCGTTCGCGGGAATGATTGCCGTCGAAGGCTTGCTGATCGCCACCGGCCTGGCTTTTGCCTATCGACGGCTCCCTACACCTGATCGTTGGATCGCAAGCGTGAGCCAGGCGCGAGCGCTGCTCCAGGAATGTTGGCCGTTTCTGATGAGCAGCGTCTCCGTGATCGTCTACATGCGCATTGATCAACTGATGATCAGAAACATGCTCGGAGCCGAAGAACTAGGGACATACGCCGCGGCGGTCACACTGTCTCAGGTATGGCACGTGGTGCCCACGACCCTAGTCATCAGCCTGGCTCCATACATTGCGCGCAAAAAAGCTGAAGGTGAAGCCGAATATCTGCGAGCATTGTTGGTGGTCTTTCGCGTGTTTGGAGCGATGGCCCTATTGGTGTGCGCAACGACGGCCGTGGCTGCCCCATTGCTCGTGCATTTGTTATTCGGCGAGCAATACGCCGACGCTGCTACCATTCTCACCATACACGTGTTCACGAACCTGTTCGTGTTTCAGGGCGCGGCGCAAAGTTTGTGGTTTACGAATAATCGGACCGGCCGGCTGGTGTTGCGCAACACTTTGCTAGGTGGCTGCGCAGCAGTCATCGCCAACTGGAGCTTGCTGCCGACATACGGCGCGACCGGCGGCGCCATCTCTGCGCTCATCTCTTTCGGCATTGGTGGCATGTTCAGCAATCTCATTTCGGCCAGACCCATCTTCTTGATGCAGCTCGGCCTCAAGGCTAAAGAATGAACACGATGCTTCGTTCCCTTTTGCGCGGAATTCGCAATGCGGCCGGTCCGCTGCTATGGCCAACACTCTCCTATGCGCAGGAAGGCGAGGATCTGGTCATCAAGCGCTTGTTCGACGGCGCCGGCCCGGGCTTCTACGTGGAAGTCGGGTGCCATCATCCGTTTCGGTTTTCGAACACTTATTTGTTCTACAAGCGCGGCTGGCGCGGCCTGTGTATCGATCCCTTGCCCGGCACAGCGCGCAGCTTCAAGCGATGGCGCCCCAAAGACATCGTACTTGAGATGGGTGTTTCCGAGCAGCCAGCCACCCTCACCTATCACATGTACAACGAGCCGGCGGTGAACACCTTCGATGCTGCCGCCGTCGCACGAATGGCTGCCGAAGGCAGGTACCGCCTGGTGGACAAACGCCCCGTGCCCACCAAGCCGCTCGGAGATATCTTACGCGAGCACCTGCCGCCGGAGGTCTCGCAAATCGACTTCTTCTCGATCGATGTCGAAGGATTGGATCTGCAAGTGCTGCAATCGAACGACTGGCAGCGCTTCGCACCACGTACCATCGTCGCAGAGTGCCTGGACTGCGACCTGGTCGAGTTGGGCACGCACCCGACAGCGCGATTCCTCGAACAATACGGCTACCGCCCGTGGGCCAAGACGGGCCACAGTGTGATCTTCACCGCGCCCTTCTACGGCGCGCATCGCTGAGCGAGTCTTTCAAGAATGGAACATACAGTCCGCAGTCCGATTCTGCTGATCGTTTTCAACCGGCCCGATACCACAGCGAAGGTTTTCGAGCTGATCCGCGCGGCGCAGCCGACGAAGCTCTATGTGGCGGCCGACGGCCCGAGAGCGAGCCGGCAGGGGGAGCAAGAGCGCTGCGAACGCGCGCGTCAGATTGCGACGCAGGTAGATTGGCCCTGCGAGGTGCGCACTCTGTTTCGTGAACGGAACCTGGGTTGCAAGCAAGCAGTCTCACAGGCACTCGATTGGTTCTTCGATCAGGAGGAGCAAGGCATCATCCTGGAGGATGACTGCGTGCCGCATCCCACCTATTTCCGATTCTGCGATGAAATGCTCGAACGCTACCGCGATGAGCCGCGAGTGGCGCTGATCAGCGGCGACAACTTCCAGTTCGGACGCACTTACGGCGAAACCAGCTACTACTTCTCGCGCTATGTTCACATCTGGGGCTGGGCCTCATGGCGCCGTATGTGGAAATTGTACGATCGAGACGCGCGCATCTGGCCTGAGTTCTCCCAGCAGCGCCGCTTGGAAGCGGTGCTCGGCGGCAACGCTCGCGAAGTGCGCTATTGGACCAGGAAGCTCGATGCGGTACATGCCGGGCATATCGATACCTGGGATTACCAGGTGAACCTGGCAATGTGGGCCCACGACATGCTCGCGGTCATTCCGCAAAAGAACCTGGTGACCAACATCGGCTTCGGCGCCGACGCGACTCACACCTCCGGCGGCAGCAAGTTCGCTGACCTGCGGACTGAGCCCATGCCATTCCCCTTGCAGCACCCCGCGACCATCGAGGTCTGCAGGCCGGCTGACGACTACACGGCGCGAACGATGTTCCTACAACCGCTGCTGAGCCGGATTTGGGATCGGTTGCGCTACGCAATCTGACGCAAGGATCCGGGAATGCAACCGAAGCAAGAGCAACCGTGCTATGTCTGCCGAGCGGAGATGAAGCCGCTCTTCCAGTTGCGCGTGCTGGGCAAGTACGAGGTGCGCTACTTCCACTGCGAGCGGTGCGGATATGCACGCACCGAGGAACCCTACTGGCTGGAGGAAGCCTATTCTGACGCGATCGTGCGCGCCGATACCGGCATCCTGCAACGAAACTGGGCTTTGTCGGCGAAGCTGGCCTGTACTCTGTTTCTGAGCTTCGATCCGCGGGCCACGTATCTAGATGTTGCGGGCGGTTATGGCTTGCTCACCCGCCTGATGAGGGACTACGGGTTTGACTTTTATTGGCAGGATAAGTTTTGTGAGAACCTGATCGCACGGGGTTTCGAAGCCGAGCGTTCCAGCACGCAGTTTGCTGCGGTGTCCTGCTTCGAAGCCATCGAGCACACCGTGAATCCCGTCGAGTTCATCAGGCAAACGCTAGATCAGCATCGGTGCCGCAATTTCATCTTCAGCACGGTGCCGTATACCGGCTTCCGGCCGGAGCCCAACTGGGGGTATCTGAGCCCGGGCACCGGCCAGCACATTTCATTTTTCCAGACGCGAACCTTACAGACCATGGCGGAGCAACTGCGGCTGCATTTCTACTCCAATGCCGGCTTGCATATCTTCTCCGAGAAGAGACTGCGTAACGCATGGATGCTACCCTGTCTGCGTACGGCGGTCGCGATACCGCTTGCGGAACTGGTGCGCCTTCGAATCGGCTCGCGCATGATTCAGGACAACGAGCGCCTGATGATGGCTCAGGCCGGTAACCACGAAGCGGCGCCTTGACCGGGACCCGATATGCTAGATCCGACCATAGTTCTGCTGGCACTATCTGTATGCTTCGGGCTATTGGCGACCTATCGTTTGCTGGTGCTGCGATTTCCGCATCCGTTGGATCTCGCGATCGTCTCGGTCCTCTACTATTCGCTGCCGCTCGCGTTGTTGGCAACAGTCATCGGCGACAGCAGCGGGAACGTGCTGTTGAACCTCGCAGCGGCAGATCCCCAGATCGCGCTCCGGTCAATGCAATACGCTTTGCTCGCTTGCGTATCAGCTTACGCCGGCCTACTGGTTGCGAAGCTTCTTTCCAGGAGCACTCCTCGCCTGCGATTCGCATTGTTGCAGCAGGATGAGATCAAAACCCACATCTTTGCGCTGCTGCTGCTCGGCCTCATCGTTTTGGGCATCATCCTGTTCGGACCAGCCACTTACTTCTCCGGTTATAACGTCGAATCGCAGGCTGGCTCGGCAGCGAGCGGCACCGCTCTCATCTATTCCTCCATCGAAATGCTAGGCCTGGTGATCGCCTACAGCTTCCTGATCAGCCGGGGCCTGAACCGACGGCCGAACTACAAGCTCATCGGCATCATCATGCTGGCGCTGTTATCGCTAGCCGTGGTCCGCGGCAAGCGCCTGGAGATCATCTCGGCGTTTCTGCCACTCGGCATCCTGATATTCGCCACTTCACGCTTCTTCGGCAGCACCCGTGGCCGCTTGTTATCGGTCCTGGGCGCGGCAGTGCTGATATCGATGATGGCCTCGCTTCGTTTCGGCGAGATGCCGACCCCCGCCAGTATCGCCTTCAACCTCGTTTCGGAAGGCTTGTTCGCCGGACATTCCCTGCCGGGTGTGATCGAGCGGCTGAATGCAGGCCAGTTGGAATATGAGTATGGCGCGCGCATCGGCGCCGGACTCCTGGCGGTCATTCCGCGCTTCGTCTGGCCCAGCAAGGATGAGCTGCTCTATACGGGAGACGAAGCACTAAAAGACCTGTCCCCACTCGGGGCCACCAACATCCTGGCGGAGGTCGTGCTCCAGGGCGGGGCCATCGCGGTGATCCTCTGGTTTTTGTGCGTAGGTTTCGTGTTCGAGCGCGTCTACCAGTCGCTGCACGGCTTCGACGCCGCTCTGGCGGCGCGCCGACTGCCGGCGATGTTCATCGTTTACCTGGTAATCATGTGCTCGTTCATTCCGCATTTCCGTGACGGGCTGGTCCCCGCAATGAAAATATCATTGCAGACGCTGATTTTCTTTTTCGTGATCTCGGGTATTCGCCTGCTACCCTCGCCCACCTGGATCATCCGTCGCCTCATCCCAGTGGGCCGGCGCCCGATCGACGAGCCGCACAGCCGTTGAGGGACGAGTCGGCTCCCGCTTCAACAATCGATGCCTATCACACATCTAGTTTCCATCAAAGCCTTCGGCGACTTTGTCATAGCAAGCCGCTTTGTTGATGGAGGGCCCGCAACGGGGAGGACAATGCCCTTGCGCATCCTGGCCGGAGCACATTTACGACCACTGGTACTCGCACTGGGCCTGCAATCTCGAGTAGATCTGCTCGACAGCGGACCACGCTATCCGGCCGCATTCGATGTCAGGAGCGCAGGGCTCCCGGCCGCGGTACGTAGTCTGCTGGCATTACGCCAGCAATTCCGGCGACTGCCCAGCGAGTGGCGCCTGCTATTCGATCGGCTCGGCATCCGCGAGAAGCTGCTCGGAGCCGCGCACGAAAGCTTGGCGCTGCGCCAGGCCCCGAATATCTATCTCGCCTACCAGGCGACGCTCGGATGCTCGAACATCCCCGCAAGCACTCTGCCAAGGATATCGGAGTCCGGCACCGGCAAGATCACCATCGTGCCATCCAGCCGAGTTGCAGCGAAGCGCATTCCGTTGCCGGTGCTGACGGCGGTCCTGTCGCGACTGCAACCTTATGGCGAGTGCGAGATCATCGATATGCCCGGCGAGGAAATCGAGCTGCCAGCTAACGCCCGAATCAATCGCATCGAGCGCTCCTTCACAGCCTTGCTCGAGGTCTTGCGCGGTAGCCGCTTGGTCGTCAGCGCAGACAGCTTGTCAGCACATTTGGCGGAATTCCTGCGGATTCCCTGTTACATCCTCACGCCCCGACCGAACGAGTATTGGCTACCGCTGCAGGCGTTCGAGTCGCGTGCCTGGAGCACCTTCCAGCAGAGCGACCATTTGCAGGAATGGTTGAAGCGGCACTTTGCGGTCGGCTAGCATTTTCACTCCATTCCAGGATCGAGCAGTATGAAAGTAGTGGTCACCGGCGCGGCAGGCTTCATCGGCAGCAACATCGTGCTCGGATTGAATCGTGCGGGCATCGACAACATCATCGCGGTGGACGACCTGACGGTGGCGCAAAAATTCATGAATCTGCGGGACCTGTCGATTGCCGATTACTTCGATCGCCGTGAGTTTTATGACCTGTTCGCGCGGGGCGCGCTGGGCAAGATCGACGTGATATTTCACGAGGGCGCCTGTTCCGACACCATGGAACATGACGGCAAATTCATGCTGGACGTCAATTATCGGTGTTCCAAGGACCTGCTCGACGTCTGCCAGCGCCACGGTACGCGATTGTTATACGCCTCCTCCGCGGCGGTGTACGGCAGCAGCTCGGAGTTTCGCGAGCAGCCGGAATATGAGCGCCCTCTGAATGTGTACGGCTATTCCAAGCTGCTGTTCGATCAAGTCGTGCGCCGCCAGTTGCCTAGTGTCACACAGCAAGTGGCAGGCTTTCGTTATTTCAACGTGTACGGGCCGCGAGAGCGTCACAAGGGCCGCATGGCATCGGTCGCGATGCATAACTACGACCAGGTCGAAAAAGAGGGCACCGTCCGACTGTTCGGCGCCTATGGCGGTTACCAGCCGGGCTGCCAGCAACGCGATTTCGTGTTCGTCGAGGATGTAGTCGCCGTGAATCTCTGGTTTTTGGAGCATCCGCACGTCAGCGGTATCTTCAATCTTGGCACTGGTCGTGCCCAGCCTTTCAATGACGTAGCCCGAGCTGTCGTGAATGCCCACCGGCGCCGCGCGGGCAAGCGTCCCGGCACGCTGGAGGATCTCGTGAGCAGCGGCGAGATTACATACATCTCCTTTCCTGACGCACTGCGCGACAAATATCAATGCTTCACGCAGGCCGATCTGAGCGCTCTACGCCAGGCCGGCTGCGACCTGCAGTTCGCCTCAGTTGAAGAAGGCGTGCAGAAATACGCGGATTGGCTCGCCGCTCAAAGCAAGGAATAGCTCACTGCAGCGGACGGCGTTGCGGTATGCCCAGTGCGAGCAGCACTCCGAGGAACAAGCCGACGAGCGGTCCGGCAACGACCAGCAGAGCGCGGTTCGGAAAATGGATGTCGCTCTTGTCAGGCGCCAACGCGGCATCCACGACCCGGAATGCGTACTCCTCGCTCACGTTGGCCAGCATTCGCTGCTTGATCTGAGTCTCGATCAATCGATTGATCGCCTGGCGCGTCTCCAAGGTGGTCGTGGTGGTGAGCTCGCGCTCGAGGAAGCCCAGCGAGCGATTCGCTGACTCCACGGCCCGACGGCGCATTTCTTCATTGATCCGCCGCACGAGCTCGTTCGCCCAAGCCGTGGCTTCGTCACGATCGATCCAATCGATATGCAGCGTGATCAGCCCGGATTTCTTGTCCTGAACGACACGCCGGACCTTCTTGTCGAAATATTTGTAAGCTTTGGCAGGGGTGGGCTGACGCCACTCGCTTACCGTCCAGCGCTTGGCCGCGGGATCCCATTTGTCCCAGAACAGCCGTGGAATGAGCTGCTCCTCGGCGATGAAGCGCTGCGTGAATTGCCGAGACTTCAGCACCGCCAGCGCTTCCTCGGTCGCCGAATCGTTTGCCCCCAGCTCCACGCCTGCCAGCGCCGCCAGACCGCCCAAACCGCCCAAGCTGCTCCCCAAGCTACCGCTCAAGCTGTTGCGCTCGGCGCTTGCCGAAACCATCACAGCGGTGGCGCGATATACCGGACGGATGAGAAAGGCCGCCGCGATAAATGCGGCTGAACATGCAGCCACACTCCACAAGACCCACGCTCGACGCGCGAGGATCCGCCGCAGCATATCGCGCAGATCAACGTTTTCCTCCTCAAACTGCCTCTCGGCCGAGCCGTTCAATGCTGGGGAGCTCATTGCACTCTTTGGTCCCGAGAGGTGATCAGAAGGAGTTTACTGCCGCGGCTGCGATCGACAGGTTGTAGATAATGGTAGTGACAGCGATCCAGAATGGCAGCGGCCGCATCCGCTCCGTATCCAGCGGCGCCACGACGGTGTCTCCCGGCTTGATCTGAACGTTATCACCGTTGAACCAAGCCCTGCCCGAGCCAGTCACGACGCTACCATCCGCTCGCACAACATAGATCCGCCGTTCATCTGCACGCGGGGTCAGTCCACCGCTCATCGCGAGGTAGTCGTCTCTGCTCAGATCCTTGCGATATAGATGGGAGGTCGTGCTCTGCACCTCGCCAATGACGGTCACTTCCTGCATCGTCCGCGGCACGAGCAAGCGGTCGCCGTCCTTCAACACGATGTCCTGCTCCGAGCCCGGCTTCGCCCGGGATGCGCCTTCGAGGTCGATGACCAGCCGCCCCACGGGAGTTGCGTCCCGCAAGGAAGCTAGCAACGACTTGCCTACGGCAAGCGCCTGCCCGGCGTCCTTGCCCGTCTCCTGCGCGGACATCAACGAGAATTGCGCGAGGTCTGATTCCATACGGGTCGCCAACGTCTTGAGCTGCTTGCGCTCGCGGTCCTTCAGCTCTTCGCGAGTAAAGATCGCGCCCTCGGGGAAGGCCCATTCGGTCAACCCACCGGCGCGCACCATGAGCGAGCGCAGCGTCTCGCCGCGATGGATGGGATAGCGTCCGGGGAACCTCACTTCACCGCGGATCTCCACCTCTTCCTGTTCGGCCCACAACGGCACTTCCTTGATCACTAGATAGTCGAAGGGACGCAAGGCCAGGTTCGCGGCTGGGTCTCCATTCAAAACTTGTCGCAAATCGATCTCGATCAACTCGGCCTGCCGCTGGCCATTGCTGCCGACCTCGTAACGAGTCAGCTCAGCCTGGCCTCCGTACGCCGCTTCGTCGAGACTGCCGCCGGCACGTAACAAGTCGCTGACCCGCATGCCGGGCTCCAATGGGTACTTGCCAGGCACCTTTATCTTGCCGGCGACGCTCACCTCGAGCGTCGGCTCGTCGATGCGTGATTGCAGGCGCAGCTCGCGCATGAGCGGCTCGATGATGCGGTCCCGCCCGGACTCCCGGTCGAATACGAATATCTGGTCACGTGACGCGAGCTCGAAGTTCGCGGCGCTTTGCGGGTTCGTGAGCGCCTGTTCCAGATCGGCGGAAAACACGCGGACACGCCGATCCGAGGGAAGCTCCCGACGCACCAGGATGTAACGCTGATCCGCATTCGGTTTCAGCTCATCCAGGCTCGGCAGCACGTCGGTCAGGCGCATCCCTGGTGTGTACTGGTACTCACCAGGGCGATGCACGTGACCACTGATGACCACCGATCCGTCCAGCACCGGACGAATCGTCGGAACGCGCAGTACGTCGCCGCTCTGCAGAGTCACATTGCGCCCAGCGGCCGACAGGTTCACGTCGACGGTGGTGCGCTGGCGTTGTTCGTTCACGCGCTCCAACGTAGCGATGCTTGGATCGGCTTCCGGCAACAAGCCACCGCCGAGGTTCAACAGCTCGCCAGCGGTGGTCTCGTCCTTCAGCTCATAGATGGCGGGCCGACGCACCTCGCCGGCCAAACCGACGGTCGCACCGATTGGCGGCACGAAAATCACATCGCCCGGCAGCAGGCGAGCATCGGCGCTGGTGTCGCCTTTCAACAGCAGATCGTAAAGATCGAGGGTGGTAACGGTGCGGCCGGCACGTTTGAGTTGAATATTGCGCAGCGAGCCTACCTTCTTCACGCCGCCGCTGACGAACAGCGCATTCGTGATTGTCGACAGACCGCTGACCGTGTAGGAACCAGGCGTCTGAGCGTCGCCGAGCACGTATACCCGTATCGAACGCAGCTCGCCCATGGTGACGCTGACCTGGGTTCCGATCATTTGTTCGGCAACCCTGGATTCGAGCAAACTGCGCACCTCGTCGAAGTGCAGCCCGCTGACGGGGATGGGCCCGAGCTCCGGGAAGTTGATGCGGCCATCGCGGCCGACCACCAGCTCGTAGCGGCCCTTGGTGCTGCCGATCAACTGTACCTGGAGCCGATCGCCTGGGCCGACGATATACTCGACCGGCACCGGCACATCGGTCGCGGGCGCAAAGGTCGAAGGCCGGCCAGCAAACAAATCGTATCCGAACGGTTTGAGCGCCTCCGACCCGAGGGGCTTCAGTGGCAGGCGCGTGAGCACAACGATGAACTGGCTCAAATTCAGCTCCGCGGCCATACGCTGCGTGGCTTCTTCGGCCGTAAGACCCGCCAATGGAACCGGCCCCAATTCCGGCAGGTTCAGGATGCCCCACTTATCGAGCTTGTAAGGATTGCGACGCAGGATACGTTCCCGAAACTCCTGCAGGCGAGCCGTCTCCTCCGAGGTCCGTTCCAGCCGCTCCTGTTCTTCCGCGTTGGGCTGCTGTCCCGAGGTCGGGGATTCGGGCGTCGTGGTGGGAATATGCAGCGCACGCCCAGGAATCGTAGGCTGCCGGGCACTTTCCTGCTCGCGCCGCTCGCGCTCTTCGATTTCTGGAGCCCTGCGTTTGAGCTGCCGGATCTCCAGAGTCAGTAATACCGTATCGCCAGCCTTCAGGCGCCGTTCCCGCATGCCGGTCTGCGGATTGATCGTACTGTCCTTGTCCTCGTCAGCGTCTTCATCGACGGAGCGCGGCCGCACGGTCTCGGGAAATTTCAGCTGGCGATCGGAACGCACACCGCCTTGCCTCATCCCTGATGAGGACGTGCTCCCGCCCCCCATGGCTTCCAGGATGGCCTGCTGCTGCTCCGGCGTCATGTTCTGGAACATCTCGAGCTGGTCGGCGCTCGGCGTCTGAGCCGAGCTCACCGGCGAGATTGCGAGACTGAACAGGAACAGCGCTGCGATTGCGGCCAACCATGAAATTTGGCTGGCAGATCTGGTTCTAAGCATCAGGGCCGCTTTAAAAATGAAATCCCTGCGACGAGGGCGGCAAGTTTACACAGACCCTTCCGCGGATGCGATCAATTGTGCACCCGCCTGAGAGCAGCACCGGCCGCTTCAGCTGCTGCGATAGTCGCCTTGATGGTTCAGGAACCAGTCATAAGTGGCGATGATACCCTCACGCAAAGCGATTCGAGGCGCCCAGCCCAGCGCTCGGAGGCGGGACACATCCAGTAGCTTGCGCGGCGTGCCATCGGGCTTGCTCGTGTCGAAGCGCAGAGTGCCGGTGAAACCGACCACTTCCTGAACAAGGCTGGCAAGCTCCCGAATCGTCACGTCTTCGCCCCAGCCGATGTTCAGCGCCTCCTCGCCTTCATAGTTGCGCACCAGGAACCAGCAGGCATCGGCCAGATCATCGACATGCAGGAACTCGCGCCGAGGTGTGCCGGTACCCCAAACGATGACTTCGGCATCGCCCCGAACTTTGGCATCGTGGAATTTGCGGACCAGCGCGGGCAGCACATGGGACTTCTGCAAATCGAAATTGTCGCCAGGACCATACAGATTGGTCGGCATGGCGGAAATCGCATTGAAACCATACTGCCGCCGATAGGCCTGGCACATTTTCACCCCGGCAATCTTCGCAATGGC
>Ga0164243_10005019_pt1 | contig 20364 bp, 15 predicted proteins | sample OricompcompostOP_FD_108781 | JGI IMG/M metagenome (GOLD analysis project Ga0164243, IMG submission 108781) | Organic Plus compost microbial communities from Emeryville, California, USA - Original compost - Organic plus compost (OP) | ecosystem: Engineered > Solid waste > Mixed feedstock >...
GACGCGGCGCCGCGTCCGTTCTGGCTCGACCGTCCCGATGCGCCCGCCCCGACCGAGCCGCTGACCGCGGCCATCACCACCGACCTCGCCGTGATCGGCGGCGGCTTCAGCGGCCTGTGGACCTCCCTGCTCGCCAAGGAACGCGACCCCGGCCGCGAGGTGGTGCTGCTCGAAGCCCGTACGGTCGGCTGGGCCGCCTCGGGACGCAACGGCGGCTTCTGCTCGGCCAGCCTCACCCATGGCCTGGAGAACGGCGCCTCGCGCTTCCCCGACGAGCTGGCGCTGCTGCAGGCGATGGGCCGCGAGAACCTCGACCAGATCGAGGAGGCGGTCCACCGGTACGGCATCGACTGCGACTTCGCGCGCACGGGTGAGCTGACCGTGGCCACCCGACCGTGGCACCTGGACGGCATGGCCGAGTTCGCCCGGCGCAGTGAGGCGTTCGGCGGCCGCTTCACGCTCTTCGACGAGGCGGGGGTGCGGGCGCAGGTCAACTCGCCCACCTATCTCGGCGGCGTCTGGGACCACGACGGCTGCGCGATGCTCGATCCGGCCCGGCTGGCGTGGGGCCTGCGCGACGCCTGCCGGCGGGCGGGGGTCCGGGTCCACGAGCTGACCGCCGTCGACCGCATCGCGCCCGTCGAGGGTGGCCTGGTGCTGCACACGCGCCACGGCAAGGTGCGGGCGCGCCGGGTGGCGCTGGCGACCGGGGCACACGGGCGCCTGCTGCTCCGGCTGCAGCAGTTCGTCGTACCGGTCTACGACTACGCCCTCATGACCGAGCCGTTGACCGACGCCCAGGTGCGTTCGCTGGGGTGGGCCAACCGGCAGGGCATCGGGGACGGCGGCAACCAGTTCCACTACTACCGGATCTTCGCCGACAACCGGATCCTGTTCGGTGGTTACGACGCGGTCTACTTCGCCGGCGGCCGGATCACGCCGCGGCACGACCAGCACTGGCCCACCTTCACCACCCTGGCCCAGCACTTCTTCGCGACGTTTCCCCAGTTGGAGGGCGTCCGGTTCACCCACCGATGGGGCGGTGTCATCGACACCTGCAGCCGGTTCTCCGCCTTCTTCGGCCAGGCCTACCAGGGGCGGTTGGCCTACGCGCTGGGCTACACCGGCCTGGGCGTGGGGGCCACCCGGTTCGGCGCGCAGGTGATGCTCGACCTGCTCGCCGGCCAGGAGACCGCCCGTACGCGGCTGGAGATGGTGCGCCGCAAGCCCGTCCCGTTCCCGCCCGAGCCCCTGCGCACCGGCGTCATCGGGCTGACCCGTTGGTCGATCGCCCGCGCCGACGAGGACGAGGGGCGGCGCAACCTCTGGTTGCGCACCCTGGACCGGCTCGGCCTCGGCTTCGACTCCTAGCCGTACGGCTCACCGTCCCGTACGGGTTGGCCGCCTTGTCGAGTGTGAACCGACACGCCGGGGTTGCGGGGCGTGTCGGTTCACCGTGGCCTCGCCGCTCGGCCCGTGTGAACAGTGGATTCGCGCCGACGCTGGTGGGCCGGCGACGGCGCGCACGGTCGCGCAGTCTCGCGTGCGGTGGCGTGGCGAGCGGCCAACCGTCAGACTGCCGGGATGACCATCGACGGTGGCGACGCCGCACCCTCGGACGAACTCGCCGCGATCGAGGCCGAGATCGGTGTGCTGCGGGTCCGCGCCGCTCAGGCACATCAGGCCTACGTGGCGGCCGACAGCGCGCTGCGGGCCGCGTTCGGCCGCCGGGACGCGCTGCTGGCCCGCCTCGCGCTCTCCGGTGCACCGCCGGCCGCGACATCGCCGACTCCGGCGTCGCCTGCCGGAGGTCCCGCCGCGCCGCCCACGACAGGCTGGCCGTGGCCCGGTGGCCCGAGCACGGCGCCGACGCCAGCGCCGGGTTGGCCGCCGGCAGTCGCGCCCGTACCGGTGCAGGGCGGGGCCCCCGGCTGGTCGCCGCCCGGCCCGGTGGCGCCGCCGCGCCAGGAGACCTCGACCCGTACCGTGCAGAACGTTCTGTTCGTCCTCGGCGGACTGTTGCTGGGCGTCGCGGCGATCGTGTTCACCGCCGTGGCCTGGACCGAGTTCGGCATGGCCGGGCGGGCCGTGATCCTCGGCGCCGTCACCCTGCTGGCGCTGGTGGCACCGTTCGTGGCCCTCGCCCGGCGGTTGCGGGGCACGGCCGAGACCTTCGCCGCCATCGGTTTCCTGTTGCTGCTGCTCGACGGGTACGCGGCGTGGTCGGTCGACCTGCTCGGCGTGCAGGCGATCGACGGTTGGCGGTACGCGGGCATCGTCGCCGCCATCGCCGCCCTGGTCGGCCTGGCCTACCACTGGCCCACCCGGCTGGCCGCGCCGGCGTTCGCGGCGCTCGTCGTCGGGCAGCCGGTGCCGCTGCTGCTCGCCATCCCCGCCCGCCCCGGCATCGCCGTCCTGTCGCTGCTCGCCTCCGCCATGGCGGTCGTCGACGCCCTCGTGGCCGGCGCCGTCGCCCCGCGGGCCGAGCGGCCTCGCCTGCCGCGCGGTGTCGCGATCGGGCTCGCGACCGTGGCCTGGACAGCCGTGCTGGGCTGGGTCGCCGTGGCGTTCATCGAGGCGGTGGCCGGCTCCGCGGAACGGCTGGACGTCGCCGGCGCGGCCTGGGCCGGCGCGGCGGCGGTGGCCCTCGGCGTGGCCCTGGTCGTCGCCGCCACGGTCGTCGGCTCGCGTCCGCTGCGGGCGGTGGCGGCCGGGGCGTTCGTGGTCACGGTGGTGTGGGGCGTGGGGCGCGGCGCGATGGCGGTGTGGCCCGACCGCGTGAGCGTGACCCTCGGCGTGACCGTGCTCGCGGTGGCGGTGCTCGTCCGCGTCCTTGGTCTCGCACTGCCGGAGTGGCTGCGGCCGGGGCCACGATGGGCGATCGCGGGAGTGGCCGGTGTCGGCCTCGCCATCCTGGCGCTGTTGGCCGTCGTCGCGGCCGCCTTCAGCATCCGTGACGCCTACCCGTTCTGGGCGGCGTCGCTGTCCACCGCCAACGCGGGCCCGGCGTGGCTGGACTGGCAGGTGCCGGTCGCGCTCGCGGTGCTGGCCCTGGCGGTGCTGATCGCCGGCCCCCGATGGACCATCGCGCCGCTGGGCACCGCTGGCGGCGTGCTGGTCGTGCTGGCACTGCCCGTGTCCGCCGGCCTCGCCTGGTGGGCACCGGCAACGCTGAGCCTGGGTGGCGCCACGATCCTCGTCGCGGTCTTCCTGCTGCTGCGCCGCCGGGCGCTGTCGGCGCTGAATCCGTCCACTGTGGTCGGTGCCGCGGTGCTCCTGACCGATGCCGTGCTCACCAGCGCCGCTCGGCCCGGCCTGACCGCGCTCGTGCTGGCGGGCGTCGCCGTCCTGGGCCTCGGCGCCGCGGTCGCGATCGGCGACCGTACCGACCCGTTCGGTGCCGCCGCACTCGCCGTGGGGCTGCTCGCGCTGCCGCCGGTCGCGGGCAGCGCGCTGAGTGTCGTCGACGGGGCGCCCTGGTGGGCGCTGCGCGCCACGGTGGCGGTCGCGGGGCTGCTCCTGGTCCCCATGGCGCTGATACGTCGCCGACCCATCGCCGAGCCGGCTCCCGCCGCGTCGCCAACCTCACCGGCCCCCGCGGCCGACCGTCCACTCTCGACGGTTGACCGGTACGCGGTGGGCGCCTTCGTGGCCGGCCTGGTCAGCGCCGTGGTCTGGCCGATGCTCGGGCTCTGGGTCGGGCAGGAGTCCGCTGGTGTCTACAGTGGACTGTCGTTGCTGTTGCTGGCGGGAGCGCTGGTGGCGGTGCCGGCCACGCGGAGCGGACGTCGTGTCGTCTCGGCCGGCGTGGCCTGGTCGGCGGCGGTCGCCGCGCTCCCGGGCGCGGGTGTCTTCCTGGCCAGCGAGTTGCCCGCCGTACTGGCCGTGTCGGTGCAGCCGTACCGTTGGCTCGGCGCCATCTGGACCGGCACGCCGACCGGGACCGGGCTCGCGCCCGGGACCGTGGCGCTCTGGCCGGTGCGGCTGGTGGACGCCGTCGCCCTCGGACTGCTGGCCGTCGCGTCCGCCGTCGCCGGATTCGGCTTCACCCGACGGCCACGCTCCGCGCTCCTGGGCCTGACGATCGGCGGGCCCACCGCGGTGCTCGCCACGGTCGTGGCGCTGGAGTCCCCCTGGCCCACCGCGCCCTTCGCGACGCTGGCGCTGGGGCTGACCCTCATCCTGCCCCTGGCGCTGGCCGGTCGGCGCTCGGACGACACGCCGGGCGTGCTGGCCTGGCGGGTGATCGTCCTGTGTGGACAGGGAATCGTCTACGCGGGAGCGGGTGTGGCCGGCACCCTCGGGGTGCGCTGGGCCACGCTCACGTCGCTGGGGATCGTCGTGGTCGCCGCGCTCGTCGTGGGCGGCGCCGGCCGCACCGTGGGCTGGCGGGTCGCCGGCTGCCTCGTCACGGTCGCCGCGGCGGTCGGGGAGGTGGCGGCGGCCGGCCTCGCGGCCGAACTCAACCTGCGGATGGTCGCCTTCCTGGTGCTCGGCGTCTCGACCCTGGCCCTCGCCGGGGGAGCGGTGCTGGGTCGCGTGCCCGGCCGCCGTCTCGAAGCGGTCCTGACGGAGCGGGCCGCGCACGGGGCCGCCCTGGTCGCGTTCACGCTCGTCGCCGGCCGGCTCATGTGGGGCGCCGCGGTCTGTTCCGTCTGGGGTGTGGTCGTCGCCCTCCGCGCGTTGCTGCCCGGCACGTCGCGGGCCAGCCGGGCCGCGCACGCCGCGGTGGCCGCCGCGCTCGAACTCCTGGCGTGGTGGCTGCTGCTGGTCTACCGCGACGTCTCGGTCATCGAGGCCTACTCCCTTCCGCTGGCCGGCGTGGCGCTCCTGGCCGGGTGGGCGGCGCTGCGGTCCCGGCCCGACCTGCGCAGTTGGATCGCGTACGGTCCGGCGCTGCTGGCCGGATTCCTGCCACCGCTGGCCCCGTTGCTCGCCACGGTCGGCTCGCCGCTGCGGCGGCTGCTGCTCTTCGTCGCCGCGCTGGTCGTGGTGATCGCCGGCTCGGTGCGTCGCCGCCAGGCGCCGGTGGTCATCGGCGGTCTCGTGCTCGTCGTGGTGGCCGTGCACGAGCTGGTCCTGCTCTGGCAGCTGCTTCAGGGCTGGATCCCGTTGGCGGTGGGCGGTGCCGTGCTGCTGTTCCTCGCCATCACCTATGAGCGGCGCCTGCGCGACGTGACCCGCCTGCGCGACACCCTCCGCCGGATGACCTGACCCTCTGCGCGCCGGCCTGCCCCCTCTTCGCGCCGGCCTGCCCCCTCTGCGCGCCGGCCTGCCCCCTCTTCGCGCCGATCTTGGGGTTTTCCGCGTGAGTTGATCTCCAATCACGCGGAAAACCCCAAGATCGGCGCGGTTGGGGGGTCAGAACAGCAGGGGGCGCAGTGAGCGCAGGGCGTACTCGTCGTCGAACGCGCCACCACCCTCGTGGCCGTTGTACTCCCACAGCCGCATCGTCTTCGGACCGGCGAGCTCGTGGTACGCGCCGAAGACGGTCGACGGCGGGCAGATCTCGTCCATCAACGCGGCGGAGAGAAAGGCCGGTGCGGTGATGCGACGCGCGAACGAGACTCCATCGAAGTAGGCAAGTGTGCGGAACACTCGGTCGACGGCGTCCCGGCGGTTGGCGAGGTAACGGCCGATCTCCTTGTAGGGCATGGCATCCGTGATGCGGCTGGCTCGGCGGATGTCGCACAGGAAGGGCACGAAGGCGACCACGGCAGCGAGGTCGTCGCGCAGGCCACCCACCGCCAGCGCCATCGCGCCGCCCTGGCTCGCGCCCAGGACGGCCACCCGGGCCGGGTCCACGCCATCGATCGCCTTTATCGCATCGACCGCCCGCACGGCGTCGGTGAAGAGCCGGCGGTAGTAGTGGTCGGCGGGGTCGTCGATGCCGCTGGTCATCACGCCGGCGAAGGACGCGCCGCTCGGGCCGACGGGGTCGCCGGTCACGCCGGGATGGTGGCCGGCGCCCTGCCCCCGGTTGTCCATCATGAGGTGGGTGAAGCCGGCCGCCGACCACAGCAGGGCCTCGTACATGTGGCCGCGCCCGCCGCCGTACCCCATGTACTGCACGAGGCCGGGCGTCGGTCCCGTCGTGTGCCGGGGGCGGTACAGCCAGCCGCGGATGGGGTGGCCCCCGAAGCCGGCGAAGGTGACATCGAAGACTTCCACGGCTTCCAGGAGTGAGTCGACGGGTTCGAGTCGCAGCGCGAGGTCGTGCTCGCGGGCGGCGGCGATGGTCGTGGACCAGAACTCGTCGAAGTCGGCGGGGTCCACGACCGAACTGCGGTACGACTGGAGGCCGGCCTCGTCGAGGTCAGTCAGCATCAGGTAACTCCTGGTGTCGATTTCGGCGCGCCGGGTCCGGTGGGCGACCGTAACAAGTCTGGGCGGGGGTGACGACGGACACAAGGCCCGCTGGTCAGCCAGCCCGCCGGCCGCGAGGATGATGGGTGGCGCCTGTGGACCATGATGGCAGCGGTCCGCGGATGTCGCGACAAACATCGAACAACGCTGATGGTGGGAGGGGCCGTGCGGAGAGCCGCGGTCTTTGTCTGGCCGGTCATGGTGAGCCTCGCCACCGTCGCCGCGTTCTGGTACTGGCAGGGCCCGCGGGTCGCCGCCGTGGTGGCGATCCTGGCCGTGCTCGAGGTGTCGCTGTCGTTCGACAACGCGGTGGTCAACGCCTCGGTGCTGCGGCGGATGTCCCGGTTCTGGCAGGGCATCTTCCTGACCGTCGGGATCCTCATCGCGGTCTTCGGGATGCGACTGATCTTCCCGTTCGTGGTCGTCGCGGCCACCACCCATCTCGACGCGGCCGAGGTCGTCCGGTTGGCGTTCGACGATCCGGACCGGTACGGCACCGCGCTGGCCGACGCCCATCCCGCGATCGCCGCGTTCGGAGGGGCGTTCCTGCTGATGATCTTCCTGGACTTCCTGTTCGACCGCGACCGCGACGTGCACTGGCTGTCCATCGTGGAGAAGCCGCTCGCGTGGTTAGGGCGGCTCGCTGTGCTGCCGGCCTTGCTGGCCGGTGGCGCCGTCGTCGCCCGTGCCTACTCGTTGCCCGACGACGAGACCCGTACGGTCCTGGTCGCCGGTCTGCTGGGCGTCTTCGTCCACGTGGCGGTGAGTCTGGTCAGTCGCTTGTTCGAGCGTCGCGCGGCGAAGGACGTGAACGCCGAACGGGTGGGCAACCGGGTCGTCGTCGGTGGCCGGGCGGCGGCGGCGCTCTTCGTCTATCTGGAGATCCTCGACGCCTCGTTCTCCTTCGACGGCGTTATCGGCGCCTTCGCGATCAGTTCCGACATCCTGGTGATCGCGGCCGGCCTGGGCATCGGCGCGTTCTTCGTGCGGGGGATGACGGTGTTCCTGGTCCGGGGCGGCACGCTGTCGAAGTACATCTATCTCGACCACGGCGCGCACTACGCGATCGGGGCACTGGCCATCATGCTGGGGCTGAGCATCACCTTCGAAATCCCCGAGATCGTGACGGGCCTGGTCGGGGTCTGCCTCATCGCCCTCGCCTTCCTCTCGTCGATCCGCCACCAGCATGGGCTGCTCCGGGCCGCCGAGGTCACCCCGCCGACGGCGGCCGTTCCCGCCCAGCCCATACCCGCCCAGCCCACGTCCGCCGACCTCCCGGCGACCGCCCCGGCGTCCGCTCAGCCGGCCTCCGTCGACGTGCCGGCGCCCGCTGCCCCGGTGACCCCCGAGCCGCCGCGTTCGAGCCCGGACGTCTGAAACGCGGCATCGCGGCTCGCCTAACGGTGTGCCAGGTCGAAGACCGTGCGCGCGAACCGGCTCGGCTGCAATGGCATGACCTTGAAGGGGCACGGGCGGTCGGTGATCAGCCCGAAGGCCTCGATCGCACGCTCGGCGGCGTCGAGTGCCCGCTCCTGCGGCGTGTAGCCCCGGCCCCGGTTGCGAAACATCGCGCCGTAGAAGGCCGAGCAGAAGACCGTGCTGTCGTGCCAGCCGACCAGTCCACTGGAGCCGATGTAGGTCACGTCGCCCTGCAGGCAGTCGCGCACCGCCTTCTGCCAGGCGCCGGTCGCGGTGCGGCAGCCATCGGCCAGGATCGCCCCCGTCGAGATGCCGCGCCCCTGCTCGGCGGCGCGCTCACCGAGCTCGCTCAGCGCGATGTGGAGCCGGCCGTCGCTGCTGCTGAAGGTGGGGTCGTCCTCGATCCGGTCGCCGTGCGCCATCACGTGCAGCACGTCGCAGGGCGCGACGAAGGCCGACAGGATCGTCAGCGGATCGCGCGTGCGCACGAAGTCGACGTCGGCGAGCGGTTTGTCCATCCCGGCGTTGATGTTCTGAATTGTCGCTTGAACGAAGGTCATCGACGCGTCGAAGCTGTCGTCGAGACCGATGTCGAGCAGACTCACCCTCGTGCGATGGTGCGCCATCCTGTGCCTCCCCGTGGTGGTGACCTGGTGGTGGTGACCTGGTCCAGACCCTAGAAGAGGGGTACGACATTCCGCCTCGGCATATCCCGGGAGATGGCCGCTGGCAGCCGTGGACGCTCGGCCGAAGGCACGATCGCGCGCGACCGCTCAGTCCACCGGCGGGAACGGGGCGCTGATCGGCCCCTCGTTCCAGGAGCGGTCCAGACCCGAGACGCAGTAGCCGTACGGCGTGCTGCCCGCCGGCGCCGTCCACCGCACCGGCGCCTCGGGGTCGTCGGGGGCACGCAGCGTGTGGACGAGCGTCGCCGCCCGGTCGCGGGGACCGTACCGGTAGATCGCGTAGGAGACGGGCCGGGGTCCCGCGCCCGCGCGCCAGGTCAGCGTGACCGCCCCCGTGGAATCCACAGTGGACGATGTGATCACCGGCGCCCCGGGCGGTGCCGACGGCAACCATGCCATCGCGGGCGGAAGCGCCACGTTCGCGGCGTACGTGTCGCGGTAGCGGCTCACCGCACCCAGCCGATCCGCGCGGACGTCCCCGGCGCTGAAGTGGATCGTGCCGCTGACCGGAAACTCGGCGTTGAGCGCGTACTGCCGGCTCAGCTCCTCCGGATCGGACCAGGCCCCGGCCTCGCCGATGCGGTAGTCGCCCATCCCGGCCAGCAACCGCACCCGCGTCCCGGCGATCTGCCGCGACCACCACGCCAGGAGGATGGCGTAGTCGGCGCGGTCGAAGCCGATGTGCCAGTAGAGCTGGGGGGCGATGTAGTCCAGCCACTGCTCCTGCACCCAGCGACGCGAGTCGGCGTAGATCTCGTCGTAGGCGGACAGTCCGCGCGTCTGCGAGCCCAGCGGGTCCTGGCCGACGTTGCGCCAGATCCCGAACGGATTGATGCCGAACACGACCCACGGCTTGAGTTGTTTGATCCGTTGGCTCATCTCCTGCACCAGGGCATCCACATTGGACCGTCGCCACTGGGCCAGCGGCTGCCCACCGCCGTACCGGGCGTAGCTGTCCGCGTCGGCGAACTCCTGGCCCGCGATCGGGTACGGGTAGAAGAAGTCGTCGAACATCACGCCGTCGATGTCGTACCGGGCGACCGCCTCCAGGATCGAGTCCTCGACATAGCGGCGGGCGTCGGGGTTGCCGGGGTCGTAGTAGAGGACCGAGCCGTAGACCACGCCCCACTCCGGGTGCTGGCGCAGCGGATGGTCGGCGGGCAACGCGGTGACGTCGTTGCCGATGGCGCCGCGATAGGGATTGAACCAGGCGTGAAACTCGATGCCACGCCGGTGTGTCTCCTCGACCATGAACGCCAGCGGGTCCCACCCGGGATCGGTGTCCGCCAGCGACCCGGTGAGCCACTGCGACCACGGTACGTAGTCCGACGGCCAGAAGGCGTCCCCACTCGGCCGGACGTGCACGTAGATGGCGTTGTGATGCTGGGCCTGCGCCACGTCGAGCCACGCCAGGAACTCGCGCTTGAGGACGTCCGCCGGCAGCCCGGGTGCCGAGGGCCAGTCCCGGTTGCGCACCGTGGTCAGGGTCATGCCGCGGCTCTCCCGTACGGCCTGGACCGGCAGGTCGCCGCAGCGGGCCAGCGACCCCGGCGCAGCCTGGGCGCTGTCGTCCGGTCCGCGCCGCGCCAGCACGACGGCGGCGGCGCCGAGCACGACGGCCAGCGCGGCGACGAGCGCCGTCGCCATCACCAGCAGAGGGTTGCGCGGCCGTCGCAGGAACGCGAGTGTCGCCGCCGTCGAGCGGGCGCCGAGCCCGGAGCGCGTGACCGGCATGGGGGCCAGTCTGCCCTGGCACGCTCCCGGATGCACGGCGGTCACGGTGGCATGATGCGGTGGTGACGCTGCGGGAACTTGGCGGGGGCGACGACCCGACCCCCGCGCACACGGACGAGGAGCACGAGCACCGCCCGTGGGACCTGGCCCAGACGCGGGCGTTCTTCGGGCCCAAGGCGGCCACGTGGGAGACGAAGTACCCCGACGACGGGCCCGCCTACGCCGCCGCGATCGCCGAATCGGCGCCACCGGCCGGCGGCGTCGCCGTCGACCTCGGCTGCGGCACCGGGCGCGCGCTGACCTACCTGCGCCGCGCCGTCGGCGACGCCGGCACCGTCATCGGACTCGACGTCACCGCGCAGATGCTCCAGGTCGCCCGCGAGCGAGGGCGTGCACGGCACGGCCTGCTGGCGCTCGCCGACGCGGTCCGGCTGCCGCTGCGGGACTCCACAGTGGACTCCTTCTTCGCGGCAGGGCTGGTCGGTCACCTCAGCGACCTCGACCAGGGCCTGCGCGAGTTCGCCCGGGCGGCGCGGCCGGGAGCCACCCTCACCCTGTTCCATCCGTTGACCCGCTCGGCGCTGGCGGCCCGCCGGGGACGCGCGTTGCGCGCCGATGATCCGCTGCGCGAGGCGCCGCTGGCCGCGGCCCTGGACCGTACGGGCTGGCGGCTGGAGCGCTACGACGACGGCGCGGACCGCTTCTACGTACGAGCACGGCGCGTCCGCTGACCTGCCCCATCCGCCGCTCTGCCCCCTTTGCGCCTACCTGCCCCATCCGCCGACCTGCCCCATCCGCCGATCTTGGGGTTTTCCGCGTGATTGGAGATCAACTCACGCGGAAAACCCCAAGATCGGCGCGAAGAGGGGGGCGCGAAGAGGGGGGCGGCGCGAAGAGGGGGGAGGGGGCGTCAGCCGCGGAAGGCGGAGAGGACGACCGCGGGCAGGCGCAGCCAGGACGGCTTCGTGGCGAACCTCGTCAGCCGCCGGCCCGTCACGTCCGCGGTGCGGGCGGTCACGAACCACGGCGGCCGCGGTGAGAGCGAGAACTCACCGGCGAAGACCGAGCGCGGGAACGGGCGGAAGGCGCCGGTGACGACCGAGCGCTCGGTGTCGGCGAGCAGGCGGGCGTTGTGCACCACGCCGATGCCGCTGCCGACGTTCTCCAGGGTGTGGCCGGGGAAGGCACCCCACGGCAGCCCGGGCACGAAGAAGTTCACACCGGTCCACGCGTTGATGCCGATGTTGCCGTAGCGCAGGTCGGCCAGCGCCTCGTCGAAGGCCGCGCCCATGCGGCGCCGGTCGCGGGGCTTTATGAGGATCGACGCGCCGAGCGTCCCGGCGAGGTTGTCGTTGGCGAACGCGATGGCGGCGGTGAGGAAGTCGCGACCGGTCCCCGGCAGGGTGGTGTGGCCCAGCACGGGCGCGAAGTACTCGGTCGTGCACAGGTCGGGGGTCAGGCCGATCTCGACGAGCAGCCGGGTGCCGTCGGCGCCGTGCCGCTCCGCCGAGGGGTAGGTCGCGGTGGCGTTGGCCAGCCGGGCGGCCGCGCCCGGGTACCAGGGGGTGCGGGAGGGCAGCCGGTCGAAGACCTCCCGGATGGCGGCGAGGAACTCCTCCCGCTGCGGCCAGTCGCTGGACAGGATCAGCAGCTGGCCCGCGATGCAGTTGTGTCCCGAGTTGTGCAGCCGCTGGGTGGCGACCTGCTCGGCCTGGAACCGGATGTCCGCCTTGGACCACCGGCCGGGGACGACGATGATCGGCGAGACGCCGCCCAGTTCGCTGGTGATCGGCTTGCGCAGCTTCGGGTCGTTCTGCGCCCGGCGGCGCGCGCCCTCCTCGCCGGTGCCCCAGACGATCGCGTCGTGGGTGGCGCCGCTGCCGGTGATGTGCACGTGGCTGATCTTCGGATGGTCGGCGAGGTAGCCGCCGACCGCCGCGGCCCCGTTGACCACGCGCACCACGCCGAACTCGACCAGCGGTGCGAGGGCGTCGCGCAGGACCGGTTCGAGCGTGGCGAAGGTCGGGTTGAGCTTGACGATGCTGGCCCGGTTGTGGGCGACGAGCTCGTAGATGACGTCCAGCGGCGCGATCGAGCTGATGTTGCCGGCGCCGAGCACCAGGCCGACGCCGGTGCCGGAGCTCTGCTTGGCGCCGAGCCCGGCCGCGGCGCGGGCCTGGTCGAGGGTCACGCCGGGGCGCAGCCACACCTCACCGGAGAAGCCGTGCAGCAGGATGCCCTGCTTGGCGTCCTCCGGCAGCATCTTCAACGCGACGCGGCCACCGGGGGCCACCCGTGCCTTGACGCCGTCGAGCGGGGAGCGCCCCTGGGCCAGCATGCGCAGCGTCTTCGCCAGCGTCGCCAGGCCCGCCAGCGTGGCGTACGGCCCGGAGAGCCACTCCTCACCCACCCACGGGCCGGCCGGCACGTTCTTGGCCTTCACGGCCGCCTGCACCCATCGCTGCGCCTGCCGGCCGATGGCCGCGTGCGTCGCCTCGACCAGGTCGGCCCGTTCGCCGACCGAGAGGCGCGCCCAGGCGGCGGCACCGGCCTGCAACTCGTCGATCGCCTTGTCCAGCTCGCTGGCGACGGCCGGGGTCAGCTCGTCGACGGGAGGCTGCACGGGGGTCGTGGTCATGGCGAACCGTCCTTAACGCGCGGGTAACAAATACTCCCACTCCCGGGGTGGTGTTGTCAGCAGCCTGAACCACCGGTACGGCCAGCAGGTCAGCGCATTAGGGACATACCGCGCTTACAGGGACGATCGAGACGTCAAGCTCAGTCCACAGAGGACGGATCGTCCTCGTCCGCGAGACGGTCCACCCGTACGGGCACGAGGTTCTGGTATTCGACGACGATGCCGTTGGGTCCGGCGAAGGGCGGGTCCCCGGCCTGGAAGTGCACCGCCCACTCGTCGTGGGTGTAGAAGACGACCTCGGGCTCGTCCAGTGGCAGGTCGTCGGTGCTCAGCGCGCGATAGGGGGTCAGCTCCGCCTCGGTGAGGCCGAACTCCTCGGGCCGTTGCAGCAGGGAGTCGAGGACGAACCGCAGGCTCGTCTCGAGGTGCCGGTCGAGGTCGGCGAGCACGCCCGCCATCAGCGTGAGGTCGACCCCGTCGAGACCGTCGTCGCCGACCAGGAAGACGGTCGCCTCGACCGGCTCGTCGAACAGTCCGCTGGACAGTGGCTCGACCAGCCGCCAGACGAAGACGTTCTGCGGCCACTCTTCCCGGGCCAGGGTTCCGATGCCGGCAAGCTCGAGCTGCGTCACCGGCTCATCCTGCCTCAGCCGGCGCCCCACGAGCCGCTGCCCACGCCGGGCGCGCGTCACTTTCCCCGTCAGCCGGGATCAGACCACCTCGGGCGGGGTGAGCAGCGCCTTCGCGATGGTCGCGCAACCGTCCGCCGCGCTCGCCAGGTTCTTGTTGGTCCGGATCTCGACGGCGAGGATCCAGTACTTGTTGATGGCCAGGCAGTTCACGTGCCAGGCGCCCGTGCCGTCGTAGTAGGCGGTCCAGCCGTTCTTGATGGCGGTCGTCTTGCGCAGCGCGCCCGGCAGGGCGTCGATGATGCCCCAGCGTCCACCCTGGACGGTGACGGAGGCGGTGTTGTCCTTGACCGAGCCGCGCACGTGGGTCATCGTCTCGAGCACCCAGTTCGTCCACCGCGGACCGGCGGCCTTGCCCTCGGCCACACACAGGCCGTAGCGCACCGCATCCATCGGCGGCATCATCGTCTTGCTCCACCAGCCCGAGGTGATGCGGGTGTTCTCCAATCCGCAGATGTCGATGAGCCGGCGGACCACGGCGTCGCCACCGCCGGCGACGTAGTACTTCTGCGCCATGATGTCGTTGCTGTCGATGATCGCCAGGGTCAGCTCGTTCAGCGCCGTCGGGGTTGGCTCCTTGCCCTGCTCGGCCAGGCGTCGCAGGTAGTCGGCGACGATCCACACCTTGATCATCGATTCGGTGGTGTTGGTGCCGGTGGAGGCGTTCGCCGAGCCGGCGATCTGCCCGTTGGTGCGGTCCAGCAGTGCCCAGGCCCAGAACACGGCGTCGGGCACGTTCAGCGACGCCGGGTCCGCCGGGACGGTCATCCGCGGCACCTTGATCGGGGCCGGCGCCGGCTCGGCGTCCCCGGCCGCGGACCAGTGATAGAAGAGGGCCAACTCGCGCCCGTTGTCCGACGAGCAGCCGGCGATCGCGAAGAGCGGCACCAGCGCCAGCACAAGAACACGGCGCGCAACGGAGTGACTTCGTACGGTCACGGTTTTCCGGGGGCGACGTGAGAGCACGACCCACCTTTTCCCTGTGCGACCCTGATCGCAACCCCGGCGGGTGGGGTATGTCAGATATGTGGCTTATTGCAGGCCTGTGAAGTTCCCGGGATGCGCCCATTCCCGACATCGGCGATGGTCAGGGCACAGCTCGGGCGCTCGTTCTCCGCGACCGCGGACTGTTCGCGCCGCCTGCACCGCGCGTGCGGCGGCGTGATCACACCAGCCTCGCCGGCTCCGGCTCGGCGGTGGGTGGCGTCCCGTCAGCTCCGGAGATGGTGATCGTGATCGTGACGAGCGTGGGTGGGCGGGTGACCGCCGGCTGCTCGGGTACGTCGACCCGCGGGACGAATTCGTCGTCCGAGAGTGGGGGGACCGGCGGTGGGCTCTGGGCGATCCAACACCCCAGCGCCGCCGAGGCGAGCATGACCAACCCGGCCACCACCGGACCCACCCGCAGCCGGCGGCGCGTGGGGCGACGACCGTTGTCGATCATGTTGCCTCCCCAGCCGGATGCGGGTCCCGCTCGTCACTATAGTCATGCATGCAAATCTTCGCACGATGTCTCGTCGGGAAGCAGCGGGCGCAGGCGCACCGACCACTCGCCGCCGCCCGAGGTCCAGGGCGTGAGTTCGTCTGCCGTCGACGCCTCCTGCAGCAGCGTGGCCAGCGCCTCGCCGGTCACGACCACGCAGGTCATGCCGGCCACCTGGTACTGCACGGTGGGCAGGGCCTGGCCCGGCCAGGGGCGCGCCGGTCGGGGTGACTTGTCGGGCGACGCCAGGTAGGGCCACGCCAGCGCCGCGAGCGCCCTCGGCTGGTACGGCTCCCCGGCAGGCGGCACGAGCGGCGCGTCCGCCAGTCTGGCGATGAAGTCACGCAGCCGTTGCCGGGCGGCCTGCTGCGCCCGGCGCAGCGTGCTGTCGGCTTGGGCGACCCGCAGGGCGTAGACCTCGGTGACGCGCTCGCCCCCGCTGGTGCGCAGGGTGACGCGGGTCGACGGCAGGTCGGTCACCGACGGGTTGCCGTAGTCGATGCCCGGGTCCCCGACGCCGGCCGCGATCGCCGCCCGCACCAGGGCGTCGAGGTCGGCGGTGGCCAACCGGCGCACGCTGAGCGTGGGCAGCGTGGGCTCGGGGTAGCCGGATGTCGGGTCCGGGGTGATGACCCGCCCGTCGCCGTACAGCGTGAAACTCGGCAGTCGGGTCAGGGCGGTCGCCGGATGGACGAACCCGCCCACCTCCTCGACGCGCAGCAGCACGTCGTCGCCGCTGAGACCCGTCGGCAGGCTCTCCCCGCCGTCCACCGGCCCGTCACTCGTGACTCCGGCGCACCCCAGACCGATGACAACCGCCGTCAGCATGGCGACGACCACCGGCATCCGCTTGCTGATCCCTGGACCCATGGCGACTCCGACGCGCCCGGCCGTGCGCCGGTTCCGTCTGCCCGCCGGCTGGCCATGGGCAGATCGTGGCACGAGTCGGCAACCGCCAACGGTGTGCGCCCTCGGTTACCGTGGACGCCATGCGGCGTGGGAATGGTCGAGCATGAGGTTCGTCGACTGTCGATGCGGGCGGAAGCACTATGGACCCTACGGTGCGGCGGGCCTTGTGCTGCGCAACCCCGAGGGGCTGGTCCTGATGGCGCACCGCTCCCCGTTGACCCACGTCGGTGGTGTGTGGGGTTTCCCCGGTGGCGCGCTGGAACTCGACGAGACGCCCGTGGACGCGGCCCTGCGGGAGGCGGCCGAGGAACTGGGCATTCCGGGTGAGGCGGTCGAGGTGTCGCTGGTACTCACCGGCACCGACCACACCGATTGGCGGTACTCCTACGTCCTGGCCACGCTCCATCCCGCCTGGCCGGCGCTGGAGCTCCACCCCAACTGGGAGAACGAAGAGGTGGCCTGGGTCACCCTCGCCGGCATCGCCGACCTGCCCCTGCACCCCGATCTGCGGGTGGATCTGCCGGTTCTCCTGCAGGCCTGGTCTGAGCCTCCCTCGCTGAGTTCCTCCTGAACCCCTCGATCCGTACACCACTCTGCTGGACGTCACTGTGGCGAGGTCCGGTCCGGTGAGGGAGCGGCCGATCGGGAACGCGACCACGGCGGTGGTCGCGCGGCGCTGCAGGTCCTGGCCCTGCGGGGTGAGCGTCGCGACGATCCGTTGCGCCCGCGCCGGCCGGAGATAGAGCGGAAGCAGAAGCAGCCGTACGGTCACTACCAGGCCGGCGGCCCCGGCCGTGCGCCGCGTCCACCGGATCGGCAGTCCTCGCCGGTGATCCCTGCCGGCGAGGACTGCCGACGTGCCGGCCGCCGCCAACGGCCGGCACCCGCCCGTCCCGGCGTCCTGGGGGGAAGACCCCGAACAGTGCGGGCTCTCGTGGTCGCCACGACGACCACGAGACTCCGTGGTCCTGCGATCTTCCGCCTACTTGAGCGCCATCGCGTTGGGTGGTGAGCCCACGCCACCCGGAATGTTGAGCGGCTTGCAGGTCAGGAAGAAGTCGTACCGCCCGTCCCGCGCGCAGTCCTCGGCGAGCTCGTCGAGCTTCCACAGCTCGCCCATCGCCATGCCCAGCAAGGCGATCAGCGGCCGGTGCAGCATCCCGCTGTGGTCGACCCCCTTCTCCGGCGGCTGGTCGTCCGGGGTGCGCAGCTCGGTCCCGACGACGGGGTCGGCCTCGACGGCCGGGGTGTCGCTGGCCACCAGCGCGATCTCGTGGTCCCACAGCCAGCGCAGCGTCGACTCCCGCTGGGCCAGACCGGGTGAGCGGTTACGCCGGTTGAACTCCTGGCGTTGCGCGGTGGACTTGGCGACGTAGTTCTCCGCCCAACCCGTACGCAGCAGCAGGATGTCGCCGCCGTGCCACGTGACGCCCTGCGCCTGCGCCATGGCGTCCAGGGTGGCGTCGTCGATGACGATGGTCTGCTCGCAGTCGTACGGCCGTCCTTCGCGGGCGAAGAACCGGGGGACGTCGAGCAGCACACCGCGCCCCGCGATGCCCACCTGCGCCCAGTTCTGGATTCCCAGACGGATGGACTGCTCGTTATTGTCCTCAATGGATAGTCCATTGTAGAAGCCATAGCGGGGGTGGCCGATGTGGCGCAGCGAGTCCAGCTGTGAGGTGGACTGCAGATAGAACGAGTCGAGCCAGTCGTCGCGATGCAGGGGATTGTTGGCGAACACGTGGTGGCGGGTGGGTGGCCGCGTTCCCGTGGGGTAGGGCTCGAAGGCGTTGATCGGATAGTCGAGGTTGAACCGCCGCCCGGTCCGCACCAGCCGTGCCGCGGCCGCCACCCGGTCCGGGGTGAGCAGGTTGATCGTTCCCAACTGGTCGTCGCGTCCGAAGACCTCCCAGCTCGATCCGGGGACTGCCGCGGTGGCGAGGTCGTCGTAGCGCGGCAGGTGGCCGTCGGCGCTAATCATGGGCAAGGACTGTCCCTTCTGGATCACCGCCCAACGCCTCGGTCAGCGCGCCGGCGGTCTGCAGTAACGCGGTCAAGATCGCCGATCCGGGGGAGAGATCGGCGGAGTGGTCGGCGCCGAGCAGCGCGACCGTGGCACAGATGCCGTACTCGTCGAACACGGGAGCCGCCGCGCCGAAGAGGCTGCCGGTGTGGCTCACGATGCTGTATCCGGTGCGCCGCACCAGATACACGCCCGCCTCGAGTTCGGCCCGGGCGGCCGGAGACAGGTCCTGCGCCACCCGGTCGAGGGCGTCGCGGTGCGGGTCGTGGGCCAGGAAGACCCGCATCTGTGCGGCGGTGTGGTCCAACTGGGTGCCGGGGTGGGTGGTGACGACGACACCGCGACTGATGTCCTCCTCGACCAGGGCCACCACCGGTCCCCGGGCTCCCCAGACGGCCAGCAGTGAGGTCGCCCGGGTAGCGTGGGCGAGCTTGGCCAGGTAAGGGGGCGCGATCCGGACGACGCGGCGCCGGCCCAGGGCGTGGATGCCCAGTTGCAGCATCAGTCCACCGAGGACGAACGTGCCGCGGCGGGTGCCCCGGTCGAGGATCCCCGCCGTCACGAGCGAGACGCAGTACCGGTAGGCGGTGGTCCGGTTCAGGCCCAACCGGTCGGCGACATCGGCCGCCGACAGTTGCGCCGTCTGCGGACCGAACAGGGCGAGGATCTGCCCCACGCGCTGCACCGCCTGGATGTCGGCCGTGTCCCGTGCACCGCCGTCCGGGAGGCCGTCGTCCGGGTCCTCGGCTGCCCGTCCTCCACTGGCCGCCGTTTGAGGCCGAGCCTTGCCACCCGCCGTCGCGCGCCCAGCCGTACCGTCTCGTCCGGACCCGCCCGCCCCGATGTTCGCCATTCCAGAACTCTAGTTCATATCGCGAACTTTGCTCTAGGGCGGGCGGGTCACGCGATGACGGTCAGCCCACCAACCAGGTGTTGACTCGTGTCGATACCTCGTTGAAGTTCTTCGCGTACCAGTCGGTGTCCTGGACGACCTTCACCCCGCCGTTGCCGTCGGCGTAGGCCGCCACCGCCTTGCCTGCCTCGGTGAGGTTCGGCTTGGCGTTGACGTTGATCGGCAGCACACCGGTGAGTTCGGACATCCGCGCCTGTGGCCCGGGTGCGACGAGCGAACGCAGGAAGTCCTGCGCGGTCGCGCCGTGTGGCGAGCCCTTGACGACCGCGAGGGCGTTCGCGGCGATCAGGGTCTTGTCCCAGACGATCTTGAGGTTCTTGCCGTCGTTGAGCAGCGCGATCGCGCGGGAGTCGGGGATCAGGAACAGGTCCACCTGGTCCGCGCTGACCGCCTGCTGCAGCGCGCCGACGTTGGGCGCGAAGTTGGTCTGCTCGCGGATGGTGCCGAGCTTGCGCAGCGCCCGCTCGACGTCGAGCGGGTACAGCTGGTCCGGCGCGACGCCGTCGGCCAGCAGCGCGTACTCCAGCATCCCGTTCTGCAGGTTGGTGACCACGCCCCGCTTGCCCGGGAACCTGGCGAGGTCGAAGAAGTCGGCCACCGTCTTCGGCGCCGTGGCCGGGTCGGGGAACTTGGTCGCGTTGTAGCCGAAGAGGGTCGCGTTGGCGAAGTTGGCGACGTAGCACTCGCCGATCGTGTTGGGGAGGTAGTCGGCCGTGTTGAGCGCGGACATGTCGAGCTTCTCGAAGAGCGTGCCGCAGTTCTGCGTGGCCGCCGCCGGGGAGGTGGCCACGATGTCCCACTGCACGACGCCGGCGTCGACCTGAGCCTTGACCTGGGCGACGTCGGCCGGTGACGTGTTGACGAAGGTGATGTTGGGGTGGGCGTCGGTGTAGGGCTTCTGGAACGCCTCGATCTGGGCGTCCTGGCCGGCGCCGCCGTACGCGACGTAGGTCAGCGTCTCGGGGCCGCCGGGGGCGACGACCGTGTCGTCCTCGCTACAGCCGGCCAGCGCGAGCGCCAGCACGCTGGCTCCGATACCGGCGAGGACCTTGGGGGAACGCAGAGACATCACTGTCTCCTCTCAGACATCCGGAGAGTGGACCGACGGGGTCGGTGTGGTGATGTTCGGAAAGCGAAGTGCGCATCTCGTGATGTGAACATTACGGGATCGGCGGCACTCGGCAACAGGCCCGAAATGAAGTCGGTCCGCCATGCGCGCCCGGCGGAGTCGCGCCGCTCCATGATGCGGACGCGGGGGCGGGTTGACGGTCGCGTCCACCCGTACGGGCTCCGGTGCGGCCGTCGGAAAGCGCCAGCCGTACGGCTTGGTTGCGCGATGCGCACATCGACGTACGGTCCGTGGTACAGGTCGGCCGTCCATGGCGAACGGCGCCGTCCATGGCGAACGGCGCCGGACACGGCGAAACGGCCCGGGACCGTGAGGTCCCGGGCCGCTCCTGGTGACAGGTCTGACTAGCTGATCAGTTGCCAGGGTCCGTAGGGC
>Ga0164243_10005022_pt1 | contig 20355 bp, 16 predicted proteins | sample OricompcompostOP_FD_108781 | JGI IMG/M metagenome (GOLD analysis project Ga0164243, IMG submission 108781) | Organic Plus compost microbial communities from Emeryville, California, USA - Original compost - Organic plus compost (OP) | ecosystem: Engineered > Solid waste > Mixed feedstock >...
ACCCGGTTGCGGACCTCGGCGATCGGGTGGACCTCCAGCGCCTCGTCGGGCTCCTCGAACGAGACCCGGGGGGGCCGGTCCTCATGGACGTCGAGCCGGTAGCGGTTCTTCGGCAGGAGCCGGCCGTCCGCCGTCTTGGCCTCGATCCGGTAGTAGCCCCCCTTCGCGAGCGTCAGGCCCGCGACGTGCACCGGCCCTTCGGGTTTGAGGGGGAGGACCAGGGGTTTCGGCTCGCGCTCGCCCTTTTTCGGCCGCGCGTAGGGGTCGGTGAAGACGAGCGACGCCTCGGACGGCGGGGCGTCGAAGGCGATGCGGAACGTCGCCGCCGTCCCTTCGAGCGCCTGGAGGTCCCCCCCCTTGACGGTCCCGGGCGCGACCCCGGTGTACGACGGCGGGCGCAGGTCGACCTCGAACGTTTTGACCGCGAGCGGGTAGCGCACGGCGACCCGGTACGTCGGGCTCTCCGCCGGGCCGGCGACGACCCGGTACGCCAGCGGCTCCCGGACCTTCTCCAGCTTCGCCACCCGCGGGGCGGACCCGTCGTCGGCCTTCGCCCCGTCTTTCGGGAGCATCGGCGTTGAAACCCAGGCGGCGTCGGGCTTATCCGCGGGGCGGGTGTAGAGGACGACCTCGCGGCGCGGCCGGCCCTTGAGTTCGACGGCGAAGGCGACGTCCTCGCCCTGGTCGATCCGGGTGTCCCCCGGGGCGACGGTCAACGTCGTGTAGCTGGACCGGCCGAGCAAAGTCCGCCCCAGGGCGGTCCTCCACTCCCCGTCCGCCAGGGCCGCCACCACGACCGCCAGCGCGGGAAGGACCGCCGCGGCCGAGACCGCCCGAACCCGCCGGCGAGGAACGACGCGATCGAGGCGGAGCGGGCGCGACCGGACCTCGGTCTCCTCCTCCAGCGCCTCCACGAGGTTGGCGGCCACCCCTTCCTCGTCCATCCGGTCGTCGGAAAGGGTCCCGTACTGGACGACCGTTCGAATGCGCTGGCCGAGCTGCGGGAACCGGCGCTCGATCTCCGACGCCGCCCTCGGCCGGCTCCACCAGCGGATCGGCGCGACCACCTTCATGACGAAGACGGCCAGCGCCAGCGCCGCGGCCGACCCGAGCCCCCACGCCCGCGCGACCCGGGGGAGTTCGATCCGGTAGTCCACGGCCACCAGCGCCGCGAACCCGAGCGTGGCGGCCAGGGCCGTCCAGCCGAGCCCGAGCAGGACTTGCGACCGGCGGAGCGACGTGCGGACGTGCTCGAACCGGTCGAGGAACTTCGCCGCTTGCGGTTCGGAAATCGTGAGGCTCACGGTCGTCCCTTTCGCGTCTCGTTCACGACAATCGTGTCACGCCGCCGTTCGGTTTGCGAGGAACTGTTCGAGGAAGAGCATCCCGAGGAGGGCCAGGGCGAACCAGGGCCAGACCTCGTCGCCGCGGAGCCGGGCGTCGCCGGCCGCCTTCGCCCGGTCCGCCTCCGCGGCCTCCGCGGCCGGACCCGGGAGTTGAAAGCCGAAGCGCTTGGCGAACTCCGCCGGGGCGAGGCGCGCGGTGTCCGACTCGAACGGGTCGGCGTTGACCACGCGGACGACGCCGTCCGTTTCCGTCACCCCCGGCCCCCGGTTCCCGTCGGGCGCGGCCCGGCGGACGCGCCCCCCATCGGCCAGGCCCGAGGCGTACGCGACCATCTGGTGGACCAGCGGCACGTACATCCGCCCGCGCGGCCAGTCGCCCCAGTCGCGGTCGCAGGCCGAGGCGAACCAGAGGACCTTGCCCCGCCCGAGCGGCTTCTCGATCAGGGCCGGGTCGCCCCCGCGGAACGACGCCAGGACGCGGGCCGAGGGGTCGACCTTGATCCGGGTGATCGTCGTGAAGGACGGGCGGCGGAGGTCGCCGTGCTCGGGGTTCTCGAACGGGCGGAAGACCGGGTGGCCCGCCTCCCAGCGTTCGAGCCGCCACGGGAGGTCGGTCGCCGGGGCCGGCCCGGTCACCTCACCCACGCCCAGGCCCGCCTCGGCCAAGACACGCGCCGCGTTGGGGTCGACGCGGTCGCCGGTGAAGACGAGCAAACCTCCGCCACCCTCGACGAACGCGGCAAGCCGTCGCGCGTCGGCCGCGCTCAGGTTACCGACGTTCGCGAGGATGACGGCGCCGGCCCCACCCCGGTCCGGTACGGTTGAGCCGCCCGCGAGGTCGAACGGCTTCGGATCGAACGGCGTCTTCTCGAACCGCTCGCCGTCGGGGGCGAGCCGGAGCGCCGCTTGGAGGAAGTACGTCTCCGACGCGACCGGGCTCCGGCCCGGGTCGCCGTCGACGACGCGAACGGGGATCGGCGGCGCGACCTCCAGGGCGAGGTAGCGGCGGTCGTCGAACGCGAGTTCGTCGCCCGGCGTCACGACCTCGGCGTGCCCGCGCCAGACCCCTTCGGGCAGTTCCGAGAGTTCGAACACGACCGTGGCGGTCGCGACCCCGGCCAGGTCGACCGTCTTCTCCAGGTCCCGCGCCGCCCCCCCGGATTCGAGATGGAGGCGGACGGGGACGCCCGAAATGGGCAACGGCGAGGCGTTGAAGACGGCGGCGGTCACGGTCGCCGCCCCCCCCGGGCGGACGGTCGCGGGCGAGACGGTCAGGGCGGTCACGGCCGCGTTCTTCGGGAACGCCCGCCCCAGGTCGACGAGGCGGACGACCACGTCGGCGGGGACGCTCACCGACTCGCTACGGTCGAGCCCGGAGCGCTGAAGGTCCGTGAAAAGGTAAATCTCTTTAAAAGGCCGGCGCGACTTGACGCAGAGGTCGCGGGCCCAGGCCAGCGCGGCGGCGTAGTCGGTCCCGGCGGCCGACGGGGCGACGGCCGCGCCGCGGAGGTCGGCCGGACTCTTCAAGGGGTGGACCACCTGGTCGAACGTGGCGACCTCGACCTGGGTCGTCGACCCGGTCCGCGCGACGACCGCCTTCGCCCGCTCCACCGCCTTCGCGAGCGGCGGGTCGTTCCCCTTCAACGCCATGCTCGCCGAGCGGTCGACGAGGACGACCACGAGCCGGTCGCCGACGCCCGGCTCGGTCGCCAGCAGGTAGGGCCGAGCGAACAACAGAGCAATCAAGGCGACGCACCCCAGCCTCAGCGCGAGCAGCAGCCACCGCTTCAAACGCCGCTTTCGGGCGTTGTCGCGGAGGACGACCACGAGGAACTGGAGCGTTCCCAGGTCGACCGTCTTCGGCCGGTTGCGGAACAGCAGGTGGATGACGACCGGGATCGTCAGGGCGGCCAGGGCGCCGAGCATCCCGTATTGGACGAATTGCATGGGACTTCGAGACCCAACGTGTCGGTTCGGACCCTTACCTACCGCGACTTCGGCTCGCCCCTCTCCGCCTCCGGGGCCTCCACGACCGGGACGGGCCCGTTGTAGAAGGCGGCCCCGGCGCCCCACTCGTATTCACGCTCCCAGACTTTCTTCCCCTTCCACGAGGCCCGGACGGGATAGATGGTCATCGGCGCGAAGGCGTATTGCCATTCGAACCCGTGACCGCCGCGGCGGGCTTCGAGCATCAACAGGACCTCGGGGTCGGTCGTCAACACGAAGCAGAAGAGGGCCCCGTCGAGCACGTCCGTGCCGGCCTTGCCGTAGCGGGCGAACGGCTTGGACAGGAGGCGCAACGTCTGCCACGACTGGCCCTGGAAGTCGTCTTCGACGACAAAACCCCGCGTCAGCGCCCGCATCTGGGCGAGGCGCTGCTCGGCCGTGTCGGCCGGCGTCGGGGCGTTCGGGACGGGTCGGAACTCGACGCCCGCGTGTGTCGGCGTCCAATCCGGGTGCCCGGGGATTTTCGCCGCCAGGCGGCCGGTCGAGAGCGACAGGAGTTCGTGGAACCAGGCCCCGTCGCGGCCCGAGGAGATCTGGACCGTCGCCGCGGGCCGGTGGTCGTCGTCGAGCCAGAGGAAGACGGCCCCGTCGCGCGTCCTGCCGACCGGGTTCGAGAACCGCAGGGTCGGTTCGGGGTTGATCTTGTAGACCCTCTTCGGGTCTTCGGCCGACCGCACGTCGTAGCCGGCGACCGTCCGCTTCATCGTCGCCAGCCGCGCCGCCGCCTCGGCGGGCGTGCCTTCGGCGGCAGCGGGCGCCTGGCCGAGGAGTCCGAGGATCACCGGTAAGGAGAGTGCAAGGGTCACGGTACAGGTCTCGCGGTTCGAGGCGTCGCGTCCGACGCGGGCCGGGTCATTGCGCCTGGGCGAAAGTCCGCGCGTAGAACGGGGCGTTCCGGTCGGTCCAAGCCTCCCGGTAGGGGAGGCTCCAAACCTCTTTCCCTTTCCAGAACGCCCGGACGGGATAGATGGTCATCGGCGCGAAGGCGTACTGCCACTCGGGGCCGCCTTTGCCGGGCCGCACCTCAAGCATCAGGTAGACCTCGGGGTCGGTCGTCAGCACGAAGGCGAACAGGGCGCCGTCGACCACGTCCGTACCGGCTTTACCGTAGCGGGCGACCGGCTTGGTCAGGAGGCGCAGCGGCTGCCAGGACTTCTGTTCGAAGTCGTCCTCGGCGGAGAACCCACCGGCCAGGTCGCGCATCTGACGGAGCCTTAGCTCGGCGGTCGCCGCGGGCTTCGGCGCGCCGGGGACCGGCTTGAACTCGACCCCGGGCCGCCGCGCGTCCCAGACCTCCCCCGCCGACAACGGGGACGTCGAGAGCGACGAGAACTCCTCAAGCCATTCCCCGGTGCGGAGCATGAAGACCTGCACCGCCGCCGCCGGCCGCTCCCCCTCGCCGAGCCAGAGGAAGATCGCCCCGTCGATGGCCAAACCCACCGAGTTCGTGAACCGCAAAACCGGCTCCGGCTTGAGCACGAAGGGCGGGGTCCGGTCGCCGGACGGCCGGAGCGTGATCGACGCGAGCGACTCCTTCATGAAATCGAGCCGCGCCGCGGGCGCGGCCGACTTCCCCGGCACGGCCGTCTGAGACTGGCCGAGCAGCGTGACGACCCAGAAGACGCTCGACGAGAGGGTCACGGTCAACCTCCTCAGGGCCTCGGGGCATCGGGGATGACCCAGACGAAGTACGGCGCGCCGCCGTCGCTCCCCAGGTCTTGGAACGGGAAATCCCAGACATTTTTCCCTTTCCAAGAGCCGCGCATCGGCGCGTTCGCCTCGGGTGCGAAGGCGAACTGCCATTCGGGGCCGCCCTTGCCCGCGCGGACTTCGAGCAGGAGGTAGACCTCGGGGTCGGTCGTCAACACGTAGGCGAAGAGGGCGCCGTCGACCACGTCCGTGCCCGCCTTGCCGTAGCGGGCGAGGGGCTTGGTGAGCGGGCGGAGGGTGTGCCACGTCTTGAGTTCCAGGTTCATCTCGGCGCCGAACCCCTTGAGGAGTTCGTGCATCTGCCGCATCCTCCGCTCGGGCGTGTCGGCCGGCCTCGGCGCGCCGGGGACCGGCTTGAACGCGACGCCGGCGCGCGACGGGTTCCAAACCCGCCCCGTGGACAGGGGGGCCGTCGAGAGCGAGGAGAACGCCTGGTACCAATTCCCGCTCGTGTTCTGGAAGACCTGCACCGCCGCCGCCGGACGCCCGGCCGCGTCGACCCAGAGGAAGATGGTGCCGTCGGTCACGGTCCCCACGGTGTTGGTGAACCGCAGCACCGGCTCGGGCAAAAGGCGGTACGCGGCCTTCGGGTCGTCGGCCGGGCGGAGGTCGTAGACCGCCACCGACTTCTTCATGAAGTCGAGCCTCGCCGCGGCGCCGTCCGCCTTCTCGGACGCGGGGGACGGTCCTTGGCCGAGGAACCCGGCGATCAGAAGAAGGGACGTCGACGCGACCACGGTTCGTCTCCCCTTTGGGTCAGAAGGTCTTCGCCCGCGCGGCGAGGTACGCGAGCAGGGCCCGGTCGGGCGGGTCCTGCGTGGTCAGTTCGATCCGGTCGATCGCCCGCTTGCGGCACTCCGTCTCCAACTCGCCGAGCCACGCACCGACGGCCGCGCGGTACGCCTCGCGGATTCCTTCGGCCTGCGTGGTGAGCGCCTCGCCGGTCTCCAGGTCGCGGAACCGGACGTTGCCGTCGACGGAGAGGTCGCGCTCGTAGGGGTCCATGACGTGAAAGACGACGACCTCGTGGTTGAGATACCGCAAATGGTCGAGCCCGCCGACGATCGCGGGGAGGTCGCCGAAGAGGTCGCCGAGGATCACGACCATCCCGCGCCGGCCGGTCATGCCGGCGGCCTGGTGGAGCGCGCGGTCGTTGTCGGCCGCGGGGCGGACTTCGGCGCGGGCGAGGGTGGCGAGCACCTCGTCGAGCTGGTTGAGCTTCGCCCGGGGGGGGAGGTGGGCGAACACGGAGTCGGCGTAGAGCGTCAGGCCGACCGCGTCCCCCTGCTTGAGCGCCAGGTGGGTCAGGGCGGCGGCGATCGAGGCGGCGTAGTGGAGCTTGCTCCGCCCGGCGTTGGCGCACGACATCGAGGCGCTGGCGTCGACCAGCAGGTGGAGGTTCAGGTTCGTGTCGGCGTCGTACTCCTTGACGTAGAGCCGGTCGTGCCGGGCGTAGAGCAGCCAGTTCAGGTGGCGGAGGTCGTCGCCGGGGGCGTACTCGCGGTGCGTGGCGAACTCGACGCTCGTGCCGAGGAACGGGCTCCGGTGGAGCCCGTGCATCGCCCCCTCGACGATCGACCGGGCGCGTAGCTCGACCGAGCCGAGTCGGGAAAAGAAGACCGGGTCGATCAACTCACGCGGGTCGAACGGCATCGCCTCGCCTTTCGTTTCCGGTCACGCCTCGTACTTGACCGACTCGACCAGCCGGCGGATCACGCCGTCGGCGTCGACGCCGTCGGCCCGGGCGTGGAAGTTGAGCACCAGGCGGTGCCGCAGGACGGCGCCGGCGAGCGACTTGATGTCGTCGAAGTCGACGTGATACTTGCCCGCCAGGATGGCCCGCGCCTTGGCGCCGAGCACGAGGTATTGCGAGGCCCGGGGGCTCGCCCCGTAGAGCAAATACTTGTGGACCCCGTCGATCTCCTTCGTCTCGCCCGGCCGGCTCGACGCGACCAGGCGGACGGCGTACGCCGCCACGGCGTCGGCCACCGGCACGCCGCGCACCAAGTCCTGAAGCCGAAGGACCTCCTCCGCCTTGAGCACCGGCCGCGCCTCCGCGGACCGCGTCCCGGTGGTCCCCTTGACGATCTGAAGTTCCTCGGCCTGGCTCGGGTACTTCACCTTAAGGTTGAACATGAAACGGTCGAGTTGCGCTTCCGGGAGCGGATACGTCCCCTCCATCTCGATCGGGTTCTGGGTGGCGACGACGAAGAAGGGAGGGTTGAGCGGGTAGGTCCGGCGGCCGATGGAGACCTCGCGCTCCTGCATCGCCTGGAGCAGGGCGGCCTGCGTCTTGGGGGGGGTCCGGTTGATCTCGTCGGCGAGGAGGAAGTTGGTGAAGACCGGGCCGGGGAGGAACTCCAGCTTGCGCCGGCCGGTCTGGGCGTCCTCCTCGATGATGTCCACGCCGGTGATGTCCGACGGCATCAGGTCGGGCGTGAACTGGATCCGGCGGAACTCCATCTCCAGGGTCCGCGCCAGGGTGCGCGACATCAGCGTCTTGCCGACCCCGGGGACGCCGAGGAGGAGGACGTGGCCGCGGCAGAGGAGGCCGACGAGCAGGTGGTCGATCACCGACTCCTGGCCGACCACCACCCGGGCCATCTCCTCGCGCACCTTGAGCCGGGCCTCGCGGAGCCGGGCGACGATCGCGGCGTCCTCGTTCGACAGCGACTCGGGTGCGTGCGGGTCAGCGGTTCGCGGGCTTTCCATCGGTCGTGGCCTCTCGTCTCGGGATCGGGCGGAACGGTCCGGCTCCGTGGCGGACGCGGACAGGACGCCGTCAACAACCTCTGCGATTCGGAACCCCGTCACGGGCCGTCGTCACGTCAACGCGCCGCCGCCTCGGATCGGTCCTTCTCCCGGTCCGCCGCGGCCTTCGGGGCAGGGGGCGTACCGAGGAACGTCCGCCCGGCGAGGAAGCCGTCGTCCTTCGGCCCGAGCGTCCGCGGCGGGCGCTGCTTCGCGGCGTCTTGTTTCTTCCCAGAGTCTTTCGTCTCGGGGGGGAGAAAATCTTCCTGAAGTTCGGTGCCGTAGCCGTCGCCGCTGTCGTCGAGACGGGCGTGCTCCGTGGGGGGGTTCTCGTCGGCGGCGTAACGCTTGAGCACGTCTTCGACCACGGCCAGGTACAACTCCAGGGCGGAGACCGCGCCGTCCTTGTCGCGGTCGATCTGCGAGGGGGGGGCGGCCAGGGCGTCGGCCAGGGCGTGGGGGAAGATCGTCTCGTTCACCTCCTGGTCGGCCTCCGTCGCCGCGACGACGATCCGCCCCGGCGCGGCGAGCGGCTTGAGGAAGAACCCGCTCGCCGGGGTGGTGATGACGAACAGTTGCTCCTTCGCCTTGAGTCCCGCGAACAGCGCCCCGAACGCCCGCTCGTCCAGGTCGGGGCCGGGGATGTTCAGGTGCGAATGGCGGCCGTCGTAGTGGCCGTGGCCGAGCACGACCACCCAAAGGGTGTCGTCCGGCCCGAGCCGCTTGCGCAGCTCCGCCACGTCCGCCTCGATCCCCTGCCGGTCCGAAAGGCCCCGGGACGCCTTGAGCGCGGGGCCGTCGCCGTCCTTGGCGGCCTCGCCGAACCGGACGAAGACGTCGGGCGCGGCGAAGCCGTACGACCCGGTGAGCGCCTTGACGATCTTCTCCACGTCCCCGGCGTAGAGCGTGCGGTGCTCGTCGTCGCCGGGGAGGCCGCAAACGATGAGGGCCCGCTTCGTCCCGGCCTTCGCGTCCGCCGCCCCGGCCGGCAGCCCCGGGAGGCAAACGGCCGCGAGCAGGGCGCCGGCCGTCCAGTGCGCAACGGTTCGCGTCATCGTTCGCCTCGGCTGAGCGTCAGGACTGGATCCGTCTTCGACCTAGAACGGTAGTGATCGGCCGGCCGCACCGGGTTCGGAGGACTTTCGGACGCGCACGCGCCACCTGGCCCTCCCGGGCTCCGAAGATATAAACGCCCCTCGGAATAGGTTACGGACAAAGTCGGCTGACTACAAATATCGCCGCGGGACGAACTGTGTCAACGATTTTTTTGGGATGCCGGCGTTTTCAACGGCCGGGGATCGGGCCGCCGTGGGAGAGCGAGGGTCGGCCCCGGCCGGCCGCGGAGTGCCGTCGGCCTCAGTCTTTACGACGGGAACGGCCCCGGCCGGCCCCCCGTCGGGCCGGGGAAGCGCCGCGGGCCCCGCGCCCCCTCATTGCGGGTCCGGGGGCCCGGGCGGGTTGACGCTTTCGCCCGGCTGGTACAAAAACACCGTGTACGGCTTGCGGTGGGAGAAGACGACCTCCCAGGGCATCTCCGGCACCGACCAGACCTCGTGACCCCGGTGTCTGGCCCGCACCCCCAGGCTGTTCATGCGGGTCAGCGAGTAGACCCATTCGGGGCGACCGGCGTCCCCCTTCCTCGCCTCCAGGCGCAGAAAGACTTCGGGGTCGGTCCCCTCGACGAACGCGAACAGGGCCCCGTCGAAGGCCACGGGGTGGGTCCCGGCGTCGCGGTAGACCGGCCGGGTGAGGAGGCGGAGTTCGCGGACCACGTTTTCGCGCGTCGTTTCGGAGGCGGTGAACTCGTTCGCCATGTCGCGCATCTGCCGGAGCCGCTGCGCCGCGCCCTCGGCCGGGGCAGGGGCTCCCGGAACGGGCGCGAACGCCGCCCCGGGCTCCTCGGACGACCAGATCACCTTCCCCTCACGCGCGGCCGAGACCGGCGCCGTCGACAGTGAATGGAACTCGACCCCCAGGTGGTGATACTTCGGCCCGTACCACTTGTAAATCGACGCGACCGCCTCCGGCCGTCCCTGGGAAGTCCAGACGAAGACCGTCCCGTGGATCGACCCGGCGACGGGGTTCGACCACTGCAAGAGGGGGTTCGGGTCGAGCTTCAAGGGGAGGGGGGTCCGCCCTTTCGGGTCGCGTGAAAACGTGTACTCCTCGGCCGCCCGCTTCGCCAGCCCGGCCGCCTCCGCCGCTCGGGCCGATTCGCTCGGCGCCCCCGCGGGTTCCGCCGGGGGTGCGGTCTGGGCCAGGGCCGCCGGACCGACCAGGAGCCACGACAGCAGGAAAAGACGCATGGCAAGGACTCCGGGCGCGAAACCGCCGACGGTTGTCAGAGAACACCCGTCAGCTTATACACGCCCGGACCGTCCGGCGGAAGGACCGAATCCGTTCAGACGAGGCGCGGGGGGATCACGTTCGTGCCTCCCCCCGCCGGATTCCCGGCCGTCACGCCCCTTCGGGCGGGACGGGGGTCGACTCGGTAACCTCCCGGATCACGCGGCAGGGGTTACCGGCCGCGAAGACGCCCTCCGGGACGTCGCGCGTGACGACGCTGCCGGCGCCGATCACCGAGCGCGAGCCGATCCGCACCCCCGGGCAGATGATCGCACCGCCGCCGACCCAGACGTCGGCCCCGATCTCGATCGGCTTGGCGAACTCCTGCTTCCGACGCAAGGCCGGGTCCATCGGGTGCGTGGCGGTGTAAATCTGCACGTTGGGGCCGAAGAGGGTGTAGTCCCCGATCCGGACCCGGCAGACGTCGAGCACGACGCAGTTGAAGTTGAAGAAGACCCGCTCGCCGAGTTCGATGTTCGAGCCGTAGTCGCAATAGAACGGCGGCTGGAGCCAGACGCTCTCCCCGCCCGCGCCGAACAGTTCGCGGACGATCCGCCGGCGCTCCTCCTGCTCGGCCTCGCGGGTCGCGTTGAGGGCCTGGCAGAGGTCCCTGGCCCGGTCGCGGGCGCGGACGAGTTCGGGGTCGAGCGGGTCGTAGAGTTCCCCGGCCAACATCTTATCGCGTTCGCTTCGCATCGTGTCGTCGTCCCAGCGTTCGTGGAGGGTAAACCGCCCCCGTCGTCGCGGCAAACGGCGTTCCCGGGGTCCGGGCCCTCGCCCGCCGATCTGGACAGATCCTCGCCGCCCTCGGACAGATTCTCGCCGCGCCCCCACGCCTTCGTCGACGGACGGCCCGCGCCTTAGCGGTTACAGGATACGGGATTTCGTCGCCCGGCACCGCGCGGTCCGCGGATTGCGAAGGCTCCCCCGGATTCGCGAGAGGGTACGGCGGTGCAAGGCCGGCAACCGGCCGGAGTCAACGACTTACGGGAGAGAGCATGAATCCGTTGAATCGTCGGACGTTCCTCGGCCGGGGCGTGCAGGCCGCGGGCCTGGTGGGCCTGGCGGCGTGGCCCGTTCGGGGGGCGGCCGTAGGCGCGCCCGACGTGGACGAACTGGTCGGCAAGGCGGTCAACTTCCTCCGCCCCCGTCAGGCGGACGACGGGAGTTGGTCGGGCGACCGCAAGGAGCCGGGGATCACGGCGCTCGTCGCCACGGCGCTGCTGCGTTCGGGCCGAGTCACGGCCGACGAACCGGCCGTCTCCAAGGCCCTGGCGTACCTGGAGAAGTTTCTCGGACCCAAGGGGGGACTCTCCGAAGCCGCCCACGCCAACTACGCCACGTCGGTCGCCCTCATGGCCTTCCACGAGGCGAACAAAGGGGGCCGCTACGCCTCCATAATCAAGGGCGGACAGGACTTCCTCAAGACGATGCAGTGGGACGAGGGGGAAGACAAGGGGCGCGACAACGCCTTCTACGGCGGGGCCGGCTACGGCGGGAAGAACAGCCGGCCGGACCTCTCGAACACGGCGTTCATGATCGAAGCCCTCCGCGACACCGGCCTCCCGCCCGACGACCCCGCCCTGCAAAAGGCCCTGGTGTTCGTCTCGCGCTGCCAGAACCTCAAGGGCGAGTTCAACGACCAGCCCTGGGCCGACAAGGTCAACGACGGCGGGTTCGTCTACACCGCCGCCAACGGCGGGTCGAGCGTCGCCGGGAAGACCGAGAACGGGGGCCTGCGCTCGTACGCGAGCATGACCTACGCCGGCCTCAAGAGCATGATCCACGCCGGCCTCACCGCCGACGACCCGCGCGTCAAGGCGGCCCACGCCTACGTCGCCAGGCACTACACGCTGGACGAGAACCCGGGGCTCGGCCAGCGGGGCCTGTATTACTACTACCAGACGTTCGCCAAGTCGCTGGCCCTCCTCGGCAAGCCGGCCTTCACCGACGCCTCGGGCAAGGAACACGACTGGAAGGCCGACCTCGTCTCCGCCCTGGCCAAGCGCCAGGACGCGAGCGGCGGCTGGGTGAACCGGACCGACGGCTTCATGGAAGGCGACGCCAACCTCGTCACCGCCTACGGCCTCCTCGCCCTGGCCTCGGTCCGATCGGCCAAGGCGTAGGCCACCCGCTCCCCCCCGGCCGTGGGGAGGGCCCTCTTCCCGGGGGCCTTCCCTGCGGCCGATCGGGCCGCGTCGGGCCGACTCCGTTCCCTACCGCACGCGGCGGTTTGGCTGCGCACGCGTTTTTCTCGGATTCAGAGCCGCGGATTCGAAGCCAGCCCGTTGACAGGCGCCGGGGCGCAGGGTATTTTTGGGTCCTCGATGAGACTGAATCTCAGTATCATCGCCCACCTGACCCTTCTGACGCTGGTCCCGTCGGAGTGGTCGCCTCCCCACCCGGGGATTGTTCGTGATGCGAACGGCGTACGGACGGCCCTCCCAGGCGGGCCTCTTCGTCAAGCCCGAACGTACCGGCGGCCCGAGCGGCCGGCGCGCGGAGCCCGGCGCGGTCTCGGAACCACACCAACCGAGGCGTCGCGGCCGAGGCCGGCGCGGTGTTCCCCACACCGGCGCCGCCTGCGTGGAAACCTGAACGGGTCGATGCGTTGACCCGGTCGGCGACGGCCGCCCCCTGGCGGGCGCCCCGTTCCGCCGGTCTCGCCGTAACGACGTCGCGGACCCCGGCTCGAAGCGACCGGCCCCGGTCGGGCCCGGTCGTCCTTCCCCCTTGCAAGGCGATTGCCTCCCATGACCCCACTCCACCCCGAACGTCGCCGACGACGCTTTGGCTTCACGCTGATCGAGCTGCTGGTGGTGATCGCGATCATCGCCGTGTTGATCGCCCTGCTGCTGCCGGCGGTGCAGTCGGCCCGCGAGGCCGCGCGCCGCGTCCAGTGCGTGAACAACCTGAAGCAACTCGGGCTGGCCCTGCAGAACTACCACGACACGAACAACGCCTTCCCGCCGGCCGCGCAGGGCGGGATGTTTAACGTGTACATGAATTACACGGGCTACAGCTTCATCCTGCCCTACATCGAGCAGACGGCGGCGTACAACACGTTCAACTTCAACCTGAACCTGCCCGGCCCGCCCGCCTACTACGGCTGGACGCTGCCGGGGAACAGCACGGGCTTCTGCCTCCAGTTCGGCGTGTTCCTCTGCCCCTCGAACCGGGCCTCGGCGGAGGTCGGGTCGACGGTCGGCTCGGGGGCCTCGGCGTACACGGTCGACAAGGTCGCGGTCACCGACTACCTGTTCAACGGCGGCGCGGGGCGCTACGCCGTCCCCGGCTACGGCGAGACGAACCTGCTCGGGCCGGTCTGCTTCAACTCGTCGACGCGGATCGCGGAGATCACCGACGGGACGAGCAACACGTTTATCATGGCCGAGTCGGCCGGTGGCAACGCCCGCAACAAGTACCGCGCGGTCGGCGCCGGCGCCAGCCGCGTCTGCGTGCCGCTCAGCCCGGGCCTCCCCGCGGCCCCGAGCGCGACGGTCTACTACGACAACATCATGTTCATGGCGTACGGCCGGTCGCGCACCTGGGGGACCGACAAGCGGATCATCGGCGGCCTCGTCGGCAAGACGGTCGACCTGATCGGCTACCCGTACAAGCCGAACGACTGCGCGTTCGACTCGGAGACCACCGTCGCCGACGACCCGCCCGGCCAGCCGGCCCCGGCCCCCGGCCAGCAGCTCCCGAACTTCCGCTCCACGCACCCCGGCCTGATCAACGCGGTCTTCGCCGACGGCAGCGTCCGCGCCCTCAAGGACACCATCTCGATGCCCGCCTACATGGGCCTCTCGACGATGCGGGGCGGCGAAGTCATCTCGGCCGACAGCTACTGAGCGCCCGCCCGAAGACCGACGAACGAGGACCGAGACGATGCGCCGAACCGCCGCCGCCAGGGCGGGACTCTTGCTCCCCGCCCTGGCCCTGGCCGCCTTCCCCGGCTGTAACCAGGAGATCGCGCACCCCAAGGACGCCTCGCCGATCGTCCGCCCCGACTCCGAGGAGGGGAAGAAGGCCATCGCCGAGTCGGAGAAGTTCTTAAAGCTCCGCAGGGAGCAAGAGGCGAAGGCGCGGAAGCGTCTGCGCTCCACGCCCGAAGAAGGTTAAACTCAACTTAGACCTCGATGCGTTTCAAGGGACACCGACGATGACAAGATCGACGCTCCGGGCCTGCCGAACCGCGCTGGCGGCCGCCGTACTGCTGGCGCCCCAGGCGGCCTTCGCCCACTTCATCTGGATCACCGTGGAGCCCGCGCCGTCCCCCTCCGGGGGCGCGACGATCCAGACGTTCCTGAACGAGACCCCGGTCCCCGACGGCCCCAAGTTCCTCAAGGCCGTCCTTGGCGTCAGGCCGACCGTCGACGGCCAGGCGCTCCCGGTGACCACGGGCGAAGAGTCGGTCGACGCCCGCTGGGCCGGCAAGCTCCCCCAGGCGATCGACGCCGCCCGCGACCTCGGCGTGTCGACCCGGGGCGGTAAGACCTACCGCCTCTACTACACCGCCCGCGCCCAGACCACTCCGGCCGCCGTCGGCGACAAGGAAGCGGCCGACAAGCTCCGCGCCCGGCTCGTCACCAAGGACGGCAAGGGCCTGGTCCAGGTCCTGTTCGACGGCAAGCCGGTCGCCAAGGCCCGCATCAAGCTCTACCCCGAGAAGGGCGACACCAAGGAGATCACCGCCGACGACGAAGGGCTCGCGGCCGTCGACGGGCTCGCCGAGGGCAAGACGTCGCTCTGGGCCAACTGGGTCGAGGCCAAGGCCGGCGAGGCCGACGGCAAGCCGTACCCCGAGACGCGCTACTACGCCACGCTGACCGTCTGGCCGCAGGCCGGCGGGTCGCAGGGCGACAAGAAGGCGACCGACAAGGTGCCGACGGCCTTCGCCGAGATGCCCGCGCCGGGCGTTAACAGCTTCGGCGGCGCCGTGCTCGGCGACTGGCTCTACGTCTACAGCGGGCACATCGGCCGCACCCACCAGTACAGCGTCGAGACCACGGCCAAGCACTTCCGCCGCCTGAACCTCAAGGACCGCACCACCTGGGAAGACCTGCCGATGACCAAGGACGTCCAGGGCGTCGCCCTGGTCTCCGACGGCAAGTACGTCTACCGCGTGGGCGGGATGGCCGCGAAGAACCAGCCCGACGAGGAGCACGACCTCTACTCGGTGGCCGACTTCGCCCGGTTCGACCCGGCGACCAAGACCTGGACCGACCTCGCCCCGCTCCCCCAGGCCCGCTCGACCCACGACGCCGTCGTGGTCGGCCGGACCGTCTACGCGGTGGGCGGCTGGACGATGAAGGGGGCCACCGAGAAGTCGACCTACCTGGAGAACGCCGTGGCGTTCGACCTCGACAAGCCCGAGGCCGGCTGGAGGACGATCGAGCAGCCCTTCCGGCGCCGGGCGCTCTCGGCCGGCGAGGCCGGCGGCAAGCTCTACGTGCTCGGGGGCCTCACCCACGACTTCAAGGTCGTGCGTAAGGTCGACGTGTACGACCCGGCCACGAACTCCTGGTCGGTCGCCCCGGAAATGCCCGCGACCGGCAAGAACGACGGCTTCGGCACCTCGGCCTTCGGCGTGGACGGCCACCTCTATTACAGCGGCTCGGCCGGCCGGGTCTTCCGGCTCAACACGGCCGCCGGCGCCTGGGAGCCCGTCGGCGCCTGGTCGCTCCCCCGGATCACCCACCGCGTCCTCCCCGGCCCCGACCACACCCTGCTGGCCGTCGGCGGCAACGCCAAGGGCAAGCAGACCACCGTCATCGAGGCCATCGCCCTCCCCCCCGCCAACGTGAAAGTCGCGGCGAAGGGCGAATAACGACCGGGCCGACGTACAGTCCTTTTCCACGGTCCGCGGCCGCCGGCCCTACCGGCGGCCGCGGATTTTTCGTTTTTAAGGCCGGGCATTTTCAAAGGCCGGTCCGCTTGAATCGCGAGGGATTGGGTCACACAATTACGGAAGGGGACTCCCAACGCCCCGGGTCCGACCCGAGATCAGGCCATCGGCCGCGAGGCGAGCGCGTTAACCCGATGTCGAGCCACGACACCACCCGGCGACGCCCGGTCGCCCTATCAGAAGCCCAGCCGGCCCCCCCCAGGGGGGTCGCGGCGGCCGACGTGGTGGTCGTGGGCGAAAACTCGGTCCTGGAGCGGGCCGACTGGCTCTCGGTCGAGGAACCGCTGGAGATCCGGGCGCGCGGACCCGGCCAGAAGCCGACCGGCGTGGCCGTCACCATGCGGACGCCCGGCGACGACGCCGAACTGGCCGTGGGGTTCCTTTACACCGAGGGCCTGGTCCGCGACCGCTCCGAGGTCGTCTCGGCGGGGGCCTGTGGGCCGGGCCGCCCGGGGGGGGCGTGCAACGTGGTGCAGGTCGCCCTGTCGACGCCGTTCGACGGGTCGTCCTTGAAGCGAAACTTCTTCGCGACCTCCAGTTGCGGCATCTGCGGGAAGGCGACGCTCGACCAGGTCGCCGTCCGCTGCCCGCCGGTCGAACCCGGGCCGGTCGTCGGCCGGACGGTCCTCGTCGGCCTGCCCGACGCGCTGCGGAAGGCCCAGCAGGCTTTTGAACGGACGGGCGGGCTCCACGCCGCCGGCCTCTTCGACCCCGAGGGGCGGCTGATCGCCGTCCGGGAAGACGTCGGCCGGCACAACGCGGTCGATAAACTCGTGGGGCGGATGCTGCTGGACGGCGAGGTGCCGCTCTCGGGCCGCATACTGCTGGTCTCCGGGCGGACCAGCTTCGAAATCCTTCAGAAGGCGGCCGTGGCCGGCGTGCCGATCGTCTGCGCGGTCTCCGCGCCGTCGAGCCTGGCGGTCGCCGTGGCGGAGCGCCTGGGGATCACGCTCGTCGGCTTCCTCCGCGGGCCGAACTTTAACGTCTACGCCCACCCGGAACGGGTCGACCCGAACCGCTGAGGGCCCGAAGGGAGACGACGCATGCCGGACCTCGATGGCAAGACCCCCGGCCCGGTCGCGGACACGAGGGCGGACGCCCCGGCCTCGGGGCAGGGGCCCCGCGCGAAGGTCGAGACGGCGGCGGTCGACGTCCGCCCGTACCACCACGCCGCGGCCGGCTTCGGCGCGATCGCCAGCACGGTCAAGCACGTCATGCACGAGACCGGCGTGTTGCGCGGCGCGTCGACCCTCCTGAAAGTCAACCAGGCGGGCGGGTTCGACTGCCCCGGCTGCGCCTGGCCCGAGCCGGACGTCGGCCACCGCTCCTCGGCCGAGTTCTGCGAGAACGGCGCCAAGGCGGTCGCGGCCGAGGCGACCACGCGCCGCGTCACCCCCGAGTTCTTCAAGGCGTGGTCCGTCCCCCGCCTGCTGGAACAGTCCGACTACTGGCTCGAATCCCAGGGCCGCCTCACCCAGCCGATGTTGTTGCGGGAAGGCTCGTCGCATTACGAGCCCGTCTCCTGGGACGACGCCTTCGGCGTCCTCGCCGAGGAGCTGCGCGGGCTCGACTCGCCCGACGAGGCGGTCTTCTACACCTCGGGGCGGACCAGCAACGAGGCGGCGTTCCTGTACCAGCTTTTCGTCCGGATGTTCGGCACCAACAACCTGCCGGACTGTTCGAACATGTGCCACGAGTCGAGCGGGGTCGGGCTCGGCGAGTCGATCGGCGTCGGCAAGGGGACGGTCTCGCTCCACGACTTCGCGCTGGCCGACGCGATCTTCGTCGTCGGCCAGAACCCCGGCACGAACCACCCCCGGATGCTCACCGCGCTGGAGGCCGCGGCCCAGCGGGGCTGCCACATCGTCAGCATCAACCCGCTCCACGAACGCGCCCTCGACCGGTTCGCCCACCCCCAGCACGTCGGCGACCTGATCAAAGGGGGGACGGCGATCGCCGAGTTGTTCGTGCCGGTGCGGATCAACGGCGACGTCGCCCTTCTCAAAGGGGTGATGAAAGAGGTGCTCGCCGAGGAGCGCCGGCGCCCCGGCCAAGTGCTCGACCGCGCGTTCATCGCCGAGCACACCTCCGGGTTCGACGAGTTCGCCGCGGCGCTCGACGCCGTCTCCTGGGACGAGATCGTCGAGCAGAGCGGGGTCGACCGCGACCTGATCCGCAAGGTCGCGTCGATCTACACGTCGGCCGAGCGCGTGATCGTCTGCTGGGCGATGGGCCTGACGCAGCACAAGAACGGGGTCGCGAACATCCAGGAGGTGGTGAACCTGCTCCTGCTCCGCGGCAACCTCGGCCGGCCGGGCGCGGGGGCCTGCCCGGTGCGCGGGCACAGCAACGTGCAGGGCGACCGGACGATGGGGATCTACGAGCGCCCCTCGGCCGACTTCCTCGACCGCCTCGGCCGGGAGTTCGGCTTCGAGCCGCCCCGCGAGCACGGCTTCGACGTCGTCGCGGCGATCAAGGCGATGCACGAGGGGCGCGCCCGCGTCTTCTTCGCAATGGGGGGCAACTTCCACTCCGCCACCCCCGACACCGACTACACGGCCGAAGCCCTCCGCCGCTGCCGGCTCACGGCGCACGTCGCCACCAAGCTCAACCGCGCCCACCTCGTCACCGGCCACCGGGCGTTGATCCTCCCCTGCCTCGGCCGGACGGAACTCGACACCCAGGCGTCGGGCCCACAGTTCGTCACGGTCGAAGACTCGATGAGCGCCGTCCACGCCTCCCGGGGGGGCCTGACCCCGGCCTCGAAACACCTGCTGAGCGAGCCCGCGATCGTCGCCCGCCTCGCCCGCGCCACGCTCGGCCCCGACTCGGGCGTCGACTGGGAGGGTCTGGCCGCCGACTACGACCGCATCCGCGACCGGATCGCCGCGGTGATCCCCGGGTTCGAAGACTTCAACCGCCGGGTCCGCCAGCCGGGCGGGTTCGTCCTCCCCAACAACGCCGCGGCCCGGAACTTCCGCACGTCGACCGGCAAGGCCCGGTTCACCGTCCACCCGATCCCCCGGATCGCGCTGGAGGACGGCCAACTCTTGATGATGACCGTGCGGAGCCACGACCAGTACAACACGACCGTCTACGGGCTCGACGACCGCTACCGGGGCGTCTACAAGGAGCGCCGGGTCGTCTTCATGAACGCCGTCGACGTCGAGGAACTCGGCCTGGTCGACCGCCAGGTGGTCGACCTGATCGGCGAGTACCGGGGCGAGCGGCGCGTGGCCCCTCGGTTCATCGTCGTCCCGTACGACATCCCCCGCCGCTGCGCCGCCACGTACTTCCCCGAGGCCAACGTCCTCGTCCCGATCGACGACTACGCCGACGGCAGCCGCACCCCCGCCTCAAAATCGGTCGTCATCCGCGTCGTCCCGACCGACTCGCCCGCCTGAACCCCACGCCGTTCCAAGAGCCCGCGTCCCCGCCCCGTCCCGGGGCGAGGCGTCGCGCTGCGCGGTCCTTTTTCCATTTCTTCCGCCAGCCCCTCTTGCGATTGACGACAGTTGTCGGTAATTTTGACGACATCTGTAGGCAATCACCCGAGGAGGCCGTTCGCATGGCGAGTCCCGAACCCCTGCCGCCTCTGTCCGAGGCGCAGATCGAGATCATGAACGTCGTCTGGGACCGTGGGGAGGCGACGGTCGCCGACGTCTGGAAGGCGCTGGCGGACCGGCGGAAGGTGGCGAGGAATACGGTCCTGACGATGTTGACCCGCCTGGAAGAGAAGGGGTGGCTCCGCCGCGACGAAGGAGGGCACGCCTTCCGCTACCGCGCGGCGGTGCCGCGCGAGGCGACCTTGAACACGGTGGTCCGCCGGTTGGTCGACACGGCGTTCGGGGGGTCGGCGGAGGGCCTGGTGATGGCGCTGCTGCACGGCCGAGGGGTCTCGGAAAAGGAGGCGAAGGCGATCCGGGCGATGATCGACCGCGCGGAGGGGAAAACGCCGTGAACCACCTCGCCCGCCTCGCCCCCGGCGACGAAAGCACCCGACTCGTCCTCAGCGTCCTGGCGCAGATCACGGGCGTGGTGCTGGTGTCGGCCCTGGCGGCCCGCGTCTGGCTCCGCCGCCGCGCGGCGGCGCGGCACGGCGTCTGGCTCGGGGCCCTGTTCTGGGTGCTGCTCAGCCCGGCCGCCGCCGTCGTCGTCGACCGCGCGGGGTTCGCGCTCTGGACCTGGGGCCCGTCGATTCCGGCGGAAGGTCCGTCCGCGGCGACGGCCCGGCTTGAACTCAGCCCGACGGAAGCGATCCCGCCTCCCACGCCGATCGATGTC
>Ga0164243_10005024_pt1 | contig 20344 bp, 21 predicted proteins | sample OricompcompostOP_FD_108781 | JGI IMG/M metagenome (GOLD analysis project Ga0164243, IMG submission 108781) | Organic Plus compost microbial communities from Emeryville, California, USA - Original compost - Organic plus compost (OP) | ecosystem: Engineered > Solid waste > Mixed feedstock >...
GAGCGCGGTCTTCTTCACGCTCTTCAGGCCCAGCACCTTGGTGTGGAAGTCGTAGTCCTCCTGGGCCCCGCCCACGTTCAGCGTAATGTGGTGGTGGCGCTTGATGTACGGATTGGACTGCATGGGCGTGCTCCGAAGTGGATGCATATACTGAATACTAGGCGGCCGAGCCTGGTCAGCCTCGCGGGCGACAAGCTGCAACGGAAATCCGACGGAGTTCCGCCCTCGATGTCTTATCGAAGAGTCCCCATGCGAGGGGCTGGCGTCAACAGACGAGCCGCGCTTCTTCGTGCGGGAATTCGGCACATGTCGTGCTGATTCCAAGAACGCGGGCCGTGCCGGAATCCAGCACACCATGTGCGAAATCGAAGCGCGCCCAAGGCGATGAAGCGGTTGACTGATCGACTTGTTGGCGAAAAAGTGTCCTGTATAGAAAGACACCGAGGGGTGAGGTCGCGGCGCGTCGACGCGGATCGGGGGAGCGGTCGCTCCGTCCGCCAGCGGCGCGGGAGCGCCGGGCTTTCCCCGACGGCGAGTAGTCGGGCACGGTGAAAAGGCCTTCGCCAAGAAGGCTGCCAAGCAAAGGGGAAACGTCTTGTCGGCTTCGAATCCGAACCTCATGCGCGCGCGGACAGGCCGATTGGCGCTGGCCGCCGCCGTCGCCGTCGCGGGGCTGGCGCTTGCGCCCGCGGCCGCATCCGCCCAGGCGGCCGCCGCGCCGGCCGCACGACCTGCGCCCCCGCCCCCGCCGGCGGCCTTGCCGCTTTCGCCGTCTCCGACGGCGAAGACCTGGACGGCGGAGAACCGCGGCTACGCGCACGTCTACGCCAGTTCCAAGGAGCACTTCGAGGCGCTGAAGCGCCAAGCCGGCGGCGGCCTGGTGAAGCCGCGTTGGGACCAGCTCCCCGACTGGAGCGGCATCTGGACGGCCCAGAACGGGGTGAGTTTCGACCCCGCCGTGCGGCCGCGGAACAACAAGAACTACGGCCCGCTCACGCCCGAGTACCAAGCCCAGTACGAGAAGACGCTGGCCGAGGTGGCCCGCGGCGTCGAGTTCGACCCGCTGAGCTACTGCCTGCCGGCGGGCTATCCCCGCTGGCTCAGCGAACCCTTCCTGCGCGAGTTCATCCCGACGCCTGAGAAGGTGCTGCTGATGAACGAAATGGTGAACGAAACCCGCCGGGTCTACACCGACGGGCGCGAGCAGCCGCCGGAAGACGAATCCTTCCCCCTGTGGGAGGGGCATTCGATCGGCTTCTGGGACGGCGACGTGCTGGTGGTGCACACCGCCAGCCTGCGCGACGGCGACTACCACCGCAGCGGGCCGCGCTATTCGAGCCAGGCGACCACCGTCGAGCAGTGGCGGCGCATCGATCCGGAGAACATGGAAGTCTGGATCACGGTCTACGATCCCGTCGCGCTGACCAGGCCCTGGCACGTCGTGCGGCGCTTCAATCGGGTGAACACGCCCGGCTCGCGGATCGACCAATGGGTCTGCGAGGAGAACAACAACGTCGTCAACCAAGGCGGCGCGACGCAGTTCGTCCTCCCCGGCGAGGCCGGATACAAGGACCCGAACAGCTTCGGCAAGCCGCCGGGCACGCCCTGAGCGGCTAGATCTCGGGCGCGCGGCGGGGACCCGCGCGCCCATCCCTTCGTATTGCGCATGAACGAGGGCGGGGCCCAGCGCGCCGCCCGTAAAGAGGAGGCGTTTCTTTGAAAGTGCATTTCAGCCCCCGGGCGGTCCTTTTCGCAACCACCACGCTCGGTGCGGCCCTGTCGGCCGGCGCGGTGCTGGCCCAGGCCCCCGAGGCGGCGCAAGGCGCGCAGCTCGAGGAAGTGGTCGTGACGGCGACGCGCCAAGCCGACACCGTCAACAGAGTCCCCCTGTCGGTGACCGCCCAGACCCAGCGCAACCTGGACCAGCAAGGCCTCAAATCGCTGTCCGACCTGCAAGGCACCGTACCCGCCCTGTCGGTGAGCACCGTCGGCGGCCCCGGCGTCGCCAACCCGTCGATCCGCGGCATCGCCAACACTCCGACCGCGGCCACGGCGCCGACCACCGGCTTCTATCTGGACGACACCCCGCTGCAGAAGCGGAACACCGGCGGCGGGGTCTTCACCCTGAACGGCACGCCGCTGCCGCCGCTGTTCGACCTGGAGCGGATCGAAGTGCTGCGCGGCCCGCAGGGCACGCTGTACGGCGGTTCGTCGGAAGGCGGCACCATCCGCTACATCACGCCCACGCCCAGCCTGACCCGCTATTCGACCTACATGCGGGCCGAAGGTTCGAAGGTGCAGGACGGCGGCACCAACTACGAAGGCGGCGTGGCCGTCGGCGGGCCCATCATCCAGGATAAGCTGGGCTTCCGCGCCAGCGTCTGGGCCAAGCACAACGCAGGCTGGATCGACATCATCGACCCGCTGACCGGCGCCGAGCGCTTCAAGAACGCCAACGAAGGCAATTCGCGGCTGTTCCGCGGCTCCATCCTGTGGGCGCCGACCGAGCGGAGCCGCGTGACGCTGGCCTACTTCACGTCACGCGAGCAGTACGACGCGACCAACATCAACTTCAATCTGCCGGTCTCCGGCACGGTGACCGAGCCGACGCAGTGCTACAACACGGCCGCGGTCGCTTCGACGCCGTTCCCGGGCCGCTCAAACCCGACCGCGATCGCCTCGGGCGATGCGGCCTGCGCCGCGGCCAAGGCGGCCAACCCGGCGGTCTACATCCGTCCCGGCGCGACCTACGGGCCCTACAACCTGAAGCCCTTCGACCAGCTCGGCGGCTCGATCGGCAACGGCAACCTGAACCCGACCACCACCATGGTTCAGCTGCCGACGCTGACGCTCGAGTACGATTTCGACAACATGAGCTTCAAGTCGATCACCTCGTACATCGAGGACCAGACGAAGGGCATCCAGCAGGACACTTCGCAGCTGTCGTTCCGCAACATCCGGGACGGCCGCTACGTGGGTCCGGACACCCCGGCCGGCGGCGTGCCGGTTCCGCGCGGGTTCGGCTTCATCGCCCAGTATCCCGACTTCTGGGCCGGCAACGGCAACATCGACGCGGTCAACAAGCGCTTCGGCGTCAGCCAGGAGTTCCGCTTCTCGTCGCGCGCCGATGCGCGGCCGTTCAGCTGGGTGGCGGGCGTGTTCTTCTCGAACATGCGCGGCAAGTCGGACTATCAGGTCCACTATGACCTGAACCGGCTGGCGGCGATGCTCTACGGCGTCACCTCGACCCAACGCTACGGCGTCGAGCCGCTGCTGGACCAGAACGGCTCGCCGATCCTGTTCGACACCCACCAGCAATCGACCCACGACACCGAGATCGCCGGTTACGGCGAGGCGAACTACTGGGTGACCGAGAAGCTGCGCCTGACCGCGGGCATCCGCTTCTCGCGCGTCAGCTTCGACTACTACAACCAGGAGATCGGGCCGGGCAGCGGGTTCAACACCTACGACGCTCCGGGCGCGATCAGCTCGGGCTCGGTGACCGACTCGCCGATCACGCCGAAGTTCTCGGTCCAGTACCAGATCGACGACCGCAACATGGTCTACGCCACCGCAGCCAAGGGCTTCCGTCCCGGCGGCGTGAACAACCTCCTGTCGCCGAACATCTGCTCGTTCGCGGTCGGCCAGTTCGGCCTGACGGTGTTCGACCTGCCCGAAACCTTCAAGTCCGACACGGTGTGGAGCTACGAGGCGGGCGGCAAGTTCCGCGTGCTGGACAACCGCGTCCAGATCAACGGGGACGTCTACCGGATCGACTGGCAGAACCCGCAGACCCAGGTCTCCATGGGCGTGGGCTGCGGCGTGCCGATCGTCGCCAACGGCGGCAAGGCGCGCAGCGAGGGCTTCGAACTGGAAAGCCAGGCGGCGATCTTCCGCGGCCTGACCGCGAACCTGGCGGTCGGCTACAACAAGTCGAAGTCGATGGAGACGGTGCGCGGCGGCTTCGGCCCGGTGAACCTGAACACCGGTGCGCCGGTGACCAGCGGCTACGTCGTCAGCCTGGACGACACGCCGTTGTCTCCGTTCCAGCCCAAGTGGTCGGTGCAGATCGGCGGCCGTTACGAGCACGAGCTGGCCGCGGACGTCCGTGGCTACCTCCGCGCGGACTACCGTTGGACCTCGAAGTACACCCTCAGCTATCCGGGCACCCAGTCCTATGCTCCGGACGCTTCGGTGGGCATCTCGACCGACCGCCTGAACCTGCGGGCGGGCGTCGAGCTGCGCGGCTTCGACATCAACGTCTTCGCCACCAACCTGCTGGGCCAGAAGGGCAACCTGAGCGGCGGACGGTCGGGCTGCCCGATCTCCGAAGGCGCGGCCTGCACCAACTTCACCAGCTACAACCCCTTCTTCCAGGTGAGCGGCTACCTGCCCCGCCAGTACGGGATCCAGATCGCTTACCGTCACTGATCCTCCCGCCGGAGCCCGCGCTAGAGCCCGTCCCGATTGGCTTGGTTCAAGCCAATCGGGATCAACGGGCTCGCTCCCTTGAGTTTGGGGATTCCTGACCGGTCACGACCATCCATCGCGACCGGGAAGGCCTCTCGCGGGCTCCGACGCTCTTCCCGCCTTGGCCGCGCCCTTCCGGCGCGGCCTCTTTTTTGTCAGCATCCGATGACACCATGTCCGGGAATGCAGTACGCCCGGCCTGTGGAGGAACAGGGCGGGCTTGGTTAGGGTGCCGCCAGCGGCGAAGCGCAAAGGGGGGCGCTCCGCCAGTCGTCAGGAAGCGATCAAGGAAAACGCCATGAAGATCCAAGCCCGCGCCGCCTGCTTCGGCGCCGCGCTCGCCGCCGTTCTCGCCGTCGCGCCAGGGCTCGCCGGCGCGCAGGAGGGCAGGCCGCGCCTGGACCTGCCGTTCACGCCCAAGGGCGCGCGCGGCGCCTACAACATGCCGGGGACGTCGACCAAGGAAGGTCCCGGCGAGACCAGCCCCTACAAGTCGGCCAAGGAGCACTTCGAGGCCCTGAAGCGTGCGGCCAACGGCGGCCGGGCGCTGAAGGCCAACGAACTGCCCGACTGGTCGGGCGTGTGGAACATCGACGGCGGGTTCGTGAACTTCGACCCCAGCCTCGCCCGCGACGCCACCCATTACGGCCCGCTGTCGCCGTCGAACCAGGCCTTCTACGAGAAGACCCTCTCGGAACTGGAGCAGGGGATCGAGTGGGATTCGCTGTCCTACTGCCTGCCGGCGGGCTTCCCGCGCTGGATCTCCGAGCCCTTCCTGCGCGACTTCGCGGTGACTCCGAGCGTCACCTATCTGATCAACGAGCAGCAGTCGGAAGTGCGTCGCGTCTACACCGACGGCCGCGATCACCGCCCGGACGACGAGGCGTTCCCGCTGTGGGAAGGCGAATCCATCGGCTTCTGGGACGGGACCGGCGACAACGCCAAACTCATCATCTGGACCAACAACCTGAAGAACGGCGTCTATCACCGCAACGGCCCCGGCTATTCCGAGAAGGCCGAAACGATCGAGGTGATGCAGAAGGTCGATCCCACCCACATCAAGGTGGACCTGACCATCTACGACCCCGTCGACCTGACGCGGCCGTGGACGGTGCACCGCGGTTACGTAAAGGACCGTCTGCCCAACGGGCACATCGACATGTGGTCGTGCAACGAGAACAACAACGTGGTGAAGACCGACGCCGGCCAGACCCAGTTCGTCCTGCCGGGCGAGGCGGGTTACAAGGCGCCGTCCACCTTCGGCGACCCGACCCTGCGCGAAGGTGCGGAGCAGAAGTAGGCGTAAGGTGCGGCGGGGAGGGTGGAGGTCCTCCCCGCCGCAGTCCCGTGCGCCAGGCGTAGGGCGCACGGCCGACCCGTGACCGCCTGCCGGTTCAGGCCGGCGGCGCGAGGTCCGAGGTCAGTTCCGGTTGTTTTCGGCGCAGACGTATTCCATCAGCCGGATATCGTCGCGCCGCTCGAAGGTGATCCGCATGTCCCATGGCCGGGAGAAGGTCTTGGGATCGTCGACGGTGATCACGTCCTCCAGCAGCTTCCCGCCCTCCAGAACCCGCAGGCGCTCGATCACGTGCAGGGCGTCCGAATGCGGAATGCCCGCGCGGTCGATCAGGGTCTTGTCGTTCAGCCCGACAGTGTCGATCACCAGCACGTCGCCATCCCAGCGGCCGACGGAATGGCCGAGATAGGTCGGCTCCAGATCCGCAGGGTGCTGCTCGCCCATGTAGATCAGGCGAACCAGATGATTAACCTCGTGGATGAAGGTGATCTGCTCCGGCTTCTGCAGGATCATGATCGGATAGGGCGCGTACATCAGCCGTGGAATGCCGTGCGGCAGGCATTGGGTGCTGGAATCGGGAATCGGCTTGCCGTCGGCCTGGGCCTGGACGCTGCGGCGGTAGGCCTCGGCGGCGGCGGGCAGGAACGGCGGAAGCTGGCCCTCGACGGTCTTGACCATGGGCTGATAGCCCTTGGTCCACCAGACGCCCGTCAGATCGGGCGGCGCGGGCCCGGCGAAAGCGGCGGCGGGGGCGAAGGGCGCCGCTCCGCCTAGCACGGCTGAGGCGCAGGCCGCCAAGGCGCCGCATCGGATCGTGCGCACGTACTGAACCTCCCCAGAAGCCGGGCCGACAGATCGATCGTGCGTTTACCGGTCGTCTACGGCCTTTATCGACCAACGGTATCCATTAGCGCGCAAATGCGTCAAGCGGCCGCGCCCAGCCATTGCCCGGCCTGGGCCGAATGCTTGCCTTGACAGCCAAATCCGCCGCGCCTTAAAGTGTCCGATAATAGAAACGTGTGGGCGATAATCGCTCAAACCGGGGGAGGGCGCGGCTCGGGCCAGATGGCCGGTCGCAGAATCCGCTGGGGGAGCTGGCGTAGAGCCCGACCCGATTGTTGAAGCGGAGAGCCAAGAATGACTTCGGCCAAGATCAAGTTCGGCATGGCGGCGGCGGCGGCCGTCGCGGTCCTCGCCGCCGGACCGGCGTTCGCCCACCATTCCTTCGCCATGTTCGACAGCGCCAAGAACGTGGAGCTGGAAGGTACGGTCAAGGAGTTCCAGTGGACCAACCCCCATAGCTGGATCCAGCTCACCGTCATGGAGAACGGCAAGGCCGTCGAATACAGCATCGAAGGCGGCAGCCCCAACGGCCTGGCTCGCCGCGGCTGGACCCGCACCTCGTTCAAGCCGGGCGACAAGGTCACCGTGACTATTCACCCGCTAAAGGACGGCAGCAAGGGCGGCTCCTTCGTGAAAGCCGTGAAGGCCGACGGCACTACGCTCGGCAACGGCTGAGATCCCTCCCTCCTGGGCCGCGGCCGCCCTCCGGCGCGCCGCGGCTTTTCTTTGCTTGGTCCAGAGGATGAAGATGCGTCTCGTTTACCTCGCCGCCGCGGCCGCCTTGGTACTGGCCGCTCCCGCCCACGCCCAGCAGGGAGCCAGCAAGGACCCTGCCGCTGCCCCTGCAGGGACCTACGCCATCGACGGCCGACATGTGGGCGTGGTCGCCCGGGTGCTCCACGGGGGCGGCTTCTCCTACAGCATCTTCCGGTTCGACCGGGTCGGCGGGACCGTGCAGTGGGATCCGGCGAACATCGAGCGTTCGAGCGTGACGGTGAAGGTCGATCCGAAGTCGATCACCTCGAACGTGCCGGGCTTCGCCGACGAATTGGCCGGCGAGAAGTTCCTGAACTCGGCCAAGTGGCCGGAGGCGACCTTCGTCTCCAAGAGCGTCCGGCGCACCGGGCCGACCACCGGCGAGATCACCGGCGACCTGACGCTGATGGGCGTCACCAAACCGATGGTGGTGAACGCCGAACTGGTCGGCGCGGGCCAGGGCATGCGCGCGCCGACCGTCGGTTTCCATGGCGTGGCCAAGCTCAACCGGAACGACTTCGGCCTGACCCAGATGGCGGGCGCCATCGGGGCCGAGATCGAGCTGGTCATCGATTTCGAAGCCAACAAGACGCCGTAGGAGAAGAGGCGATGCGGGCCGCCGCGATCCTGACGACCGCCGTCCTGGCGACTGTCGCAGCGCCCGCGCTCGCCCAGGCGCCGGCGGCGGGCCCGGCGGCTGCGCCCCGGTCGGCGCCGCAGCCGCCGCCCGCCTACGGGCCGCCGATCACGCTCGAGCAGGCGAAGACCGTGGCGGCGGCGGCTCTGGCGGAGGCGCAGCGGCGCAACGTGAACCCGACCATCGCCATCGTCGATCCGGCGGGCGAACTGGTCTATTTCGAGAAGGCGAGCGACGCCTCATACCAGGCGCGGGGACTGGCGGAGGGCAAGGCCCGCGCCGCCGCCCGCACCCGCCGCCAGACCAAATCCGACGCCGAGCGGCTGGCCGCCGGCGCGGCGGCGCTGAGGTAAAGGTCTTGCGTTTCCGCGCAAACGTGCGGAGCCTTCACCCAACATGAGGTCATGGGCCCGGGCGCGATCAAACGCTGATCGGCGCCGTCTTGGCCTCCAGTACAGCCACCGCGTCGGCGGGGGCGAGACGCACCTGCAGCCCGCGCTGGCCGCCGTTTATGTAAACCAGCGGGTGGGCGAGGGCGGCCTCGTCGATCACCGTGGGCACGCGGCGCTTCTGGCCGAAGGGGCTGACGCCCCCCACCACGAAACCGGTGATCCGCTCGGCGTCGGCGGGCTTCATCATGTTGGCCGTCTTGGCGCCGAGCGCGCGGGCCAACGCCTTCATCGACACCTCGCGATCCGAGGCCAGCACTACGCAGGCCGGCTTGCCGTCGACCTCGACCATCAGGGTCTTGAGCACCGTCTCGGGCGGGGCGCCGAGCGCCTCGGCCGCCTGCAGCCCGATGCGTTCGGCGCTGGCGTCGTAGTCGTAGGTTTGCGTGGCGAAGGAGACCTTGGCGGCTTCGAGCGCCTGGGTCGCGCGGGTGGTCTTGGACATGGGCCTTAAATAACCGCTGTTCCAACGTCCGAACACGTCCAGTCTTCGGCAAACTCTGCATTTTACATGGCGGCTCAGACAGTGCGCCCGGCCTAACGGCCGCCTTCCGCGCCGGCGTCTGTTCTGTTGGGCGCGCCTCACTCAATCGGAAAGCTCATATGAACAATCGGCAGTCCGCCGCCAAAAGCGGTGCGCGTAGCACTGGCGGCTCCACCGTCGTGGACGGGGTGACGGTGGTCGTCCCGCGCCGACACGTGACAGGCCTGGGCGATCCCTTGGCCGGCTTCCTGAGCGTCGCTCGCCAAGCGGCGCCGCGTCTTCACGCCGGTTTCGGGGGCTTCGTCGATGCGGCTAGTTTCGGAGCGTTCGATCCGGCGACGGCCGGGGTGAAAGCCCTGGCTGCAGGCATCCGGGGTGACGACATCGTCGAAGCCTACAATCGAGCCAGAAAGGAAGAGGCAGACGCCGATAGAGCGGACGCCGCAAGATACGGCTTGAGCCGGAACGTGGGCCAAGGCCTTGGCACGGCGGCTTCGATTGCGGCCAGCGTTCTCATCCCCGGGGGCGCCGGGGCTCGGGCTCTGTCGGCGGGCCTGAGGGCGGGACGCATCGCGCCCAAGGTGGTGAAGGCCGGTGGTGGCGTCGCCAAGGCCGGTCATGTGGTCAGGCTCGGCGGCGCGACAGGCGCGGTCTCAGGCGCGGGCGGCCAAGCTGCTTCCGACCTGGCCAGAGGGCGGGTCAGTTCACCCGGTTCCTATGCAGCCGCCACCCTCGGAGGGGGGCTGGGCGGTGTCGTGGCTCCGTACTTGGGCGCAAGGGCCGGCGGCGCCGTCGACGGTGCAGTCTCGGCTGCAGCCGATGCGGCATTGAACGGCAGGCCGGTGGGCTGGGATGAAGTCAGGAACGGCGCGGTCGCCGGAGCGACCATAGCCGGCATCCTAGGGAGCAGGTCGAGCCGATGGGTGAACGCTCAGAGCAACGCCAAGAAGGAAGCGTTCGGCGAACTCCTGTCGACCCTGCACGCGCCGCTGATGGGGCAGTGGGTGACTCGCCGCCAGCAGATGCTTCCGCTGTCCGGTTTCGCGCCGGGCGCGCGGCCGAAGGGCTATACCAGAGCCGATCTTGAGGTGCGGGACCTTTGGGGCCGCAGTCCCAAGTGGATCGAAGCGAAGTTCGGTGACTTCGCCAAGCTCACGGAGCGACAAGAACAAGCGGCTAGCCAACTCGCCGCCGTCTGGAGACCTGAGCATTGGCTGCATCGAGATATCGGCAACATGGTTGGGGTGGCCGGCGCCGCTAGCGTAAGCCCTGCGGACGAGCGATCACGGCGCCCGGTTCCTTCCAGGCCAGATCGGTGAAGGTAAGCCGCTGGCCGATTCGGAGGGTTCCCTCTTTGTTCTTGACCCTTCCGCTTGCACCCGCTTAGCTTGTCGGGATGCTGAGCTAGGGGGCGACCATGGGGGAGACGAGTTCTTGGTTGGCGGTCAGGGGCCGAAGTCGGGCCGATGTTCTGGCCGCCCTCCGCATGGAGGAGACGGAGGATCGAGGATCGCGGCGAAACCCCGCTTTGTTCGCGATCACGGAGGACAACGGCTGGCTGGTGATCTGGGCCGAGGCGGCCGACTATGTCACGCGGTCCAGGGCGGAGCTGGCTTCCGCGGGTGGCGAAGCGATCGGCTGGTACTTCTGGGACGACGAATGTCAGTCTGGCGTCAGCGGCTATGCGAACGGGCAGTTGCGCTGGTCGGTGGAGCACGATCAGCCGAAGACCGGAGCCTACGACTACATTGTGGAAGGTGAGCCGCCACCGCCATTCGCAGAGATCGCCGCACGCTTGCAGAAGGCCCAGGCGGAGGAAGACGACGACGCGAGCACCAACCATGTCTGCGAGGTCGCGTTCGAGCTTGCGGAGGCGCTGACAGGTTTCGGGCGCGACTTCCCCGTAGGCGGAGGCGTCATCGACATTGAAAGCTGGACCCGGCTCCAACCTGTCGGGGAGCCGAAGGCGCCTGAAACTTCCGCCAAGCCAGGGTTGCTGCAACGGTTGTTCGGCGCAAAGGGGCGTTGAAGTCCTTGCTTCTCCGCGCGAACACCTAGAGTATCTGTTCAGCCTGAAGAGTTGCGCCCCGGCCTGAGCGCCGGGGCGTTGTCGTTTCCGCCGCGCGGGCAGGCGGCCTTATCCGGACATCGATGAGCACGAAACGCGAGGAGACCGGCGCGCGCGAGGCGCTGGGCGAGGCGTTCGCCCGCGACCTGTGGGCGAGCTGGAAGGAGCACGGGCCCGCGGCGCTGGAGGCGGTGCGGGCGGACAAGCCCGACCTGTACTTGAAGCTGGTGACGGCGGTGCTGCCCAAGGAGTTGGCGATGAAGGCGGAGCCGGATGACCTCGACGACGCGGCCCTCGACCGCAAGATCGCCAGCCTCGCCGCCGGCCTCGGCCTTGCGATCCGAGCTCGCCGGCGCCCTGGCGGCAAAGGCCAGGCGGGCGGCGAGGAATAGGCTGGCGGGATATCGTCCGTACACGAAGCAAATCGAGCTCCACGCCGCGGGCGCGGCCGCCCGCGAGCGGCTGCTGATGGCCGGCAACCAGCTCGGCAAGACCTATTGCGGGGCGGCGGAGGCGGCGATCCACCTGACCGGGCTCTATCCCGACTGGTGGCGCGGGCGGCGGTTCGAGCGGCCGGTGCGGGCCTGGTGCGCCTCGAAGACGGCGGAGGTGTGCCGCGACGGGGTGCAGCGGCTGTTGGTCGGCGAGCCCAAGGACAAGGCGCAGTGGGGCGCGGGGATGATCCCGGCGGCGACGCTGATCGGCTGGTCCGCCAAGGCGGCGGCGCCCGGCGCGCTGGACGGGCTGACGGTGCGCCACGCCTCGGGCGGGGTTTCGACCGTCGGATTCAAGAGTTACAACGACGCCCTCACTTCGGCCACCAACACCCTGACGCGCTCGGTGCTGCCCGGAATCCGCTCGGGCGGGATCCTCGCCGGCCAGTACGGCGGCTCGCGGCAGGGGATCGCCGAAGGGGTAGCCATGGGCGACGTAGGGACCCAGCTGGCCCAGAACGCCCGCAATCTGGCCCAGTCGGCGATGGACAGCGGGAACAAGCTCTATGGCGGCGCCTACGAGAGCGCCCAGGACCGCATGTCGACCACGGCCAACAACCTGGCGGGTCTGTCGCTGCAGAACGCGCAGCAGAACGCCGCCAACGGCCTTGCCGCGCAGCAATCCAACCAGTCGGCCGGGCTGCAGGGCGCGAACCTGAATCTGGCGGCTGCACAGCAATTGGCTCAGCAGGGGCAGTTCGGCTTGAAGGCGCTCGGCGAGCTTGGAGCGACGCAGCAGCAGATCAATCAGCAGTATGCGCAGGCGCCGCTGACCCATGCCCAGGCCACCAGCGGCATGACGGCTCAGATGCCTTACAACCTGTTCAACGGGAGCACGACCAACCAGAGCGGGACGACGAAGGAGTCGGGCTTTGGCGTAAGCCTGGACGACGCCGCCCGCGTGGCGACCTTCGCTATGTCCGACCCTCGGGCGAAGCGGGACGTCGCGTGGGCCGGTCACGACCCGCTTGGCCGCAATGTGTACGACTATAACTACTGGAACGACCCGGAAGGTACGCCTGCGCGCCGCGGTCTGATGGCGGACGAGACGGCTCGTACCGATCCGGACGCGGTGGGTATCCGGCCCGACGGCCTGGCGGCGATCGACTACGGTCGCATCAACAGCAAGACGGCGGCGGCGCTGGGCGACGGTGGCTCCGCTGCCTTCGATCCGCAGCAACGTCCGGGCGCGATCGGGCTGCCGACGCCTGAAGAGTCCACCGGATTCCGCCACCCGAAGCCGTTCAGCGATCCCAGGGTGCTGATGCAGGGATGGACCCCGGAGTGGAGCGGAACGTCACGGCCGAAACCCTTCAGCGACCCGACCGTGCTGATGGACGGCTGGACGCCCAAGTGGGGTTCGGCCGGACGACCAAAGCCGTTCAGCGATCCGTCGGTCCTGATGAATGGCTGGCGTCCACCGCAACCCAAGATCGGACCGCTCGACGCGATCGACGATCCGAACGCCATGGTCGACGCGCTGCAGACGCCGCAGCTTCCCGCTCCGCACGCCTTCACGCCGGCCCAGCCCGGCGTGCTCGGGTCGATGCTGTTGAAGATGCTGCAGCAGAACCAACGGCGGCGGATGCCAGCTGGGCAGCGAGGCCAGGGGCTGATCGGCGGGAGCTTCGGTCAAGCGCGAACCTGAACGCCAACCCGACTGACAACTTCACGACAGGGAGCGGTCGATGCGACCCATTCCGAAGGCCGCGGCGGATTTCGTCGCGGCGCACGAGGGCTTGCGCCTGGAGTCCTACCAGGACCCCGGCGGGGCCTGGACGATCGGCTATGGCCACACGGGCCCGGAGGTGCATGCGGGGCTGCGCGTCACCGCGGCCAAGGCGCGGGCCTGGCTCGACGAGGACCTGAGGACGGCGGCGGCGCGGCTGGCCGCCGTGGCGCCGCGGGAGATGATCGAGCGGTTGGACGAAGCGCAGTACGCCGCACTTCTGAGCTTCGTTTTCAACCTGGGCGCCAATCCCGGCTGGGCCATCTGGAAGCGACTGAAGGCCGGACGGCTCGACCTGGTTCCCGGCGAGATGATGCGCTTCGTCCATGTGGGGCGCACGCGCTTACCGGGGTTGGCGGCGCGGCGGGCGGCGGAGGTCGCGCTGTGGTCGTCGGGCGAAGCGGAGGCGGCCAAGCCGCCGCCGTCGTCCTACGTGCGGACGGAGTCGACCCCGCCCGCGCCGCTCGCCATGAAGCCGCTGTTCCGGTCGCGCACGGCGATCACGGGCGCGGCGCAGCTGGTCGGCGGCGCCTCTGCCGGCGCGCTAGCGGTCCAGCAGACGGTGGCGCCATATGCGCAGCAGGCGGCGGTGCTCGGCAAGCTGACGGCCGCGCTCGCCGTGTTCCTGGCCGGCTGCGGCGTGGCCCTGTTGGCGATCAAATGGCTGGAGCGGCGGGAGGCGCGGCGGTGACCGCGCTTCTTCTCGCACGCTGGCGACTAGTCGCCGGGGGCGCGGCCCTGCTGGTCGTGGCGGCCCTGTGGCTGGCTTTCCGGTACGAGCACGCCCTGCGCAGGTCCGCCGACGCCGACCGCGCATCTGCAATGGCGGAGGCACGCGGCCACGCCGTGCAGGCGCAGCTGAACCACGCCGCCGGGGCCGCGGCGGTCCGCGCCGAGAGCCGCGCCGTGGAGGCCGCCGTCCGTTCCGAGGAGATCGCCGATGAGATACGCACCGCTGCGGGGGCGGAGACGCCCCTTCCCGAACCTGTGCGCAGCGCTTGGTTTGCTGGCCTTGGCCGGCTGCGCGAGCGCGACGCCCTGGTCGCCGCCGCTCCTGGCGATCGCCCTCGCTGATCCGCTGCGACAGCCCTGCCCGCGGGCGGCGGGCGCGGAAGCGGTGCGGACTGTGGGCGAGCTCGCCGTCTTCTCCATCCGGCAGGAGGCGATGCTGAGCGCATGCGAGGCGCGACGGGCGGCGCTGGTGGAGACAGTCGACGCTTTCAATGCCGCACAGCAAGCGGCGCAGCCGAAGCGGCGGGCGCTGCGCATGTGGCCGTTCGGAGACGGCTCATGAGCCCCGCGGCCTGGATTCCCGTCGCCGCCCTCGGCCTCGCCTTTCTGGTGCAGTTCGGGGCCGGGCTGTTCCAGCTGGGCCGCCACGCCCAGCGGATCGCGGCCCTGGAGGACAAGACCAAGGACCTCGGCAGCGTGGCGGTGCTGTCCGCCGCCCTGGCCGAGTTGAAGCTGCAGATCGCTGAACTGCGCCATGACGTGAAGGACCTGCTCACCGGGCGGGTGCGGCCGCCGTGAGTCGTTCAGCGCCTTCGCGCCCCATCCCTCAAGACCTCTGAAGCGATCGATGACCAATCCTGCGCCTACGCGGCAGAGAAAAACCAATCAGCGCCTCACCATGCCCCCGCCAAACCGGCCAGAGGAGCGGGAGTCCTTCCTCCAGACGGTGGGGAGACTTTACGGCGAGGCCGCCCAGGCGCGCGCCGACGGCGCCAGGGCGCAAGCCGACATGGAGCGCGGCATTGTCGCGGGCATGCCGGAGGGCGTCGCGTCGGGAGTGCGCGGGCTTGGCGCCATGGCCGGCGCCGGCGCTGGGATCGTAGGCGTTCACACCAATGCGCAAGGACTGGTCTCGCCAATTGACCGAGCGCTCAGCGGACTGGGCGGGTTCATTGCGGGTGCGAATCCGAATTCTTCGGTGGAGATGGGCCGCGCTTTCGGCCGACAAGTCCCCGGCGCCGTCGCCGGCATGGCGGGTGGTCCCGTCGGGATGGGCGCGTCCATCGCGCTTGGCGCTGGCCAAAGCGCCGATTCCACCATGCGTGACCTCCAGGCGAAGGGGCGGCCCCGCTCTTGGGGTGACAATGTAAGAATAGTGGAAAGCGGAACCCTCGGCGGCTTCGCCGCGAAGCTCAAACCCGAAACTGCTGCCCGCGTGGCGGGAAGAGTGGCGGGTTCCGCCCTGAAGAATGTAGCGCCGACGGTTTCCGGTCAGATCTCACGCGCGGCCGCCCAAGCGCCGCCGGTGGTTCGTCGGGTCGCCGAGCGGGTCGGTCATGGGACCAGTGCTGGCGCGATCGGCGCAACTCAGCAGTTCGTCCAGAATCTCATCGAAGAGTGGACCGATCCACGTGGGCGGCCGAAGCGGCGAGACAACCCGCTTGGCGCGGGAGCAATGGGGGCGGGGCTGTATGGCGTGGATCTTATGCGCAACAGGTCTGCGCGGCGGTGACGTATGCTTTACGGTGATGTGCTTCTGGTTGACCCTTGCCTTGACCATCCCTTTGCCATTTTAGACGGGCGAGGCTGAGATCATGACCGCGGCTGCGGCCCGCTGAGCATCCAGGAGTTTCCAATGTCCCGAGAAGGTGGGGACGCGGTGTTCGGGGTCCTCGCGGCCGGCAGCGCAATCGGCATTCTAGCTGCCGTCGTGGGGATAGTGGCGACCGTCGTCAGAAATCGCCTTTGTAAAGAATTGCCGAAGATGAAATCTGAAGAGGTTGGAGGGAATTTGTTTTGCGCCTTTGGGCTTTCCTCTGCGTTTCCTCTGTCTCTTTATATAAATCACAGCCCTCTGGCCGCTTTCTTGATTCCTGTGGGGATGGTATTTCTTGCAGTAGGGTGTATTGGAATGTCTGTGAGGGACATGTGTCGAATTTACTTCGACATTAAAGCCAGCAAAGGTTGGCGCGCCTGGCGCGAGCTTCACTTTCCCAAGCGCACGATCTTCTAGTCGGGGGGCGTTCGCGCCTCACAAGGCCCGCTGCATCACCACCACATCGAGCCAGCGGCCGGCCTTGAAGCCGACGTTGCGCATCACGCCTGAAGGCTCGAACCCCATCGTCTGGTGCAGGGCGATCGAGGCCATGTTCTGGGAATCGCCGATCAGGGCCAGCATCTGTTTCAGCCCTTTGGCCGCGCACTCTTCGACCACCGCCGATAGCAGCGCGCGGCCCACGCCGCGGCCCTGGGCGTCGACGCGGACGTAGACGGAGTCCTCGGTCGTGAACCTGTAAGCGCTGCGGGCCCGGAACGGCCCACTGTAGGCGTAACCGAGCACCGTGCCGTCCTCATCCTCCGCGACGAACCAGGTGAAGCCGCGCGCCTTCACCGCCGCCATGCGCTCGGCCATCTCGGCTTGCGTAGGCGGGACCTCTTCGAAGGTGCCCGTGCCGTTCAGCACGTGGTGGGCGTAGATGGCGGTGATCGCCTCCAGGTCGGCCCCGGTCGCTGCGCGGATCCTCACGCCGTCCCCTCCTTCTCCCAGCCGCGCTCCACGGCCCAGACCGCGAAGGCGTAGTCGAGGGCGATCTCCTTCAGGAAATCGAAGCGGCCGGCGGCGCCGCCGTGCCCGGCTTCCATGTTCATCTTGAGCAGGATCGGCGCATCGCCGGTGGTCGCCGCCCGAAGCCGCGCCACCCACTTTGACGGCTCCCAATAGGTGACCCGGGCGTCCGACAGCCCGCCGGTGGCGAGGATAGCGGGGTAGGGGCGGGGCTCGACGTTGTCGTAGGGGCTGTAGCCGGCGATGCGGTCGTAGGCGTCGGCGTCGGTCAGGGGATCGCCCCACTCCGGCCACTCCGGCGGGGTCAGCGGCAAGGTCGCGTCGCTCATGGTGTTGAGCACGTCGACGAAGGGCACGCCGGCGATCACCCCCGCCCACAGGTCTGGCCGCAAGTTGGCGACCGCCCCCATCAGCATCCCCCCGGCCGAGCGGCCCTCGGCCACGATGCGGCCCGCGCGGCTGTAGCCGGCGGCGACCAGCGCCTCGGCGCAGGCGATGAAGTCGGTGAAGCTGTTGGCCTTCTTCTCCTTGCGGCCCGACAGGAACCAGGCCCAGCCCTTCTCGGTGCCGCCGCGGATATGGGCGACGGCGTAGATCCAGCCGCGGTCGACAAGGCTGAGCGTGCGGATCGAGAAGTGCGGCTCCATCGGCATGCCGTAGGCGCCGTAGCCGTAGAGCAGCATGGGCGCCGAGCCGTCCAGCGGCGTTCCCTTGCGCATCAGCACCGTGACCGGAATCGTCTCGCCGTCGGGCGCGGTCGCGTGCAGACGGCGGGCGACATAGGCGGATGGGTCGTGCCCGGAGGGGATGGTCTGCGTCTTGCGCAGCGTCCGCTCGCGCGTAGCCATGTCGTAGTCGAACCACTGACGGGGCGTGGTCGGCGACTGGTAGACGAACCGCATCAGGTTGGTGTCGTACTCGTGCCCGCCCTCCAAGCTGAGGCCATAGGCCTCCTCGTCGAAGGCGACGACGTGCTCGGCGTAGCGGCCTCGAGCGGTGATCACGATGCGGTTGAGGGCGTCGACGCGCTCCAGCCGGGCCAGATGGCCCCGCGTCGCCGACATACCCACGATGTAGCGCCCCGGCTGGTGCGGGACGAAGTCGCGCCAGCCGGCGCGCCCCGGCTCGGCCGGATCGGCCCACATCAGCTTGTAATCCACCGCGTCGTCGGCGTTGGTCAGGACCACCAGGCGGCCGTCCCACTCCTCCACCGAATAGCGCAGCCCGGTCTCGCGCGGCTCCACCACCCGCGGCGGCGCTGTCGGATCGGCCGCCGGGACAAGCCATTCCTCACTGGTCTCGTGGTCGCCTGCGGAGATCACCACGAAGCCGCGGGCGGCGGTGAGGTGGACGTTCACGAACATCCCCTCGTCCTCTTCCTCGTAGATCAGCACGTCGGAGGCGCCGTCGCCGCGCATGGGGCGGCGAAAGACCTTGGCTGGGCGGCCGTTCTCGTCGCGCCAGACCCAGAACAGCCACTTTGCGTCGGGCGAGAAGGCGAAGCTGCCGGTGGCGCTCTCGACCGGGGAGGGCAGGAGCTGGCCGGTCGAAAGCTCCTTGAGGTGGATGCGGTAGTACTCCGAGCCCTGGTCGTCGGCGGCGTAGGCGAAGAAGGCGTGGTCGGGGCTGTGCTCGGCGGCCGAGACCTGGAAGAAGGCGTGGCCCTTGGCCAGGGCGTCGACGTCCAGCAGCACCTCTTCCGGACCATCGGCGCCGCGCGGCTTCCTGGCGTAGACCGGGTGCTGGGCGCCGGTCGCGTAGCGGGCGTAGTACTCGAACGGGCCGTCCGGGTCGGGGACCGAGGCGTCGTCCTCCTTGATCCGCCCGCGCATCTCGGCGAACAGCGCCTCCTGCAGCGGCTTGGTCGAGGCGAGCATGGCCTCGGTGTAGGCGTTCTCTGCCTGCAGATGCTGGCGGATGTCGGGGCGCAGGACCGTGGGGTCGCGCATGACCGCCTGCCAGTTCTCGTCCTTCATCCAGGCGTAGTCGTCGATGCGGACGCGGCCGAGCTGTTCGACACGGCGGGGGTCGCGCTTGGCTATAGGAGGCTGGGGCTTGGTCATGGGGCGAGGTCTAGCACGCCGCTGGGGTCTGGCGCCGCGCGCTCGGGTAATTTCGTCACGCGAACCGGTACCGCCCGCGCGCGGTACGTGACACTCTGCAGGCGCTGACGTGCGGAGGTGGCGATGGCCGAGCACCAGGATGGCGTGAGCGAACGCGTGACCCCGCAGGCGAAGCCGACCCTTCTGTCAGGCGGCAATCCCCAGATCGCCAAGGGCGAGGGCGACGCCCCGGTCCAGGCCTACATCGCGGCCTTGCCGGGGTGGAAAAGCGAGGCCGCACGGCGCCTCGACGCGCTGATCGTCCGGACCGTGCCCGCCGTGCGCAAGGCGGTGAAATGGAACTCCCCCTTTTACGGGATCGAGGGGCAGGGCTGGTTCCTCAGCGTCCACGCCTATGCGAACTACCTGAAGGTCGCCTTCTTCCAAGGCGCGTTGTTGGACCCCCTTCCTCCCGTCGGGTCCAAGAGCAAGGACGTGCGCTACGTCCACATCGGCGAGGACGAGCCGCTGGACGAGGACCGTATGGCCGGCTGGATCAGGCAAGCGGCGGCGCTGCCAGGCTGGATGGCGTAGCGCGGAGGCGCAGCGGCGGGGGCGAAAACCCTGAACGGCGCACCAAGGGACGCTCTCGCCCATTTGCAGAGCCCAAGCTCGCTTGGCGGCCCTGTCGTCAGACGGCGCCCATCTAATCGCGACGAAGGACGGACATACCCTCGGAATCCAAAATCCTGACCTGGTGGCGGAAAGCACGCGGGCGGTCGTGCAGGCGGTCAGGGCTAAGCAGCCTCTTGATCGCACCGCTATCGAAGAACTCGCGAAAAAGGCTGGCGCTGTAGGGGTGATGCCGCAAGCTGCATCCCGTACAGGCCGCAGGCCCGATCCGACGACTAGGCAGGTGAGTCTTCTCCATCCTTCTCTAAGGGAGAAGGGGCGACCCCAGCGCTGCAAGAGTGCGGGCTGACATTTCGTCAAATGACGTATATATTCACGTCAGGAGATGTCCATGGCTGTGCCAAGCTACGCCCGTCCCGACACGCCGCTGGCCCTGGCGCCGGCGCTGCAGACCTTCGCCGACGAAGACGATCGCAAGCGCCTCTCCGGCGTGGCGGCGAAGGCCTTCCGGCGGGTCGTCGAGGCTTGGGGGCTGACGAACGCCGACTCGGCCGCCCTCCTGGGCGTGTCCGGCAGCACCTGGGACCGCATCAAGCGGGGCGGGCGCGACGAGGCCCTGTCTCAGGACCAGCTCACGCGCGCATCGGCGATCATCGGCCTCTACAAGGGCCTGGAGCTGCTGTTCGCAGACGATAAATCGGTCCGCTGGCCCACCCTCAGGAACCGGGCGCCTCTTTTCGGCGGGGCCACGCCGGTCGAGGCGATGGTCGCCGGCGGCATCCCGGCGATGCTGGAGGTGCGGCGCTATATCGATGCGGTGCGTGGCGGCATCTAGGCCTGATGCTCGAAGGCCTGACGATCATCCGCGATGCGTTCGCTCGTACCGTGCGCCTCGTCACGACGGCCCGCCTGCGGCAGTCGGTGC
>Ga0164243_10005026_pt1 | contig 20341 bp, 15 predicted proteins | sample OricompcompostOP_FD_108781 | JGI IMG/M metagenome (GOLD analysis project Ga0164243, IMG submission 108781) | Organic Plus compost microbial communities from Emeryville, California, USA - Original compost - Organic plus compost (OP) | ecosystem: Engineered > Solid waste > Mixed feedstock >...
CAACGGCCAGGCCTACCCGGACACCTGCGTGGGCACCGACTCGCACACCACCATGGTCAACGGCCTGGGCGTGCTCGGCTGGGGCGTCGGCGGCATCGAGGCCGAGGCCGCGATGCTCGGCCAGCCGGTGTCGATGCTCATCCCGAAGGTCGTCGGCTTCAAGCTCACCGGCGAGATCCCGCCCGGCGCGACCGCCACCGACGTGGTGCTCACGATCACCGAGATGCTGCGCAAGCACGGCGTCGTCGGCAAGTTCGTCGAGTTCTACGGCGACGGCGTGGCCTCGGTGCCGCTGGCCAACCGCGCCACCATCGGCAACATGAGCCCGGAGTTCGGCTCCACCGCGGCGATCTTCCCGATCGACGAGGAGACCGTCCGCTACCTCAAGCTCACCGGCCGCTCCGACGAGCAGGTCGCGCTGGTCGAGGCCTACGCCAAGGAGCAGGGCCTCTGGCACGACCCGAGCCGCGAGCCGGAGTACTCCGAGTACCTCGAGCTGGACCTGTCCACCGTGGTGCCGTCCATCGCCGGCCCGAAGCGCCCGCAGGACCGCATCGAGGTCTCCGACGCCAAGCCGTCGTTCCGCAAGTCGCTGACCGACTACGTGCAGGTGCAGAACACCGACGACGCGGCGCTGGACGAGGCCGGCCAGGAGTCCTTCCCGGCCAGCGACCCGATCTCGGTGACCCACCAGTCCGAGGCGGACAAGCCGAAGCTGGTCTCGGCCGCCGAGAACGCCTCCGGCCGCCCGTCGAACCCGATCAAGGTCTCCTCGGACGAGCTGGGCGAGTTCGAGCTCGACCACGGCGCCGTGGTGATCGCCTCGATCACCTCCTGCACCAACACCTCGAACCCGTCGGTGATGCTGGGCGCGGCCCTGCTGGCCCGCAACGCCGTGGACAAGGGCCTGACCCGCAAGCCGTGGGTGAAGACCTCGATGGCCCCGGGCTCGCAGGTCGTCACCGACTACTACGAGAAGGCCGGCCTGTGGCCGTACCTGGAGAAGCTCGGCTTCCACCTGGTCGGCTACGGCTGCACCACCTGCATCGGCAACTCCGGCCCGCTGCCGGAGGAGATCTCCCAGGCGATCCAGCAGAACGACCTCGCGGCGACCTCGGTGCTGTCCGGCAACCGCAACTTCGAGGGCCGGATCAACCCGGACGTCAAGATGAACTACCTGGCGTCCCCGCCGCTGGTGATCGCCTACGCGCTGGCCGGGTCGATGGACTTCGACTTCGAGAACGACGCGCTGGGCCACGACACCGAGGGCAACCCGGTCTACCTGCGCGACATCTGGCCCTCCCCGCAGGAGGTCCAGCAGGTCATCGACTCCGCGATCACCCAGGAGATGTTCACCAAGGACTACTCCGACGTGTTCCGCGGGGACGAGCGCTGGCGCTCGCTGCCCACCCCGGAGGGCGAGACCTTCGAGTGGGACCCGAACTCCACCTACGTGCGCAAGCCCCCGTACTTCGAGGGCATGGGCATGGAGCCGGCGCCGGTCGAGGACATCTCCGGGGCCCGCGTGCTGGCGCTGCTGGGCGACTCGGTCACCACCGACCACATCTCCCCGGCCGGTGCGATCAAGCCGGACTCCCCGGCGGGCCGGTACCTGTCCGAGCACGGCATCGACCGCAAGGACTTCAACTCCTACGGTTCCCGCCGCGGCAACCACGAGGTGATGATCCGCGGGACCTTCGCCAACATCCGGCTGCGCAACCTGCTGCTGGACGACGTGCAGGGCGGCTACACCCGCGACTTCACGCAGGAGGGCGGCCCGCAGGCGTTCATCTACGACGCCGCGCAGAACTACGCCGCGCAGGGCACCCCGCTGGTGGTGCTCGGCGGCAAGGAGTACGGCTCCGGTTCCTCCCGCGACTGGGCGGCCAAGGGCACCCGGCTGCTGGGCGTGCGGGCGGTCATCGCCGAGTCCTTCGAGCGCATCCACCGCTCGAACCTCATCGGCATGGGCGTGATCCCGCTGCAGTTCCCGGAGGGCTCCTCGGCGAAGTCGCTGGGCCTGGACGGCACCGAGACCTTCGACATCGCCGGCATCACCGCGCTGAACAACGGGGAGACGCCGCGGACGCTGAAGGTCACCGCCACCAAGGCCGACGGGTCCACTGTGGAGTTCGACGCCACGGTGCGGATCGACACCCCCGGCGAGGCGGACTACTACCGCAACGGCGGCATCCTGCAGTACGTGCTGCGGAAGATGATCCGCTCCTGATCTCCTGCCGATCCGGCGGGTAGCTGACGACGGCCCCGGTGCGCCACAAGCGCATCGGGGCCGTCTTCTGCGTTGAGAGCCTTGTCGGTCCTGCCGCGAGGTTTCAGGGGCTGGTGGTCGCCGCGGTCAGTTGACGCAGTTGGCGCCCTCGGCGGTCAGCGATTCCTGGTCGCTCGGCTGCTCGGATCCGCTGCCGGACTCGCTCGCCCCACCGCCGGAGTCCGATGTGGACGACTGGGGGCTCTGCTGCGGCATTGCCGGGCCGGTCGGGGAATTCCCCGTCGTGGCGCCGTTTCCGGCGCTCTCCTGCTGCTCGCCGCGCTGTCCCCCGCTCTGCCCGGCCGGCTGCCCCTCCCCGCTCGGCTCGACCTCGCGGGCCGGGGCGGGACGGCCGTGCGTGGAGACCTCCAGCGCGCGCCGCACCTCCACCGGGTCGACCCGGATCGCCTGGCCGTCCTCCGGGGTGTCGTAGGCCGCGTCCTGGATCGGGATGGTGGAGAACTGCACGTTGCCGGCCGCGATGCCCTGCATCCGCTCGGCGAAGGCCAGCACGTCCCACTCCCGGTCCAGCACGATCGACTCGCGCGCCTTGTCCACCAGCGCGGCCAGCTTGCCCGGGTGGGCCAGGATCCCGCCGGAGATCGCCTTCTGCGCGAACCCGGCCAGGAACGCCTGCTGGCGCACCATCCGGTCCAGATCGCCGCGCGGCAGCCCGTGCCGCTGGCGCACGAACGACAGCGCCTGCGGACCCGAGATCAGCTGCGGGCCTGCCGGGAAGTCCGCGCCGGAGAACTCGTCGTGCACCTCGTCGCGCAGGCACACCGGCACCCCGCCGATCGCCTTGGTCAGCTCGGCGAAGCCCAGCAGGTTCACCTCCGCGTAGTGGTCGACCTGCACCCCGGTGAGCTGCTGGACGGTCGCGGTCAGCGTCTTGCGCCCCGCGTCGGCGGCCTGCCGGGCCTGCTCGGCCGGATCCCCGGTCCCGGCCGACTGCTCCTGCGCGGCCGACATCCCGCGCCCGTACGCCGAATTGATCTTGTGTTCGCCGTGGCCCGGGATCTCGGTGTAGGTGTCGCGCGGCAGCGAGACCGCGGTGGCACCGGAGCCGTTCTGCGGGATGTGCACCAGGATCAGCGTGTCGGTCAGGTTCCCCTCGTTCTCCGAGGCCCGCAGCTGCGACAGCAGCTCCTCCGGCAGCGGGTTGCCCTGCGCGTCGGTCCGGCTGTCCAACCCGACCAGCAGGATGTCGGTGGCCCCGTCGGCCGTGGCGTGCTCGGTGGCCTTGCTCGTGCTCAGCGCCCACCGCATCTGCCCGTAGTTCGCCCAGCCGTAGCCGGCGATCAGCAGCACCAGTGCGGACAGCAGCGCGAATCCGACGCGGACGACGATGACGGCCCGTGAGCGCCGTTTCGGTGGCGGAGCGCCGAAAGCGCGCGGATGATCTCGCACGAACCCACCCCCTAGGTTCCGGTGACCGCCGGTCAGCGTAATTCGGACTGCTCCGTTCAGCCGCGCGCCGACAGCCCCGCACGGGCACCTGCGGATGCGCCGATTTCCCCTCGCGGGCAAGGAATTCGTATGGCCTCGTCACCGAGCGCGGCGAAACCGCGGCGAGCAGCGCGGAGCTCCCCACAACCGGCCCGAGATCGTTACCCTGGACGGGTCGCGGCGCCGAGTCCGCGTCACGCGCGGTGGCCGGCCGTGCCGCACTCCCGGAGGTGAACCATGCCCGACGCTTCCCCCGACGCTCACCCCGGAGGAACACCGGCTCCGGCGCTGCGCACCGTCGCGGTCCGCTACCAGCCCGGCGTGGTCGGCGAGTCGCAGCGCCAGTCGCACTTGGCGCAGAGCTCCGACCCCGACTCGGTCGAGCACTGGACCACCGTCTGCGGGCAGCTCATCCCGGCCGCCGTCGCCGAGGTCGCCGAACAGCCGGCCGGGATGCCGTGCCTGCGCTGCCTGATCGGGCTGCCGGTGCCGATGCCCGGCGCCGGCTGAGCCTCACCCGCCGAGCAGCCGCCGGCAGGTGTCGAGCACGTCCGCGCCGCTGACGTCGGGCTCGGCCAGCGCGCCCGGCACCAGCCGCTCCTTGCGGGAGATCCAGGCGGTGCGCATCCCGACCGCCTTCGCCCCGTGCAGGTCCCACGCGTGCGCAGCGATCATCACCGCCTGCCCGGGTTCGGCGCCGAGCACCTCCAGGCCGGTGCGGTAGACCGCCGGCGCCGGTTTGAACGCCCGCGGCCGGTCGCTGCCGGTCACCACCTCGAACCGGTCGCGCAGGCCCGCGCGCTGCAGCGCGGCCTCGGCCGTGTCGGTGGTGCTGTTGGTGATCGTGGCGATGCGCAGGCCGGACTCGCGCAGCAGCGCCAGCGCCTCCGGCACCTCCGGGAACGCCGGCATCCGCCCGGCCGCCTCCAGCGCGGCGCCGACCGCCTCCGAGTCCTCGACCCCGGCCAGCGCGAGCCGCCGCTGCACCGCGGCGCGCAGGTACTCGCCGAACGGCCGATAGCCGCCGGTGAGGGTGTCGACCATCGCCTGCTGCACCGTCTCGTCCAGCAGCGCCAGGCCGGTGGCCTCGTCGTCGCACGGCGGCGGCAGCGCGGCGCTCAGGCCCGCCGGGTCGAGCAGCGTCCCGTTCAGGTCGAACACGGCCCATTCCAGTTCCGACATCGCACTCCTTCCCCGCTGTCCTGCCGTCCACCTCAACACGGCTGGTTGCACTTCACGCAGATCCGGCCACCACCGCCCTGCTTCGGAATCGGCGCGTGTTGCCCGCCGCGCGGGCACCCGTCCCGGCGCGGCGGGCGCGGGATGGACGCGCCGCCGGCCGGGATCGCGCGCGCCGGGCCCATCGGCGAGTTCATCCGGCCCCCTCGGCACTCCGGCACACACCTCCTGCCCGCCACCTTTCTCCGCGAGCCGGGGCGTTCCCAAGCGCCATCCCGGTCATTCCGCAGGTTCGGCCGGGTGGCGTCGATGATCGACTTCGCGCCGGGTCGGCTACAGTTGCCGCTGATGAACGAGGCCGACTACTTCTCCATCGTCGAAGCCACCCACGACATCCAGAACCCCACCAGCCCGGGCAAGCTGCGCGAGGTCGCCGAGCGGCTGGAGGTCGGCGACGGCGACCGGGTGCTCGACATCGGCTCCGGGCGCGGGTTCTGGCCGGTGCTGCTGGCCGAGCGCGGCGCGGACGTGGTCGGGCTGGAGATCAACCCGGGTTTCGCGGCCGCCGCCGAACGCCGCGCCGCCGAAGCCGGGGTGCAGGACAAGGTGCGCACCGTGGTCGGCCCGGCCGCGGACTTCCCCGTCGAACCCGGCGGCTACGCGGTGGCCAGCTGCCTGGGCGCGAGCTTCGCGCTCGGCGGCTACCGGGCGGCGCTGGAGCGGCTCAGCGAGGAGCTCGCGGCAGGCGGGCGGCTGGCCATCGGCGACCTGCACAGCACCGACGGCACCTCCACCGACGAGCTGCCGTCGCTGGCCGAGCTGGTGCACATCGTCGAGGAGTTCGACTTCGAGATCGTCGGCATCGTCGCGGCCGGCCACGACGACTGGGACCGCTACGAGTCGCTGCACTGGAAGAACGCCCACGACTGGGCCGTGCGCAACCCCGAGCACCCGGACCGCGAGGCGGTGCTGGCCGACTCGCGGCGGTTCCGCAACGACTACCTGGCCAACCGCGGCCAGCTCGGCTGGACCATCGTGTGCGGGGTGCGCAAGGGCTGAGGCTCAGCGCGGGCTGAGCACGAACACCCGCAGCCGCCGCTGCCCGGCGCGGGCGGCGTAGTCGTCGTAGGCCGGCCAGGCCGGGGTGATCACCTCGCGCCACAGCTGCTCGCGCTCGGCGCCCTCGACCAGGCGCGCCCGCACCGGCACCTCGCGGGTGCCGATCCGCACGACCGCCTCCGGCTGCGCGAGCAGGTTCGCCGACCAGGCGGGGTGCCGCGGCCCGCCCCAGTTGGAGCCGATCACGACGTACTCCCGCCCGTGCGGGACGTACAGCAGCGGGGTCTCGCGGGTGCGGCCGGTGCGCCGGCCGGTGGTGATCAGCAGCATCGAGGGCATCCCGGCGAGCTTGAGCAGGCTCAGCCGCCCGCCGGTGCGCCGCTGCAGAGCCAGGTCCAGCGGCACGATGCGCTTGCCGATGTCGCTGAACCAGCGCTGCCGGCCGAGGTGGCGGGCGACCCTGGTCATCGGGTTGCCGGGCGAGGTCGTCCTGGTGCTCATCCCCCGCAGCCTGCCATGCCCCCGCGCGACCAAGATCACCCACCGGGCGGTGCGAGGTTTGGCCGGTGCCCCGCGCGGCGAGCCCACTGCGTAGGAACCACCGTCGAACGGCTGAAGGACGACCATGACGCAGCAGACCTCGCAGGCCTCCGTTCCCGCCCAACAGCAGCAGCCGCCGGGCACCACCGAGCAGATGACGCCGCGCCCGCGCGACGAGATGCGCGACTACACCGGCAACGGTCACCTGCGCGGCAAGCGGGCGCTGATCACCGGCGGGGATTCCGGGATCGGGCGGGCGGTGGCCGCGGCGTTCGCCGCCGAGGGCGCGGACGTGGCCATCTCCTACTTCGGCGACTCCGAGGACGCCGACGCGCGGCACACCGCCGAGCTGGTCGGCGAGCGCGGGCGGCACTGCTCGGTGCACAAGGGCGACCTGGCCACCGAGCAGCACTGCCAGGACCTCGTCGTCCAGGCCGTCGAGGAGCTCGGCGGCCTGGACGTGCTGGTCAACCACGCCGGCACGCAGGCGGTGGTCTCGGAGTTCACCGAGATCAGCACCGAGCAGTTCGACCGCACCTTCAAGACCAACGTCTACGCGCCGTTCTGGCTCATCCGCGCGGCCCTGCCGCACCTGCGGGAAGGCGCCTCGATCATCAACACCGGCTCGGTCAACGGGCTGCGCGGCAACAAGTCGCTGATGGACTACTCGGCCAGCAAGGGCGCGGTGCACGTGCTGACCAAGTCGCTGGCGCAGTCGCTGGCCGGCCGCGGCATCCGGGTCAACTGCGTCGCCCCGGGTCCGGTGTGGACACCGCTGATCCCCTCCACCATGCCGGAGGAGAAGGTGGAGGGGTTCGGCGAGCAGACCCCGATGGGCCGGGCGGCCGAGCCGGACGAGATCGCCCCGTCCTACGTGTTCTTCGCCGCCGATCGGCTCTCCAGCTACTACACCGGGGAGGTGCTGGCGCCGGTCGGCGGCGAGACGCACCCGGGCTGAGCGCGCTCACCGGGAGAACCGGAAGCGGACCTTGCCCACCCAGATCTCGTCGCCGTCGGAGAGCTCGGCCCGGTCGACGACCTGCCGGTTCAGGTAGGTGCCGTTGAGCGAGCCGGCGTCGACGACGAAGTACCGGTCGCCCTCCCGCACGATCTCGGTGTGGTACCGCGACACCGTCACGTCCGACAGGACGATGTCGCAGTCGCGGTGCCTGCCGAGCACGGTGGTCGCCCCGCTGAGGGTGAACACCGCGCCCTGGGCCGGGCCGCGGCTGACCACCAGCGCGGCCGCACCGGAGCGGGGACGTCCCGGCCGGTCGGCGGCCGGGGCGGGCGTGCGCGGCGCCGGGACCGCGCCGGAGGTGCCGGTCCGGGTGGCGACCTGGTCCTGGCGGGATTCGACGTCGTGCGCAGCTGGGATCATGTCCTGCTCCTTCCGGGGTCCGCTGTCGGCGATGCACCCAGAGTGGCGCGCGCAGCCGGGGGCCGGACCGGGCCGTTGGTCCTGAGCAGCCGGTGTCCTGCCGCACAACGAGTCATCGATCTCGCACGCTGCGCGGCCGGTCTCAGCCGGTGACCGAGGCCAGGTAGGCCTGCGCCTGCTCCGGTTCGAAGAACCAGTCCCGGAACGTCGCCGGGTCGTTGAACCCGTCGACGAAGCGCTTGGCCACCGCCGGGTTCGCCTGCGCGGCCCCGAGGATGTTGATCACGTGCTCGGGCGGGGGCTGCAGCATGGTGTTGGTGAACCGGGTGACCCAGCGGGCGTGCTCCCAGTACTCGTCGAAGGTCGCCTGCATCCATTCGCGGTCGAACGGCCGATCGCCCCGCTGCAGGATGCTGCCCAGGTAGGACTCCGCGCACTTGGCGGCGTTGTTGGCGCCCTGGCCGGTGATCGGGTCGTTGGCGACCACCACGTCGGCCATGCCCAGCACCGGCCGCCCGGAGGGCAGCTCGCCGACGGGCCGGCGCACCACCGGCGGGTAGCCGCCGGTGAGCGTGGCGCGCGAGTCGGTGATCTCGATGTCGTGGGTGCGCTCGTACTCCCAGGGGATGTACTCGCGCAGCAGCTCCCGCACCCGCCGCAGGTGCTCGTCCGGCGCGGGCCGGTCGCCGAACCGGTCGGCCGGGCCCCCGGGCACCGCGGAGAAGTAGAGGATGTCGCAGTTGCCGCTGAGGGTGTAGGCGGGGATGCAGATCAGCTCGCACACCCCGGGCACGTAGTTCATCCACACGTTCGGCCAGGGATGCTCCGGCCGCAGCTGCATCCCGTGCACGTAGGCCACCGACAGCGCCCGCTGCGGGGTGGTGAACGGCGAGTTCGCCGGGTCGCGGTCGAACAGCTGCACCAGCTCGCCCTTGCCGGCCGCGACGATCACCAGCTCGTACAGCCTCGCCAGCGAGTTCAGGTCGGCGGTGGTGACCCCGTGGATGATCAGCTTGCCGCCGCGCTGCTCGAACAGCTCCAGCCAGGTGGACATCTTCACGCGCTGGTCGATGGATTGGGCCGGCCCGTCCCAGGCGGCGGTCCAGTTCAGCTCGCGCCCGTTCTCCCCGGCCACCGACAGGCCCTGCCCGGCGATGGAGGTGGCGACGTCGTCCCAGAGGTTGAGCCCGTGCCGCTGCTCGTAGCTCAGCGCGGTGCAGAACATGCACTGGGTGGAGGTGACCCAGCCGTCGCGGATCTCCTCGGGGGTCTTGGCGGACATGATGGTGACGTCGTAGTCGTGCTCCAACAGGCTCAGGCCGAGCTGGAGGCCGGACTGGCCGGCCCCGATGATCAGGATCTTGCGCATTCTCGCCTTCCTCCGGGAACGTCTGGCGCGGTGCGCCGGCGCGGGGGAATCCGGTGGCGCGCTTTCCGCACCGCTCCGCGCGGGCCGGTCGCATTTCCGGGATCCGGCTGCGAAATCACGTCCCATTGCGGTCACCGCCGCTACCGGTCACCGCTGCACTGGTCGCCGCCGGGACCGGTGAGCCCGATCATGCAAGCAGAGCACAACGGTGATGTCCAACCTCGCCCCGCGGCCCGTTCCTCCTCCTGCACCGCGCCGGGCGCAAGATCATTCCAGGCCCGCGCGCTCCCCTCGGAACCACCCCAGCCACATCATTTCCGCAGGTGAGCGAACCACATCGGGATCAGCGCGAGGTGGAGCGTTTTCTCGCACAACGCTTCCGAACGAATTCCTGCTCCATTCAGAGCAGTGCCGCCGCGAGCACTCGGATCAGCCGGATGGAGCATTTCCCGCCGGCCGTCGAATTCGGCCCGCCAACCACATCCCCGAGACCGGAAAACGCGACTCCACATGCCATTCCATTGCCGCCGCGACAACTCCCGGTCAAGATTTCTCGGACGCAATCATTCCGGCCTCTCCCGGCCGCCTCGACCGCTCCGCGACAGATCTTGCAAGTACTGCGATCACTGCTTGCAAGGCAGAGAAAGGGGCCGGTCTGCCGCCCCGACCACGGCAGACCGGCCCCGACCGGCGCTTCCGGCCTCAGCGCCCCCCTCGTCCGGGCGCCACCGGATGCGCCTGGCTCACGTGCAGCGGGATGCCCTGCATGCACGTGGTCAGCGCGCCGGGATCCGGCCGGCCGCGCACCACGACCTCCGCTCCCGGCCGAACCACCGCCGGATCCCCGCCGAGCAGCAGGTACGGCGAGCGGCCCGGCACGGCCAGCAGGGCGCAGCGCGCCTCCACCCCGGCCTGGACCCGGCCCGTCGCGGTGATCTCCTGCACGTCGGCGGCAGCGCCCGCAGTGCTCAGCACTCCCGTTGCCGACACCGCCAGCGCTCCGGCGACCACCCACCGCGACGTCCTCATGCAGGTCATTGCACCGGCGGCGGGGCGGGAGCGCCACTCGAAACCCCGGTGTCGGCGCGACGCGCCCACGGTCGAATAATGGGCGCCATGACGCGGAAGCCCGCCGTTTCCCCGGACACCCGGACCGTCGCGGCCGAGCCGCCCGCGCTGCGCTACGGCGCCGTGGTCGGCCTGCCGGTGCTCGGCGGGGTGCTCGGGCTGCTGGTGGCGCTGCTCGCGCACTGGGTCGCCGGGTTGCCGTGGGCGCCGTTCCAGGGCGCGTTCACCGCCGTGGCCTCGCTGCCGCAGCCGCTGGGCACGATCGCGATCGTCGTCTTCGGGGTGATCGCCGGGGCCGGGTTCGCCTCGTTCACCGCCGCCGAGCGGCTGACCGCGACGATCACGCCCGAGCAGGTCGAGCTGCAGCGCGGGCGGCGCGAGGCGCGCACCGTCGACGGCCGGCAGGTGCGGGCGGCGTTCGTCGACGGCGGGATGCTGGTGCTGCTCGACGAGCGCGGCGACGAGCTCGCCCGCGAGGCGACCCGGATCCCGGCGATGACGCTGCGGCTGGCCTTCGAGAAGCACGGCTACCGCTGGCTGCAGGGCGACCCGCACGCCTCGGACTACCGCGAGTGGGACGAGGACGACGCCGAGCTGGGCGTGCGCGCGCACGGGCTGCTGCGCACCCGGCGGCAGGCGCTGGCCAAGCGGCACGCCGCCGAAGCCGCGCAGCTGCGCGACGAGCTGGCGCGCCAGGGCGTCCTGGTGCGCGACGAGAAGCGCCGCCAGTACTGGCGCCCGCGGCCCGGCCACGGCGAATAACCGCGGCGCGCAACGACAAAGCGCCCGGGCTCACCCGGGCGCTCCGTCAGCAGCGGTCGCGGCTCAGCCGAACAGCGGGCCGCGGTGGACCTTGTGCTGCGCGGCCTGCGCCACCGGGCGCAGCACCAGCCGGTCGATGTTGACGTGCAGCGGCTGGGCCACCGTCATCGCGATCACCCGCGCCACGTCGTCGGCGGTCAGCGGCCGGTCCACGTCCTCGTAGACCTTCGCGGCCTTGTCCGCGTCCCCGTGGAACCGGTTCAGCGAGAACTCCTCGGTGTGCACCATGCCCGGCTGGATCTCGATGACCCGCACCGGCTGGCCGGCCAGCTCCAGCCGCAGCGTCTCGGTCAGCGCGTGCGCCCCGTGCTTGGCCGCGGTGTAGCCCGCCCCGCCCTCGTAGTTGACGTAGGCCGCCGTCGAGGTGAGGTTGACGATCGTGCCGCCGCCGTCGGCCCGCAGCAGCGGCAGCAGCGCCTGCGTCACGTGCAGCACGCCGAGCACGTTGACCTCGTACATCTTCCGCCACTCGGCGGGATCGCCCTGCTCGACCGAATCCGAGCCCCAGGCCCCGCCGGCGTTGTTCACCAGCACGTCGCAGCGGTCCAGCTGCTCGGCGAAGGCGGCCACGGAGGACTGGTCGGTCACGTCCAGCCGCAGCGCCCGCCCGCCGATCTCCTCGGCCAGCTGCTGCAGCCGGTCCTCGCGCCGGGCCGCGACGACGACCTCGTAGCCGTCGGCCGCCAGCCTGCGGGCGGTCGCCTCACCGATGCCACTGCTCGCTCCGGTCACCACGGCGGTCTGCACCACGTGAACTCCCCTGGTTCGTGCCGATCTCCGCGGAAAACCCTAAGAGCCCGCCCGCGCGCGCGTCGGACGGGGTGGTGGTCCGCCCGCCGCCGCGCGGGCCGCCGAGTGCCGCAGACCGCGCGGCAACCAGGTCCTTTTTGCGCGAAATGCCCCGCCGGCCGGGCGGGCTCGGCTAGATTGATCGCGTCCGGCTCCGCCCGATCGCTGCGAGGTGAGCTGTGCTCTACGGCATCGACATCTCCCACCACCAAGGCGCCTTCGACCTGGCCCGCACCCGCGCCGAGGGCTTCGACTTCGCCTTCTTCAAAGCCACCGAGGGCGAGTCGTTCGTCGACGCGCAGTTCGCGGCCAACCTCCGCGCCGGTGCGGAGGCGGGGCTGCTGGTGGGCGCCTACCACTACCAGCGGGCCGACTCGAGCGCGGCGGCGCAGGCCGCGCACATCGCCGCGACCGTGCCGGCGCACGTGCCGGTGATCCTCGACGTCGAGGACGGCGGCGGGGACGCGAACCTGTCCCGCGACATCCTCGGGCGGCTGGCCGCCACCGGGCACCGCTCGCCGCTGCTGTACCTGCCGCGCTGGTACTGGGAGCAGATCGGCTCGCCGGACCTGGGCGGGCTGCCACCGCTGTGGTACTCGCGCTACGCCAGCAACGACGGCGGGTACGCCAGCGTGATCTACGAGCGGTACCGCGACTTCTACGACGCCCAGTGGGGCGGCTACGGCGGGCTCGGCGTGGCGGTGCTGCAGTTCACCGCCTCGGCCACCGTCGCCGGGGTCTCCCCTGTCGACGCCAACGCCTACCGCGGCACCCGCGAGGAGCTCGCCGGGCTGCTCGGCCTGCAGCCGTAGCCCGCCGTCGCGGGGCGATCGCCGAGACCGCCCCGCGACGAGCGCCACCACCTAGTTCTGGTCGGCGGAGCCGTCGTCGAGCGGGCGGATGTCGTTGCGGTCGTCGGAGCTGGGCACATCCCCCGGCAGCGCCACCGTCTTCGGCAGCGGCCCCGGCGTCCAGGTGCCCCAGTGCGTCTCCTCGTGCGTGCGCATCGCCGCCTCCGCCGGCAGCGCGCCCGGCTCGTACGGGTCGACCGCGTACAGCGAACCCCAGTCCTTGTACAGGTCGTTCTTCATGTACGTCGGCAGCTCGCGCATGCTCGCGGTCACGTTCAGCCAGCCGAACGGCCCGCCCTTGTCCGGCGAGGACCAGCCCTGCCCGATGCTGCGCACGCCCTCACCGCCGGAGACGCGGAACCGCGGCATCTCCCCGATGCCGTTGTGCAGCCCGGACAGCTGCAGGCACGGGTGCACGAACGCCGCCGACCAGTCCACGAACGTCGGGCTGTCGCCGACCACGTCGGTCATGTTCGTCAGCTGCGGGGCGCGCGGGGCGCTGACGGCCTGCCAGCCGCGGTCGGACACCGACTGGTCGACCGCCACGATCCGCATCTTCGTGGTCCCGGCGGCCTTGCCGTCGACCACCAGCCGGTGGTCGCGCCACGACGGGCCACCGGCCTGCAGCACGTAGCGGCGGGAGGTGATCTGGAAGCCCTGCGGGGTGTCCTTGCCGAACTCCACCGCCAGCGAGTTCGCCCCGCCCTCGATGCCGGCCATCGTCAGCACGATCGGCACCTGGCCGTCGGCGGCCCGCTTGGGCACGTCGTACCACTGGGTGCGCAGCTCGCCGGTGCCCGGCGCGGTGTAGCTGCCCCACACCGGGGCGTTGTCCCCGCCCAGCTGGTACGGCGGCTTCCAGTCCGGCTCGTCGCCGCCGGCGCCGCTGGTCTGCGGCAGCGCCGAGCGGCGGAACCCGCTCAGCTTGGCCTTCAGGTACTCGTCCGGGCTCTCCTCGCCCTGCAGCCGCTCGGACGGCACCGGCACGTTCGGGTCGGCCGAGGCGGCGGCGTGCCGCGGCTGCTCGTCGGAGACCTTGAGCATCCCGGCCTGCGGGTTCGTCTCCACGTAGATCGAGTCCGACAGCCCGCAGCTGCCGCCCAGCAGGGATTTGATGTTGTCGCCGCCCATGCTGTAGGTGTCCGCGCGCGCGTCGACGGCCTTCCCGAACGCGGCCAGCTCACCGAGGATCAGCAGCGCGCAGATCACCGACAGCGGCGCGGTACCGAGCCGCAGCGCCCGGCTGCGGTGCTCGACCCCGCTGGCCGGGGCGATGCTGCGGTCGGCGCGCAGGTGCTCGACCGCGGCGATGATCAGCGCGACCACCGCCACCCCCAGCAGCAGCGTGCTGACCTTGCGCCCGTCGACCGTCGGCATCGAGTCGTACCAGGGCACGCCCCACCCGGAGACGTACCACCAGGCGTTCGGCCCGGTCGCCGAGAACGCGCAGATCACCATCAACCCGGCGAAGAACCCGGCCCGGTTGCGCCGCGACCGCAGCACCGAGGTGCTCGTGGCCAGCGCCGTCAGCGCCGCCACGCAGCCGCCGACCGCGGCGAAGATCCCGAAGTGGTGGGTGTGCTTGGTCTGGGTGAACGCCAGCGCCACGAACGACATCGCCGCCACCGCCAGCAGCCGCCGGCTCGGCCCCAGCGCGGCACCCTGGATGCGGCCGCGCCGCAGCAGCACCACCGCGCAGGTCACCAGGCACAGGATCACCAGCAGCACCGGGAACCGGCGCGTCAGCGACCCGTCCGGGATCGGGCTGAACAACATGCTGTAGCGGTTGAGCTCCTGGTACCACTTCTCGCTCGGCCCCAGGTCGATCTTGAGCTCGGTCGCCTCCGAGATCGTCTGCCAGGTCTGGTCGCCCACCAGCAGCGTCAGGATCACGAACCCGGACGCCGAGATCGGCGCCAGCACCGGCAGCCAGCCGAACTCCTTGGCCCGGCGCACCACCAGGTTCACCAGCGGGCGCAGCGCGGCCACGAACGGCAGCACCGCGACTATCCCGTGCGGCCCGGCCCCGACCGCCAGCGCGGCCACCACCAGCCCGAGCGCCGCGGGCATCAGCCGGCTGGTGGCCACCGCCCGCTCCACCGCGCACAGCGCGGCCAGCGAGAACACCACGATCACCGGCTCGGAGCGCAGCCCGTTGTTGTAGGGCAGCCAGAACGCCAGGAACACCGCCGCGGCCGACCAGCCGGCCGCGTGGCTGCGGCGCACCTGCTGGCCCAGCCGCGGCAGCACCTCGCGGCTGATCAGCATCCAGCTCACGCACGCCATCAGCAGCGCGGGCAGCCGCATCCACGGGATCGCCGTGGACACGTGCACCCACAACGCGTAGACCTCGTAGAACCAGCCCCACGGCGCCTCGGGGTTGGCGAACCAGCGGTAGTAGTTGCTGACGTAGCCGGCGCTGTCGCGGGCCCGCGCGATCGCCATCGTGTAGCCGTCGTCGGAGCTCATCGCCCCGATCAGCCACCAGATCAGCAGCGAGGCGAACACCGCGGCGTCCCGCAGCGTCGGCTTCCACCAGCCCGGCTGCACCCACCGGGGCGGGCGCCGCCCGGCGCGGGTGTCCAGCCGCCGCAGGCACACCACCGAGCCGGCGAACGCCGCCAGCGCCCCGGCGATCACCGCCAGCTTCAGCGTCGACGGCGAGCTCTCGAACCGGTTGTCCACCCGAGCCTGGAACGACAGCCCGTCGACGTCGTCGGCGCGCGCGTTGAGGTCCGAGTAGATCCCGGTCAGCTGCGGGCGGTGATCACCGGCGATGTTGGTCAGGAAGTGCTCGCCGATGCGGGCTTTGAACCCGTTGGCGTCCGAGTGCAGCGACAGCCGGCAGTCCCCGTCCGGGATCGGCACGGTGTTGATCTGCTTGCCCTGGGTCAGCAGCGTGACCCGCCCGGCGTCGACCTGCAGCTGCAGCCCGGTCAGCCGCCCGTAGTCCGAGTTCGGCGGGTTGGTGCTGAGCAGGTTCGCCGGGCCGGGGCTGCGCGCGTCCAGGTCGCGGGCGCTCTGGCACGGGATCTGCCCGTCCAGCCACACCGGCGAGAACGTCACCAGCGGCGCCGAGACCGGCGTGGTGCCGGAGGCGGTCGGCCAGCTCAGCGTCGTGATCTGGTGCGTGACCGGCAGGAACGGCACGGAGAGCGACAGCACCGTGCCGAGCAGCCCGAACAGGGTCGCCAGCAGCCGCAGCCGGCGCGGCGGGCGTTCCGGGCGGTTCTCGGCTTCCGAGGACGGCGCGGAATCCGCCCTCCCCTCGTCGGTGTCATCTTTCTCCGCATTGAGCACGCCCGGAGAATAGTCGCCGCCGCCGCGCGGGTGACGGAGCGTCGGGGGTCGTGTTGAGGCGAACACACCCGGTGCGGAACCCGGTGGTGGGAATCGCGCGGAAAACTCAGCTTCCTCTCAGTGTGTCGTGATCAACCGGTTACCGGAATGCGGTCGGATCTTGAGCCGCCGCGGCCGCCGCACCCGGTCCCGCCGGGGGTCGATCGTGGCCGGTCGCAGCCCCCGGCGAAGATCAATCCGGTTGCCGCAATTCCGGCCCGAGCCCCGGCCGCGCCCGGCCGGGCGGGAATCGCGCGCGTTCGCCGGACCGCGGCGAATCGGTGGTATTGGGCCATACCGATGAGGCTTCGCGGCGGGGCGTTAGCCGGTTCCCGCGTTCCGAATCTCATTCAGCGCCGCAAACCCGCTGCCGCGAAAACCACTCGCGAGCGCGCGGACGATCCGCGGCCGGATCGCCGGGCGGCATCGGACGGTGAGGCGGTGGCTGGCGGTCGGCACCGCCTCGCTCGCCCAGATCTACCGGGTCGCGCTTCGGGACGGCTCGCCCGGCGTGGTCAAGCTCCAGCGCCCCGACGTGGCCGCGGGCGGCGCTCACCTCGGCCGGCGCGAGGTCGTGCCGGAACCCGGCTCACCCGTACAAACCGTCCACGAGGTCCCGGTGCCGCTCGGCCACCACCGAGCGGCGCAGCTTGCCGGTCGGGGTGAGCTCCCCGCCCTGCTCGCTCCACTCCCCCGGCGCGATCTCCCACGCGCGCACCTGCTCGACCCGCGCCAGCCGCTCGTTCGCCCGCTGCACCGCAGCGCCGAACGCCCGGCGCAGCCGCGGATCGGCCACCAGCTCCTGCCGGCTCGCCCCGGCGAGCCCGTGCTCGGCGGCCCACCGCTGCAGCTCCTCGGGATCCGGCATCAGCAGCGCCACCAGGTGCGGGCGGTTGTCCCCGCACACCAGCGCCTGCCCCACCAGCGGATCGGCCACGAGCAGAGATTCGACCGCGGCCGGGCTGATGTTCTTGCCGCCGGCGGTGATGATGACGTCCTTCTTGCGCCCGGTGATCCGCAGCAGCCCGTCCGAGCCCAGCTCGCCGAGGTCACCGGTGCGCAGCCAGCCGCCCGCGGTGAACAGCTCCCGATCGGCCTCCGGCAGGTTCCGGTACCCGTCGGCGCACAGCGGCGCCCGCACCAGCACCTCGCCGTCCTCGGCGATCCGCAGCTCCACGCCCGGCATCGCCGCCCCGACCGTGCCCGCCCGCCGAGGCCCACCGGCCCGGTGCATCACCGCCGCGCCGCAGGTCTCGGACAAGCCGTAGACCCCGGTCAGCTCCAGCCCGATCCCGGCGAAGAACCGCTCCAGCTCCGGCGGCAGCGGCGCCGCGCCGACCGCCCGGATCTCGCAGCGGTCCAGCCCCAGCGCGGCCGGAATCCGCCGCAGCACCAACCGATCGGCCACCTTCGCCCGCAGCCGCGCCCCCGCCGAGCCGTCCACCCCGGCCGCGCCCGCGCGCAGCGCCCACCGGCCCAGCCGGGAGCGGATCCCGCCCTGCTCGGCCACATTCCGCTCGATGCCGCCGCGCAGCCGCTCCCACACCTGCGGAACACCGAACATGATCGTCGGGCGCACCTGCGGCAGCATCCGCGGCAACTCCCGCACCCGCGGGCAGAAGTGCGTCTCCCCGCCGCAGCGCAACGGCAGGTAGACCGACAGCACCCGCTCGGCCACGTGCGCCAGCGGCAGGTACGACAGGCTCACCACCTGCTCGGGAAGACCCGCCACCCGCACCAGCGCCTCGACCTCGTACAGCAGCGCCCGGTGCGAGATCCGCACGCCCTTGGAGGAGCCGGTGGTGCCCGAGGTGTAGATCAGCACCGCGGTGTCCTCCGGGGCCGGACCGCCGGTGACCTCCGCGGAATCCCGCGCCGCAGCGCGCAGGTCCGCCCACTCCAGCACCCGGCCGGCAAAGCCCTCCGGCGGTTCCGGATCGGTGACCTCCAGGGCGATCACCGCCTCCACACCGGTGTCCCCGGCCAGCACCGGCCGCCACCGCCACCAGGCCTCGTCGCCCTCGACCAGCACGACCTTCGCCCCGGAATCCACCACCACGTGCCGGATCTGCCCGGCCGCCAGCGTCGCGTACAGCGTCGTGGTCGTCGCCCCGGCCGCGGAGGCGCCCAGGTCCAGCAGCACGTGCTCGGGCCGGTTGCTCGCCATGATCCCCACGACGTCGCCGGCCCCCACCCCCAGCGAGCGCAGCGCCCCGGCCAGCCCCCGCACCTCCGCGCCCACCTGCGCCCACGTCCACGACCCGGAATCTCCGTGCAGCGCAGGGGAATCCGGCCGCTGCGCGGCCATGTCGGCCAGCATCCCCGGAACCGTGCGACCGGCGATGGCCGCCTCGATGTCGGCCCGCTCGGCGGGCACCTCGGTGGTGATCATCGGGACTCCCCCGGTCGGCAGCGGACGCTCGCCGAGGACGCTAGGCCGAATGCCGGGAAAGGTCATGACACCGGCAGCCAGGTCGTTGATACTTCCGGACATGCCGCAACGAAGCGACACCGCCCAGGAATCCCCGATCCCGGACCCCGTGGTGCGCGACTGGGACTTCCCGCGCAGCCCCACCAGCGCCCTGCTGCTGACCCGGTTCGGCGCCGAGCGCGACATCCCGCCCGAGGCGCTGCTGGCCGGCACCGGGCTCACCGAGGCCGAGCTGGGCGACCCCTCCGGTGCCGTGGACGCCCACCAGGAACTGCGCATCGTGCGCAACCTCGTCGCCGCCGCGCCGGACGAGCCCGACCTGCACCTGGGGCTGCGGGCCGGGGCGTGCTACCACCTCACCGCCTACGGCATCCTCGGGTTCGCGTTCATCAGCAGCCCCACCGTGCGCGACGGGATGGCGGTGGCCCTGCGCTACCTGGAGCTGAGCTTCGCGTTCTGCATCCCGCGGGTGCGCACCGGCGACGACGCGCTGCGGGTGGACCTGGACACCTCGGCGATCCCGGTCGACGTGCGCGATTTCCTGCTCGGCCGCGACCTGGCGGCCATCCACACGATCATGCGCGAGCTGCTGACCTCCCCGATCCCGGTGCGCGGGCTGCAGCTGAGCGCACCGGCCCCGGTCGAGACCGCCGCCTACGAGCGATTGTTCGGCGTCGTCCCGGAATTCGGCTGCGACCAGGACGCGGTGCTGCTCGACCCGGCCTTCCTCGACCAGCCGTTGCCGCAGGCCAACCCGCACACCCTGGCGATGTGCGAGGCCCAGTGCCGCGACCTGCTCACCGACCGCCGCGGCCGCACCGGATTCGCCCGCAAGGTCCGGGAACAGCTGCTGGCCCCCGACGGGGTGCGGCTGAGCATGGCCGACGTGGCCCGCCGCCTGCACACCACCGCCCGCACCCTGCACCGGCGGCTGCACGCCGAAGGCACGCACTTCCAGGCGCTGCGCGACGAGGTCCGCGGGGCGCTGGCCGAGCAGATGCTGCGCGACGAGGCGCTGTCGGTCGACGACATCGCCATCCGGCTCGGCTACGCCGAGGCGGCCAGCTTCATCCACGCCTTCAAGCGCTGGACCGGCCAGACCCCGATGGCCTACGCCCGCCGCCGGTCCTGAGCCGGGCGGGGCGATTCCCGTTGCGCCCCAACGGGAATCGCCCTCACCGGTAGCTCACCTCGGCACCCCGCACCACGGGCCCGACCAGCACCGAGCCCCACTGCGGCACCCGCGAGGCCGGCACGCCCATCGACGGCGCCAGCACCGACGACACCGCGCCGCGCTCCGCCGGCGAGTTGATCAGACCGAGCCCGGACGAGGGCGGATCCCCGGGCGCCGGAGCGCGGGACCCGTCGCGGATCGGGCCGTCGTCGGGGTATTCCGGCCGCGTGCCCGGCGGGTAGTCGTAGCAGCGCGGCCCGCGCTTGTCGCCGTACACCGCCTCGTCCTGGTTCGGCACGTACTTGCCCCGGTTGGGCGTGATCTCCAGCTTGATGTGCACCCCGGGCTCGTCGGTGCCGACCCCGAAGGCCTGGTCCACCTTGGGAATCGTGCCGCGCAGACTCGCCAGCAGGCACGGGTACTGCGGGGAATATTTCGCCAGCACGTCGAGCGTGGGCCGGGAGGCGTCCGCCCGCCGGATCAGGTTCTGGTCCTTGGCCTGCAGGAACTTGGTCGCCTCCCGCGAGGTCGTGGTCAGCTGCGAGGTCATCGTCTGCAGGTTCTGCTTCTGGTCGACCAGCGTCCGCGCCGTCGTCGACAGATCCCCCAACGCCTGCAGCA
>Ga0164243_10005027_pt1 | contig 20341 bp, 22 predicted proteins | sample OricompcompostOP_FD_108781 | JGI IMG/M metagenome (GOLD analysis project Ga0164243, IMG submission 108781) | Organic Plus compost microbial communities from Emeryville, California, USA - Original compost - Organic plus compost (OP) | ecosystem: Engineered > Solid waste > Mixed feedstock >...
CACACGACGGCGAACGCTGAGTCGATGGGGGAGTCGACCCCTCGACTCATCGCCGTCGTCGGGGCGACAGGCACCGGGAAGTCCGAGCTGTCGCTCGATCTCGCCCAGCGACTGCACGAGGTCGGGCATACGGCCGAGATCGTCAACGCGGATGCGATGCAGCTCTACCGCGGCATGGACATCGGGACGGCGAAGCTGCCTCCTGATGCCCGCCGTGGGGTGCCCCACCACCTCCTCGACGTCCTCGACGTCACCGACGAGGCCACCGTCGCGCGCTACCAGGAGGAGGCTCGCGCGGCAATCTCGGGCATCCTCGCTCGAGACGCCTGGCCGATTCTCGTCGGCGGTTCGGGGTTGTACGTATCGAGCGTGCTGTTCGACTTCCGGTTTCCCGGTTCAGACCCAGCGGTTCGCGCGCGTTTGGAGGGTGAGCTCGCCGAGCGCGGCGTAGACGCCCTCTTCCGAAAGCTCGCCGAGCTGGACCCGGCCGCGGCAAGCCGCATCGGGCCCCAGAACGCGCGACGCGTGGTGCGCGCCCTCGAAGTGGCCGAGTTGACCGGATCCCCGGTGACCGGTCTGCTGCCCGACGAGCCGGTCCCGTGGATGCCCGCGGCGACCGTCGCCATCGACGCACCGCGCGAGGAACTCGTCCTGCGCCTCGATCGCCGTGTGGTGCGGATGTGGGACGACGGGCTGCTGGACGAGGTGGAGCGCCTGCGTGAGGCGGGCATCGAACGGGGGACGACGGCCAGACGGGCGATCGGGTATGCGCAAGCGCTCGCGGAGCTCTCCGGGGAGCTCGATCGGCAACAGGCGATCGCGGCGACGCAGCAGCTCACCCGGCGCTACGCCCGCCGGCAGGTGGGCTGGTTCCGCCGCTACGCTGATGCGCGCTGGTTCGACTACGACAGGCCGGACCTCGCCCGCCACGTGATCGACTCGTTCGGCCTGGTGAGCTGACCGTCGGCCGTGCCGGTCGGGCCGAGAGAGCCCGGCCACTACGTAGACTTGAGCCCATGGCCTTCACGCTCCGCTTCACCAAGGGACACGGCACCGGGAATGATTTCGTCCTGTACGCGGACCCGGAGGGTGAGCACCCGTTGAGCAGCGAGCAGATAGCCGCGATCTGTGACCGGCACTTCGGCGTCGGAGCGGACGGAGTCATCCGTGCAGTCCGATCGCGCGCGATCGCAGAAGGCGCGACGGCGCTTGCCGAGGACGAGAATGCCGAGTGGTTCATGGACTACCACAACGCCGACGGCTCCGTCGCCGAGATGTGCGGCAACGGCATCCGCGTCTACGCCCACTATCTGATCGAGAGCGGCCTCGCCGAACTGTCACCGGGTGAGACCCTCGCGATCGGCACGCGCGCCGGTGTTCGCGACGTGCAGCGCTCGACGAACGGCTACCAGGTCGATCTCGGGCGGTGGCGTCTCGACGGCGGAGAACCGCTTGTCAGAGCGAAAGAGATCAAGGTCGCCCGGCCCGGGCTCGGCATCAACGTCGGCAACCCCCACGTCGTCGTCGCGCTCGCAGACGATTCCGAGCTCGAATCGGCCGACCTCGCATACGCGCCCATCATCGACCCCGCGCCTCCACACGGGGCGAACGTCGAGCTGGTCGTGCCGCACGAGCCCTTGATCACAGACGGCGTGGCACGGATCCGGATGCGCGTGCACGAGAGAGGAAGCGGTGAGACTCTCTCCTGCGGCACGGGAATCGCGGCGGCCGCCCTTGCAACGCGCCATTGGGCGGGAAGCGGCGCACCGAACCAGTGGCGGGTCGACGTCGACGGCGGGACCTTGGGCGTCCGGATGTTCCCTGCGGAGGACGGCGAGCACGTTGCCCTCAGCGGCCCGGCCGTGCTCGTCTACTCCGGCACGCTCGAGCTGGCCTGATCCGCGCGCCGCTTCGCGCGCAGCACCCGATAGCCTTTGCTCGTCGCGGCACGCGCGACGACGAAGTCGGCGGGAAGAGCGCCCTGCAGCCAGCGGTGCAGACTGTCCGAGCCGAGATTCCGCTGGACGACGAGCCACGCATCCGATCCCGGGGTGAGGCGCGGAAGCCAACGCTCCAGCAGATTGTGGAGCTCGCTCTTCCCCACGCGGATCGGCGGGTTCGACCAGATCGTGCGAAAGGCGATCTCCGTCGGGATCTCGTCGGGCAGACAGGCACGGACGTTGTGGAGACCGAGGTTCTTGGCGTTCATCCGGACCAGGTCAAGAGCGCGTTCGTTCACGTCGATCGCCCATACCGTGGCACGTGGGGACTCGAGAGCCATGGTGAGAGCGATCGGGCCCCAGCCGCATCCGATGTCGAGCAGATCGCCGCCGGGCGGGGGAGCAGGGGTGTTGGCGAGCAGCACCTGCGTTCCCGAATCGATGCGGTCGGGGCTGAAGATCCCCCCGGCCGTGGTCACATCCACCGAGGTGCCCGCGAGTCGCACGTGAATCGTGCGGAGTCTCAGCTCGCTTTCGGGTACCCCGGTGAAATAGTGATCACTACCCATAGAGAAGAACGTACTGGACGAGGACGAACTAGGGTTAACGGCAATGACGGACAAGAGCGACGACACCATGCAGAACCCGGACGACGATGTCGTGAGCCGGGTGCTCGAGCGCGCGGGCACGCACGCGAGCGGCTATTCGCTGTTCCGTGCAGGGAAGGCCGAGGCACTGCACGAGCCGTCACTCGTGCTTCCGGGCGACGAGGAGCACGACGGCGATCAGCTCGACCGGGAGGAGCGTCAGGCACTCCGTCGAGTATCGGGGCTCTCCACGGAACTCGAGGACGTCACCGAGGTCGAGTACCGGCAGCTGCGGCTCGAGAACGTCGTGCTCATCGGCGTGTACTCGCAGGGCTCCCTGGAGGAGGCCGAGAACTCGCTCCGCGAGCTCGCGGCGCTCGCCGAGACAGCCGGGGCCGTCGTGCTCGACGGGCTGCTCCAGCGCCGGCCCCATCCTGACCCCAGCACATACCTCGGTCGCGGCAAGGCCGACCAGCTTCGAGGCATCGTGCAGTCGCTCGCCGCCGATACGGTGATCGCCGACACGGAGCTCGCCCCGAGTCAGCGGCGCGCGCTCGAGGACGTGGTCAAAGTGAAGGTGATCGACCGCACGGCCGTCATCCTCGACATCTTCAGTCAGCACGCCAAGAGCCGCGAGGGCAAGGCCCAGGTCGAGCTCGCACAGCTCGAGTACCTGCTGCCACGCTTGCGCGGTTGGGGTGAGTCGATGAGCCGGCAGGCCGGGGGCCAGGTCGGAGGGGCGGGTGCCGGCATGGGGTCGCGTGGACCGGGCGAGACCAAGATCGAGCTCGACCGCCGTCGCATCCACAGCCGGATGGCCAAGCTGCGCCGGCAGATCAAGGGCTTCGCGCCGGCCCGTGAAGCGAAGAGGGCCAATCGACACCGCAACGAGGTGCCGTCAGTGGCCATCGCCGGGTACACGAACGCCGGCAAGTCCAGTCTGCTCAACCGGATCACCAAGGCGGGCGTTCTCGTCGAGAACGCCCTGTTCGCCACACTGGACGCGACGGTGAGGCGCACCAGAACCGACGACGGCAGAGTCTACACGCTGGTCGACACCGTCGGCTTCGTCCGCAACCTGCCGCATCAGCTCGTCGAGGCGTTCCGTTCCACGCTCGAGGAGGTCGCCGACGCCGACCTCATCCTGCACGTCGTGGACGCCGCGCATCCGGATCCTGCCTCGCAGCTCTCCACGGTCCGGGACGTGATCGGCGACGTTGGCGCTCGGGACATCCCTGAACTGGTGGTGTTCAACAAGGCCGATCTCGTCACGGAAGACGAACGGCTCGTGCTCCGGGGGCTCGAACCGAACGCCGTGTTCGCGTCGGCTCGGACGGGGGAGAGCATCGACGATGTGCTCGACGCGATCGCCCGGATGCTCCCCGCGCCGTCGACCGAGGTCACGCTCGTCGTGCCGTACGATCGCGGCGACGTCATCTCGATGCTCCATCGGCGTGCGCAGGTGAAGCACCTCGACTACCTGGTCGCGGGGACACGCGTGCGCGCGCTGGTCTCGGAGGAGATCGCGGGCCAGGTCGCCGAATGGGCCGAGAGCCCTGCGCAGGCCAGGTCCTGAGCGGCTCGCGCCCACGGAGTGGGGCACGGGCGTGACTGTGCCGTGCACGGCTGACGGGCACGGCAGCCGGGCATGGCTCGCGCGGCAGAGCCTGAGATCCGTCCGCCGCTCGTGTCGCGAAAGAGGACTTGCACGGCCGGAAGGAGGCACCACCACCCAGCCACCGTGTAGAGGTGCTCTGACGCCTCGTGGCACGAGTCCACGAGGCGATAACCTCGACCATGTGATTGAGGGTGTTCAGGACGCTCCGGTTGAGCGCGTGGGGAAGCCGTCTTCGAATGACTGCTAGGAGTGCCGCGCTTTCCGCTGCAGGGTTGGTGGCGATTCTGTTCGCCACCGCTCTAGCTGGTTGTGCGCCAACAGCCGACCGCTGTCTTCCGGCGCCTCTGGAGGTTTCTCCCACTTCCGTCGGTGCCGGTGAGACCGTAATGATCGGAAGCGGACCTGCCGACTGCGATCTCGGATATGACAGCGAAACCAGATATTCGATCGCTCTTATGTCATCGTCGGGTGTTGAATCCGAAGGGCCGGACGTTCCGGTCAATCACGACGGAAGCTTTTCGGCCGAGATCGTCGTACCAGTGGATTTTCCCTCCGGGTCGGCGATGATAAGCGTGGAAGGCAGTCCCTATGATGACTGCGATTACGGGGGTGGTGGGTCATGCGCGTCTTACGTGGTCGACCTCGAGATCGAACCGTGACGCCCGACACCAGTTCATAACTCAGTGGTGCTGGGGACGACAAAGTGCGAGACGCGGCAGCTTCCCCCACGTGGTCGTGCGTGACTGAGGCTCAGACCGCGCGAAGGACGGCCACGACCTTGCCGAGAACCTCGGCGAAGTCGCCGAGGATCGGTTCGAAGTTGCTGTTCCGGGGCAAGAGCCACGTGTGGCCGTCCCGCTGGCGGAACACCTTGACGGTCGCCTCGCCGTCGAGCATCGCCGCGACGATGTCTCCGTTCTCCGCCGTGTTCTGCTGACGGACGACAACCCAGTCGCCGTCGCAGATCGCGGCGTCGATCATCGACTCGCCGTGGACCTTCAGCATGAAGAGCTCGCCCTTCCCGACCAGCTGACGGGGGAGCGGGAAGACCTCCTCCACCTGCTGCTCCGCCGTGATGGGCACGCCGGCCGCGATCTGTCCGACGAGCGGAACCATCGCCGCATCGCCGATCGGCGTCGCGTTCTCGAAGTCCGGAGCGTCTGACCCCGACTGGGGCAGCTCGATCAGCACCTCCAGGGCCCGTGGGCGGTTCGGATCCCGGCGCAGGTACCCGCTGAGCTCGAGCTGATTCAGCTGATGGGTGACGCTCGACAACGAGGCGAGGCCGACGGCATCCCCGATCTCGCGCATGCTCGGCGGATAGCCACGCTGACTCACCGAACGCTGGATCACCTCGAGGATGGCGAGCTGCTTGTCGCTCAGCGTCTTGCGCCGCCGGGTCCCCGTCTTGCCCGTGGGTGTCTCGCTCGCCGTCATGTGCCGTCCGTTCGTCAGAGGCCCCGATGTCAGTGGTGCCTGCTTGAGTGTGAGCTGTCAATCGAGACTGTACCGCCGATACACCGGCCGAGCAAACATCTGTTCGAGTGTGTCGCGTTACGGAATCGAATGGCGTCGAAGAAAGACTTGCACATTCGAACGATCGAAGATAGATTCGGAACACAGCTTCGCATCCGGCGCTCCCGGCCGAGCGCCGGATGCGAACACCTCGAATCGGCTGAAGGTTCCTCGGAACATGAAGGGCGAAGAACAATGAGCGCAGCAGTCGCAGTCGACCCCCTGGTCGCTGCTCGATCCATTGATGCTCGGTCCACTGATGCTCGATCGGGTGGTGCTCGGTCCGGCAGTGGTCGCGGCGATGCTTCGGCCGGTGCTCAGGTGGTCGCGCGCGGGCCCGCCCGCCAGGTGCCCGCGGCGGCAGGTTCGACGACTCGCGGATCCGGGCGCATCCGGCTCAACCGGCGCGGGCGCGCCGTCATGACGACCCTTGCTGCTGCGCCGGTCGTCGCGTTGGCGCTCTACCTCGGCATGAGTTCCACCACTGCGGTCGCCACGTCCACTCGCGGCGAGGTGTCGTTCGAGTATGTGACGATCGAGCCGGGGGAGTCGCTGTGGCAGGTCGCCGTCGACGTCGCTCCGAACGCGGATCCTCGCGAGGTGATCGCCGACATCATGAGCCTCAACCGGTTGCAGTCGTCGAGTGTGACGCCTGGCCAGCGCGTCGCGATCCCGACCGAGTACGCCGATTAGATGGGCGAGTGAGCCGTCACTAAACTTGTGGGGTGACGACCCTCGACGACCTGCCCATCCGAGACGACCTGCGTGGGAAGAGTCCTTATGGTGCGCCGCAGAAGTCGGTGCCCGTTGCGCTGAACGTCAACGAGAACACTCATCCCATCCCCGAAGCGGTCGCGCACGACGTCGTCGCACGTGTCGCAGAGGCCGTGCTCGGCGTGAACCGGTATCCGGATCGTGAGTTCACCGAGCTGCGCGACAGTCTCGCGCGGTATCTCGGGCACGGGCTCTCGCGAGACAACATCTGGGCCGCGAACGGGTCCAACGAGGTGTTGCAGCAGATCCTGCAGGCGTTCGGTGGCCCGGGACGGTCACTGCTCGGTTTCGAGCCGACCTACTCAATGTATCCGCTGCTCGCGTCCGCGAGCGGAACGCGCTGGATCGGAGCCGAGCGGGACGACGACTTCGAGCTCTCGCCCGAGACCGCGGCTGCTGCTGTCCGACGCGAGCTGCCCGACCTGGTGTTCCTGTGTGCGCCGAACAATCCGACGGGCACGCCGCTGTCGCTCGAGACGATCGCGGCGGTCTACGATGCGGCGCCCGGCATGGTCGTGGTCGACGAGGCATACGTGGAGTTCGCTCCGGCGGGCACGCCGAGCGCGCTGACGCTTCTGCCGGGGCGCGAGCGACTCATCGTCTCGCGAACGATGAGCAAGGCGTTCGCCTTCGCTGGTGCGCGAGTCGGGTACCTGGCGGCCCACCCTGTGGTCACCGACGCGCTGCGGCTGGTCCGGCTGCCTTATCACCTCTCTGCGCTCACGCAGGCGGCCGCGAACGCCGCGCTCTCACACAGCGCAGAGATGCTTGCGATGATCGGCGAGATCGCGCAGCAGCGCGACAGGATCGTCGACGGCCTCGCAGCCCTCGGCTACCGCCCGTACCGGACGCACAGCAATTTCGTGCTCTTCGGCGGAGTGGCTGAGCCCCGTCGCGTCTTCGAGGCCTTGCTGGAACGGGGCATCCTGATCCGTGAGATCGGCATCCCTGGACACCTTCGCGTTTCGGCCGGGACGGAGGCCGAGACGTCCGCGTTCCTGGAGGCGATGGCGGCACTAAACTCGATGTCATGAGTCCTTCGAAGCGCGTGGCGCGCGTTCAGCGCGAGACCAGCGAGTCGAGCATCGAGCTCGAGCTCGACCTCGATGGCACGGGCGCGAGCGACATCCAGACATCGGTGCCGTTCTACGACCACCTGCTCACCGCGTTCGCGAAGCACTCGCTCACCGACCTGCGCGTCAGAGCGCGAGGCGACATCGAGATCGACGTACACCACACGGTCGAAGACATCGGCATCTCGCTCGGCCTTGCGATCCGCGAGGCGCTCGGCACCAAAGCAGGCATCTCCCGTTTCGGCGACGCCCTCGTGCCCCTTGACGAGGCGCTCGTGCAGGCGGTCGTCGACATCTCGGGGCGACCGTTCCTCGTGCACGCCGGTGAGCCGGCGGGCTTCGAGTACCACCTGATCGGCGGCCACTTCACCGGATCGATGGTTCGTCACGTGTTCGAGGCGATCACGTTCAACGCCGCACTGACCGTGCACGTCAACGTCATCTCCGGACGTGACCCCCACCACATCGCGGAGGCAGAGTTCAAGGCGTTCGCGCGCGCATTCCGGCAGGCGAAGGCGCTCGACCCGCTCGTCTCCGGCATCCCCTCGACGAAGGGTGCGCTATGACGACGGGCGGATGCCTGCCGTCGCGTTCCCGGGAAGACCTCAGATGACCAGCTCAGCGGCCCGTGTCGTGGTGTTCGACTACGGCAGCGGCAATGTTCACTCGGCTGTCAAGGCTCTCGAGCGGGCCGGCGCTGATGTCGAGCTCACGGGCGACAAGGCGAAGGCGCGGGAAGCCGACGGACTCGTCGTTCCAGGCGTCGGCGCGTTCAGTGCCGTCATGGAGCGGCTCAGGGCCTCAGGCGCGCACGAGGTGATCGACCGCCGACTGGCGGGCGGACGGCCCGTGCTCGGTATCTGCGTCGGCATGCAGGTCATGTTCGAGCGTGGGGTGGAGCGTGGAGAGGACACAGAAGGACTGGGCGAGTGGCCCGGTACGGTCACCGAGCTCGACTCGCCGATCCTGCCGCACATGGGCTGGAACACCGTCGAGGCGCCGGAAAACTCCGTGCTCTTCGCCGGCCTGCGCGAAGAGCGCTTTTACTTCGTCCACTCATTCGCCGCTCAGACGTGGAGCCTCGACGTCTCCTCGCCCTATCCGCAGCCCCGCCTCACCTGGGCGGAGCACGGCACGCGATTCCTCGCGGCCGTGGAGAACGGGCCCCTCTCGGCGACACAGTTCCATCCGGAGAAGTCGGGGGACGCCGGCATCAAGCTCCTGGCCAACTGGCTGGGCAGCCTGCGGACTGGCTAAGATCACATGCTCGTGGCATCCGGCCACGATGATCGCGTCGCGACGGCGCGAAGACCGAGGACAACGACACTACACATGAGCGAGTTCAACACGACCCCGAAGCTCGTGCTGCTGCCGGCCGTCGACGTGGCGGGCGGAAAAGCGGTGAGGCTCACCCAGGGTGAGGCCGGCACGGAGACCAACTATGGAAGCCCCGTGGACGCAGCGACCGACTGGGTGCGGCAAGGGGCGGAGTGGATCCACCTCGTCGACCTCGACGCCGCTTTCGGACGCGGCGACAACCGCGCCGTCATCCGCAAGGTGATCAAGCAGGTCCGCGGGGTCAACGTGGAGCTCTCCGGAGGCATCCGCGACGACCGCAGCCTCGAGTCGGCGCTCGAGACCGGCGTCAAGCGCATCAACCTCGGCACCGCCGCTCTCGAGAACCCCGAGTGGGCGGCCAACGTCATCGGGCAGTACGGCGAGGCGATCGCCGTCGGCCTCGACGTCCGGGGAACGACGCTCGCCGCGCGCGGCTGGACGCGTGACGGCGGCGATCTGTGGACCGTGCTCGACCGCCTCGAGGAAGCCGGTTGCGCTCGCTATGTCGTGACGGACGTCACGAAGGACGGCACCCTGCAAGGACCCAACCTGGAGCTGCTCCGGCAGATCCTCGACCGGACGGATCGACCGGTCATCGCCTCTGGTGGTGTGTCCAGCCTCAACGATCTGGTGGCCCTGCGTGAACTTGTCCCGCTCGGCCTCGAGGGCGCGATCGTGGGCAAGGCGCTGTACGCCGGCGCTTTCACGCTCGCCGAGGCGCTGGATGTCGCGTCGGACTGACGGGCCCGAGGGCCTCGGACCCACCGACTCCGCGGGGCAGCCCTGGCGGGGGAGGAGCTTCGAACCCAACGCGCACGTCGCGGACGACGGGTCTGCGCCGCCACGCCTGATCGAGGTCATCGCCCGTTTCCGAGCCCGCGAGGTGGACGAGACCGAGGTCGTCGACGTCTTTCGCGAGTCGCGATTCCTCATTCCCCTCGTCGCGCACGCCGGAGACGTCGGCCACACAACCGATGGGACGCTCGTGGACAAGACGCAAGAGCTGTCCATCGTCACGGTGACCGGCCCCGACGGACGAAACGTGCTTCCGGTGTTCTCATCGGTGGCGGCCATGGCGGCCTGGAACCCGGACGCACGCCCGGTGCCCGCAGACGGCATCCGTGTCGCCCTGGCTGCGGCGAGCGAGCAGACCGATGTCGTCGTCATCGATCCGACGAGCGCGACGGAGTTCGCCCTCCGGCGGCCCGCCGTGTGGGCTGTCGCCCAGTCGCAGCCGTGGAAGCCGAGCTACCTCGACAGGGAGGTGAGGCAGGCGTTCGCCGCGTCGATCGAGTCAGAGCTGTCTGTGATCGGGGTGTCGCTCTCTGCGGGAGATCCGGATGCGCGGCTGGCCGGACCGGAGCTTCGGGTGGAGCTCGAGCTCGTCCAGGGGCTCACGAAGGCGGAGCTCGATACGACGCTGCAACGCCTCGCGTCCCGCTGGGCCGCGGATGACACCATCGCGACGCGAGTCGATTCTCTCGCCGTGAAACTGGTCGCCTCGCCCTGACCTCCGCACGGACGCCGTGATCAGGTGACCGGGCCGGTCCATTTCTCCCCGGGACCCGCGCCGATCGGGTCCGGGATCACGGATGCCTCCCTGAACGCCAGCTGCAGTGAACGGAGGCCGTCGCGGAGGCTGCGGGCGTGCATGTCGCTGATCTCGGGCGCGGCTGCGGTGATGAGGCCGGCCAGAGCGTTGATGAGTTTGCGCGCCTCATCGAGGTCGGTCTGAGTGCCGGGGTCATCGGCCAGGCCGCACTTGACGGCCGCCGCGCTCATCAGATGCACCGCCGTCGTCGTGATCACCTCGACGGCGGGCACCTCGGCGATGTCTCTCGTCGCCGCTGCCGCGTCCTCCGAGGGGCTCCGGTCGTCGTAGGGATGGGAGGTGTCGTTCACTGCGTTCCTCTGCTAAACTATTGCGGGCTCCGGGGTATCTGCCCCGGAATGAAAGTGGATGATCTCCCACCCGCGTTGACCGCTTCATCAAGGTTACCGGGTCGTTGCACTCCGCCGGTCCGTCGCCAGACGGGAAGGTAGCCAGGGTGCGGTGCCGCTGTTGCACGGAACATCGTGGGCAGTCGTGGTGCGGATCTTCTCCTCTTTCACCGTGGCCGGACGCCTGTCCGCACACGGGCCGACACGTTTCACGTCAAAGGAGTAACGCATCAGCGATCCCCGTACAAACGACCGTATCCGCGTTCCCGAGGTACGCCTCGTCGGACCCAGCGGTGAGCAGGTCGGCGTCGTCAAGATCGAGGTCGCCCTCCGTCTCGCTCAGGAGGCAGAGCTCGACCTGGTCGAGGTCGCGCCGAATTCCAAGCCGCCAGTGGCCAAGATCATGGATTACGGCAAGTTCAAGTACGAGGCTGCGCAGAAGGCCAAAGAGGCCAGGCGCAACCAGGCGAACACCGTGCTGAAGGAAGTCCGGTTCCGCCTCAAGATCGACAACCACGACTACGAAACCAAGCGCAAGCGCGCGGAGGGGTTCCTCAAGGCGGGAGACAAGGTCAAGGCCATGATTTTGTTCCGCGGCCGTGAGCAGTCCCGTCCCGAACAGGGCGTGCGCCTGCTCCAGAAGTTTGCCGAAGACGTCTCGGAGTTCGGGACCATCGAGTCCAGCCCGACGATCGACGGCCGGAACATGGTCATGGTCATCGGACCTCTGAAGAACAAGTCGGAGGCGAAGGCCGAGGCCAACGCGCAACGTGCCGCCAACAAGGCAGCAAAGCAAGAGGAGAAGAATGCCTAAGCAGAAGACCCACTCGGGCGCCAAGAAGCGATTCAAGGTGACCGGCAGCGGCAAGATCAAGAAGCAGCAGTCCGGTATGCGGCACAACCTCGAGGTGAAGTCCTCGCACCGCAAGCGCCGCCTGAACCAGGACGAGATCATGTCGCCCGCCGACACCAGAGTCGCCAAGAAGCTTCTCGGTCGCTAGGCCGCTACCCGATAGGAACAGAACGAAATGGCAAGAGTAAAGAGGGCCGTCAACGCCCACAAGAAGCGTCGGGTCATCCTCGAGCGTGCAGAGGGCTACCGCGGTCAGCGGTCGCGCCTCTACCGCAAGGCCAAGGAGCAGGTCACCCACTCGCTCGTCTACGCGTACCGTGACCGCCGCCAGAAGAAGGGCGACTTCCGTCGCCTCTGGATCCAGCGCATCAACGCGGCCTCCCGCGCGAACGGCCTCACCTACAACCGGTTCATCCAGGGCCTCGGCCTCGCCGGCATCGAGGTCGACCGTCGCATCCTCGCGGAGCTGGCTGTCAACGAGCCCGCGACCTTCGCCGCCCTCGTCGAGAGCGCGAAGAAGGCGCTTCCCGCCGACACCTCGGCGCCGAAGGCCGACGCGGCCTGACGGACTGAGAGAAGGGACGCCTCCTGCCAGGGGGCGTCCCTTCTCTTTGTGTGCCGTCTCAGCCGGTCGCCCTGTGAGTGCCGCCTCGCCCAGGTGCCCGTTCCGGACGAAAGGTGCCGGCGCAACGTGCACATCCGTCCGGAACAGGCACGACGAGTGCGGAGTTTCGCGTGGTGTCGCGACTGCTCGCCTAGACTGGAGCCGTGCTCGACAATCCGCGCTCGCCCAGGGTGCGAGCGGTCGCCAAGCTCGCCAAGCGGTCGGCCCGCAAGGACACGGGTCTGTTCCTGCTCGAGGGACCCCAGGCGGTGGCCGAGGCGCTGACCTACCGTCCGCAGCTTCTGGTCGAGCTCTACGCGACCCCGACGGCGCTCGAACGCTACACCGACATCGCGCAGACCGCCGTCGACGCCGGCGTGGACGTCGAGTTCGTGACCGAAGAGGTGCTCGACGTCATGGCCGACACCGTGACACCTCAGGGGTTCGTCGCCGTCGCTCATCAGTTCCCGACATCCGTCAAGGACATCTTCGCCCGCCACCCGAGGCTCCTCGCCGTGCTCGAGGAGGTCAGGGATCCAGGAAACCTCGGGACCATCGTGCGCGCCGCCGATTCCGCGGGCGTCGATGCCGTCATCCTCACCGGACGGACGGTCGACCTCTACAACCCGAAGGTCGTGCGCTCGACGACGGGCTCGCTCTTCCACATCCCGATCGCGGTCGGCGTGGACCTCGAGGCCGTGGCGGAGAAGGTGAAGGACGCAGGGCTGAGGCTGCTCGCCGCAGACGTGAAGGGCGACAGTCTCCTCGACGCCCGCAACTCCGGTGCGCTCGCCGCCCCGACCGCCTGGCTGTTCGGCAACGAGGCGCACGGGCTCAGCGACGAGCAGTTGGGGCTCGCGGATGCCGCCATCACCGTGCCGATCTACGGACACGCGGAATCGATGAACCTCGCAACCGCGGCGTCGGTGTGTCTCTACGAATCGGCCTTCGCGCAGCGAAGCTGACCACTTCTGGCACAGCTGGCACTCAGGTTACAAGTAAGTAACGGGATCAGACCGCCCATACGGCAGAATCGCGCTTGCTCCTACCGTGGAGCCATGGAGTCACAGCTCATTCCTGAGACGACCTCGGTCCCGGTCGCACGACGCGGGGAGCCGCTGGTCGTCATCGAGAACGTCAACAAGCACTTCGGAGACCTTCACGTCCTCAAGGACATCACGACGACCGTCGCGCGAGGGGAAGTCGTCGTCGTCATCGGTCCGAGCGGCTCCGGCAAGTCCACGCTCTGCCGTGCGATCAATCGCCTGGAGACGATCGACTCCGGCACCATCACGATCGACGGCGAGCTTCTCCCGCAGGAGGGCAGGGAGCTCGCTCGGCTGCGAGCCGATGTCGGCATGGTCTTCCAGTCGTTCAACCTCTTCGCACACAAGACCGTTCTGGAGAACGTGACGCTCGCTCCGATCAAGGTGAAGCGGATGAGTCGCAAAGCCGCGCAGGAGCGCGCCATGACACTGCTCGAGCGCGTCGGCGTCGCCGATCAGGCCCACAAGATGCCGGCTCAGCTCTCCGGCGGCCAACAGCAACGGGTGGCGATCGCACGATCTCTTGCGATGAGCCCCAAGCTGATCCTGCTCGATGAGCCGACGAGCGCCCTCGACCCCGAGATGATCAACGAGGTGCTCGACGTGATGGTCGGCCTCGCCAAGGAGGGGATGACCATGGTCGTCGTCACCCACGAGATGGGCTTCGCTCGTAAAGCGGCGGATCGGGTCCTGTTCATGGCCGACGGGCAGATCGTCGAGGAGGCCAGTCCGGACGAGTTCTTCACGCATCCGCGGTCGGACCGAGCGAGGGACTTCCTCTCGAAGATCCTCGAGCACTGAGCACATGACCGGCATCACGAACGGCTTGCCCGCCACGAGCGGGCGGGGAACACAGCACAACGAAGAGGAATGAGAGACACCATGATCAACAAGAAGCTGTCACTCGTCGCCATCGCGGGCGCCACTCTGCTCGCACTGTCCGCGTGCGCCGGAGGAGGCGGAGGGGACGCGGGAACGACGGCGCCCGTCGAGGAGTCGCCGGAGTTCGAGGCGGGCACCACCATGGCCGAGCTCGCCGAGGCGGGCTCCATCACGATCGGCACCAAGTTCGACCAACCGCTGTTCGGACTCGTGGGCCCGAGCGGTGAGCCAGAGGGCTTCGACGTCGAGATCGGCAAGATCATCGCGGGCAAGCTCGGCATCGCACCGGAGAACATCGAGTGGAAGGAGACGGTCTCCGCGAACCGGGAGCCCTTCATCCAGAACGGCGAGGTCGACATCGTGATCGCGACCTACACGATCAACGACGAGCGCAAAGAGGTCGTCTCATTCGCAGGCCCGTACTACATGGCAGGGCAGTCGATCCTGGTGCTCGCCGACAACGACGACATCACGAACGAGGATGATCTCGTGGGTCAACCAGTCTGCTCGGTCACCGGGTCTACGCCGGCGGCCAAGCTCGCAGAGATCGGTGCGGTGCCGATGCTGACCGACACCTACTCGAACTGCCTCGAGCCCCTGCGGAGCGGAGCGGTCGTGGCGGTGAGCACCGACAACGTCATCCTCGCCGGGCTGGCCGCGCAGAACGAAGGTGAGTTCAAGGTGGTCGGCGAGCCGTTCACGCAGGAGCCGTACGGCATCGGTCTCGCACACGACGACACCGACTTCCGGATGTGGATCAACGACGTCCTCGAAGAGTCATACGAGGACGGCTCGTACGAGCAGGCGTGGAACGACACGGCCGGCGAGATCCTGCCGTTCGTCGAGCCGCCTGCCGTCGACCGTTACTGACCCGGCATCTCGCCGGACGCTCGCCGGGCGGGACGGTGCCTCCGTCCCGCCCGCGCGAGCGATCGCGTCGCCTCCTCGCCAGAGAAAGGATGCCCGTGGACGCCGTCTTCGGAAACCTCGACCGCTACGTCGAGAGCTTCGGCGTGACGCTGCTGTTGCTCCTCGTGTCGGGCGCCGCCGCTCTCGTCCTCGGATCGATCATCGCGGTGATGCGGATCTCCCCGATCGGGTCTCTTCGGGTGTTCGGGACGGTCTACACCGAGATCGTCCGGAACACGCCCCTCGCGCTCGTACTGTTCTTCTGCGCCTACGTTCTGCCGATCTTGGGCGTCCGCATGGGCTACATCTATTTCGCGTTCATCGGCTTGAGCGTCTACACCTCCCCGTTCGTCGCCGAGGCTCTTCGTTCCGGGATCAACGGCGTTCCGATCGGCCAGGCCGAAGCTGCACGGAGCCTCGGCCTCGGGTTCCGGCAGAGCGTGGGCAGCATCATCCTGCCGCAAGCGTTCCGCATGGTGATCCCGCCTCTCATCAACGTGTTCATCGCACTCACCAAGAACACGTCCGTCGCCAGCGGCTTCTTCGTCTTCGAGCTCGTCGCCCTCGGCAAGGAGCTCGCGAATGCGCACGGCAACGCCGTCATCCCCGTCCTTCTCGGAGTCGCCGTGTTCTACCTCGTGATCACTGTGCCCCTCGGCATCGTCGCCTCCCGGCTCGAGCGACGGTGGGTGGTGACGCGATGAAGGGCGCGGCAGTCCTCTTCGACGTGCCCGGGCCGAAGGCGAGGCGCCTGTCGCTCGTCCTGTCCGTCGTGGTCGGCCTGCTCATCCTCACCGGCCTCGGCTGGCTGATCGCCACCCTCGCGGCGCCTCGGCCCGCCTCCGGCGGTCTTGCCCTGCCGGGGATGTTCGACGAGAGCCGGTGGGACATCTTCTTCGGCGACCCCGAGATCTGGGGTTACATCTTCGGTGTCGGTGTGGCCAACACACTGAGAGCCGCAGCAGCGGCCGCCGTGCTCGCGCTCATCCTCGGTGTGCTGTTCTCGCTGCTCCGCACGGCAAAGGCCGGCTGGATCCGGATCCCGACGGCCATTGTGCTCGAGTTCGTTCGCGGGATGCCCGTGCTTCTCATGATGTTCTTCATCCTGCTGGGATTCGCCACGGGATCGTATCTCGCCGTGGTGATCGCACTCGGACTGTACAACGGTGCCCTTATCGGAGAGGCGCTTCGTGCAGGTCTGGTCTCGCTGCCGCGAGGGCAGCGGGAAGCCGCACTGAGCCTCGGCATGAGGGAGCTTCAGTCCCGAGCGTTCATCGAGTTTCCCCAGGCCTTCCGGCAGATGCTTCCCATCATCGTCGCCCAGCTCATCGTCCTGCTCAAGGACACGTCGCTCGGCTACATCGTGGGGTACCCGGAGCTGATCCGGGTCACGATGAACCAGCTCGGCTCCTTCTACGGCAACCGCTACCTGTTCTCATTCTTCATCGTGACGCTCGTCATCTACCTCGCCATGAACCTCCTGCTGTCGTGGTTCGCCCGCTGGGTGGCGCGCAGAGGGGACTCGGGCAGGCGAGGCGGACGGGCCGCGAAGCCAGAGGAGACCGATCCGGGCCTCGCTGTGCTCAAGGCATCTGCGGAGGCCAGGCAGGTCCCTCAGATCCACCAGTGAGCTGTCCGCGCCGGCGGGGGCAGGGTTGCCGAATCGGTAGACTCGGGGATTGTGTCTGACAGTTCTCCGATCACCGAAGAGGCGGTGAACGCCGCCGTGGAGGCTGCGCTCGCCGCCATCGCCGACGCAGGCGACTCGGCCGCACTGAAGGCGGCTCGCAGCGCTCACGCGGGCGAGGCATCCGCTCTCGCGAAACTGAACGCCGAGCTGCGGAACGTCGCCCCCGAGCAGAAGGCTCCTCTCGGCAAGCTCGTCGGCCAGGCGCGAGGCCGGGTGAACCAGGCGATCGCCGCCCGCGAGGCGGAGATCGATGCGACAGAGACCGCCGCGCGACTCGAGGCGGAGAGACTGGACGTCACGGCCGTGGCCACCCGCTACCGCCCGGGGGCCAGGCACCCTCTCAGCATGCTGCAGGAGCGGATGGGCGAGGTCTTCACGAGCATGGGCTGGGAGATCGCAGAGGGGCCAGAGGTCGAGAGCGAGTGGTTCAACTTCGAGGCGCTCAACTTCGACGCAGACCATCCCGCACGCGCGATGCAGGACACGTTCTTCATCGAGCCGGCCGACTCGCACCTGGTGCTGCGCACGCACACATCGCCGGTTCAGGTGCGGTCCCTGCTGGAGCGCGAGCTGCCCCTCTACATCGTCGCTCCCGGACGGGTGTACCGGACGGACGAGCTCGACGCGACCCACACGCCCGTCTTCATGCAGATCGAGGGCATCGCCGTCGACAAGGGGCTCACAATGGCGCACCTCAAGGGCACCCTCGACCACTTCGTCAAGTCGATCTTCGGGGACGAGGCGAAGGTACGCCTTCGCCCGAGCTACTTCCCGTTCACCGAGCCGAGCGCCGAGCTCGACTTCTGGCATCCGACGTTCGCGTCCGGGCCCCGCTGGATCGAGTGGGGTGGATGCGGCATGGTCCACCCGAACGTGCTCCGCTCGGCGGGCATCGACCCCGAGGTGTACACGGGCTTCGCGTTCGGCATGGGCATCGAACGGGGCCTGATGCTCCGCAACGGCGTGCACGACATGCACGACATGGTCGAGGGCGACGTCCGGTTCTCTCAGCAGTTCGGAATGGTGGTTTAGAGCATGCGCGTGCCGTTGAGCTGGCTTGCGGAGTACGTCGACCTCGAGCCGGGGACGACACCCGAGCAGGTGCACGCCGCACTGGTGCGTGTGGGCCTGGAGGAGGAGGGGGTCCACGCCTTCGGTCTGCAGGGGCCGATCGTCGTCGGCGAGGTCCTCGACTTCGTGGAGGAGCCGCAGACGAACGGCAAGACGATCCGCTGGTGCCACGTGCGGGTCGCCCCCGACGGCGAACAGGCGGCGGACGGCGGCGACGCCGTGCACGGCATCGTTTGCGGTGCGAGGAACTTCCTCGTCGGTGACAAGGTCGTCGTGACGCTGCCGGGGTCGGTGCTTCCCGGACCGTTTCCCATCGCTGCCCGGAAGACCTACGGCCATCTGTCTGACGGAATGATCGCGTCCTCACGCGAGCTCGGCCTCGGTGACGACCACGACGGCATCCTGCGGCTGGCTACCCTCGGCATCGATGCCCCTGTGGGAACCGACGCGATCGCCCTGCTCGGACTCGACGACGCCGCGGTCGAGATCAACGTGACACCCGACCGTGGATACGCGTTCTCGATCCGCGGAGTGGCGCGTGAGTACGCACACGCGACGGGCGCGACCTTCCGTGATCCCGTCGAGTCCATCGCGGCCGCCTCCGGCACGGATGGCGGTTTCAGCGTGTCGATCGAGGACGACGCGCCAATTCGCGGGAGAGCGGGGTCGAGCGTCTTCGCGACGAGGATCGTTCGGGGAGTGGATGCCTCCCGTCCGACGCCGCCGTGGATGGCTGCGCGCCTGCGGCTCGCGGGCATGCGTTCGATCTCCCTCCTCGTCGACATCACCAACTATGTGATGCTCGAGCTCGGCCAGCCGATCCACGGATACGACCTGGACAAGCTCAGCGGCGGGATCGTCGTGCGTCGCGCCCGCGCCGGAGAGACCCTCGTCACCCTCGACGAGCAGACGAGGACCCTTCACGAAGAGGACCTGCTCATCACAGACGCCTCAGGCCCGATCGGGCTGGCGGGTGTCATGGGTGGGGCCGCGACCGAGATGGGCGACGACACGATCAACGTCCTCATCGAGTCGGCGAACTTCGACCCCGTCTCGATCGCTCGCACCGCCCGCCGGCACAAGCTGCCGAGTGAGGCGTCGAAGCGCTACGAGCGCGGGGTCGACCCCCGGATCGCAGCCGCGGCGGCAGCTCGCGTCGCCCAGCTCATGGCCGATCTCGCCGGTGGAGAGGCGGACAGCGCAGCCACGATCGTGGGCGATGTGTCAGAGCGTGATCCCATCGCGCTTCCTCTCGGCTACGTCGCGAGCGTCGTCGGGGTCGAGTACACCGCAGACGAGGTGAAGAGCGCGCTCGCCGAGATCGGCGGGACGATCACCGACACGGGCGAAGGACTTCTCGTCGTGCCGCCGAGCTGGCGTCCAGACCTCACCGACAAGGAGGACCTCGCCGAAGAGGTCGCGCGCATCTCCGGCTACGATCGCATCCCGTCCGTGCTCCCGGTCGCACCGCCCGGACGTGGGCTCACCCACTCGCAGCGGATGCGGCGGCTCGTCGCCGACACGCTCGCCGCAGCCGGATCGACAGAGGTGCTCGCATACCCGTGGGTGAACGCCGAGCAGAACAACCTCTACGGCAGGCCGACCGACGGCGAGGCCGCCTCGGTCCGGGTGGCGAACCCTCTCGACCAGACGGTGCCGTTCCTGCGCCGTTCTCTCCTTCCGGGGCTCATCGAGACCGCCAAGCGCAATGTGTCGCGTGGGCTCACCGACCTGTCACTCTTCGAGATCGGGCTCGTGTTCCTCCCGGAGGAGGGCGTCTCGTACGGCCAGGCAGACCTGCCGCCTGGCGCGGTGCTCCCGAGCGACGCCGAACTGTCGCGTCTGCACGCGGGCATCCCTCCCCAGCCGCGTCATGTCGGGCTCGTCATCCTCGGCAACGCCGTCCCGAAGCAGCCCGGCCAGCCACCTGTCCCTGCGGGGATCGCCGATGCGCTCGCCGTCGTGCGTCAGCTGGAGCTCGCTCTCGGCATCCGGATCGGCGTGGTGCAGGGCAGCCACCACGCCCTGCACCCCGGCCGCACGGCCGAACTCCGCCTCGGCGAGAGGGTCGTCGGCTACGCGGGGGAGCTCCTGCCCTCTGTCGCCGTCGAGGCGGACCTGCCGTCCGTCGTGGCTGTGCTCGAAGCCGACCTCGACGCGCTCATCGACGCGAGTGCCGCGGTTCTCGAGGCGTCGCCGATCGGCACGTACCCCGCGGCGACCCAGGACCTCTCTCTCGTCGTCTCACGTGACGTGCCCGCAGCGGGAGTGGGTGCGGCGATCCGTGAGGGTGCGGGAGAGCTCCTTGAGGACATCCGGCTGGTCGACGACTACCGCGGTCAGGGCATACCGGACGGAAGCAAGAGCCTCACGTTCTCCCTGCGGTTCCGTGCCCCCGACCGCACCCTGACGGCCGCCGAGGCGAGCGAGGCGAAGCTCGGCGGTGCTACGGTCGCGGCCGACCGTTACGGCGCGTCGGTGCGCGAGTAGCCGGAGCGTC
>Ga0164243_10005028_pt1 | contig 20339 bp, 18 predicted proteins | sample OricompcompostOP_FD_108781 | JGI IMG/M metagenome (GOLD analysis project Ga0164243, IMG submission 108781) | Organic Plus compost microbial communities from Emeryville, California, USA - Original compost - Organic plus compost (OP) | ecosystem: Engineered > Solid waste > Mixed feedstock >...
CGCCACCAGGATGATCGAGGTCCTGCGCCGCCGGCTCGGCGAGGAGCGGTAGCCGTGGTCGTGTCGGTGGGGCGTGCGAGGATGCCGGCGATCCGGCGGGTCGGCTCGCCGCGGGCGACGCCACGGGTCGGCGGCGCTCTCGACCAGCTTGTCGGCCTTGTTGAAGGAGCCGGAGCCAGAAGGGTGGGATTGGCCGGTGTGGCGGCGGCCGGATGGCGATAGCGTCGACCGGTATGGATCTTGTTTCAGCGCAGGGGTTGTGGGAGCCGCTTCCCGGATGGCTGAACACGGCGAGTTACGGATTGCCGCCCCGGCCGGCGTGGGAGGCGCTGCAGGTCTCGCTCGCTGACTGGCGGGTGGGTCGCACGTCGTGGGAGGGCTGGGACGAGTCGACGGCGCGGGCCCGCGCCGCGTACGCCCGGCTGATCGGCGTGCCGGCGGCCGACGTCGCGGTCGGCAGCGCGGTCTCGCAGGTGGTGGCACCGGTGGCGGCGGCGGTTCCGGCCGGCACGCGGGTCGTCGTACCCGAGCTGGACTTCACGTCGATCGTCTTCCCGTGGCTGGCGCACGGGCTGGACGTGGTGGCGGTGCCGGTCGACAAGCTCGCCGGCGCGGTGGCGGCGGGGGCCGGCGTCGTCGCGTTCAGCCTGGTGCAGTCGGCGGACGGCACGATCGCGGCGTACGAGGAGATCGTGGCCGCCGCCCGCTCCGTCGGCGCGCTGGTCGTGGTCGACGCGACACAGGCGTGCGGGTGGCTGCCGTTCGACGGCTCCCGGGCCGACGCCGTCGTGACCGGGGGTTACAAGTGGCTGATGGGTCCGCGCGGCACCGCGTACGGCTACTTCGCGCCGGAACTGCGCGAGCGGATGACGCCGTCGGCCGCCGGGTGGTACGCGGGCGAGGACGTCCACGGCGCGTACTACGGCCCGCCGCTCCGGCTCGCCACGGACGCGCGCCGGTTCGACATCTCACCCGCGTGGCACAGCTTCGTCGGCGCGGCGCCGGCCCTCGAGCTGATCGAGGAGATCGGCGTCGACGCGATCCACGACCACAACGTACGGCTGGCCGACCGCTTCCTCGCCGGCCTCGACCGGCCACCGGCCGGCAGCGCGATCGTCACGGTGGACGTACCCGACGCGCAGGCGAAGCTCGCACGCGCGGGCATCCGCGCGGCGGTCCGGGCGGGACGGGTACGCGCGAGCTTCCACGTCTACACCACCGACGCTGACGTCGACCTCGCCCTGGAGGCACTCCGCTGACGGCGCCGTTCGGTCAGCTGGTGGCCTTGAGGTTGGTGAGCGCCGCCAACACGAAGATCGCCAACACCAGGAACGCGACCCGCTTGCGCCGGCGGTGCGCCTCGTAGGCGTGCCACCACGCGATGGCCGCCTCCGCCACCGGCGCCGGCGGCCGGCGCAGCGGGCTCAGGAACTTGGCCTGCTTGAGCCCGACGCTGCTGCGGCCCGGCCCGGTCCGCCGGTAGCGGGCCAGCGCACCGCTCGCCGGCGACGCCGCCCCGCCAGTGAACGGCGCCGGAGGCATCGGCGCCGGCTCCGGCGTGACGGCCGCGTCGCCCCGCAACACGACCATGTCCACCTCGTAGATCTGCGCGGCCCGCCACCGCCGGGTCCGGTCGCTCAGCACCTGGCGCAGGTAGTCGTCGGCCGCGCACGGCCGGCCGAACCGCGTGGCCAGCAGTTCGAGCCAGCGCCACCGGGCCGCGACGTCGCTCAGCACCTCCGGATAGATCTCCTCGCCGCGGTAGGCGTCACCCGCGACCTGGGCCGACTCCGTACGCAACGCGACCAGGTGCCGATCGACAAACGACACGTAACCGTCCGGCGCCTCCGGCGCCATCAGAGGCAGAATCGCGGACACGGCGACCTCCGGCAGGGCGAATCCACCCCCATCATGGCCACGCGGCCGCCGACCGCAACCCCTCGGGAGTACAAGGTGGACGGGGCCTGCCGCCGCCGGCCGGGGCTTGTCCGGCCCGCGGCTCCTCCGGCCCACGCGGCTCCTCCGGACCGCGCGGCTCCTCCGTCCCCGCGCGGCTCCTCCGTCCCGCGCGGCTCCTCCGGACCGCGCGGCTCCTCCGGACCGCGGGCCTCCTCCGGACCGCGCGGCTCGTCGGGACCGCGCGGCTCGTCCGGACCGCCGGGCTCGCGCACCGCGGCGTGCCCGGCCCGCACGGCCCCCGACCCGTAAGGCTCGCCCGGCCTGGAGGGCTCCCGCAGCCCGCATGGCTCAGCCGGCCCGCGGCCCGCAGGGCTCGCCTGGCCAGCACGGCTCCCGCAGCCCGCGCGGCTCAGCTCGCCCAACCCGCGCCGCATGCCGGCTGGCGTCGCCGCCGCGGTTCTCGCCGCGGCGCGTCGCGCGCCGTTCGACCCGCCCGCGCCGAGGCGTCGTCACGGGTGGGTCAGAGTGCGTAGATGCCGTAGCCGAAGCCGTCGACCTTCACCTCCGTTTCCGCGACGCGCGCGCCGCGTACCTCGAGGGCCCGCATGTCGTCGGTCACCAGGCCCGGAGGCAGCGGTGCGGCTGCCGGTGCGCGGCGTGGGTTGACCACCACCAGGTGCGTGCCGCCGCGCGTGTAGACGAATGGGTAACCGTCGTGGAGCACGTCGACCGGCGCCCCGGTGCCGAGCGCCGGCGTGGCCCGGCGCAGCGCGATCAGGCGGCGAACGAGATGGAGCAGCGACCTCTCGTCGGCCTGCTGGGCGGCGACGGTCGGACGCGCCGGGTCCGGGTCGATCGGGAGGTAGAGCTGGTCGGCCGGAGCGGTCGAGAACCCCGCGTTCGGCGTCGAGTCCCACTGCATCGGCGTACGGGAGCCGGTCCGGTTGTTCTCGGGCGACAGCATGCTGCCCTCTTTGTCCGGCAGGTCGGGCAGGTACCGCATGCCGATCTCGTCGCCGTAGTAGATCGTCGGCAGCGTCGGCCAGGTCAACAGGAAGGCGAACGCCGCGCCAACGTGTTCCCGGGCCCGGCTGCCGACCACGAGACGCGCGTAGTCGTGGTTGGACGTCGGCAGCGCGATCTGTCCTGTCCCCGCGATCACCTCGGCAGCCGACCGCCACTGCGTGACGAACTCGCTGATCGCACCCTCACCGTCCGCGTCGAAGTAGGCGGGCCCCGTCGCCCACGACGGCTCGGCCGTGCCGACCCCGAGGTGCCACAGCGACCGCATCGCCGTGCCCTGGAAATGCAGGAAGAAGTCGGCGTGGAAGCCCGCGGGCACCGCGACCCCCGGGTCACCCCACTCGGGAATCAGGATGTTGTCGGGATAGGTCCGATCCATCCACGCGCGCGTCTCACCCCAGAGGCGACCCGTCTCCACGTGACCGGGGTCGTCCTTGACCAGGGACGCCGCCATGTCGACCCGGAAGCCGCTGACCCCTCGGTCGAACCAGTAGGCCATGATCTCTCGCAACGCCGCCCGGTTGGCCTGGGGACCGTCGGCGTCGACCGGCTGCCGCCATGGCTCGCGGGGGTCAGGCCGCGCGTAACCGTAGTTGAGCGCCGGTTGACACGGATAGAAGTTGAGCATGAAGTAGCCGCCGCGCCGGCCCGGCGTCGGCGCCCAAGCCCTCGCCGGGGACGCCACCCGCGGCGACCACAGATAGCGGTTGTCGCCGGGATCGTCGGCCCAGGCGCGGAACCATGGATGCTGGTCGGACGTGTGCCCCGCGACGAGGTCGAGCAGCACGCGGATCCCGCGCGAACGCGCCGCGTCGGTCAACGCGACGAGGTCGTCGTTGGTGCCGTAGCGCGGCGCGATCGTGAAGTAGTCGCTCACGTCGTAACCCGCGTCGGCGAAGGGCGATGCGAAGCACGGGCTGAGCCACACGGTGTCGACGCCCAGCCAGCGCAGATAGTCGAGGCGCTCGATGATCCCTTGGAGGTCGCCGACGCCGTCACCGTCGGAGTCGGCGAAGCTCTGCGGATAGATCTGGTAGAGGACGGCGTCGGCCAGCCAGGCGGGAGAGGTGCGCGACTCGGTCACGCGCTACACGGTACGGCGGGGCGGCGACGTTCGCTCGTCCGACCACTATGGACTGTGGATAACTCCTGCCTGTGGATAACTCACCGCACCGGCTTGGCGACAAGCAGAATCGGTCCGGATCGCGAAGGTGACCGCTGCGCGGGACACCCCGTCGAGATGGAGGACGCCATGGTCGTGGCCACGGGAAGACCGGTTCGCACGCTCCGCCGGAACGGTCGAGGACGGATCCCGCAGAGCGCGGTCATCCGGGGAGCGGCCGCGGAACGAAGCCGGTCGCCGCGGGACGCCGGCGGCGACCCGCCGCCGCGCCGTCCGGCTCCCCAGGCGAGGGTACGTAGGCCGCCGGACCCCGGATCGTCGGAGCCGGCGAGGCCGCCACGCCGTGTTCCCGGTGCGGCAACCGCTCCACGGCCGACACGAAGGAGGTCACACCGCGCCGGACCCGCGGAGCGGTGGATTCCTCCTCGCCGCCGCCCGCCGCCTTCGACGTCCCGCCCCGCCGAAGGATCAAGGGGCCAGGGCCAGGCCCGCGCTGCGGGGATCAGGCGTCGATCAGCTGCATGACCTCGTCGGACACGTCGAAGTTGGCGTACACGTTCTGGACGTCGTCGCAGTCTTCGAGCACGTCGATCAGCTTGAAGACCTTGCGGGCCCCCTCCTCGTCGAGGGGGACGTTGACGCTCGGGACCAGCGACGACTCGGCGGACTCGTAGTCGATGCCGGCGTCCTGGAGGGCGGTGCGCACCGGGACCAGGTCACTCGGCTCGGTGACGACCTCGAAGGCCTCGCCGAGGTCGTTGACCTCCTCGGCGCCGGCGTCGAGGACCGCGAGCAGGACGTCGTCCTCCGTCAGGCCCGCCTTGGGCACGATCACGATTCCCTTGCGGGAGAACAGGTACGAGACCGACCCGGCGTCCGCGAACGAGCCACCGTTGCGGGTGAGCGCGGTGCGCACCTCCGTGGCGGCGCGGTTGCGGTTGTCGGTCAGGCACTCGATGAGGAGGGCGACACCGTTGGGGCCGTAACCCTCGTACATGATCGTCTGGTAGTCGGCGCCGCCGGCTTCCAGGCCGGAGCCACGCTTGACCGCGCGTTCGATGTTGTCGTTGGGTACGGAGTTCTTCTTCGCCTTCTGGATGGCGTCGTAGAGCGTGGGGTTGCCGGCCGGGTCACCGCCGCCGGTGCGCGCCGCGACCTCGACGTTCTTGATGAGCTTGGCGAACATCTTGCCGCGCTTGGCATCGATGACGGCCTTCTTGTGCTTCGTCGTCGCCCACTTTGAGTGGCCGGACATGGATGACCTCCGAAGTAACCCCATTCGGGCAGCGGAAACGGGCGGGCTGGGCTGCCCAAGCACGCAAGTCTACCGAGGAGCGTGACGCATGGCTCAGGCCCCTTGACGCGCGACGACCCGGGCCGCCGGCACCCTGGGCCCCCGGCAGGCTACGGCGCGGCGCGAGGCGCCGCCCCCGGCACACTACGGCGCGGTGAGACGCGCCGCCCCCGGCAGGCTACGGCGCGGTGAGACGCGCCGCATCCGACGTCAACCCGGTGCGAGGTGCGGACCGGGCCGCCTTCCGACCCGGGTCCCGCCCGCCGAGCAGGTGCAACACTGCCAGTTCGGCGCGGATTCCCGGACGCGTGCTGCGCTGACTCCGCCGGGAGCGCTCAGCCGCTGTTTCGGACCATCGCGACGAACAGCTCATGTAGCCGCAGATCACCCGTCAGTTCGGGGTGGAAGGAGGTGGCGATCGCCGTACCCTGCCGCACCGCGACCACGCGTCGTTCGCCGCCCGCGGCGGCCACCGAGCCGAGCACTTCGACGTCGTCCCCGACGGTCTCGACCCACGGTGCACGAATGAACACCGCGTGGAATGGGTCGCCGTCGAGGCCGGTGACCACCACGTCGGCCTCGAACGAGTCGACCTGACGCCCGAAGGCGTTCCGCCGCACCGTCATGTCGATCGCTGCGAGGCTGCGCTGGTCGGGTCGCCCGTCCAGCACCGTCGTGGCGAGCATGATCATGCCCGCGCACGAGCCGTACACGGGCATGCCGTCGGCGACGCGCTTCGCGAGCGGGTCGAACAGGCCGAAGTCGACCGCGAGCTTGCTCATCGTGGTCGACTCGCCGCCCGGGATCACGAGGGCGTCGACGTCGTCGAGCTCGCTCGGCCGCCGCACTGGGTGCGCCGCCGCGCCGCACGCGGTGAGCGCGCGGACGTGTTCGCGCACGTCACCCTGGAGCGCGAAGACGCCGATCGTCGGGGTGGTCACCAGCCACGCTCGGCGAGCCGGTGCGGTACGGGGATCTCGTCGACGTTGATGCCGACCATCGCCTCGCCGAGGCCGCGGGAGACCTTCGCGAGCACGTCCGGGTCGTCGTGGAACGTCGTGGCCTTGACGATCGCGGCCGCGCGCTGGGCCGGGTTGCCGGACTTGAAGATCCCGGAGCCGACGAACACGCCCTCGGCGCCGAGCTGCATCATCATGGCCGCGTCGGCCGGCGTGGCGATGCCGCCCGCGGTGAACAGGACGACCGGCAGCTTGCCGGTGCGCGCCACCTCGGCGACCAGCTCGTACGGGGCCTGCAGCTCCTTGGCGGCGACGTACAGCTCGTCGGGTGACAGGGAGGTCAGGCGCCGGATCTCGCCGCCGATCTTGCGCATGTGCGTGGTCGCGTTGGAGACGTCGCCGGTGCCGGCCTCGCCCTTCGATCGGATCATCGCTGCGCCCTCGGTGATCCGGCGCAGTGCCTCGCCGAGGTTCGTCGCACCGCAGACGAAGGGCACGTTGAACGCCCACTTGTCGATGTGGTTGCTGTAGTCCGCCGGCGTCAGCACCTCGGACTCGTCGATGTAGTCGACGCCGAGGGCCTGGAGGATCTGCGCCTCGACGAAATGTCCGATCCGCACCTTCGCCATCACCGGGATGGAGACGGCGTTGATGATTCCCTCGATCATGTCGGGGTCGCTCATCCGCGACACCCCACCCTGGGCCCGGATGTCGGCCGGCACCCGCTCCAGCGCCATGACCGCGACCGCCCCGGCGTCCTCCGCGATCTTCGCCTGCTCCGGTGTGACCACGTCCATGATCACACCACCCTTGAGCATCTCGGCCATTCCGCGCTTGACGCGCGACGTGCCGGTGACCGCGCTGGTGGCGCTCTGTTCGGTGGTCTCGCTCACGGGTCCAACACTCCTCGGATCAGCTCAATCCCTTCGCCAGCCACACTAATGCGGGATTGGCTCCCGCCCGATATCCAATTGGCCCTGCGGTGGCCTGCCTAACAACCCGAGGAACAAAGCCATTGTTCCGCACCGGCGGTACGCCGACCGCCCGGCGGGCCTCCGCGTGACCGGAGAAGGACCGACGCCATCAGCAGGGTCCGCGAGGACCAGCACTGGCTGGGGGCTCCGGCGATCTCCGTGACGCCGAGAGGGCAGCGGCGACCGGCCCCGTGCGCTCTCCGCGTGACCGGGGAGGACCGGACACGACGACCGGACCCACCAGGAGGGTCCCGAGGACCAGCATGGCCGTGGGCTCCGGCCACCTCCGTGGCTGCGAGAGGGCAGCGGCGACCGGAGGCGTGCCGCCGCCGGCGCGAGCAGCCCCGCGCCGGGACAGTCGCGCGCGCGGGACATCGGTCAGCCCGTGATCTGTGCCGGTGGTGGCGGCGCGGTCGTCACCGGCGGGACCGCCGGGGACACCGGGGCCGGTGTCGGGCGGGCCGGGGTCAGGGTGGGGTCGGCCAGGTCGAAGAACGCCGGGCGTTCGTGGCGGTGGGTGAGGCCCAGGAGGCGTACGAGGCGGCGGCGGCGGGCCGCGTGGGCCTCACGGGCGAGATCGTTGTGGACCTGTTGCGCCACGGCCAGGCGGCGGCTCGCGGCGATCACCGCCTCGGCGTCCGGTGTGTCCGGCCAGAGCAGGATGGCACGGAGTTGGCGGGTCAGGTCGTTCTCGGCCGCCTCGCGCTCCTCCGGTTCGGCGTCGAGGGCGATGCGGGCGGCGGCGTACAGCTCTGTCGACTGCAGGTCCTCCGCCAGGACCGCGGCGGCCGCGGCGCGCCGGAGCAGATGTGCGTCCAGCGCGCGGGCCGCGGCGGCCGAGCGGTCGTGCAGGCGGTCCACCCGCTGCGCCGTCCACGTCACGTACGTGGCGAGTACCGCCACCAGTGCGACCACCGCCACGACCCACCACATGGTGCGCATCGTAGTGCGCGGACGCCTCGTCCGATCATGCTGGCGCCGGCAAACGCCGCTTACGTCCGTCTAAATACGAAATATCCGATTTGTTCCGGTCGAGGCGGGTCCTACCGCTGCTCCGACCACTCCACGTCGATCACCCGGCCGTCCGTCGCCTCGATGGCCGCCGCGTACACCTCCAACACCCGCAGCGCCACCACCGGCCAGTCGTACCCCGCCACCGCCTCCCGGGCCCCAGCGACCAGCGCAGCCCGCTCCTCCGGAGCGTCCAAAAGGGACCCCAGCACCTCGGCCAGCGCCGCCGCGTCCCCGGTGGGAAACAGCCGCCCCGCCCGTCCGCCGTCCAGCACACGACGGAACGCGTCCAGGTCGCTCGCGACCACCGGCGTTCCGGCGGCCATCGCCTCGGTCAGGATCATCCCGAAGGACTCGCCGCCCGTGTTCGGCGCCACGTACAGGTCCACGCTCCGCAGCATCCGCGGCTTGTCGGCCTCCGAGACCTGCCCCAGGTAGACCACCCGGTCCCGCAGGGCCGGCGGCACCCCGGCCACCAGCTCCGCCTCCTCCCCCGGGCCCGCGACCAGCAGCCGCAGCCCGGGCCGCGACCGTGCCAGCGACACGAACGCCTCCCGCAGCACCGGGAAGCCCTTCCGCGGCTCGGTGAACCGGCCCAGAAATCCCAGCGCACCCCCAGAACCCGGCCACCCCGGCAACGCCGACGCACCCGCGAACCGCGCCACGGCCACCCCGTTCGGGATCTCGACCGCACCGCCGTCCAGGTGCTCGACCTGCACCTTCCGCGCCAGCGCGCTCACCGCGATCCGCGCCGTGATCCGCTCCAGCACCAGCCGCAGCACGCCCTGCGCCGCCGACAGGGCCCGCGACCGCGTGATAGCCGTGTGGAACGTGGCCACCACCGGGCCCGAGCTGTTCAGCACCGCCAGCATCGACAGGCTCAGCGTCAACGGTTCGTGGACGTGCAGCACGTCGAAATCGCCGCGCGCCAGCCATCTCCGTACCCGTGCGCTGGAAATCGGACCGAACGCGATGCGCGCGACCGAGCCGTTGTAGGGCAGCGGCACCGCCCGGCCCGCGGGCACCACGAACGGCGGCAGCTCCGCCTCGTCGTCGGCCGGCGCGAGCACGCTGACCTCGTGACCGAGTTCGATCAGCGCCTGCGCGAGGTCGAGCACGTGGTTCTGCACCCCGCCCGGAACGTCGAAGGAGTACGGGCACACGATGCCGATCCGCATGCTGCCCACCTCCTCAGATCTCCGACGTCGGGCTCTGTCCCGCGGACGGGACCGGCGGCACGCGGGACAGGTCGTCCAGCCACATCCGCTGGAGCATGTGCCAGTCCTGCGGATGGCGCGCGATCGCCTCCTGGAACAGGTCGGCCATCCGCTGCGCGACGATCCGTACCCGCTCCGTCAGGTTTCCCGACGACGGGCCCGGAATCTCCACCTCCGTCAGGTGGCCGCGCGTGCGGTCGTCGTCGTACCAGACGTCGACCACCAGCAGCGGCGCGCCGGTGCGGATCGCGAGCAGCGCGGGCCCGGGGGCCATCCGCGTGCGGCCGCCGAAGAAGGACACCTCGACGCCGCGGGCGGAAAGGTCGCGTTCCGCCAGCAACGGCACGATGGCGCCGCTCTCCAGCCGCTCCACCAGCACGTCGAACGGCGGCCGCTCGCCGCCCGTGAGCGGCAGGATCTCCATGCCGAGCTCCCGGCGGTACGCGAGGAAGCGCTCGAACACCGACTCCGGCTTGAGCCGCTCGGCGACCGTGGTGAGCTTCCAACCCTTCGCCGTCACCCAGGCACCCGCGATGTCCCAGTTGCCGGAGTGGGTCAGCGCCATGACGATGCCCCTGCCGCGCTCCAGGAGCCCGGGAAGGATCTCCCAGTTGTCGACCTGGAAGTCGCTCAGGTGCTGCTCGTGGCTGCGCGACGTGAGCCGGAACGCCTCCATCCAGTACCGGGCGTACGACCGGAGACCCGCCCGGACCAGCGCCTCCAGCTCCGCGTCCGGCATGTCCGGCCCGACGACGCGGCGGTAGTTCGCGCGCATCCGGCGCGTACCCGGGCCGTTGCGGCGGTAGGCCTGGTCGGCGGCGGCGGTGAAGAGGGCCCGCGCCGCGGACTCCGGCAGCATCCGGACCAGCCGCCAGCCGGCGGCGTAGCCCAGGTCGACGACGTTCACGGCGCGGTGCCGCCGTCGGCGGCGCCGGCTCCCGCCGCCGCCCGGTCGGCCGCGTCGGCGTCCCGGGCCTGCCGGTACACGTACACCATCCGCTGCACGATCGTGATGGTCGACACCGCGGCGAGGAACCACATCGCGGCCGCGAACCCCCACTGGAGCCCGAACCCGGCCAGCAGCCCGCCGACACCCACGATGATCAGCCGCTCGGCCCGCTCGGCGAGCCCGACGTTCGCCGTGAGCCCGAGCCCCTCCGCGCGCGCCTTGACATACGACACGACCGCGCCGGTGACCAGGCAGACCACCCCGGCGACGACGCCCCAGCGGTCGCCCCGCGAGGCGAGAATGTAGATCACCGTCCCCACGACGGCGCCGTCCGCGATGCGGTCCATGGTCGAGTCGAGCAGCGCGCCGAAGCGCGTCGACCCGCCGCTGAGCCGCGCCATCGTCCCGTCCACGAGATCGACGAGCGCGAAGAACGTGACAACCAGCGCACCGGCGACGAAATAGCCCTGGGAGCCCAGGCCGATGGCGCCGAAGACCACGCCGACGGTCCCCGCGACGGTCACGGCGTTGGGGGTCACACCCCAGCCGATCAGCCGCCGGGCGATCGGCTCGATCACGTGGGCCATCCCGGCCCGCGCGGACACCTGGAGGATCTTCGCCATGGCGGTCCCACGATAACGGTGCCGGCCGGCCGGCGATACGCTGCCTGCCCATCCGGGCGTGCCGTGAACGGCGCGCTCACCTTCGGCGTCGGGCTTGTGTACGGCCGGTTGCGGGTGTGGGATCGGAAGAGGACGTGAGCTACCTCACCCCAGGGAGGTCCGCATGGCGCAGAAAGGTCAGGAGAAAGGAGTCACCGGCCCCGCGCCGGTGGTGAACGAGCCCGGCAACGTACGCAACGTGGTGCTCGTCGGCCACTCGGGTTCGGGGAAGACGACCCTCGTCGAGGCGCTGCTGGCGGCGACCGGGACCATCGCCCGCGCCGGCTCGGTGACCGACGGCACCACGACCAGCGACCACGACCCGGCCGCGGTCAAGCAACAGCGGTCCGTCTGCCTCGCGGCGGCCCCGTTCACGCACGACGGCATCAAGGTCAACCTGCTCGACAGCCCCGGCTACGCGGACTTCGTGGGCGAGCTGCGCGCCGGCCTGCGCGCCGCCGACGCGGCCCTGTTCGTCGTCTCCGCCGCCGACGGCATGGACGCGGCGACGGCGGCGCTCTGGGAGGAGTGCGCGACCGTCGGCATGCCGCGCGCCGTCGCGGTCACGCGCCTCGACCACCAGCGCGCCGACTTCGACGAGACCGTGGCGCTGTGCCAGCGGGTCTTCGGCGACAACGTCCTCCCGCTGTACCTGCCCATGCTCGGCGACGACGGCGAGTCCACGGCGGGCCTGATGGGGCTGATCACGCAGCGGGTCTTCGACTACTCCGACGGCTACCCGCCGGCGGTGCGCGACCCCGACCCGGAGCACCTGCCGGCGATCGGCGAGGCGCGCAACGAGCTGATCGAGGGGATCATCGCCGAGAGCGAGGACGAGACGCTCATGGACCGCTACCTCGGCGGCGAGGACATCGAGGTCCAGGTGCTGATCGACGACCTGGAGAAGGCGGTCGCGCGCGGCCACTTCTACCCGGTGATCCCCGTCTGCGCCGAGACGAAGGTGGGCCTCGACGCGCTGCTGGAGGTGCTGACCAAGGCGTTCCCGTCGCCGCTGGAGCACGACCTGCCGGTGGTGACCGGCGTGGACGGCTCGCCCCGACCGCCGCTGACCTGCGACCCCGACGGCCCGCTGGTGGCCGAGGTGGTCAAGACCACGATCGACCGCCACGTCGGCCGGGTCTCGCTGGTCCGGGTCTTCTCGGGCACGCTCCGTCCGGAGTCGACCGTCCACGTCTCCGGGCACGGCATGGAGGAACGCGGGCACCCCGACCACGACTCGGACGAGCGGATCGCGCACATCTACTCGCCACTCGGCGCGACCCTTCGCGAGGTGCCGCACTGCGTCGCCGGCGACATCTGCGCGATCACCAAGTCGGGCAGCGCGGAGACCGGCGACACGATCTCGGCCAAGGACGACCCGATGCTCGTCGAGCCGTGGGAGATGCCCGAGCCGTTGCTGCCGGTCGCGGTGGTCGCGAAGACCCGCTCCGACGAGGACGCGCTGGCCAAGAACCTCGGCCGCCTGGTCGCCGGCGACCCGACGATGCGGCTGGAACGCAACGCCGAGACCCACCAGATGGTGCTCTGGTGCATGGGCGAGGCGCACGCCGACGTCGTCCTCGACCGGTTGCGCGCGGGCGGCGCCGACATCGACACCGAGCCGGTGCGCGTGGCGCTGCGCGAGACGTTCGTGACCGGCGCGAAGGGGCACGGACGGCACGTCAAGCAGTCCGGCGGCCACGGCCAGTACGCCGTCTGCGACATCGAGGTCGAGCCGCTGGAGCGGGGTGCCGGCTTCGCGTTCGAGGACAAGGTCGTCGGCGGCGCGGTCCCGCACAACTACATCCCGTCCGTGGAGAAGGGCGTGCGCGCGCAGATGGAGCGCGGCATCGTCGCCGGCTACCCGGTGGTCGACATCAAGGTCACCCTCTTCGACGGCAAGGCGCACAGCGTCGACTCGTCGGACGCGGCATTCCAGACGGCCGGCCAGCTGGCCCTCAAGGACGCGGCGGACAAGGGCCTGGTGGCGCTGCTGGAGCCGGTCGACGAGATCACGATCCGCATCCCGGACGCGTACGTCGGCGCCATCATGTCCGACATGTCCAGCCGGCGCGGCCGGGTCCTCGGCACGGAGCCCGACCCGACGGGCGGCGAGCGCACGCTGGTGCGCGCCGAGGTCCCCGCCACGGAGCTGATCCGCTACGCGGTCGAGCTGCGGTCGATGACGTCCGGCGCCGGCACGTTCTCGCGGGCCTTCGCCCGCTACGAACCCATGCCGTCGCACCTCGCCGAGGCGGTCCGCAAGGAGCACGCGGCCGCGACCGGCCACTGACGTCCGCGGGTGGTCGCGGCGCGGCGGCATCGTCCTGGCCGCCGCGCCGCACGCCTTCCCCGCTCGGGTCCGCGGTGGTCCTGACCGTCGCTCCCGCCAGACAAATCTCGCTGACGCGTCGAGCCAGGTCCGCGGTCGGCGATTCCTGCCGGTGGTCGTTGCTGGACTCGCGGCCGTGGACGGTGCGGAGAGCGCGCGGCGGCGGTTGCACAACGGCCGGACCGCGCACCGTCGCGATCGACGTCGACCTGATCACCGAGCCGACCCGGCGCCAACGCGCGGCCCTGACCGGGGAGCTGGAACGCCAGGAAGCCTTCGCCGGCGTGCCGCTGACGGTCAGCTACCGGTAGGGCCGCGCGCCGGCATCGGGGTCAGCCGCGCGGGCAGTACCGCAGGTACAGCGTGCCGCCGGGGAAGCGGTGCTCCTCCTGGAGCGCCAGGTCGAGCCGCCGGCGGCCCTGGAAGGCGGGCTTGCCGCCGCCGACCGCGGTGGGCACGACGAACACGTGGTACTCGTCGACCAGTCCCGCGTCGATGGCGTGGGCCGCCAACTCCGGGCCGCCGATCGCGAGATCCGCCTCGGCCCGCTCCTTCAGCGCGCGGACGGCGGCCGGGTCGAACGTCCGCTCGATCCGGGTCCGCGCCGTGGTCACCGCAGCCAGCGTGCCGCTGTACACGATCTTGTCCGCCGCCTGCCAGAGCGCCGCGAAGTCCGCCATGACCGGGGAATCGGCGGCGAGCGACGGGTCGGTCTCCCAGCCGGTCATGACCTCGTACATCCGCCGGCCGTACAGGTAGGTGCCGATGGGTCGTTCCAGGTCGTTGATGAACCCGTGCACCTCCGGATCGGGCTCCGCCCAGTCGAACCTGCCGTCGCGGTCGGCGATGTAGCCGTCGAGTGACGCGATCACCGAATAGATGAGCCTGGCCAACGAGACAACCTCCCGTGTGTCGCGGAGAAAACGATGACCTCTGTTGTGACGGCGGCCGCGGCGAAAAGTGTTCGCCGGATCAGCGCAGCCGGCGCGAGAGGAGCCGGTGGGGGCCGGGGCCGGCCGCGGCCAGCCGGTCGTCGGGGTTGCGCAGCAGGCAGCGGTCGATCGACAAGCAGCCGCAGCCGATGCAGTCGTCGAGCCGGTCGCGCAGCCGGGTCAGCTGGTCGATGCGGGCGTCGAGCTCGGCCCGCCAGCCCGCGGACAGCTCCGCCCAGTCCTCCCGGGTCGGCGTCCGGTTGTCCGGCAGGGTGGCCAGCGCCTCGGCGATGGTCCGCAGCGGGATGCCGACCCGCTGCGCGACCCGGATCACCGCGATCCGGCGCAGCGTGTCGCGCGGGTAGCGGCGCTGGTTGCCGGACGTACGCCGGCTGTGGATCAGACCTTTGGACTCGTAGAAGTGGATCGCGCTCACGGCGACACCGGCCCGCGCGGCGAGCTGACCGACCGTGAGCTCGGTCGCGTCGTGGGATGGCGGCATGTCCCCACCGTACCTTGACCTCGACATAACTTGAGGTTCAAGACTCGTCGCCATGACCACGACGACCGGACGGCGGGCCTGGCTCGCCCTCGCCGCGCTGGCCCTGCCCGCCCTGCTCGCCTCCCTGGAACTGACCGTGACCCACCTCGCGCTGCCCGCGATCGGCGCCGACCTCGACGCCTCGGGCACCGAGCTGCTGTGGATCGTGGACGTCTACGCGTTCCTGCTCGGCGGCTCGCTGATCGCCATGGGTGTCTGGGGCGACCGGATCGGCCGGCGGCGGATGCTGCTGGCGGGCTCGGCGGCGTACGGGATCGCCTCGGTGCTCGCCGCCTACGCCCCCACCGCGCCGACCCTGATCGGGGCCCGTGCGCTGATGGGCCTGGCGGCGTCCACGCTCATGCCGTCCACGCTCGCCCTCGCCGCCGCCATCTTCCCGGACCCCCGGCGCCGCGCGACGGCGATCGGCGTGATCGTCGCCAGCGTCTCGGCCGGTACGGCGTTCGGGCCGCTCGCCGGCGGCTGGCTGCTGGACAACGCCTGGTGGGGCTCGGCGTTCCTGGTCGCGGTGCCGGTCATGGCGCTGCTGCTGGTCGTCGGGCCGCTGCTCCTGCCGGACCTGCCGCCGTCGACGACCGGCCGGCCCGACGTGCTCAGCGCGCTCCTGTCGCTGGCGGCCGTCCTGCCCGTGGTGTACGGCCTCAAGCGGCTCTCCGCCGAAGGCCCCGACCTGACCGTGGCGGCGGCGATCGCCGTGGGATGCGCCGCGGCCGCCGCGTTCGTCCGCCGGCAGCGCCGCCCCGACCCCTTCGTCGACCTGGGCCTGTTCCGCGAGCCGGCGTTCCGGGCGGCGATCGCCACGCTGGCGCTGGGCATCGGCGTGCTCTGGGCGTCGAACTTCGCGGTCGCGCAGTACCTTCAGCTCGTGCGCGGCCTCTCGCCCCTGGAGGCGGGGCTGTGGACCGCGCCGCCGGCCGTGGGCGTGGTCGTCGGCTCCCTCGCCGCGCCGCGGCTGGCCCGGCGCGTGCGTCCGGCCTACGTCATCGCCGCCGGCTTCGCCGTCTCCGCCACCGGGTACGCGCTGCTGGCGACGGCGGGCTCGCTGGCCACCGTGGTGACGGCCGCGATCGTCGTCTCGGCGGGCCTCGGCCCGATGATGGCGCTCTCCACGGACCTCGCCATCGGATCGGCGCCACCGGAGCGGGCCGGCGCCGCGGCCGCCCTGGCCTCCGCGGCACCCCAGCTCGGCGGCGCGCTGGGGGTGGCGGTGCTCGGCAGCGTCATCACCGCCGTCTACCGGTCGGGCGTCCCGGGCTCGGAGGCGCTCACGGCCGGCGCCGGCCCGGCGGCGCGGGACGCGTTCCTGACCGGCGTCCACGTGGCCGCCGCGACCAGCGCGATCATGATCGCCGTCGCGGCGGCGGCGCTGGTCCGCGGCGCGCGCGCCAACCGCCTCCCCACCCTCGACCGCCAGCCCACCGGCCCGGTCGCGTAGTCCAGGCCGCGCATCGGCTGCTGAAGGAAGGGCCCCTTGTTAACGCTTTCTGCATAGGAAGGGGCCCCTACCAGCGCGGTGGATGACGACGGTGAGCAGCGCGATCCCGCCGACGCCGGCGATCAGCGTCCGGGAACCGGAGGCCGGTGTTCGAAGCGCCGGTGCGGTTGCCTTGCCACGGCCGGTCGGCGCGGACGTCTCTCGGTCGGGACGGCGAGGGGCGGGGTCAGGCCGGCCCGGAGGCGAGGCCCGCGCAGCTTCTGGCCCGGCGCAGCTTGTCCTCGATGCGCTTCCTGGCCGCGCCGGAGACCAGGACCGGCTGGCCGGTGCCGGAGACCGTGGCCGGCAGGAACTGGTTGCGCACGACCGCCCGGTCGCGCACGGTCAGCTTGAGGACGCCGGAGTCGGTGCTGTGCGAGTTGCCGTACCAGAGGAAGTTGCCGAGTCCATAGTGGACGTACGTGTCGCCGATCCAGCCGTCGGTGAGCAGCGTGTGCGCGTGGGTGCCGAGCACGATGTCGGCGCCGTCGCGGGCCATGCGGCGGGCGAACGACGTCATCTGCGCGCTCGGGCAGGAGCTGCCCTCGACGCCCCAGTGCATGAACACGATGACGAGGTCCGCCCTCGCGCGCGCCTCCGCCACGGCCCGGCTGGCGCGCTCGGCGTCGAACGCCATCGCGATGCCGGGCCGGGTGGCGGTCGGCTTCCACTGGGAAGCCAGCTCGCCCACCTGCGACATCCCGAGCACCGCGATCCGTACGGCCTTGACCTCGGTGACCCACGGCGCGTACGCCTCGTCCACGTCCCGCCCCGCGCCGAACACCGGATAGCCGGCAGCCGCCGCGCTGTCGAGCGTGTCGAGGAGCCCCACCTGCCCGTAGTCCAGAGTGTGGTTGTTCGCGATCGACACCGCGTCGACGCCGGCGGCCCGCAGCGCCGCGTACGCCTGCTTCGGCGCGCGGAAGTGGAACCGCTTCGGCTGCGGCGTCCCCCGGTCGGTGACCGCGGTCTCCAGGTTGAGCACGGTCAGGTCGGCGTCCCCGAGCGTCCCGGCGATCGCCCCGAACGCCGTCTCCGGCTCGTCGAGCAACCGCAGCGTCCGCCCGGTGAAGTGCACGTCCCCGGCGAACGCGAGCGTGATCTCCGGCACCGGCGCGGACCCGGCCGGCGACGGCGACGCCGGGACGGCCGCCGAGGTGGCCGGCGCGCCGACCCACCGCGGCGCACCGGCGTCACCGCCACACCCGGCGAGCAGCGCGCCGGCCGCCACCAGCGCTACCGCCGCCCGGCCCGCCCTCCGCCTCATGGCCGTCGAGACTACGAGACAACCTCGCCTGTGGCCGTCCCACGTTCGGCCGGACGCGCTCAGCCGTCGCAGGCTATTCCGTCACCGTCGCGGTCCAGGTCATAGATGTCCGTCCCGATCACCCGCACCGGACCGCGCACGTAGGCCGGCCCGTTCCCGCTCCCGCCCGCGCAGTCCACGTCGCTGGCGATCGGCACGCAGCCGCTGTAGTTCGGGTCGCACTTCTTCACCGTCTTCGTGCCGACGGCCACCACCCGGGTCACCGGCTGCTTGGTGACGACCGAACGGACCACCTTCCGCGCGGTCTCCGTCCCGTCGGTGTACGTCACCTCGTACGTCACCGTCCGCACGCCGTTCACGCCCGCGGTCCGCACCTTCTCCGTCCCCTTCGCCAGGTTCGGGTCGTTCACCCGCCGCGTGCTGTACGGGATCCGCTGCGTCGCGGTGACCGTCTTCCGCACGACGACCGGCGCGGCGGCGGACTCGGTGACCGGCGCGGCGGCCGGCGTGGTCGGCTCCGCCGTCTCCGGCGCCGCCGTGGCCGTCGCCGCCGCGGTCGCCTCCGGGACCGCCGACGCCGTGGACGCGCCGGCCAACGGAGGCAGCTCCACCGAACGCGGCTCGGCGGTGGTCCCCGCACACGCGCCGAGGGCCAGCCCGGCGACGACGGTCACGAGAGAGATCATCACGGATCGCTGCGTCATCGTCGCAGTCTGGCGATGCGGGAAACAGGCCGGAAACCGGGCGACCGTGCGGTTCACGGCAGCCATCCGCCACGGCTGGGCGGTCGGCCGGCGCGAATGGCGTCGGCCGACCGGACGTGCGGCTGTCAGTACGGACGGCCGATGTCAGGTGGCCGGCCAGGCCTCGATGAGCAGGTCGCGGGTGTCGGTGAGCAGCTGCGGCAGGACCTTCGTATGACCGACGATCGGCATGAAGTTGGCGTCGCCGCCGTAGCGCGGCACCACGTGCTGGTGCAGGTGCTCGGCGATGCCGGCGCCGGCGACCGAGCCCTGGTTGATGCCGATGTTGAAGCCGTGCGCGCCGCTGACCCGGCGGATGACCCGCATCGCCTCCTGGGTGAACGCCGCCAGCTCCACGACCTCGTCGTCGGTGAGGTCGGTGTAGTCGGCGACGTGGCGGTACGGGCAGATCAGCAGGTGGCCCGGGTTGTACGGGTAGAGGTTGAGCACCGCGTACACGAGCTTGCCGCGCGCCACCACCAGGCTCTCGTCGCCGGTCAGCGCCGGCGCGCGGTCGAACGGGCAGCCCTCCGGCGCCGCGCCGCCCTTGATGTACGCCAGGCGGTGCGGCGTCCAGAGCCGGTCCAGGCCGTCCGGGTCGCTCATCAGGCCGCCGACGGGCCGACGTTGACGCGGGACCGGACCACCTCGACCACGTGGGCGACCGCCTCGGCGAGCGGCACCCCGTTGCGCTGCGACCCGTCGCGGTAGCGGAACGACACCGACTGGTTGGCCACGTCGTCGTCGCCGGCGATGGCCATGAACGGGATCTTCTGCTGCTGGGCGGTGCGGATCTTCTTCTGCATGCGGTCGTCGGAGGTGTCGACCTCGGCCCGGATGCCCTCGGCCCGCAGCGCGTCGACGAACTGCTGGAGGTACGCCGCGTGGTCGTCGCGGATCGGGATGCCGACCACCTGCACCGGCGCCAGCCAGGCCGGGAACGCCCCGGCGTAGTGCTCGGTGAGGATGCCGAAGAACCGCTCGATCGAGCCGAACAGCGCGCGGTGGATCATCACCGGCTGCTGCCGGGTGCCGTCGGCGGCCTGGTACTCCAGGCCGAACCGCTTCGGCTGGTTGAAGTCGACCTGGATCGTCGACATCTGCCAGGTCCGGCCGATCGCGTCGCGGGCCTGCACGGAGATCTTCGGACCGTAGAACGCCGCGCCGCCCGGGTCGGGCACCAGCTCCAGGCCGGAGTCGCGGGCCGCCGACTCCAGCTCCGCGGTCGCCTCCTCCCAGTCGGCGTCGTCGCCGATGAACTTCGGCGAGTCGTCGCGGGTGGACAGCTCCAGGTAGAAGTCGGACAGGCCGTAGTCGCGCAGCAGGTCGAGCACGAAGCCGAGCAGGAACCGCAGCTCGCCCGGCATCTGCTCCTTGGTGCAGTAGATGTGCGCGTCGTCCATCGTCAGACCCCGGACCCGAGTCAGGCCGTGCACGACGCCGGACTTCTCGTACCGGTACACCGAGCCGAACTCGAAGAGCCGCAGCGGCAGCTCGCGGTAGGACCGCCCGCGCGACCGGTAGATCAGGTTGTGCATCGGGCAGTTCATCGGCTTGAGGAAGTACTCCGCACCCTCGAGCTGCATGGGCGGGAACATCGTGTCCTTGTAGTACGGCAGGTGGCCCGAGGTCTCGAACAGGTGCCCCTTGGTGATGTGCGGGGTGTTGACGAACTCGTAACCGGACACCTCGTGCCGGTGCCGCGAGTAGTTCTCCAGCTCGCGGCGGATGATGCCGCCCTTCGGGTGGAACACCGCGAGGCCCGAGCCGATCTCGTCGGGGAACGAGAACAGGTGCGTTCTGCAGTGCTTTCCCCGCGCACGAGGCATAACTCAGGACGACGCGCACATCCACTGCACCCGCGACCCGATACACGATGAGCTCACCTCGCTACACCGCCACGTGCTCGACCTGATGC
>Ga0164243_10005029_pt1 | contig 20337 bp, 23 predicted proteins | sample OricompcompostOP_FD_108781 | JGI IMG/M metagenome (GOLD analysis project Ga0164243, IMG submission 108781) | Organic Plus compost microbial communities from Emeryville, California, USA - Original compost - Organic plus compost (OP) | ecosystem: Engineered > Solid waste > Mixed feedstock >...
GAACTGGGCGACGAATTTCAGCTTACCGCCATTGAGCTGGCCTTCCTGACGGACCGCCGCATGGCCTTCGAAAATCTTGCCACGCGCGTCAATCTCGACGCGGTGAAGGGCGTGGTGACGACCATGATCCAGACGGAAAAATACGGCACGCCGCTGGCCTCCGCGTTGCGCGTCCTGTCCGCCGAATTCCGCCACGAACGCATGATGCGCGCCGAGGAAAAGGCCGCCCGCCTGCCCGCGATCATGACCGTGCCGCTGATTCTCTTCATCCTGCCGACCCTGTTCGTCGTCATTCTGGGTCCGGCGGCCTGCTCGATCAGCCAAGCCTTCAAATAATTTTCCTCCCCGAAGGGGCGTTGCCGTAACGTCCCGCGTTTTCCCGCGCCATCCGCCGTTTCTTGGCGGTGGCGCGCGCTTTCTTCCCGTCTTATCCTGCCGGAAACAGAAAGACAGGAAGAGGTTGTCCGATGTTCTCCCGATCCGGCCCTTTCGCCGCTCTTGCGCCCGCCGCGCTCCTTGTCACGGCCATCCCGGCGCTAGCTGCGGAGCCGATCACTGGCCGCTGGGCCACGGTCGAGGGCAAAGCCATCGTCCAGATCGCGCCCTGCGGCAAAAATCTGTGCGGCCGCATCGAGCGCATCGTGAAGCCCACGCCGGGCCGGCCCCAGACCGATATTAAAAATCCCGATCCCGCGCTCCGGTCCAGGCCGTTGGCGGGGCTGGCGCTGCTGAGCGGCTTCAATGATGCCGGCTCGCTCTGGAAGGGCACGATCTACGACCCCGAAAGCGGCAAGAGCTACACCAGCAAGGTCAGCCGCAATCCTGACGGCACGCTGAAAGTGCAGGGCTGCATCGCCTTCTTCTGCAAGGCGCAAGTCTGGACGCCGGTGCGATAAGGCAGGTCGCCGCTTGCTTTGAACGACCGTCATCGGCCTTTGCTGACCTTCATTGTCCGTCATCCCAGCAAAAGCTGGGATCTCGCACCTACGAAGAAGAGAGATGCCAGCTTTCGCTGGCATGACGGAAGAGGGGAGGCTGCAACGCCCGAAAACCACCCAAACCGGCCACACGTTCCGCCGTCTTACAGCCGTGCGGTTATCTGCCCGGTTCCTGTTCGCCGAGGATGAACGCCGCCCCCGCCTTGGCGTGAATCGAAGTGCAGTCGTAGATGGGCAGCACATTGGCCTTCACATCGACGATCAGTTCCAGTTCGGTGCAAGCCAGAACCACGGCCTGCACATCCTCCTTGGCGATGTCGGTCAGTTCGGAGCGCATGAAGCGTTCGGATTCGCGATTGACCTTGCCCACGGTCAATTCATCATAGACGATATGATTGATCCGGTCGGCCAGTTCCATGTCGGGCGGCAGCAGCGAAACACCGTGGGACACCAGCCGCTGCCGGTAGAATTTCTCCATCATCACATTGCGCGTGCCGATAAGCGCCGCTTTCTCGACATTGTCGCCCGCCATCCGCGCGCCGACGACATCGGCGATGTGGATGATCGGTATGCTGACCGTTTCCTGCACGCGCTCATAGACCCGGTGCATGGAATTGGCGCAGATCAGCAGGCTTTGCGCGCCCGCCTGCTCCAGCCGCCGGGCCGCGCCGGTCAGATGGTCTGCGGCGCTGTCCCAATCGTCCTGCGTCACGCTGCCCGCAACCTGGGCGAAGTCCAGGCTTTCGATCAGCAGGGGCGCGCTATGCTGCCCGCCCTTCGCGCGATGGACGGTCCGATTGATGATCTCATAATAGCGGGCGGTGGAAATCCAGCTGAGACCACCGATCAGGCCGAGTTTACGCATAAGCGGGTCACATACTCTTGCAAAAAGCGAACGGACGGCGGCGCATGAAGCGCCGCCGTCCGTCACAGCGTTACGGGAAGCCTGCCTTAGTGGGCAAGCCCCTTGACGATTTCCTCGACCATCTTCTTCGCATCGGCCAGCAGCATCATGGTGTTGTCCATATAGAAGACTTCATTGTCGACGCCGGCATAGCCCGCCCCGCCCATGGAGCGCTTCACGAACAGCACAGACTTGGCGTTGGCGACGTCCAGGATGGGCATGCCATAGATCGGCGAGGACTTGTCGGTCTTCGCCGCCGGGTTGGTCACGTCGTTCGCGCCGATGACGAAGGCGACGTCGGCCTGACCGAATTCGCTGTTGATGTCCTCCAGCTCGAACACCTCGTCATAGGGCACGTTCGCTTCGGCCAGCAGCACGTTCATGTGCCCCGGCATACGGCCCGCGACCGGATGGATGGCGTATTTGACCGACACGCCTTCCTTCTTGAGCAGATCGCCCATTTCGCGGAGCGCGTGCTGCGCCTGGCTGACCGCCATGCCATAGCCCGGCACGATGATGACGCTGTCCGCCTGCTTCATCAGGAACGCCGCGTCCTCCGCGCTGCCGCGCTTGTAGGGCCGGTCGACCGCCGAAGCGCCGCCGCCCGCCGAAGCCGCCTCCGCGCCGAAGCCGCCCGCGATCACGCTGATGAAGCTGCGATTCATCGCCTTGCACATGATGTAGGACAGGATCGCACCCGAAGACCCCACCAGCGCGCCGGTGATGATCATCGCGGTGTTGCCCAGCGTAAAGCCCATCGCCGCCGCCGCCCAGCCGGAATAGCTGTTCAGCATCGACACGACGACCGGCATGTCCGCGCCGCCGATGGGGATGATGAGCAGGAAGCCGATGATGAAGCTCAATGCCGTGACGGTCCAGAATATCCAAGGGCTCTGGTCGGTGACGAAATAGGCGATCAGCCCCAGAATCGCCGCCAGCGTGCCCAAATTGATGAGGTGCCGTGCGGGCAGCATGATCGGCTTGCCCGACATGTTGCCGTTGAGCTTGAGGAAGGCGATGACCGAGCCGGAGAATGTGATCGCGCCGATGGCGACGCCCAGCCCCATTTCGATCCGGCTGGCATTGTGAATCTCGCCGGTCAGCGCGTCGAGAATGCCGAATGCGCCCGGATTGAGAAAAGCCGCCGCGCCGACCAGCACCGCCGCCAGACCGACGAGCGAGTGGAACGCCGCCACGAGCTGCGGCATCGCGGTCATCTCGATCTTGCGCGCGATGACGAAACCGATCGCGCCGCCGATGGCGATGGCGCCCACGATCTCCGGCAGGGAGATGACGTCATGGGTATAGAGCGTGGTGGCGACGGCAATCGCCATGCCCGCCATGCCCATGCGGTTGCCCCGACGGCTCGAAGCCGGGCTGGACAGACCCCGCAGCGCGAGGATGAAAAGGACGCCCGCGATCAGATAGGCGAGCGAGACGAAGGGCGAAGCGGCGAAGCCTTCAGCGCCTGCCGCGGCCATCGCGATGACGGTCTGCAACATCATTTGCGCTCCTTCTTCTTGTACATCGCCAACATCCGTTCAGTGACGGCGAAGCCGCCGAAGATGTTGACCGATGCGAGCGTCACCGCGATCAGGCCCAGATATTTGGCGGCCGCGCTGCCCGCTTCCGCCGACGCGACCAGCGCGCCGACGATGATGACGGAGGAAATGGCATTGGTGACTGCCATCAACGGCGTGTGGAGCGCCGGGGTCACCGACCACACCACATAATAGCCGACGAAGCACGCCAGCACGAAAATCGACAGGATGGAGATGAAGTCCATCTTTCCTACTCCCCGTTCGTCCCGCCTTTCCGCGGGACATGGTGCGCGCAGCACTCCGGCCGCGCGCCATTACCTCACCCCAGAAGGCGTTCGTTCACGACCTTGCCGCCCTGCGTCAGGCGGATGGCGTTGCCGATCTCTTCGTCCAGCACGGGCGCGTTCTTTTCCTTGTCCCAGAAGGCGGACAGGAAATTGTAAAGGTTGCGCGCGAACAGGGCCGAAGTGTCCGCCGCCAGCCGCGAGGGCACATTCCTGTGCCCCACGATCTTGACGCCGTGACGCTCGACCACTTCACCGGCGACCGCGCCCTCGACATTGCCGCCCTGCTCGACCGCCAGGTCGACGATCACGCTGCCCGGCTTCATCGTCGCGATCTGTGCGTCGGTGATGAGGCGCGGCGCGGCGCGGCCGGGGATCAGCGCCGTGGTGATGACGATATCCTGCTTGGCGATGTGGCTGGAAACCAGTTCGGCCTGCGCCTTCTGATATTCCTCCGACATTTCGGTGGCATAGCCGCCCGAGCCTTCGCCCTCGATGCCCTTCACGCTTTCGACGAAGATCGGCTTGGCCCCGAGCGATTCGATCTGTTCTCTGGTTGCGGAGCGCACGTCCGTCGCCGACACCTGCGCGCCCAGACGGCGAGCGGTCGCGATTGCCTGAAGCCCGGCGACGCCCACGCCCATGATGAAGACCTTGGCCGCGGACACCGTGCCCGCCGCCGTCATCATCATCGGGAAAGCCTTGCCATATTCGGCGGCGGCATCGAGCACGGCCTTATAGCCAGACAGGTTCGATTGCGATGAAAGAATATCCATCGACTGCGCGCGTGTGATGCGCGGCATGAACTCCATCGCCAGCGCCTCCAATCCGGCGGCGGCATAGGCATCCACGCGGCCTCGCTCACCAAAGGGATTGAAACCGGCGGCAATCCAAGCGCCCGGCTTCGCCCCGGCAAGAGTCGCCGGATCGGGCGCCTGCACGCCCAAAATAATGTCCGCGCCGGCAACCGCAGCAGCACGATCACCCACCACTCCTCCGGCCGCGGCATAGTCGGCATCGGCAATCGAGGCGTTGAGCCCCGCGCCGCTTTCGACCGCCACATCAGCGCCCAACGCCTTGAACTTCTTCACGGTCTCCGGCGTACCAGCGACCCTGCGCTCGCCGGCGGCGAGCTCCTTGATAATTGCAATTTTCATGAACATCCCCCTGTGCAAACCGACCTTCAGCTCGAGATCAGCAGCACAACGATCGCGCCTGCGATCAGAGAGGCGATCGTGCCCCATTTCATGACGGCCACGAACCCTTCATAGGTTTCGGTTGCGCTTTCTATATTTCCCTCTTGGGCCATGCCCTCTTCCTTCCTGGCGACATATTCGGCAAACCTCTTATCTTCTGCCTGCCCGACCCTCAACCCGCATCGCACAAGAAAATCTTTCAGGTTAAGAGCGCCTTTACTCCCCCCGCGCTAGGCTTTGCGGCCTGTAGTGAAATGAGGGATGAAATGGCGCGCGACGGCGTTCCCATGTTGATGCTGATCGACGATGAACCGGCGCAGCGCCGGCTTGTGTCGGCGCTCGCGGCGCGGGCAGGCTGGCGCACGATCTTCGCAAACGACGGAGAAACCGCGATTGCCACGCTCGGCACACAGGACGGGATGCGGCTGGACGCCATCCTGCTGGACCAGTGGTGCCCATCTTTTGAACCAACGCAATTGATTCGGGAATTGCGCGCGCGGCGGCCCGCCTTGCCCATCCTCGTGCTGACCGCTCATGACAATGTCGCGGTCGCCGTCGAATCGATGCGCGCGGGCGCCACCGACTATCTGTCAAAGCCGATCGCGCCCGAACGGCTGTTGGCGGCGTTAAACGCGACGCTAAGCGAAGACGATATCAATAGCGAACTGCGTCCCCTTACGGAGAAGATCACCGCTCCCCTTTCTTTCGAGGATGTGGTGGGTTCGGCTCCCAGATTCCGCGCAGCGCTCGCTGTCGCCGCCAAGGCTGCCCGCGCTCGCGTCCCAGTGTTGATCGAAGGCGAAAGCGGCGTCGGCAAGGATGTCATCGCCCGCGCGATTCACGCTGCCTCCCCTCGTCACAAGCAGCCGATGGTGACTATCAACTGCGGCGCCATTCCCGCCAATCTGGTCGAATCCGAATTGTTCGGTCACGAACGCGGTGCCTTCACCGGCGCTTTCGAACGCCATATCGGCAAGTTCATCGCAGCGGACACCGGGACGATCTTCCTCGACGAAGTCAGCGAAATGCCATTCGAGGCGCAGGTCAAGTTGCTCCGCGTGCTACAGGATGGGGAAGTGCAGCCCATCGGCGCGCGCCGTCCGGTTCATGTGGATGTGCGGATCATCGCCGCGACCAACAAGCGGTTGCAGGATGAAATAGAGGCGGGGCGTTTCCGCGAAGACCTCTATTATCGCCTCAATGTCGTGCAATTGACGATTCCTCCGCTGCGTGAGCGAATCGGCGACGTGCCGGCGCTCTGTCGTCATCTGCTTGCCCGGATCGCTGAACAGCCTGGGCTGCGGAGTCTGGGCCTGACGGATGAGGCGTTGGCGCTGCTAATGCAGCATGAATGGCCGGGCAATGTGCGCCAGCTTCAAAATGCCCTGTTCCGCGCCGCCGTGCTGTGCGAAGGGGACGCCCTGACACGGCAGGACTTTCCTCAGATCGCGGCGCAGCTTGGCGCGCGCAATGCGGTGCCGTCTCTTCAAACACTCCCGCCCCGCCAGCCACATCGCGAGGGAGCGGGCATCACCCTGTTCGAAGGCGACGGTCATGTCCGCCAGCTTGCCGAAATAGAGGCCGACGTGATCCGCCTCGCCATTGGCCATTATCGGGGGCGCATGACGGAAGTCGCACGACGTCTGGGCATCGGCCGGTCGACCCTTTATCGGAAACTCGCAGAACTGGGCATCGACAACGCTGCCTGATAGCCCGCGCATCCCGATACAAAGGCAAATCGCCCTAAAGATATGCGCTGCGTCGTTGAAAAATGATGGCGGCTATGCTTTTGAACAGGATATGAAACCTGCTTCCCTTGCCGCTTGCCTTCCTTTGCTCGCCCTTGTCGCCTGCGGGCGGGCTGAACCTGTGGGCGACACGCCCAGCCAGGAAGAACTGGCGGCGGCAGCCAATGCGGCGGCGGCCAGCGCAATCTCCAATCAACAGAAGACGGAAGACACGGAAAACCGCAATTATGTGAATGCGGATCGAGGCTTTTCCGTGACCTTACCTGAAGGTTGGGTGAAGGATGTATCGGCCAGCAATGCAGACGGCATCGTCTATGAAGATCCGGGCGCTGGCGCGGATGTCCGCGTCTTTTGGCAGAAGAATGACGCCGACAAGACATTGCAGCAGATCGTGGAAACCGTCAGCAGCGGTTCGGAGGGCGTCGATGGCGACTTTATCGGCGACAATGAATATCGGGGCACGGCGAATGATGGCGAAGGCAATAACGTCGCCATTCGCCTGTTGAAACAGCCGGATGGATCGATTGTGACCGCCACTTTCGTCTATCCTGAAATGTTGAGCGAACAATATCAGGCGATTGCGGAAAAACTGCTCGACAGCCTGCGGGTATTCGCTCCCAGGAGCCAAACGCCGGAAGGTCAGGTGCCGACGCCTGTTCAGGCATCCAACGCGGCGGGCAATTAGACGGCGTTCAATCCTGCATCGGCAAGGCCGCGCCAAAGGTGCAGTGCCTGAACACTTTCCTTGACGTCATGGACGCGCACCATCTGGGCGCCCTGCTCGGCCGCGCGAAATGCCAGCGCGATTGATCCGCCCAGCCTTTCGGAAGCAGCCGCTTCGTTGGAGAGCGCACCAATCAAACGCTTGCGACTTCCCGCAAAGAGCAATGGCACGCCCAGTCCCTGAAACGTCGCCAGCCCATTGACGAGCGCCAGATTATCCGCAAGTCCCTTGCCGAAGCCCAGACCCGGATCGACCATGATCCTGTCCCGTGCGATCCCCCCCGCCGCGCAGGCCTCTATCCGTTCTTCCAGCATGTCGAAAACTTCCGCCACGACGGCACGATAGCCAGCCGGGTTGTCATGCGGATCGTCCCCGGCCGAAGGCGCGTGCATCAATATCACCGGGCATTTCGCTGCCGCCACGACCTCCATGCTGCGCGGATCATGCTGCAGCGCGCTCACATCGTTGACGACCTTCGCCCCTGCGGCGAGCGCCGCCTCCATCACCGCGGCCTTGCGCGTATCGACCGATACAGGCACGCCAGCCGTCGCCAACCGTTCGATAACGGGAACGATGCGGGCGATCTCATCGCCTTCCCATATCTTCTCGGCGCGCGGGCGAGTGGATTCGCCGCCTATGTCGATCAATGCGGCCCCAGCCGATGCCATGGCGAAGCCTGCATCTGCCGCCGCATTGGGGTCTTCCATATATTTGCCGCCATCGGAAAAGCTGTCCGGCGTCACGTTCAGGATTGCCATGACCTGCGGCGCATCAAACCGGATAGTTCGCTCGCCAAGCATCAGCGGAGAGCGCTGGGCAGAAATATTCGCGGCCAGCCTGTGTGCCCGCTCGGTCAACGACTCTGGCAAACTCACCAGGGCGTCAGCAAATCTGTCGACCGGAATCGTCACGCGCACTATCCGCTCGCCATTTCGCCGCGCCGTCAGTTCATAGCCCTGGAACCAGATTAGCCCATTGCTCATGCACGCTGCCGCCCCGTCCGGCAATCCGATGGGCGACGGCACGAACCATGTCGGTTTGAGGTATAGCCGGGCGCCGGCGGGAATATCGGGCAGGTTCATCTACACTCCGCTGGGTCTGGGTCTGTCGACGGGCACATTTCCTACAGGGTTTCGACAGGCTCAGCGCGAACGGATCGAGAAATCAAGGTTCGTTAGCCAGCAAATAGGTCTGCCGCAGCGTATCGATGGGTTGCAACTTGCCGTCCACCTCATGATGCCAGAAGGTCCAACCGTTGCAACTCGGCGCGCCTTGCAGCGTCGCGCCCATCTTGTGAATCGATCCACTATCCTTGTCCACGGCGAGCGAGCCATCCGCGCGCACCACCGCCTGCCAACGCCGTTTCACATCGGTCAGCACCGTGCCGGGCTGACAATAGCCTGTTTCTACCAGCGTGCCGAATGCCACCTTGGGCTGGGCCTTTGCGCTTTGCATGATGGTGAGCGCCGATTCGTCGAGCGGCAACGCTGCTTCGATCCGCTCCAGCGCGACCTCGATATAACTGTCTTCACGCTCGATGCCGATCCATTTGCGGCCCAGGCGCTTGGCGACCGCGCCCGTCGTGCCCGTGCCGAAGAAAGGATCGAGCACCACATCGCCCGGCTTGGTGCAAGCCAGCATCACGCGATAGAGCAGCGCTTCAGGCTTCTGCGTCGGATGCGCCTTGGCACCGTTGCGCTTCAGCCGCTCCTGCCCACCACAGATCGGCAGCACCCAGTCCGAGCGCATCTGCAGTTCGTCGTTCAGCGTCTTCATCGCCTTATAGTTAAAGGTGTAGCGCGCATCTTCGCCTTGGCTGGCCCAGATCAGCGTCTCATGGGCGTTGGTGAAGCGCGTGCCCTTGAAATTGGGCATCGGATTCGCCTTGCGCCAGATAATGTCATTCAAGATCCAGAAGCCTTCATCCTGCAAGGCCGTACCGACGCGGAAGATATTGTGGTAGCTGCCGATCACCCAGATGGTGCCGTTGGGCTTCAGAATGCGGCGGGCTTCCTTCAGCCACGCCTTGGTGAAGCGGTCATAGGCGCCCAGCGTGTCAAACTTGTCCCAATCATTGTCTACTGCGTCTACGCGCCCGCCTTCGGGCCGGAACAGGTCGCCGCCCAATTGCAGATTATAGGGCGGGTCAGCGAAGATCATGTCGATGCAGGCGTCCGGCAGCTTCGCCATTTCCGCGATGCAATCGCCCCGCAGCAGACGGTCCGCCTCAATCTCTATCGGCGCGACCGCCTTCTTCCGCCGCAGCGCGACGCGTTCCATGACACCCATGCAGCAACCCCCATATGTTTCGAGGACCAGCGATGAGTCCTCAGGAGTCCACCGTCAAGATCAGTAGCTTATCAGTTAACCCTCATAAAAAGGTTAACAGGAGGGAGAACGAAGAGGGTAGGCACGAGATATTGAGCCCGCAAATGGCAACAAGACTCCATATCAGGTAGTGTGACTAAAAAGACTCAACCTGCGACGCCCTCGAAGTTTTTTTGGTTAACAGATGAGAGCAAGGCAAAAATCGGCTTTCGCTTGACCAACTCATAACCCAATGATTATGTGATCAAATGATTGCCCATTCTTATAAGGAAGACCGTTCCGCCCTCCGCGACGCCTTGTTCAAAGCGTTGTCGGACGGCACGCGACGCGCCATACTCGAATATCTGGTGCGTGAAGGAGAGAAGAGCGTTCACGCCCTTACCGCCGTGTCGGGTGTGTCGCAGCCTATGGTGTCTCGTCATCTCGGCAAGCTTAAACTGGCGGGGCTTGTTACGGCTCGTCGTGCCGGGCGGGAAACCTATTATACCGCCCACGCCAAGGGGCTGGCTCCAGTCGTTCAGTGGATGGCCGTTTACGGGGCCCTCTGGTCACAGCGGTTCACGGCTCTGGAGGATCTGGGCGATGGCGAATAGCTAGCGGCAATAGCCTTCCCGTCCCGGTATCACGATCAGGCAATCATCCTTCTCCACCAGATATTTGAAGCCCGTCTCGTTACCTGAGCCGGGACGGATCGCCAGATCCTGCCCATCGCGCACGAAACGGATTGTGCTGCCATCCGCCAGTCCGCTGTAACTTCCCTTTCGGTCGAGCGTGTTCTGATTGGCGATAACATAATGCCCGGATTTTCCATCGGGAGAAGGCTGAATGTCCAGGAACAACCCTTCTGGGCCGGTCCACCGTCCCACCCAATCATCCGTCGGCAGGCGGTCCGCTTCGGGCGCGCCGTTACCCAGCGCATCCACATCCTCTATCGTTTCGGCACTACCCGGCTGCATTATTGTGTTGCCTGCCACATTTTCCGTGCTTTGGGAGCAGCCAGTCAGCGCAATTGCGAACGCAACGGGAAGGAAACGAAAGCGCGCCATATTCTTCTCCTGTGAATATTCATCCCTGGAACACGGACATAGAAGCCAACGCCCAAAAAGCGGCGGAGTTCACTAACTAAAAATGATCCGATCGATCAATTCGCAATTGTGTAATCGATTTTCTCTATCTGCAAGTCCGAGAAAACCAATTTCCCCCGACTCGTTCCCATCCCTACATAGGCCGGGCAACAGCAACCCCAGAGAAGGAACTGGAAAGCCCATGGCTCTTATCAACACCCCCCTGCAGCCGTTCAAGGCGACCGCATTCAAGGAAGGCAAGTTTGTCGACGTTACCGACGCCGACGTGAAGGGCAAGTGGGCCGTTTTCTTCTTCTACCCGGCCGACTTCACCTTCGTTTGCCCGACCGAACTGGAAGATCTGGCCGACATCTACCCCACCCTTCAGGGCATGGGCGTGGAAGTCTATTCGGTCTCGACCGACACCCATTTCTGCCACAAGGCATGGCACGACACTTCGCCGGCGATCGGCAAGATCAACTATTACATGCTGGGTGACCAGAATCACGACCTGTCGAACCAGTTCGGCGTCCTGCGCGAAGGCGTTGGCCTGGCCGACCGCGGCACCTTCGTGCTCGATCCCGAAGGCGTGATCCAGCTTGTCGAGATCACCCCGGAAGGCGTCGGCCGCAACGCGACCGAACTGCTTCGCAAGATCAAGGCGGCGCAATATTGGGCCAGCCACCCCGGCGAAGTCTGCCCGGCCAAATGGGAAGAGGGTGAAAAGACCCTTGCTCCCTCGCTGGACCTCGTCGGCAAGATCTGACGACTTTTCCGCGGCCGGGCTTTCGGGGAGCATCCCCGGCCCGGCGCGGCTTGATCTCTGACATGTTCAGACCAAATCTCTCCGAGGGATGGGCCATCCTTTCCCTCGGAACTGGTGGCTTGCGGCCTGACCGCGCACCTCTTCTCATGCAACGGAGCCATAATCGATGTTGGACGCAAATCTCAAAGGACAGCTCAAGGGCTATCTGGCGAACATCACCCAGCCGATCGAGCTGGTGGCTTCGCTGGATGACGGCGCGAAATCGCGCGAAATGCAGGAGCTTTTGAACGAAATCGCCGAACTGTCGGACAAGGTGTCCGTGGTCCGCGCCGACGACGACAAGCGCAAGCCCAGCTTCCTTATCCGCCGGGCGGGAACAGACATCGGCGTGCGCTTCGCGGGCCTGCCGATGGGCCATGAGTTCACGTCCCTGGTGCTGGCGCTGCTCCAGGTGGGCGGTCATCCGTCGAAGGCGGCGCAGGACCTGATCGAGCAGATCAAGGATCTGGACGGCGACTTCGCCTTCGAAACCTATTTCTCGCTCTCCTGCCAGAACTGCCCCGACGTGGTGCAGGCGCTGAACCTGATGAGCGTGCTCAATCCCCGCATCAGCCATGTCGCCATCGATGGCGCGCTGTTCCAGCAGGAAGTCGATGCGCGCAAGGTCATGGCGGTGCCCACCGTCTTCCTGAACGGAGAGCCTTTCGCTTCTGGCCGCATGGAACTGGAGCAGATCGTCGCGAAGATCGACAGCGGCGCGGCGGAACGCGCCGCCGAGAAGATCAAAGCGCAGGACCCGTTCGAAGTGCTGATCGTCGGCGGCGGCCCAGCGGGCGCGGCGGCGGCGATCTATGCCGCGCGCAAGGGCATCCGCACCGGCATCGCGGCGGAGCGTTTCGGCGGTCAGGTGCTCGACACCATGGCGATCGAGAATTTCATCTCCGTCCCCCATACCGAAGGGCCGAAGCTCGCCGCGCATCTCGAACAGCACGTCAAGGACTATGACGTCGAGATCATGAACCTCCAGAAGGCGGCGAAGCTGATCCCGGCCAAGACCGAAGGCGGCTATCATGAGGTTGTGCTGGAAAACGGCGCATCGCTGAAAGGCCGCACGGTGATCCTCTCCACCGGCGCGCGCTGGCGGCAGATGGGCGTACCGGGCGAGGATGACTATCGCAACAAGGGTGTGGCCTACTGCCCCCATTGCGATGGCCCGCTCTTCAAGGGCAAGCGCGTGGCGGTGATCGGCGGCGGCAATAGCGGCGTCGAAGCGGCCATCGACCTTGCCGGCATCGTCGCCCATGTGACGCTGATCGAATTCGACAGCCAGTTACGGGCCGACGCGGTACTCCAGCGCAAGCTAGCCAGCCTGCCCAATGTGAAGATCATCACCTCGGCGCTGACCACGCAGGTGCATGGCGACGGCAACAAGGTGACGGGTCTCAGCTACAAGGATCGCAATCATGGCACCGAACATGATGTCGAACTTGAGGGCATTTTCGTTCAGATCGGACTCATCCCCAACACCGAATGGCTGAAGGATGCAGTCTCCCTGTCCCCACGCGGCGAGATCGAGATCGATGCCCGCGGTGAAACCAGTCAGCCCGGCATATTCGCGGCGGGCGACTGCACGACCGTGCCCTACAAGCAGATCGTCATTGCCATGGGCGCAGGATCGACGGCGGCGCTTTCCGCCTTCGACTATATGATCCGCCTCCCCGCCAGTGAGGAAGCGGCCGAGGCGGCCTGACTGGCTCGCGTTGGGTGGACTTTGGAGAGGGCGGCCGATCCTCAAAGCCTTGGCCGTCCGGCTTGTTTGTGGAGTCAATGATTGAAGATGCATGATCGTTTAGGCCAATGCACATTCCTCCATCCTCACGTCCGATGAAGTCGATCCGATGGCCCTTTGCATCGAACTGAGGCGCGTTTCTCCCGAGGGAGGTTTTCGTCAGCGCCTGGTCCGGAACCGGAAAATAGCTGGATCGACTTTCAGCATTGGCACATCCTGTTGCTCCTGCAATTGCGCGCTCTGCTGCGATAGGACGGTCCTTTCCGACAAGGCCTCAACGTCGGGCGGCGTGAAGGTGACAATCGCACTGGCGGGATCATCCGGATCAGCCAGCACCAGCGTGCCGACCATCAGAACCGGACTCAGTTGATCTGTCGTCACGCTAACCGGTGTTCCGATCCGGGTCAGGCCGAATAGTTTGCTGGCAAAGCCATAGGGCAGCCGAATGCAGCCATGGCTGGCCGGATAGCCCGGATTATGTCCTGCATGGAGGGCGATGCCATCCCATGTCAGCCGCTGCATGAAAGGCATCGGCGCATTGCTGTAGATATTGGACCGGTGCCATTGCCGTTTCTGCAGGATGGGGAATTCCCCGGTCGGCGTTCGGTGCCCCTTCATACCAGTGGATACCGAAGCGGCGCCAATCAACCGGTCGCCGTCATAGACATGCACCATCTGCTTTTCGATACTGATGATCATATAGAGCGGACCGGCCCACGGTCCTTCACTCAACCAGCGATATTCGCCCGGGCCAAGCGCGACTTGATCGGCGGGAATCGGCATAGCCCGGACCACCGGGGGTGCTGAAAAAAATGCCGCCAGCACAAGCAACGGAAAGAACAAGCGTAAACCAGAAGGCATAAGGCTTCTTTAACCACATGCCACCCATGCGCCAGTCTGCCGGAATCGGTTCGTCGCATCAGTCCCATCGTGGGACAGGGATCAAAGCAGTAGCAGTTGCGCCACCGGCGCGAAACTACGCCGATGCAGTGGTGTAGGTCCATGTTCGCGCAGCGCCGCCAGATGATAGGGGCTGCCATAGCCCTTGTTGCTTTCCCAGCCATAATGCGGGTGGCGCGCGGCTGCCTCCACCATGATCCGATCCCGCGTTTCCTTGGCGATGATCGAAGCAGCGGCGATGGAGAGGCATTTGGCGTCGCCCTCCACCACGGCGGTCGCGGGCCAACGCCAGTCGGGGCAACGATTGCCATCCACCAACACATGCGCGCAGTCGGCGTTCAGCGCCTCCATAGCCCGCTTCATCGCCAACATCGTCGCCCAGAGGATGTTGAGGCTGTCGATCTCCGCCACGCTAGCGATAGCAACGCCCCAGCATAGCGCCCGGGCCTTTATCTCCACTTCCAGCTTAGCGCGGCGAGCGGCGGTGAGTTGCTTGCTGTCGTTCAGGCCATCCGGGCAATCCTTCGCGTGCAGGATGACGGCTGCCGCTACCACCGGCCCGGCCAGCGGCCCGCGGCCCGCTTCGTCCACACCCGCAACAAGGCCGGGATGATGTCGAAGCTCATGCGTGAAATCAGGCATGGGCGTGAAACTCCAAAGGTGCGCCCATCGGCCCATTTCCGTGCCCCAGTCCCGGCGCAAGCGACAGGGCTTCCCTCACATATTTGCGCGCCCGCTCGATGGCGTCGACCATATCCATGCCCTGCCCCAGCCCGGTCGCGATGGCGCTTGCCAGCGTACAGCCGGTGCCGTGAGTGTGCGGCGTATCGATCCGGGCGTTGCTCCATGCCTTGATGGCGCCGCGCGGCCCAATCAGCCGGTCGGTCAGCATCGAACCTTCGCCATGCCCGCCCTTGGCAAGCACGTGGGTAGTGAAGCGGATCGCTACCTCCTCCCCGCCCAGCGCTTCCAGTTCGGGCAGATTGGGCGTCACCAGTGTCGCAAAGGCCATCAGCTTTTCGAAAGCCGCTACGGTCGCCTCATCCGCCAGCGCCGATCCGCTGGTGGCAACCATCACCGGATCGAATACGATGGGCACGCCTTCCAGCACCGCCAGTCTTTCCGCGACGGCGGCGGCGGTTTGCGCCGAACCGATCATGCCGATCTTCACCGCATCGACGCCGATATCTCCGATGACGCTCTCCATCTGCGCCAGCACCAGCTCGGTCGGCACAAGATGCACGGCCTGCACGCCCAACGTGTTTTGGGCGGTGATCGCGGTGATCGCGGTCATGGCATGGCCGCCGAGCAAGGTGACGGTCCTGACATCCGCCTGAATCCCCGCGCCGCCGCCGCTATCGGAGCCCGCGATGATGAGGATGCGCGCGACCTTCATGCCTTGTGCCGCCGCTCCGTCGATGCCGGGCTGGCCACCAGCGCCTTGCCGACCCGCGTCGGCCTGTCCATCAATTCTCCGCGGCAATTGGGGCATCGGTCGTCCATGGCTTCCGCGCAGGCCGCACAGAAGGTGCATTCGAAGGAACAGATGAAAGCCCCCGCCTCGTCAGCGGGAAGGTCAACGCCGCAGCATTCGCAATCAGGCCGCATCTCAAGCATCAGCCCGCGACCTTCTCCACAGCGGCGCAGATGCGTTCGACCACATCCCTTACCTGTTCTTCCCGATCTCCTTCCGCCATCACACGGATCACCGGCTCCGTACCGGACGGGCGAATGACCAGACGCCCTGCCCCCGCCAATTCCGCCTCGGCCTGAGCGATCACGCGTTTCACCTCGTCATGTTCCAAAGGCCTACCACCTGCAAAGCGAACATTCTTCAAAAGCTGCGGTACCGCATCGAACTGATGCAACACCTCGCTGGCGGGCTTGCCGGAGCGGACGAGCGCGGCCAGCACTTGCAGAGCGGCGATGGTGCCGTCCCCCGTCGTCGCATGGTCGGACAGTATCATGTGCCCCGACTGCTCGCCGCCGACATTGAACCCCCCCTCGCGCATCCGCTCCAGAACATAGCGGTCGCCCACCTTGGTGCGCTCCAGACCGATACCCTGTCCTGTCAGGAATCGCTCAAGGCCGAGGTTCGACATCACCGTCGCCACCAGCCCGCCTCCGCGCAGCGTTCCTTCCCGCGCCCAGTTGGCCGCAATCAGGGCCATGATCTGATCGCCATCGACGATATTGCCCTTCTCATCCACCACGATCAGGCGATCCGCATCCCCGTCCAGTGCAATGCCGATGTCCGCGCCGGAAGACAGCACGGTTTCCTGACACAACAGAGGCGCGGTGGAGCCGCATCCATCGTTGATATTGGTGCCGTTGGGCGCGACACCGACCGCGATCACCTCCGCGCCCAGTTCCCAGAGGGCGGAGGGCGCGACCTGATAGGCGGCCCCGTTGGCGCAATCGACCACGATCTTCATGCCATCCAGCCGCAGATCGGCGGGGAAGCTGGACTTGACCGCGTGAATATAACGGCCACGCGCATCTTCGACCCGGCGGGCGCGGCCAATGTCCTGCGATGCGGCGAGCGGGATGTCCTGATCCAGCAGCGCCTCGATCTTCAATTCATCCTCGTCCGACAGCTTGTAGCCGTCCGGGCCGAACAGCTTGATGCCATTGTCAAAATAGGGATTATGGCTGGCCGAAATCATGACGCCCAAATCCGCACGCATCGAATGGGCGAGCAGAGCCACGGCGGGCGTCGGGATCGGGCCGAACTGCACGACATCCATTCCCACGGCGGTGAAACCCGCGACCAGCGCATTTTCCACCATATAGCCTGACAGACGCGTATCCTTACCGATGACAACGCGGTGACGGTGGCTGCCTCGCAGAAAATGGCGGCCCGCGGCCATGCCGACCTTCATCGCCAGTTCGGCGGTCATCGGCCATTGGTTCGTGCGGCCCCGGATTCCGTCGGTACCGAAATATTGTCTGCTCATAAATCCAGTCCGCTCATGTCAGGTGCGGGAAATGCATCGTCTCCATAGCAATCTTTGTTCGACTTTCCACCGGGCAGCGGTCAATCGTAGCGGATGGAAAGATTCAACGCATGGGTCGACGCACTGTCGAACGCGGTGTTTTTCAAAGTGCCGATATTAGGCACGCAAATCGAGCTGATCGTACTGTATCTGGCCGTGCCGATGCTGTTCTTCACCATCTGGCTAGGATTCCCCAACGTGACGCAGGTCGGACGGGCGCTCCGCATCCTGCGAACCCAGCCCGGCAAAAGCGAGGCAAAGGGCGATGTCAGTCAATGGGCGGCGCTGTCAACGGCCCTGTCTGGTACCATCGGGCTTGGCAATATCGCAGGGGTGGCGGTAGCGCTGACCATGGGAGGCCCAGGCGCGATCCTGTGGATGTTCGTCATCGGCTGGTTCGCGATGACCGTAAAGATGGCGGAGGTGACGCTGGGCCTTAAATACCGGGTCTTTGATAGCCAAGGCCATGTGCATGGCGGACCGATGTATGTACTCAAAGCCGTGGGCGCCGCACGGGGGTGGCCGAAGATCGGGATGCTGCTGGGCGGACTTTACGCCTTTTTCGCATTGTTCGGGGCAATCCCGATGGTTCAGGTCAATCAGAGTTTCGCGCAGGTAAAGGTGGTGACGGGCCTTAGCAACGGATGGGCTTATGGCGTATTTCTCGCCGGAGCGGTGGCACTTGTGACGCTGGGTGGCGCGGCGTGGCTGGGCGAGGTAGCCAAGCGCCTGACGCCGCTCAAGGTCGCCGTCTATCTGGCGGGTGTGGCGGCAATCCTGATCCTTCATATCGATGGCATCCCATCGGCTTTGGCACAAATCTGGCAGGGCGCATCGACTGGCAGCGCAGCGACGGGCGGCGCGGTGGGCGCCTTCGTTGCCGGAATGCGCCGCGCCGTATTCGCGAGCGAGGCGGGCGTGGGGTCCGCCGTAATGGCACATAGCCTTGCACGGGCGCGGCATCCGGTGTCCGAAGGCCTTGTCGCGCTGCTGGAGCCACTGCTGGGCACGATGATCGTCTGCGCCTTCGGAGGGCTGGCGCTGGTGGTGGCGGGAACGTGGAACACGGGATTGGAGGGGATCGCGATTACCTCGGCCGCTTTTGCCAAGGTATCACCCTGGTTTCCGTGGCTGCTGGCGGTAGTGGTGTTCCTCTTCGCCTATTCGACGCTGGTGGCGTGGGGCTTTTACGGATTGCAAGCCTGGGGCTATTTGTTCGGCAACGGGTCAAAGGCGCAGTGGACCTACAAGATCCTCTACATCGTCGCTCTGCCCCCGGCGGCGGCAATCGATCTGGGCCGGGTGGTCGGGATCGTGGACAGCAGCTTCTTCCTGATGGCCATTCCCAATGTCATTGCGTTGTATCTATGCGCCGGAGAGTTGCGGAGGGACGTATGGAGCTATCTGCGAAATAAAAACGAGACAGATCGCGCTCCCTGACATGCGTCGAATCCTGCGAAACCAAAAAGAGCCCCGCTCCCGAAAGGAGCGGAGCTCTTGTCGCTACGAAATCCTGAACGTCAAATCTTGTCGCCAAGCGCTCCTTTGACAGAACCGGCCACATCTTGCGCCGTGCCCTTGGCCTTTTGAACCTTGCCTTCTGCCTCGAGCCGTTCGTTGTCGGTAGCCTTGCCGACCGCTTCCTTGACCGATCCAGCCGCCTTGTTGCCAGCGGCCTTCATCTTGTCCGTCATCTCACCCATGTCGTTCTCTCCTTGGTTAGAGTTACGGGGTCAACGAGCGACGGGGCAAGCGGTTGCCACCGGAACGGGGACGGAATGAAAAGCAACGCTTGCGAAGCCTGTTGAGCTTATCAAAGGACCAAAGGTCTGAAGCCACTCGACCAATAACAAAAAAGGGCCGGAAAACCGGCCCCTTTCTCGAAATTTCCGTAACGAACTGCTTAGCGCTTCGAGAACTGGAAGCTGCGGCGGGCCTTGGCGCGGCCATACTTCTTACGTTCGACGACGCGGCTGTCGCGCGTCAGGAAGCCTTCGGCCTTGACCGCACTGCGGAGCGCCGGTTCATATTTGCTGAGCGCCTGGGCAATGCCATGCTTCACGGCGCCGGCCTGCCCCGACAGACCGCCACCTTTAACGGTCGCGATCACGTCATACTGGCCTTCACGCTCAGTGACGCCGAAGGGCTGGTTGATGACAAGTCGCAGCGTGGGCCGCGCGAAATAGATTTCCTGATCGCGACCGTTGACCGTAATTTTGCCGGTGCCGGGCTTCACCCAGACGCGAGCGACAGCATCCTTACGGCGGCCGGTCGCATAAGCGCGACCGAGGCCGTCGATTTCCTGGGCGCGCAGGGGCGCCGAAGGCTGCGGCGGCGCAATGGGCGCTTCGGCATCCGCGGCTGCGACAGCGGCGGGAGCTTCGGCAGCGGCAGGCGCATTGGCGGTGAGCGACGCGAGGTCGGACAGGGACTGGCGGTTATCAGACATTATGCACCCACCTTGTTCTTGCGGTTGCGCGACGCGAAATCGAGCACTTCGGGGTTCTGCGCTTCATGAGCGTGTTCGGCGCCGGCGAAGATGCGGAGGTTGCGCATCTGCTGACGGCCGAGCGGACCACGAGGGATCATCCGCTCAATCGCCTTTTCCAGGACGCGCTCAGGGAAACGGCCTTCCAGAATCTTGGCGGGCGTGGTTTCCTTGATGCCGCCGGCATAGCCGGTGTGCTTGTAATAGACTTTGTCGGTCATCTTGCGACCGGTGAACTTCACCTTGCCGGCATTGATGATGATGACATTGTCGCCGCAATCGACGTGCGGGGTGAAGCTCGCCTTGTGCTTGCCGCGCAGGATATTCGCTACGGTCGAAGCGAGACGGCCGACGACGAGACCCTCCGCGTCGATCAGTATCCACTTCTTTTCGACCGTTGCCGGGGTCGCCGGCTTGGTGGTCTTCATCAGCGCCTTCATGGTGCCAATCTCCAGAATGAAATAGTGAACCGAACGCCTTTGGGACGGTCGGAAGATGGGCGCTCATGACGGGTGGGGAGGCGGAAGTCAAGAGATTCTGCGGGATTCGCGACGGGTAAAATAATACCTCTTGATTTACGGAGGCACATCGCTCGCCTTTCAGTCCGACGGACAATGCGCCGCGCTGCTGGTCTGGCCAGCGATCCACCGGGCGAAGGGCGCATGGGCGGC
>Ga0164243_10005030_pt1 | contig 20337 bp, 20 predicted proteins | sample OricompcompostOP_FD_108781 | JGI IMG/M metagenome (GOLD analysis project Ga0164243, IMG submission 108781) | Organic Plus compost microbial communities from Emeryville, California, USA - Original compost - Organic plus compost (OP) | ecosystem: Engineered > Solid waste > Mixed feedstock >...
CGACGACGTGCCCGATGTCCTGTCCTGCCGTCACGTCGTCGCCGGCCGTGAACTTCGGGTACCAGAGGCCGGTGGCCTCGGCGGTGACGGCGGCGGCCCAGACCCACTCGCGGACGGCCGTGGAGTTCCGGGGTTCGGTGCGCAGAACGCCGAGCCGGCTCAGCACCCCATGCAGGCCGCCGACGAGCCGGCGGACGGTCTCGGGGTCGCGTTCGCCGAGCTGGGCGGTCTCGACGAGGATCGCCGGGATGCCCCGGCGGGCCGCGGCGGCATGGCTGTTGCCGCCGTCGGCGTTCAGTCCGAGGATGACGTCCTCGGTGCCGACGGCACGGGCCAAGTCCGCGGTTCGCGCGTCGAGTTCGGGGTCTCCGGTGAGGCGGTAGCCGACGAAGTTCCGCAGGACCTCGTCGATGCCGCCGGAGTGCAGGTCGACGTAGGCTCCGGCGCCGTCGAGGAGGTGTGTGAAGAGCCAGGCGGCAAGCCGTTCGGTGGGGCCGGCGCCGGGGTCGCCGGGGAAGACGCGGTTGATGTTCACGCCGTCGAGCGGGGAGACGCCGAGCCGGCCCTGGTACACGGCCGGCGGGTTCGCGACCGGGCAGACGACCACCTAACCGTGCAGCTCACCCGGCTCCAGCAGGGCCGCGAGCCGGGTGGCGGCGTCGATGCCGGTGAACTCGCCGCCGTGGACGCCCGCCGTGATGAGGACGCGGGGGCCGGGGTGAGCGCCGTTGACCAGGGTCAGCGGGATGTCCACGGTGCGGGTGCCGAGGTGGGCGGGGACGGTGCCGCGGGCCTTGGTGCCGGGCTCGGCGCGCAGAGGGCCGACGGAGAGGGTGCTGCTCATGGTCGTCACGCCTCCGGCCGGTCGAAGGTGGAGAGGAAGTCGATGGGCTGTGGAGAGGTGCCGTCCAGCGCGAGGTCGGCGGCGATGTCGCCGAAGGCGGGCGAGAGTTTGAAGCCGTGGCCGGAGAACCCGGCGAGCAGTACGACGTCGTCGGTGCCGGGCAGCGGCCCGACCAGGGGGCGGCTGCTTCCGGTGTAGCCCTCCATGTAGACGGAGAGCCGGGTCGGGTCCGGGTCGAGGTCCGGTATGTAGCGGCCGATGAGCTCCGTGAAGGTCTCCAGCTCCTCGGGCCGTACGTTCCGGTCGAGCCGGTTCGGGTCGCCGACCGGGCGGTGCAGGGCGCGGGACAGGCCGAGCTTGACGGAGACGCCGTCCGGGGACGGCAGGCCGTAGCAGTGGGTGGGTGCCGTACGGATGAACGCAGGGCGCTCCTCTCCGGACCAGGCTCCGGTCGTGGGCACGTACCAGGCGCTGATCAGCCGGCGGACGTCCACCTCCCACGGCAGGTCGGGCAGCAGGTCGTTGACCCATGGGCCGGCGGTGACCACGGCCGTGTCGAAGCGCTCGCGGCCGGCGTCGGTGCGGACCTCGACGCCGTTCGCCACCGGGACGATCTCGCGGACCGTGGTGTAGCGGTGGATGCGGGCGCCCAGCCGTTCGGCGCGGCGGGCCGCGGTCTGGATCGTCAACTCGGGCCGTATGAAACCCGCGTGGCGGTCGAGTACGGCCGCGTCGCCGTCCTCGATGCGGAACTGCGGGAAGCGCTCGGCGAGGGAGCAGGCGTCCAACACCTCGTGGTCCAGGCCGTGTTCGGCGATGGACTCCAGGACGGTGGCCATCTGCTGGTGCTCGGTCGGCCCCATGAGCAGGCATCCGGAGAGCCGGCGCAGCTCGCGGCCGGTCTCCTGCTGGAGCCGTTCCCACAGGGCGTCGGCGTGCTGGAGCAGCGGCACGTACCGGGAGTCCTCGAAGTGGGCGCTCCGGAAGATCCGGGTCTCACCGCCGGCCGCGCCGCGGTCGTGGCCCGGGGCGAAGCGGTCGTAGCCGATGACCTCGGCTCCGCGGTCGGGCAGGCGCCAAACGGCCTGGCTGCCCATCGTTCCGACGCCGACGACGGCGACGCGCTTGCTGGCAGGCACGGAGGTTCCTTTCGTCTCCCGGGCCGGAGATGCGGGCGCCCGGTATGCGGATTCTGATGTTCCGGATGTGGCGGCGGCTAGATGTCACCGGCTCGGACTTCGGGAGAGGGGACCGCGGACTTGTTGCGTGTCACTATGTGGAACGGTGTGCTAGAATCTGGCATGAGAATGCCTGCGGCGCAGAGGGGAGTCAAGAGGTGCGCCGATGGAACGCACGGAATTAGCGGGGGACGTCAGATGGAAATGAAGAGTGTGACCAGGTCACTGCGCATCCTGGAGGCGGTCGCGCAGCATCAGCCGGTGACCGTGGGGGAACTGACCAAGCTGTTCGGGCTGCCCAAGTCGACCGTGCAGCGCACGCTGACGACGCTGAACGAGGCCGGGTGGCTGCGGGCGAACCGCATGGACACGACGCGCTGGGAGATCGGCGCGCGGGTGCTCGCCGTACGGCCGGCGGCGCTTCAGGGGTCGAGCCTGTTCGCAGCCGCGCGCGAGCCCATGAGCTGGCTGCGCGACAAGCTGGACGAGACCATCCACCTGTCGGTGCCGGACGCGTTGCAGTGCATGGTGGTCGTGGACCGGCTGGACTGCAGCCACGCGGTACGGACGTTCCACGCCATCGGCGACACCTCTCCGCTGCACGCCACCGCCACGGGGCGGGCCATCCTGGCGCATCTGCCGAAGGCGGACGTCGATGAACTCGTCGAGCACGGACTGGAGCAGTTCGGCGAAGCCACGCCGACCGATGCCAAGCAGCTGCATGCCGAACTGAAGCGGGTACGCGCCGACGGTTACTCGGTCAACCGCAACCAGTACCGGCCGGACGTATGCGCCGTGGCGGCGCCGATCCTGGACGAGGACGGGACGCCGCTGGCGACGGTCGCGGTTTCCATGCCCGACTCGCGCTTCGACGCGAAACGGCTTCCCAAGCTGGGGCGTCTTGTCGCCGACACGGCCAAGGACATCGCCGCACGCCGCAACAGCGCCTAGTAGGGCTTTGTTAGGTGTCTGGTCAGGTGGTGGGGGTGGTGGTTTTCTGCGGGTATGAGAGTGGATGAACCGGCGGCTTGTCGCGGGGAGTTGGAGGAGTTCGCGGGGATGTGTTCGCGCCGTTGGTGCGAGCTGACCAGCGGGTGAAGGGCCCGCCCAAAAGCCCCTGCCAGGGCCTACCCTCTACCAGGCCCTGGACCTGCTCCAACAACTCCTCGCCACCTGTACCGGAACCTGCCCCACCTGCCAACAACCCACCCCCTGGCAGACCTACGACACCACCTAACAAAGCCCTACTAGAACTCCCGGACTTGGCGGGCCGTCGAGACGGCGGAGTTACGGAAGGAGCGAGCGAACGGAGTCGGGGGAACGGCCGAGCACCGCGGTCCCGTCGTCCGCGGTGATGATCGGCCGCTGGATCAGGGCCGGATGGTCGGCGAGCGCGGTGATCCAGCGCGTCCGGTGGGCGGCTTCGCGGGGCCATGAGGCGAGGCCGAGTTCGCGCGCTTCGGGCTCGTTGTCGCGAGTGATGTCCCAGGGCTCCAGTCCGAGGCGCTGTAGGACTTCCTCGATCTCCCGGGCGGTCGGCGGGTCTTCCAGATAGCGCCGCACCGTGTAGGAGGCACCGGCGGCGTCCAGCAGCGAGATCGCAGCGGTGCACTTGCTGCAAGCCGGGTTGATCCAGATTTCCATGAGATCGGCCCTTCGGTACGTGTACGAGGCGTGAGGCGGAGTGCAGCCGGAGAAGACCGGCCGCGGAGCGGAATCCGCCGGCTGAGCGGAAGTCCGAGCGCGGCGGGCCCGGGAGAACGGGGAGGCAGTCGCCCGGCGCCATTGTGGCAACTCCCGTGGGCGTCATGGGTGTTGGCACCGGGGGGCGCGAGTGCCGCGCTCGGCTCCCCGACCGGCCTTCCTTCACCGCGTTGGGGATGGAACGTGTCGTCTGCCGAGCCGGTGCATCCAACAACGCCCGCCCTGGGGCTCCTTGGTGCTACTAGGCTGCGAACCGGCGGCCTGGCTCGATTCAGCGAGTGGCCTCGGTCTGCTCGCGCAGGATGTCGCCGTGGCCGGCGTGGCGAGCGAATTCCTGGATCATGAGCAGGTAGATCCATCGCAGGCTGACGGTGCCGAAGCCGGGGCGTTCCCGGGTGACGTCGAGGTCGAAGTCCGCGGCGATCGTTCGTGCGCGGTGGCCGGCGCGCTCGAATTCGGCGATCACGTCGGCCACCGTCTCGTCGTCACCGACCACGAAACTGGCCTCGCCCACCATCGCACCGTCGCATTCGGATTCCGGCAGTCCTCCCACAATGTGCTGGAACCACATCCGTTCGGCGAACGCGGCATGTTTGATCAGCCCGATCGACGTCGTCATGGACGGGACGAGCCGGCGCCGGGCCTCCGTTTCGGACAGGCCGCGCACGGTGTCGACCAGTTCGGCCCGGGCGTGATCGAGCATGTACTCAAGCATCTGACGCTCGGGGCCGTGGGTGGTGCCGGTCGGGTTCTTCACGGGCGGGTGTCCTTTCGCAGTCGGCTTGGAGTTCGCAATTCCGTTGGGCCGAGCAGTAGTTGGCGTAGTTGGCCAGTCGGCGATGGTGTCGCTCGCTTACGGGCGTGTGAGGCCGAGTCGGCCGGTTCGGGGTCGAAGCCGAATGCGCGGAACGGGTGTGCGCGGACGCTCCGCAGCCAGGGCCGCGCAGAAGTGCTTACCGCGCCCCCAGAGCGGTTCGCTCCGCGCCGAGCAACTTCCCGAAGCCGCAAAGGGGTTGGCGCAAGCGGCTTGCGTACGCCGAAGTCCGACGCACGCGGGCGCGGCTGACTGGTCGCGCGGACGGGCCGGGACGCCTGCGTCCGGCAGGCGAGTTCGCCGTGACAACTCCCTGGCCGGCGCGCCTAGTTGATGATCTCGCTCCGCTCGTCCGCGAGGACTGAGGCGAGACGGTCCCGCCAGACTTGAAGCGCTTCGGGGGTCTGCCGCGTCCAGTCGTCGACCTCGCCGACGATACGCAGCGGTTCCCTGCTGCGGTACGAGCGGGTGGGGTTGCCGGGGAACTTCTTGTCGGTGACGTTCGGGTCGTCCTCGAACTCCCCGGTCGGCTCGACCAGGTACACCCGTGGCTCGCCGTCTCCGGCGGCGAGTTGGGCCGCGAGGCCGGCGCCGTCGCGAAGCGCCGTGAAGTAGATGTGGTTCATGACGACGTCCGGCCGGTAGTTGGAGCGGAAGCCCGCGGTCAGCAGGTCGCCGACCCGCAGACCGGCCTTCGTACCGTGGAAGAAGGGCCCCGTGTCCGGCGTTTCGCTCATCGGAACAGGCTACCGACCGAGCCGGGGCGCCCGGGCGGAGAGCGCGCAACCCGTTGCTCGTTCCGGGGCGCCGTGCGCCCCGCCCGGCGGCGGTGCGAGTCCCGCCGCCGCTTCGGACGACCGCGTACCCCGTCGCGTGCCCCAACTCCCGGCGGAGACCGTAGTCTTACCGCCGTGACTGGGGGATCGAGCGGACAGGTCGTCGACGGGCGGTTCGAGTTGCTCCAGCAGCTCGGCGCGGGCGGTATGGGCGCCGTGTGGCGGGCCCGGGACACCGCGCTGGACCGGGAGGTCGCGCTCAAGGAGGTCCGTCCGCCCGATCCGAGGCTCGCGCCGGAGGGTTCGGAGTACGCGCAGATGCTGCGCGAGCGGATGCTGCGCGAGGCGCGGGCCTTGGCCCGGCTCAACCACCCGCATGTGGTGACCGTTCACCACATCGTCGACGTCGGCCCGTACCCCTGGCTGGTCATGGAGCTGGTGCCGGGCCGCAGCCTCCAGGAGCGGCTCGACGCCGGCGCCCTCTCCCCTCGCGAAGCCGCCCGCATCGGCGCCGAAGTGCTCTCCGCGCTGCGCGCCGCGCACCGCGCCGGGATCTGCCACCGCGACGTCAAGCCCGCCAACGTGCTGCTGCGCGAGGACGGCCGGGCGGTGCTCACCGACTTCGGCATCGCCGCTCTGCAGGGCTCCTCCACTCTCACCGCCACCGGCCAACTCATCGGCTCCCCCGAATACATCGCTCCGGAACGCATCCGCGGCACCGACGACGCTCCCGCCTCCGACTTCTGGTCCCTGGGCATGGTGCTGTACGTATGCGTCGAAGGCCGCAATCCGCTGAGCCGCGCCAACGCGCTGGCCACGCTGGCGGCCGTGCTCGACGAGGAGGTGCCGCCGCCCGTTCGGGCCGGCGCGCTGGCGCCGGTGCTGCGCGCGCTCCTCGTACGGGACCCGGACGAACGGCCGGAAGCCGAGCAACTGGCAACGCTGCTGGGAGAGATCGCGGAGGGCCGTACCGTCGAGGGCCGCACGGTCGAGGGTCGTACGGTCGAGAACGCCGCCGGCGAGGCGGGAGCCGCCCCGGCCGCCCCTCCGCTCACCCGTCCACCGGCCGGGCCCGGTCCCGAACAGGGCCCCGAGCCCCGCCCCGAGTCCGGAGCCGGGTCCGAAACGGAGTCCGCCCCAACACCCGCGCCACCGCGCCCGGATCCGCGCGTTCCGCCGCGCCCGCAGGAGCCGCCGCCCGTCGCGCCCGGTACGCCGCAGCCGAAGCGGAGCGGCCCGCGCCGGGCCGGACGCCTGGCGCTGGCCACGGGTGCGCCCTTGCTCGCTGCCGCGCTGATCGGCTGGGGCGTTTACGCGTTCCAGCACGGCGAGAAGAACGGCGGCGACAAGCAGCCGGACAAGCAGGGGGCGAGCGCCCAACTGCCGTCGAAATACCGCACGTCACCGCTCCGGATCGGCCTGTCCGCCGACCCGTATCCACCGATGGAAATGCTCCGGGCGGGGCAGGCTCGGGGGGAAAACGACGGAGTCGACCCGGAGTTGGCGAAAGCGCTCGGCAAACGACTCGGCGTCAAGGTCGAGTTCGTCGTCCAGCGCTTCGACGGTCTGCTGCCGCTGATGAACGACAAACGCTACGACCTCGCCATGGGTTCCATGACCGACACCCCCGCCCGGCGGAATTCCCACCACGTCGACTTCGTCGACTACTTCCGCATCGGATCCTCCCTTTACACCAAGGCGGACGAACACTCGATCCGGTCCTGGAACGATCTGTGCGGGAAGAAGGTCGTGGGCGTGAACGGCTCCCAGGCGCAGCATGTGCTCAAACAGCAGCAGTCCCGCTGCCACACCGGCGACCACAAGATGACGCTGAAGACCGCCGCGGACGGATCCGTCGCCCAACAGCAGGTGCGGACCGGGGAAGTGGACGCGGCGGTCGCGGACTTCCCCTCCGTCGCCTACGCGACCGAGCATTCAGGCGAGTTCCGGCGGGTGGGCGGTCAGAAGCAGCCGGAGCCCGTCGGAATCGCGGTGAGCAAAGGCGACCCGGAGCTGCGCAAGGCCGTCCTCTCCGCGCTCAACACCCTCATCGAGAACGGGACGTACGGCAAGATCCTCGCCAAGTGGGGCGTCACGGACGGCGCCGTGAAAGCCGCGGCGCTCAACAGCCGTAAGTGAGCGGGGACGGGTACGGCTCGGGGCGCCCGAACGCCCGTCGGTGTAGTCGGACGGGCAGTGCCACACTGGCGTAATGGCAAAGCCGCAGACCGTCGACGAGTACATCGAGGGCTTCGTCGGGCAGGCCCGCGAAATGCTGGAGCAGGTGCGGGCGTTGGTCCGGGAAACCGTCCCCGAAGCGACCGAGGCGATCAAGTGGAGCCACCCCGCGTGGGTACACGCGTCGGGGACGATCCTGTTCACGCTCAACGGCTATACCGAGCACGCGAACATCGTGTTCACGCCCAGCACTCGCGAAGCCTTCGACGCCGATCTCGCCGGCTTCGCCACCGGCAAGGGCTCCGTCAAACTCCCGTACGGCCGGCCCGTCCCGCGCGATCTGCTACGTCGAATGATGGCCTTCCGGGTGCGCGAGCACGAGAACGACGGCGTGCGGTGGATGTGACGATCGCGGACGGCTTTCCAATGCAGCGAGCGGTCGGTCGCCCGGCGTACGTACGACGAATCGGCCTGTGTGCCGGGCGCGTTCGGGAGGGCGGATGCAGCTCAGGGGAATCAACTACGACACCGGTTTCGGCAGCACGGCCGACGACCGTTCGCGGATCGATTTCGAACCGGCCGTGGTGCGGCGGGAATTGGAGATCATCGCGGCGGACCTGCACTGTCATGCGGTCCGGATCAGCGGAGACGACCCGGACCGCATGACGGTGGCCCGCATGCCGCGGTCGATGTCGGGCTGCAGGTGTGGTTCTCGCCGTTCCCGGTCGACCTGACGCCGGGCCAACTGTCACCGCCTGTCACCGTATTTCGAACGCTGCGCCAAGAGCGCCGAGGCGATCCGCGCGCGTGCACCCGAGGCCGTGCTGGTGCCGGGCTGTGAGCTCTCGATGTTCTGCACCGGCTTTGTGCCCGGCTCGTCCCTGATGGAACGGGTCCGGAACACGTCGAACCCGCAGGCCTGGGGCGGTTATTCGCCGGATGCGGACTTCGCCGCAGTGCTGCGCGATGTCACGGAGGTCGCGCGGGAACATTTCGGCGGCGACATCACCTACGCCTCCGGAGACTGGGAGGAAGTCGACTGGTCGCGGTTCGACTTCGCCGCAGTCGACCTGTACCGCTCGGCCGGCGATGCCGACCGGTTCGCCCAACGAGTACGGAACCACCGGGCGTACGGAAAGCCGCTGGTGATCACGGAGTTCGGCTGCTGTACCTACCGGGGTGCCGAAGACGAGGGCGGGATGGGCTGGGCCATCGTCGACGAAACAGCGGCCCCGCGCACGCTCGACGGCGACTACGTACGCGACGAATCCGTGCAAGTGGCGTATTTCCACGAGTGGTTGGACGTGTTCGAGGCCTCAGGCCGTACACGGCGCTTTCTGGTTCACCTTCGCCTCCCACGAGGACCCCTTCGACCCGGGCCCGGGCCACGACCTCGACATGGCCGGTTACGGCGTCGTGAGAATCCTCAAAGGTCAGAAGGGTGCCCGGTATCCCGACATGACGTGGGAACCGAAGGAAGTCTTCCACGCCATCGCGGACCGGTACGGCCGCGAGCGTTGACCGGCCGATGCCGGCCCGGGCTTGGGGGCACGGCCCGGCCGCAACAGGGATCTAGCCGAATTCGCCAGCGTGACGTGCCAGCCAGTCGCGGAAAGTTCGGGGAGGCCGGCCGAGGATGCGGGCCGTGGCGTCGAGCTGCGGTGCCAGAAGGCTCCGCATAGAGTCGGCCTGCGCGGCGAAGGCCGTCATCGCGAACAACGTGACGTCGACGGTCACTTCGGGCCAGCCCCGTTCGCGCCAGTGGCGGCGGGCCGTCTCTTCGTCGGCGAGCGTTTCCAGCCGGGCGGTGCCGGCCAGGACGTCGTTCACGGCGTCGAACCGCTCTCGCGCGCTCACCAACTGGCCGCACACGTCGAGCTTTTCGCCGGCGAGTGTTTCGTCGAGCAGCAATTCGGCGGCGACTCGGCCCAGGTCTTCCTCGTCCATGAACGGGTACGCGACGTCCGGCAGGAATTCGGCGACGGCTTTTCGACGGCGGATGTGCGCGCACCAGTCGGCGCCGCTGATCGGATATCCGCCGGCGTACGCGTTGGCGAACAATCCCGCCGGGCGCAGATAGGTCCAGTTGGCGCCGCCGGTCTGCAGAGCGTGCTCGAACGCCAGCCACGGCCAGGTCTCTTCCGAATACTCCGTCTCGAAGTCGGAGCCGTGGGAGGAGAGCACCACCACGCGCCGTACTCCGCCTGCGAGAAGACGGTTGGTCAACTCCCGCAGGGTCGCCGGTACTTTGCTCACCAGGCCGGCGAGGAACGCGCGGGACACTCCTTCGAAGGCGGCGCGGGAAACCGCGGGTTCCTCGACGGAGCCGGCGACCACCTCGACCCCGTCCGGCCAACCGCCGCTCTCCGTTTCGGGCACCAGCACCCGCACGTTCTCGCCCCGCTCCCGCAGCGCGTGTGCCAGCGCACGCCCGGCGGGCACGCTCGGCACCGCACCGGGCAGCCGACTCGCCGGCAGGGCCGTCAGCAGCGTCGTTCCCGGGTCTCCAGGGTTGCGGAGCATGGCCGCGATGCTACGCCTCAAGTCACCACGCCCGGGCGCCGGTTGGCGCGGCCGCCGGGCCCGGAGAGCGTCCGGAGGCCGCGCAGGCGGCGGCCCGGACGTCACCGTCGTACGCTGCCGCGGTGGGCCGCTCGCCCACCCGGCCCGGCGCGCTCAGCCTCACCGGAGAGCGGTGCCGCTATGGTGACCTGGCCCGATGTTCTCGGTCCGCTGGCGGGGAGCCCCATGGTCACGACGCAGCCCGTTGTCACGACTCCTTCGAAGGCCGCCGTATTCCTCGTGGCCACGGTCGCGCCCGGCGGTGAGGCCGCCGTACGGCAGGGGCTGCAGGAGCTGGCGGGGCTGATCCGCTCCGTGGGGTTCCGCGCTCCGCGCAAGGGGGACCTCAACTGCGCGGTCGGCGTCGGCTCGGCGGCGTGGAGCCGGCTGTTCGGCGGGCCCAGACCTCGTGAGCTGCACCCGTTCCGTCCGCTGCACGGGCCCCGGCACCACGCGCCGGCCACTGCCGGGGATCTGCTGTTCCATGTGCGCGCCCAACGCATGGACCTGTGCTTCGAGTCGGCCCGGCTGATCGAGGAACAGCTGGGCGCCGCCGTGGAGTTCGTGGACGAGGTGCACGGCTTCAGCTACTTCGACGCCCGCGACTTCCTCGGGTTCGTCGACGGCAGCGAGAGCCCTTCCGGGGCGGCGGGCGACGAGGCCGCGTACGTGGGCGACGAGGATCCGCCGTTCCGCGGCGGCAGCTATGTGATCGTCCAGAAGTATCTGCACGACCTGGCGGCCTGGGAGTCGATCGGTACGGAGGAGCAGGAGCGCGTCATCGGGCGCAGGAAGCTCTCCAACGTCGAACTCGCCGACGACGTCAAGCCGTCGAACTCGCACGTCGCCCTCAACACGATCACCGACGAGGACGGCACCGAGCGGAAGATCGTGCGCGAGAACATGCCGTTCGGGAACGTCGGCCGGGGCGACTTCGGCACCTACTTCATCGGCTACGCGCGGACGCCGAACGTGACCGAGCGCATGCTGCACAACATGTTCGTCGGCGACCCTCCGGGCAACACGGACCGGATCCTGGACTTCTCCCGGGCCGTCACCGGCGGCCTCTTCTTCGTACCGAGCGCGGACTTCCTCGACGACCCGCCCGACTCCCCCGACGCCTCCCCCGGCGGTTCCGGCGACTCCCCCGGCGGCGCTCCCGGTTCCGGCGGCTCGCTCGACATCGGCAGCCTCAAAGGAGAGTGAGCACCATGACGACCTCCGCCGTGACGAACAACCTGCACCGCGAACTCGCGCCCGTACCGCCCGCGGCGTGGGAGCAGATCGAGGAGGAGGCGCGCCGCACGTTCCGGCGCCATCTCGCGGGCCGCCGGGTGGTGGACGTGCCGGAGGCGTCGGGGCCGCAGAGCGCCGCGGTGGGCACCGGGCACCTCCGCGAGATCGCGCCGCCCGCGGCCGGCGTCACCGCGCGGCTGCGCGAGGTGCAGCCACTGGTCGAGCTGCGGGTGCCGTTCACCGTCACCAGGGCCGCCGTCGACGACGTGGAGCGCGGCTCGCAGAACTCCGACTGGCAGCCGGTGAAGGACGCGGCGCGCGCCATGGCTTTCGCCGAGGACTCGGCGATCTTCGACGGGTACGCGGCGGCGCACATCGACGGGCTGCGCGCCGCCACCTCGAACCCGGTACTGAACCTGCCGGCCGAGCCGCGCGACTACCCCGACGCGGTCAGCCAGGCGGTCACGTCGCTGCGCCTCGCCGGCGTCGACGGCCCGTACTCGCTGCTGCTCGGCGCCGACGCGTACACCGCGGTCAGCGAGACCTCCGACCACGGCTATCCGGTCGCCGCGCACCTGGGCCGGATTCTGGACGGTGAGGTGATCTGGGCGCCGGCGCTGCGCGGCGCTTTCCTGCTGTCCACGCGCGGCGGCGACTTCGAGCTGCACCTCGGCCAGGACCTCGCGATCGGCTACGCCTCGCACGACGCGGACGGCGTCGAGCTGTACTTCCGGCAGACGCTGACGTTCCTGGCGTACACGAGCGAGGCCGTGGTCGTGCTGCAGGGCTGAACCGGACGTCAACCGTCCGCGGTGCACAGGCCGTTCTCCCACGCCCAGGCCGCGATCTCGACGCGGTTGCGGGCGGCGAGCTTGCGCTGGACGTGGCTGAGGTGCGTCTTCACCGTGGAGAGCGTGACGTACAGCTCGGCGGCGACCTCCTCGTTGGTGCGGCCGCGTGCGACGAGGCGTACGACGTCCAACTCCCGCTCGGTCAGGGGCTCTTGGGGCGCGTGCGGGCGGAACCGCGCGGGCGGCGGGGCCGCGGACGGGGAGGGGGCGGCGCCTGCGGGCTGCGCGGGCGGTGCCATGTGCTGGAGCAGCCGGATGGTGACGGCCGGCGAGATCAGCGAGGTGCCGACGGCGGCGGCCCGTACGGCTTCGATGAGCAGCGCGGGCGAGCCGTCCTTGAGGAGGAAGCCGCAGGCGCCGGTGCGCAGCGCGCGGTAGACGTACTCGTCGAGGTCGAAGGTGGTCGCGATGAGGACGTTGAGCGGGTCGGTGACGTCCGGGCCGGCCAGCAGCCGGGTGGCTTCGAGCCCGTCGAACTCCGGCATCCGGATGTCGAGGAGACAGACGTCCGGGCGGTGTGTGCGGGCCAGTCGAACCGCGGCGGCCCCGTCCGCGGCCTCGGCGACGACGTCCATGTCCGGCTGCGAGGCGAGGATCATGCGGAACGCGGACCGGATCATCTCCTGGTCGTCGGCGAGCAGTACCCGGATCGTCATGGGCCGATGATCCCAGCTCCGTCGGACGGGCGGGGCCGGGTCACGCCGCCGCGACCGGGTCGAGGGGGAGTTCGGCGGCGACCTGCCAGCCGCCGCCGGCGGCCGGCCCGGCGGTGAGCCGCCCGCCGGCCGCTTCGAACCGTTCGGTCAGTCCGAGCAGTCCGTAGCCGCTCGCCGGGTGCGCGCTCGCGGCTGCCGCGTCCGGGCGGCCGTCGTCGGTGACGGTGACGGTCAGCCGGTGCGGGCCGGCGCCGGCGAACCGGGCCTGCACGGTGACGTGTTGGGCGTTCGCGGCGTGCTTGCGGACGTTGGTGAGGGCTTCCTGCACGAGCCGCCGTACGGGGGTGAGGGTCGCGGGCGGCAGCGTACGGCCGGCCAGCCGCGGGTCGAGTACCAGCTCGGCCGGCGGCCCGGCCCCGGCGGACACCTCGACGAACGGGCGGAGTGCGGCGGCGAGTTCGCCGCCGCACTCGGGTCCGTACGCGGACGCGGACGAGGTGGCTGCGGGCCGGGCTGCCGTGCCGGGTGCGCCGCCCGCACCCGCCTCCTTACCCGTACCGCCGCTCGTACCAAGGGACTTGGCGCGGAACGCGTCACGGAAGCCGCCGTCCGAAGTGCCGCTGCCCGCCGGCTCCGGTTCGGCCCGCAGCACGGAGACCATGGTGCGCATCGAGGTCATGGCCTCCGAGCCGCTGCGCTCGATACGGGCGAACATGTCGTCCAGCTGGGCCGGTTCGGGGCCGTGCCCGGCGGTGGCCACGAAGCGGGCGGCTCTCGCCTGGGCGACGATCGCGGTGACGTGGTGGGCCACGAAGTCGTGCAACTCGCGGGCGTACTCCAGGCGTTGGTGCTGAAGCACGGCGCGCTTCTCGCGCTCGCGGTGGCGGTCGAACAGCCGCAGATAGAGCCCGAGCACGAACGCCGTGACGGCCATGCAGAACAGCACGGGCTCGACGAGCTCCAGCAGGCCGTACTCCGTCTCCGGCTCCCGCAGCCACAGCACGGCGGCGGCGGCCGGCGCGCAGAGCACCAGGACCGCCCCGCTCAGTGGCCGCTGCCGGCGCACGGCCCGAGCGGTGATCAGCAGCAGGGCGCTCATCTCGGTGAGCCCGGGCGAGACTTCGGGCCGGTGGTGCAGGCGCAGCGTGACCACGGTCAGGGCCACGGACGCCAGTACGGCGAGCAGCGCGGTGCGGAAGAACAGCGGCTGCGGCACGAACAGCGCGGCCACGGCCAGCGCGCCGACGAGCACGGTGGCGGCGGTCGTGGGCGCGAAGTGCGTGGCCGTCCCCTCGCAGTAGAGCAGGGTCAGGACGGCCGCGGCGGCCAGGCCGACGAGGGTGCGGTGGACCGGGGAGCGGTTTCGCCATACGGGAATCACGCCGGTGCACGCTACGGGCTTCCGGTGCCGCCCACGTCAGCCGTTCGTACGACCCGGGCGGCGGCTTCCGTTCGGGCCTTCGGCTGATTCGCCGGGGCGGCCGGCCGCCGCAGGATCGGGCAACGAGCGGCGCGTACCCGGCCGTTGCTCCGGGTCGCCGCCAACTCGCGGGCGGCGGCGCGCGGTTGAGACCGGCCGGCGGGGAGGCCGGCGCCACCACCGTAGCCGCGAGCAGCGGCGCGGGCGCCCCCGGCCCGTACGCCGCTCGCCCGCCCGCACCCGAACCGGCCCCGCAGGAGCGGACCTTGACGTACGACGACGGCGGACCGCAGCGCCCCCTGCGGCTCCGCCGCACCCGCCGGACCGGCCGCACCGTCCCGGCGCCGCGCACCGCACGCCCGCGCAGCGCACCGCACCGCCGCGTACGGCAGCGGCTGACCGCTCAACGGGCCTGCACAGCAGCCCGGTTCGGGCCCACCACGCACCAGTCCGCACCGTCCGCCCCCTTGGAAGGTCACCGATGCTCCGCACCGCGCTGCGTTCGCTGCGCGCACACCGACGCCGGTTCCTGCTGTCCGCCGTGGCCGTCGTGCTCGGCGTGGCGTTCATCTCCGGCTCGCTCCTCTACACCGGCTCCTTCAGCGCCGCGCTCGCCGAGGCCCAGTCCGCTTCGCAACCCGGCACCTCGGTCGCCGTACGGCCCGGCGAGGACGCCGAGCGCCTCGACCGGAAGGTGCCGCCGCTCGACGACCGGCTGCTGGCGAAGCTGCGCACAGTGCCCGGCGCCGCCGCGGTCCGCGGTACGGCGGAAGGCGCCGCGTTCGTCGTCGGGCGGGACGGCCGGCTGATCGGGGACCGCGGCAGCGCCAAGGGCGCCAACACCGTCGCCGGCGCGGACAGCGAGGACCCGCGCTACCCGCTGGCAGACGGCCGGCGCCCCCGCAGCTCCGGCGAGATCGCGCTCGACACCCGCACCGCCGAACGGGCCGGCGTCCGCCCCGGCGACCGGGTGCGGATCGTCGTACACGGAGAAGTGCGCACCGAGCGGCTCACCGGCACCGTCTCCGCGCACGACCTCGCCCTCGCCTCCGGCGGCACCCTGACGCTCTTCGACAGCGCCACCGCGCGGCGGCGGTTCGGGCGGACCGCGGACGCGTACACGGCCGTCTCGCTGACCGCGCGGCGCGGCGTCTCCGAGCGGCGGCTCGCGCAGCAGGCGGAGGCCGTACTGCCGGACGGCGTCCGGGCCGTCACCCGGCACGAGCTGGACCGCGAGGAGCTGTCCCTCCCGGACTCCGACCAACGGCACCTGTCCCAGCTGCTGTTGAGCTTCGGCGCGGTCGCGCTGCTCGTCGCCGCGTTCCTCGTCGCGAACACCTTCACGGCGCTCACCGCCGCCCGCGCACGCGAGCACGCGCTGCTGCGCGTCGTCGGCGCCGACCGCCGGTACGTGCTGCGGCTCGTACTCGCCGAGGCCGCGCTCCTCGGCGCCGTCGCCACCGTCGTCGGGTATCCGCTCGGCGCCGGCGTCGCGGCCGTGCTGAACCGGCTGTTCGGCGCCACCGCGCTGCCCGCCGGCACGCTCCGGTTCTTCGCTCCGCCGCCGGTCGCCGCCGCCGTCGCCGTCGGCATCGGCGTCACGCTGGTGTCCGCGTACGTGCCCGCCCGGCGGGCGGCCGCGGTCCCGCCCGTCGCCGCGCTGCGCACCTCCGCACCGCCGGCCCCGCGTGCGCTCGCACGCCGCAACGTCGCGGGAATCGCGGTCACCGCGCTCGGCGCCGCGGGCACCGCCACGGCGAGCGGCTCGGACGACTTCGAACTCGCCACCGCCGCCGGGGCGGTGCTGCTGCTCGGGCTGATCGTGCTGACCCCGCTGCTCGTTCTCGGGGCGACCGCGCTGCTCCGCCGGCCGCTGGTGCGGCTCGCCGGCGTCCACGGCCAGCTCGCCGTCGAGAACGCCCGCCGCAACCCGCGCCGTACGGCCGCCACTTCGGCGATGCTCATGATCGGCCTGGCTCTGGTGAGCGCCACCACCGTGGGCGTCACCTCGGCCGCCCGGCAGGAGGCGGCCCGCGCCGAGCACGGCATGATCTCCGATCTGCGCGTGGAGCCCGTCGAGTTCGCCGACATCGACCGCGGTACGGCCCGGCGTATCGCACGGCTGCCGGACGCGGAGGCGGCGACTCCCACCGCGACGGCGTCCGTGCACCTGCACGGGGACCGGTTCCTCGGCGCCACCGTCGTCGACCCCCGCGCAGTCGCCCGCGTCGCCCGACTCACCGTGCACGAGGGCTCGTTGGACCGGCTCGACCACGGAATCGCCGTCACCCGGAGCGAAGCCCGCCGGCTCCGGCTGCACCTCGGCTCCCGGATCTCCGGCACGCTCCAGGGCACCGGCGCCCGCATACGGCTGCCGGTCGTCGCGATCTACGACGGGCCCTCCGCCCTCGAACCGGCGCTGCTGCCGGCCGGCGCCCTGCCGGCCCGCGCGGACCGGGCCGAGTACGGGCCGAGCATCCAGTCCGTACTGGTCAGGGCACGGCCCGGACGTACCGCGGCGCTGAAGGACGAGATCCGCGGCCGGCTCGCGAACCCCGCGCTGCTGGTGCGGGACCGCGCGGACGCCGGCGCCGAGGCGGTCCGCTCGCTGCATCCCGTGCTGAACATCTCGTACGCGATGCTCAGCGTCGCGGTGCTGATCGGGGTGCTCGGGCTGGTCAACACGATGGTGATGGCCGTCTCGGAACGGGTCGGGGAGTTCGGGATGCTGCGGGCCGTCGGACTCGACCGCGGCGGAGTCGCCTCCGTGGTGCGGCTCGAATCCGTCGTCATCTCGCTGCTCGGCGCCGTACTCGGCGTCGCCGCCGGCACCGCGGTCGGCGCCGCCGCCGTGGCCGGGCAGGGCGCCCGTATCTCCGTCCCGTGGGGCACGCTCGGCGTCTTCCTGACCGTCGCCACCGTCATCGGGGTGCTGGCGGCGATGTGGCCGGGCCGGCAGGCGGCCCGCATCCCGCTGCTGCGCGCTCTCCGCACGGACACCGAGTAGGTGTCGAGTGGATACGGACACCGACCGGATACGGACACCGGGTAGGGCCGCAGAGCGGGGCCGCCGCCCCGGGCCCCGTGCGGGACCCGGGACGGCGGCCGTGACAGCAGCGATCGCGCCCGACGTCAAGTGCCCCCGACGGCGGGGAGTTCACCGGGCACCGCCCGTGCGCGCGGCGGCTCAGCCGGCGATCTGCCGCGAGGTGTCGGACGAGGCGCCCTCCGCGATCGCGATCTTGCGGGGCTTCGCCTGCTCGGCGACCGGGATGCGCAGCGTCAGCACGCCCGCGTCGTACGACGCCTGGATCCGGTCGGCGTCGAGGGTGTCGCCGAGGAAGAGCTGGCGGCTGAACGTGCCCGACGGGCGCTCCGCCACGACGAGTTCGGCGCCTTCCGGGGCCGGCGAGCGGCGCTCGGCGCGGACGGTCAGCACGTTCCGCTCCACGTCGAGGTCGATGCTGTCCGAAGCGACGCCCGGCAGATCGATGTGGACGACGAAGTCGTCCCCGGAGCGGTAGGCGTCCATCGGCATGCCGGCCGGGCGGGACTGCGTACCGAAGAGCTGCTGCGTGAGGCGGTCGATGTCGCGGAACGGGTCGGTGCGCATGAGCATCACGATTCATCTCCTTTCACGGCTGCACGGTGTGTGCGATGCCCTGTGCCCTCTTATATATCTCACCCGAAGGAAAGTTGATAACTCCCGGCTCAAGTACGGGATTCGGCCTGGTCGGAGCGGATACGGCGGAGCTTCCGAGGGCGGCTCGGGCCCGCGGCGAGCGGAGTGCGCGCCGTCGGCTGGACCGAGCCGCGCCAGACTGAGCCGCGACAGGGCGCGTACGACGACCGACGTGAGGTGACGACATGAGCGACGCCGCGGATCTGGCCCTCGCCCGAGAAGTGCTCGCCGCCCAGCCGTTCAGCGTCCTGCTCGGAGCCCGGCTGACCGCGTTCGGCGACGGCGAGGCGGTCCTCGAACTCGACGTACGCGACGAACTGCGGCAGCAGAACGGCTTCCTGCACGGCGGCGTGCTCAGCTACGCCGCGGACAACGCGCTGACCTTCGCCGCGGGCACGGTGGCCGGCACCCGGCTGGTCACCTCGGGCTTCACCATCGACTATCTGCGCCCCGCGGACGGGAGCGTGCTGCGCGCCCGCGCGCGGGTGCTGCGGGCCGGCCGCACCCGCGTCGTGTGCCGCTGCGACCTGTCCACCGTGGACGGTCCGTCCGCCGCGGACGGTGCGGGCGAGGAGACCCTGTGCGCCGTGGCGCAGGGCGCGGTCGCGGTCGCGGGGCAGCCCGACTCCGCCTGAACTCCGCGCCGTACCGCGCCCGTTGCCCACGTCGCCGCGCGGCCGCAAGTCGCCGGTACGGCCGGGCCCGCTCCCCCGGCCGCGCCGTACGCGCCGTACGCGCTGAACCGGCAGCGCCGCGGGCTCACTCGCCCCGGCCGGCCTTCTTCGCCATCCGGCGGCGCTGCCTGGCGGTCAGCTCCTTGCGGCCCGTCTGGCGGAGATAGACCTCGCGCCGCTGGTCGTTCGTCATGCGTGCACCTCCTGGCTCGACGGGCGCGGCGAGTACCCGGCGCGGCACCGGCCACGCGGCAGCGCCCGGCACACCGACGACCACGGCGCTCCCCGGCCCTCCTCGGACCACGCAGCTAGCCGGCCTCTCCCCCGACCTCCTCGCCGCCGGCGAAGCGGGCGATGTCGCCGGCCACGAGGCGTGCGGCGGTACGCGCGGCGAGCCGTTCCTCGTCCTCGCTGCGGGACGGGCGTGCGCCGAGCGCCGCGTGCACGGAGCCGGCACGAGCGGCCGCTTGGCGCCGGACCGGCGGATCGCCCGGGGACTCGGCCAGCAGCGCCAGCGTCTGCGCCAACTCGCGTACTGCGGCGGAGAGTTCGGGCCGCTCCCGGGCGCCGGCGGCATCGGCCGTACGTACCAGCATCAGCGAGCTGTTGCCCAACTCCCCCAGGACTCGGGCCATTTCGGCTTCGCGCTCCAGCTGCGGGATCCGCCGGCGCCACACGGAGCGGCGGGCGGCGCGTCCGCTGACCACGCGGATCCGGCTCACCTCGGCCAGTACGGCGTGCGCCTCGCCCAGCCGGTCGCGCGCCTGTAGCCCCAACCGCCGTTGCCGCCCGGACAGTTCGCGTGCCGTCAGCTCCAGCGCGCTCGCCATGTCCGCCAGCGCCGCGGACTCGGCGCGGTGCAGCAGGCGCAGCGGTTCCGCCGGGAACAGGAGCTGGCTGAAGACCAGCGCGACCGCCGCGCCGATCAGCGCGTCCGTGAGCCGCTGCGGTGCGGCCTGCCGGCTGCCGGTGGCGACGGCGACGATCGCGGCGGCGGCCGCCTGGGCGATGACGATGCGTTCGCCGTCGATCGCGAGCGCCAGCAGCATGGCCGAGAACACCGCCACCGGCAGCACCGCCCCCGGCCGCATGCCGAGCACGACGATGCCGAAGTCCCCGCCCAGGATGCCGACCACGACGCCGGTGAACAGCCGCAGGATGTTCGAACCGCGCTCGCCGCGGTCGGCGTTGAGCCCGACGACGGCGGCGATGGGCGCGAAGACCGGCGCCGGCTCGTGCGCCAGCAGCCTGGCGAGAAACCAGGCGGCGGCCATCGCACCGGTCTGCTGGAGCAGCGGCCACAGGCCCGCGCCGATCCGGCCGCCGGCTCCGGCGAGGAACGGCGGCACCTGCAACCGCGGTCCCGTCCGCGGCTCTCGCTCCTGCGTCATCGCTGCCTCTGTCCGTACGTGCGTCGGTCCGTACGTGCGCGTACGTGCGTCGGTCCGTACGTGCGTCGGTCCGTCCGCCGCGGCCGCTGGCTGTGCCGGCCACCGCCGCACTGTTCCCGGGCTGCGGCAACGGGCGCTCCGCGGGCGCGGACAGCTCACTGAACCGGCGTACGCCCCCGCCGCCCCGGCACTCCACCAGCGGTGAACTGCCCACGGAGACCGCGGAGTTCGCCGAGTTCGCGGTGCCCGGGAGGCCGCGGCTTCCGGTGAGCCGAGGAGTCAGGGCACCCTTACCTGGTGCAGGATTCCTCGGCAGGGCACGGCCCGGAGAAGAACGACGACTCGCTGTCCGCGCTCCTCGGCGGCCGCGC
>Ga0164243_10005031_pt1 | contig 20335 bp, 20 predicted proteins | sample OricompcompostOP_FD_108781 | JGI IMG/M metagenome (GOLD analysis project Ga0164243, IMG submission 108781) | Organic Plus compost microbial communities from Emeryville, California, USA - Original compost - Organic plus compost (OP) | ecosystem: Engineered > Solid waste > Mixed feedstock >...
GTCGGTTCGTCCAGTACGAGCAAACGAGGCTTCGTTACGAGTGCACGCGAAATGGCAAGTTGCTGCTGCTGACCACCGGAAAGATCGCCGCCCCGCCGGTGCAGCATCGTTTTCAGAACCGGAAAGAGAGTGAAGATCTCATCCGAAATCTTCCGGTCGGCCCCTTTGAGCAGCGCAAATCCGGTTTCGAGATTTTCGCGCACGGTCAGCAATGGGAAGATTTCGCGGCCCTGTGGAACGAAAGCGATGCTCCGGCGGCACCGTTCATAAGGTGCCAGCTTTGAAATATCTGCGTCTTCCCACACGATTTTTCCGGATTGAATGGGATGACGCCCGACGATTGCGCGCATCAGCGATGTCTTTCCGACCCCGTTCCGGCCGAGCACGCAGGTGATTTCTCCCGTCTTGGCCTCGAGGCCATTCCCCTTGATTCTGCGAAAAAAACAAAAAGGAGACACGCGAAACTCCCGGGAGAAGGGGAGAGGTCGCATGTCTCCTGAAAAAGTGATTTCGACTTCAGAATTGAAGCTGAACACCTGCGATGAACCTGTTGATGTCGGTGTTACCGGCGTTGTCGACATTCTGTTTGGAATAGAGAACCGATAGCCGCGCGTCGTGCCCCTTGATGATGTAATTCGTGCCGACGGAGACTTCGCTGATATCTGGTCCAAATTGCTGATCGAATTCCTGATAGCGGAAGACCGGCTGGAACTTGCCTATGCCAATCTTTTGATTGAAGAGATAACTTGTCAGGAGGAAGTAGCTGTTTCCGGCGGACAGCCCGTTGCCATCCTGGAGTCCGCCGGTGCCGACCAGCGAGGTGTCGATGCCGCTGGTATCGTAGACATAGTACGCGCCTTCTAGTGTGAGGACATCGCCGCCGAACACGCGCTTTTGCATCAGCGCATCGACGTTGAAGCCCTTGAAGTCGCCGGATCGCGTCCCGTCGGTCGCGGCATCGCTCTGGAACTGTCCGACGACGGCGACGGACAGCAGCTCCTTTTCGCCATAGTAGTCGCTGGACGTGTAGTAGCCGGACTCCTTGTCCCAGAAATCATACTGCGCGCGGCCGGCAATCAGCGGTCCGTTGGCGTCGCGGTTTTCACAGGAGTTGCTGTCTGACGTGCAGCCCTGGAAGCCGCCGATCTCGTACTTGAATTTGCCGATGTCGCCCCAAACTGCTCCGCCGTTGTCGCGACCGGCGAAAATTGAAGGGTAGGCGCTGACGAACGGATATTCCCAGGTGCCGAGATAGTAAGGCCCGTCGAGATTTGCGCGATCGCTAGGAGGAAGCATCCGGCCGCCCCAGACATTGATCGCTGGATTAAATTCGAGCCGCAGGATCGCATCCAGCGTTCTTATGCGGGAGATATCGCTGTCATCATCGATGTTGTGATCGATTTCGGTGTTGTAGGTAAAGCCAATGACTTTGGTGAACTGCCCGTTCGCATAAATACGGGCACTATTCAGCGCAAAATCATTCTCATTCTTGGCGTCGGGATTGAAGATGTATTGGCCGCGAAGACCGGCCCCTATACTGATCCAAGAATCGTCATCCCACAGTTGAAACTTCTCCCCTGCAAAGGCGGCAGACCCGCCCGCGAGAACCAACGTGCAGGTGGCCGCAGCCAATCCTCGCTGAATACTTCTCATCAGAAAACTCCCCCCGGAATTTGATGACACCCAATCGTGACTTTCCAAGCACACATGATGCGAACCCGGCACAGTGAGCATCTGCAGCATTTATGAATCTAATCAGGGAACCGAAAAAAGAGAAATGAAAGCAATGACTTGGGCGCCAATTAATTTAGCAGCCGTCGCACAAAATGCCGCCAACATCGGAAAAATTTGGCAGAATCGGAAAACCTTTAGATCACAGCGGCTTGCGCGCCATCGTTCCACTGGCAGATGAGAGAGCACGTCCCACACGCCCAAAACGCGGGCAGCGTTGGCCTGCGCCCATTTGCAAAATGAGTCCACAGATCGAAATTGCAGCGTGGTGGTTTTGCGACAGCCTTGCAGCTCAAGAGGAAACTATGCGCTCGCGGCGTGCGCTGCTTCCTGACGACGCCTGCATTTCAGTCGCAAATATATCCTTCGAGTCCGATCTCGCTGTGCCAATACGACCGCGGCTGGCTGCGCTCGGTGCGCAACTTGATCAGGAAATTTCATCCTCGAGTGAGACAGGCCTCAGCGACCCCATTCGCCCCTATGTCAGCTCAATGCAATATACAGCTCGGCCAATGGACATTCAGCCGAAACTCCTTCGGACTCTTGTCAGTATGGATCGCACCCATGAGATCCGCGCCCTCGACGCCGATCCGGTGCTGAGTCGCGTCGGAGATGCGGTCGCGATAGTAGAGCCTCGGGCGAATTGTCTTGCCTGTCTGACCAATTTGCAGGTCGGAGCTGACCAAACCTTTTGCAGGAGCGGTCACAACAGCCATATTCCGCACCCAGAACGGACGCTAGCTGACGCACAAGGCGGAAGTCTCCAGTGAGCCGAGCCTAGTCTACCTGCAACCGCGACGTCAGCATAGGGCCAGTGGCGAACGCGAGGCTCGCTTTGTGGATCAAAGCCCTGAATGCACAAGGCACAGACCACACCAAAACTCCTCGACTCGTTCGGGCAAAAGCCGCAATCGTTCGTTTTGCGATACCTGATTCTAGTCGCTATGCAGAATGGTGCTCAATCAGCGGACGCTTGAATACCTAACTGAGCGTCGGAAAGAGTTACGGACAATTGCGGTGGATAAGGCTTTAGAACTTGAGCTCTTCAAGGTCAGGCTTTACGGCCAGACGATTACGATAAAATTCGATCCATCCCGTGTTTCGCGAATAGATCTCGTTCGGTATGGGTCTGTCGTCGATCAACAGCGATCAAACCCCAGCGGCACTTATTCTTGGAAGTTGACAGAGCCTGGCGTCTACATCGTAAGAATCTCTCTCGTAGGAAAATCCACTTATCGGCAATCTGCCCCATATGCTTATTTTCCAGATGAATACTCTAAAGATTATCGTTCATTCCTCGCCGGCAAAGAAAAACAAGCATCGTCTCTTGGCCAGAGCCGAATAGATTTAAGGATTGCGCCCGATTCAATGCCCGACATGCTATTGGCGTCCTGGACCAAAGCAAGCTTGGGTATGCTGGAACGAGCCAAACGAACTCTCAAGGAACTACCGAGATCACCGAAATGGCGTGAATTACCCAACCTCGGGGGATGGAACTGCGCTGCTCTGACTTTCGGCGAAGTAATATCGACCGATTCCGAACAGATCATTTTCTCCGGTGAAACCATCGTTCGAGGCCGCTACATCGATGGAGCGATCGATCTCCCCTCAGACATAAGAGCATCGGAATTGCTCGGCGGCATCGGTCCATTCGCCATAATTGCACACGACGGCGAACGATGCATCGCATCACGAGATCTGAACAACTACTTCCAGCAATATTACTATCAATCGGCCGAGCTTATGCTTGTTTCGCCGTCGTACCACCTCCTCCTTTTGGCGATGTCAGCATTCGGTCTTCCCGGCGAGCTGAACGTCAGGAAGGCTGCCGCATCCCTCTTGATTCCAGGGTCGCAGATTCTAGAGCAAAATTTCTCATATCAAATGGATATCGAAGGGGCGCATCAACTGCCGGTCGATAAGGATCTTTGCCTGGACGCCGATGGCTGGCGGTTTACCGACAACAAATTCGCTGAAATTCTGAAGCGTGACGAACCGTTTGACGATGCTACCTATAAGGAGCTTCTCGTCCAGGCGAACAACGAAACACGTGAATACATAGATGCTGTCTTCGAACACTCTCGTCTGAGCAAATTCATTCTGAATCTTACCGGGGGAATCGACAGTAGATATCTGTTGGCCTTACTTGCGAAATCGTCCAACAGATCTCGTATTCACATTCACTCTTATGGCAATGGGCCAACGGGAATTGACGATGTTCGAACTGCTGTTACGCTTGCTCAACGCCGCTCCTTACCCTTTGATACTCTCCCAAAAACCGTAATAGTGCGTCGTCGCGAAGATGCGGACCAATGGTCTCGAAGCGAGTTCATGGGACGCTGTTGGAGAACCTGGGAGCACGACGTATATGCCCAAACAGACGATGGCCGAATTTCCTTCATTGGAGCAGGTGGCGAAAGCCTGACGCGACCAGAATACGGCGCAAGATGCTTCCGTCGTATGGCGGATCGTCCCGAAACGATCGAGACTGTAGTGGAGTGCTTTTGCGAGATCATGACGCAAGCCATGATCGGACCGGAGGAGGCCTACGCCGGATTGATCCAAATTCTTAAAGCGGATCTCGACGGTCTTTCGGCCGGATCGGCATTCGAACGTCTAGAGACGCACTATTTGGCGCACCGGCAATCTCTGCATTTCACATTGCTGAGCCGACGAAACGGAAATGACAGGTGGTTTATCCCAATGCAATCGCCGACTCTGTTGCGCTTGCATCATATGACATATGAGCGATTCCGATCACCAAAGTTGATGTTCGATCTGATTGCTGAGGCCGACCCAGAGCTTTTGGATGTGCCCTTCGCCCATGATCACTACAACAATTATCTTCACCAGACCCGCGAAGACCTTTCTTCTCCTTCCCCGGAGCTATCAGTCAAATCTCTTGGCCAAGTAGATATCGGCATTTGGGAGCGTGCAAATGAAGTGCGCAGATCCCATTCCGTAACCATTAGAGAGGATCCTGAAACAAATTCGCAAAATCGAACGCAGAGCCGCAACGACAAATATCACGGACTCCTGCTGAACCTTCGGGAACTGCTCTTGCGGTATCCCAACTTAGAACGGCAAATCGGGAGGCCTCTATATTTCTACATAACGAAAAATCGCAATGACGACGCGTCGATCGCGCGTCTATACAGCAAAGTCACCAGCCTTGTGGATCAAACTAGAATCTTTGCAGTCAAGGATTTACCGACCGACCGCGAAAAGCCAACCTCTATCCTCGCCGAAATAAAAGCTGCGGCGCGGCGCCTGACCCAAGCATTCGGCACGACATCGGCCGTCCTCAGTGGACGAACCTTATTCAGGAATAGAATTCCTCGATGATCACGAGTCCAGGGGCTCAGGCCCCTCCATCAGCTTGAGACACGCATGTAAATCAATGCCTCCCCCAACGCCGGCCCATACGCATCCCCAGTGCTCGGCATACTCATCCATGACACGGAGCCCATGATCCGGACTGCGGCCCAACCTCTTCTCGAACTCGTGCGGATCTCCATCCAAGACCTTAAGCCTGCACCTCGCAAAGTCAGGAAAAGGATCCCGCACACGTCCGCGAAGTCGCAGCAAAGATCAGTAACCTCGGATTTTGCGATCCCGTCCTGATCGGAAAGGAAAGTCTCGTTCTCGACGACATGGGCTCCTGCACGAAATCCGCAGTTCGCGCGGCGGCCCTTCGGCCCCTGGCAATTTGAATCGATTGCCGTTCGCTTATCGCTTCGCATTGTTCCCTGATCGCCGAGAACGCAAGCGCCGAGAGGTTTAGCGTTTGATGGTCTAGTTTAGGAGGAACGCAATGATAACCAAACAGACCAAGAAGAAACTCGCAGCGGGTGCTGCACTCGTAGCGATCTCGCTGGTGCCTACGATTGCTGCGGCGCAAGAGTTCAGCGATATGAAGAAGGTCTTTAATAAATCGGAAGACCTGACATTGAGCGCGCAGGGAAGCTTCTTCATTGGAGGCTCTACGCACTACATCGATGATGCCTACACCGGCACGACCAGCGGTCGGCAAGGCAACTCGATGATTAACCAAATGTACGTGCAATTTCAGATTCCGAAGAAGCAGAACAAGCTTCCTCCGATTGTCTTCGTGCACGGCTGCTGCTTGAGCTCCAAGACGTGGGAAACGACTCCAGATGGCCGTGAGGGCTGGTACGAGTATTTCACGCGCCAGGGCTTCGCAACTTATATGGCCGACCAGGTCGGTCGTGCGCGTTCGGGATTCGACGCTCTGGAATACAATCGGGTGAAAGCAGGGGCCGATCCTGCTACTACGCAAGGTTCTGTTCTGATAGCAACGGACAAGTTCGCTTGGGACGTATTCCGTTTCGGCGATTTCGCTACGAAGGCCGCTTGGCCCGACGAGAAGTTCCCGATGCAGACCGTTGCGCCGGGTGGCTCTCTGACATTCTACAAGCAGGTCATTCCCGACATGACGCAGACGCTCGGTAGTTTTGGTCCGAATGCCGCCGACTTCCGTCCGACACCGGCTTCGATGGCTACGCTCGCTCAGGATCTGAAGGGCGCCATCCTCGTCGGTCACTCACAGTCGAGTTCCTTCCCGACCAAAGCGGCTCTTCAAAATCCGAAGGGCGTGAAGGGCATCATCCAGCTTGAAACGGGCTGCTTCGCAAATCTCACGAAGAAGGACGTCAAAAAGCTGGCGAAGATTCCGATCCTCATCATGGTCGGCGATCACTGGACGACGGCTCAGCCCACGCCTGATTGTGTGACCGAGCAGCAGCAGATCAACGATGCAGGTGGCGATTTCACGTTCATCTCTCTGCCGGATGCCGGTCTGAAAGGGAACAGCCACATGTTCATGCAGGACAAGAACAATCTGAAGGTCGCTGACCTCATCATCGACTGGATCAAAAAGCACGTAAAAAACTAACCCAGTCGCACTGGAGCACGCGTCACCATCACCATCGCCACTGGATGCGCGCTCCTGCACGGAGGAAAACTTGCCCGGCCCGAAGATAATTCGGGACGGGTTTTCGTGTTTTCAAAAAATAAAATTGCAAATATCATCGAGAAATAAGATTTGAAATTCAATTCCGATCTTATTGATCTAATTCCGGGAATTGCGAGCAAATGACTGAGAGTCCAGAAGTTCAATATCGTTATTGTCCAAAAGCGCATTACAGGTGCCAAAAATATTTTAATTAGAGCCGCTTAATTTCCGCTTTCATCGCGGAAAACATGGCATAGAGTCGCCGTTGCCAGCAGCGACTTTTGTTCGGGAGTTCTGCCGTGAATAGCGCAAATATAGGAATGCTCGCCGAGGGCACGGCTGCGACATTCGAGGAGTATCTCGTCGGTCAAAAACTCCTTTCGCCAGCCGAACTCAGTAAAGTCGAGAAATTCCGTCGAGAATCTGGGGCCTCCCTGTGTTCTGCCCTGCGACGCGCATCTTCTTTGAAGTCCTCGGTTCTCGCCCGCGCGATCGCAGATTACTATGGTGTGCCGTTGTTGGAGGATGAGGGATGGGTGAAAGACCCACCCCCGGTGGAAAATCTTTCCCGCACATTTCTGCGCGAATGCAAGGTATTCCCGCTCGAAGAGAATGACGGCAGCATCTCTCTCATCATGGAGGATCCCTCCGACACGCAGACCATAAACGCTGTGCGTTTGGCGCTCGATCGCCAGGTCAATCCGTGCGTCGCCTCCGCTGAGGATATCCAGACGGCGATTGAACGTTCCACTAAGGACCGCGATACGGCCAACGTCTGGCAAGAGGCAAAGGCTGAAAGCAACGGTAACGACATCGAGCAGTTGCGCGATATGGCGCTAGGGGCGCCTATCGTCAGATACGTCGATCAGTTGATCACAGATGCCGTGCACGCACGCGCAACTGACATTCACATCGAACCCTTTGATAGTCGGCTTGCAGTCAGGATGCGCGTCGACGGAATGTTACGCGAAGCACCATCTCCACCGGGACAGCAGGCGAAAGCCGTCGTTTCGCGCATCAAGATCTTGTCAGGCTTGAACATCGCGGAACGGCGCTTGCCACAAGACGGCCGCGCGCGAATTCGCATTAATGAGCGTCGTCTCGATCTTCGCGTTGCAACCGTGCCGACAATTCACGGTGAAGCGGTGTCTATCCGGTTGTTGGACAACGTTCGAAGGGCGCTAGATTTCTCGTCGCTCGGCTTCAACACGCGCGACGAGCGCATCATACGCGGTCATCTGTCCGCGCCTTACGGGCTTATCCTCGTCACCGGCCCGACAGGTAGCGGAAAAACGACGACACTCGCGACGGCGCTTTCGCTGCTCAATCAAACTCATCGGAAAATTTTGACGATTGAAGATCCGATAGAATACGAAATAGACGGCATCAATCAGACGCAGACCAAGCCGGCAATCGGGCTAACGTTTGCCGCAGCCTTGCGATCCTTCCTGCGTCACGATCCTGACGTCCTGATGGTCGGCGAAATGCGCGACGGCGAGACGGCCGGCATAGGAATTCACGCTGCTCTAACCGGGCATTTGGTCCTTTCCACGCTGCATACCAATACCGCAGCTGGCGCCATTCCGAGATTGCTCGATATGGGAATCGATGCCTTCCTGCTCGCATCATCGCTGCGATGCGTGATCGGACAACGGCTCGTCCGGGTTCTCTGCCCTCATTGCAAGGAGCCTGTTCCGGGGGCGAGAAAAGCCGCTGCGTCGACATCCCGCTCAATATTGGAGCCGTCTTCATTGGACGCGCCAGAGGAATGGCAGGCGATCGGCTGCGGGCGCTGTTACGGAACCGGATACAGCGATCGGATCGTGATCTCCGAAGTTCTCGATGTCGACGAGGATGTCCGCGAGCTTATTCAGCCAAATGCACGCACTGCAGCCATCGAGGAAATCGCGTGCAAAAAGGGAATGACGACGATGGTTATGGACGGGCAAAGGAAATGCCGTGAAGGTGTGACGACCCCCGAGGAAGTTCGCCGGGTCGCTCTCGATATTTAGCAGAGCGGCAAAGAGCGAAAGAAAGATCGGGGGACGCTACCGTGATGCACTTCCGCTACATCGCCATCAGCCGCAACGGTGCGAAGCTATCGGGCGAAATGGAAGCCGTAAGCCGCGCAAGCGCACTTGAAGATCTACACAAGCTGGGCCATCTGCCGGTCGAGGTCGTAGAGGCGAAGCCGAAAGCCGATGGGTCACGCTCGGGTTCGAAATCCTTTTTCGACGGTAGCCCGTCAAGCAGCCAGATAACGCTTTTCACGCGTGAGCTGTCGATGCTTCTCAAAGCGGGGCTGCCGCTGGATCAATCATTGGAGTTCCTTGAGAAGGATGCACGCTCAAAGAAACTGCGGAAGCTTATTGGACAAATCGCTAGCCACGTTCGAAACGGCAAAAGCTTGCATGAAGCTTTAGAGGCTCAAGGAGCCGTTTTTCCTCCGGTCTATGCGAGCATGGTCAAGGTGGCCGAGGCCAGCGGCACGCTCGTAACTGTTCTCGAGCGAACCGCTCAGGGTCGCGAGAAATCCCAAAAGCTTCGCAGCAAAGCGCTTTCCGAAGTGCTGTATCCCTGCATTCTGGTGATTATGGCCATCTTGGTCGTGATTATCATGCTCACGTTTGTCGTCCCACGATTCAAGGACATGATTGTTCACGCCGGCACGGCCGTCCCCGAACAGGCGCGGTTCGTCATCGCGGCGTCGGACTGGTTGATCGCCAATGGCGAATTTCTCGCGATCGCGGTTGCCAGTATCATATGTTTGCTGCTGCTCGCATGGCATCAGAGATGGGGGCGAAAGCAGATCGAACTCTGGCTGATGAAGGCTCCCCTCATCGGCAATATTCTCCGACTCAATCTGACAATTCAGTTTTGCCGCACGCTGGGCATTCTGCTCGATAACGGTGTCGAACTGCCTGCTGCAATGAAGCTCGCTCGCGATGTCATCGGCAGCAGTTACGCCGCGCACGTTCTAGACCAAGCCTACGATGCGCTGAGGAAAGGCCGAAGCTTTTTGGAGCCGATTTCCCGCGCGAGCCTCTTTCCTCCGGTCGTAATCAACATGCTTCGCGTCGGTGAGGAGACGGGAAGCTTGACCGCATCATTCTATCATATGGCCGACATGTTCGAGGAAAAGCTGCAGACGACTGTCGAACGGGCATTCACGATATTCGAGCCGGTCGTGATCCTTTTCGTCAGTGCATTCGTCGCGGGCATCATCATGTCGATCATGAGCGCGGTAATCAGCATGAACGATCTTGCAATGTAATGCGAGGAGCCATCAGGAAATTCGCTCGATGAAAGGAATAAGAAACGTGAAAAAAATATCGGCAAACGCTTTTCGTCGCCCGTGCAGAAGACATGCGCGCCCAGTGTCCTCGAATGAAGCAGGCTTCACGCTGATCGAGTTGCTCGTCGTGATGGTCATCCTCGTCCTGCTTGCGAGTCTGGTCGCTCCGCGCGTTATCGGATATCTCGGCAGCTCGCGCACGAAAGCGGCCAAGGTGCAGATCGAAAGCCTCGGATCGTCGCTCGAACTCTTCAAGCTCGATACAGGGCGTTATCCGAGCGAACGCGAGGGGCTGTCAGCCCTGGTCAGCAATTCGGGGCGCATCCCGAACTGGAATGGTCCGTATTTAAAAAAGGATACCGTGCCGGTCGACCCGTGGGGTCAGCCTTATCACTATCGCTTCCCCGGCCAACGGGGAACCTTTGATATCTTTTCCCTCGGCGCCGACGGGAAAGAAGGCGGTACGGGTGAGGATCAAGATGTTGCAAGCTGGCAGTAGCGCGTCGAGCGGCAACGCTGGATTCACGTTGTTTGAGCTCCTCGCAGTGATGGTTGTTCTGGCCATGATGATGGTTGCGACATCGACGCTTTACCATGCGCCCTCCGGCCGAACTCAGGTTCGATCGACGGCATTGCTCGCCGCATCACGCCTCAGAGACTTGCGCGCGATCGCGATGGAGACAGGACGTGCGCGCAAGGCCACCATCGATCTCAGAAGAGGCATCATTCAGTTCGGTGACGGCCGTGGGCCGTTGGCGATCGGCAAAGAGATCGCTCTCACGGTGACGGCTGCCGATACTGAAACGCGCTCACGTCATTCGTCGGGCGTCCGCTTCTTTCCGAACGGCAGCTCAAGCGGTGCAACGATCAAATTCACTTCGCGGAGGATCGCATATGAGGTCCGCATCAATTGGCTTACTGGGCGTGTCTCGACGACAAGCCTCAATTGAAACTCGAGAACATACGGCCCGAAACGACGCCGGCTTCACGCTTCTAGAGACACTGGTCGCACTGGCGATTCTGGCCGTAGTCTTCGCGAGCTTGTTTGACGCCCACGCGATCGCTCTACGCAACATAAGGGTCGCGGATGATTACGCCCGGGCAAGAGTCCTTGGTCAATCTTTGCTCGCTGACGCCGTAACGGGCTGGGCGCATCCGCCCCTGTCGGGCTCCGGAGAAAACGGACGGTTTCGCTGGGCGATCCATGTCACGGAAGAGCGGGCCCCGTGGGCGATCTTCAAGACGAAAAAGAACTGGAGGCTTTACCGCGTGAACGTGAACGTCTCCTGGGACAAGAAGCGTCACATCGTACTCGATACTTTGAAACTCGGGATAGGCCCATGAGCGCGCCAACGTGCAATGCGGCCTGCCGGAAAGACGAAGCAGGCTTTACGCTCATCGAGCTTCTAGTGAGCATGACGATCATGAGCGTCATTCTCGCGATGCTGACGTCGGGATTGCGCGTTCTTTCTCAGAATTCCGACGCCTACACCGCCCGTGTCGACCGTTTCGATATGTTGTCGAGAGCCGCGGATATTCTGCAACGCGATGCTTCCGGGCTGCGGCGCGTGGTGCGTGTCGATGGCGGCATTCCTCGTCTCATATTCGTTGGAACGCCTCAGCATCTTTCCTTCGTGACATCCGAGCCTCCTTATCCGACAAAAGCCGGACCCTACTTTGTCGACTACTCCGTCGTGACGAATGGTAAGGCGGTCGAACTTATTCGGGCGCGGGCGCTCTATGGCGATCGTCTGTCCGTGTTTCCAGGGGCGACGCCGGCAAACAGAGTCCCTCTGGTGCAAGGGCCATTCAGCTATCGTTTCTCCTACGCAGCAAAAACGCCCGAGGGCGGAGCGTGGCACGATATTTGGTCGGATCCGACACGCATGCCCGATCTGATACGATTGAAGGTCGTGAGTACGACGCCGGGATACGAGCCATTCGTGCCTGTGATTGTTGCCCTTCGTACTGATGCTGAACTCAATTGCATTGCGAAGAAAACGCAGATCTGCAGCCCCAAAACAGGTGGCAAACTACAGATCAGCACCAAGCCTATGGGAGATGACGCGAGCAACAACGGTTCTGGTGACGATGATCCATCCGGAGTGCCGACCAAATGAATCGCGAAATGGAAAAGACCGCCGATCCTGCCGCGATAAAGGGAGAAACGGAACGGGGCATGGCGTTATTGATCGTCCTTTGGGTGATCGTGTCTGCTGCTCTGATCGTCTCGGCATTCGGCGCGACAGTACGCAGCGGCGTCTCTTTTGCGACATCGGAGGTGCAGATGACGAAAGCCGAAGCACTCCTCGATGCAGGCGCGGAAATCGCCGCGGCACATCTTATCGATGAAGACAAGCCGCTGCGATGGCTGCCTGACGGGCGACCACACGTGGTTTCATTCGCGGGAGCAAAACTCATCATAACCATCGGTGATCCGAACGGTCTGATCGACCTCAATAAGGCAGACAAGGCGCTTATTCTTGGTCTCCTGAAGAGATATGCCGATTCGGAGTCGCAAGCGCTTCTGATCCGCGACCGCATTTTACTCGCGAGAGGAAAGCAGCAGGACAACAAGCCCGAGGATGAGATGTCTGGTGCAACTGACGATGCGAACAACGACCAAAAACAACAAACCTCACAACCACTCCCCTTCATCGACATCGCGCAACTTAGGGAACTCGAAGGCATGAGCATGCCGCTTTATGACAAGATATCGCCGTTCGTTACCGTCTATGGCCGTGACGGACACATCAACCCTCGGACCGCGCCGTCCGAGGTCTTGCTCTCTATTCCGGATATCAGCGAAGCGGATATCGCGAGCCTGCAGCATGATCTCGATCTGGCACAAGACCAGTCGGAGGGAAAGCAAGGCGCTGCGTTCTCCGATGTGACACAGCATGGTGGCGCATATCTCGCCGATAGAGTGGGACCTGCGTATACGGTGACCGTCCAAACGCGGGAAGCCGCTGGAAGCGGCACTCTGGCTCGGATGTTTGTGATCACGACCGGATTGGACCCGAATGCGCCTTACCGACAGATCGCCAAGAAACCTATCGTGTCTATTCAATGAGACTTTGGAAGCTTCAGGAAATGGAAAAACTGAGCCAGAGCAAGATTGGCCGCTTCTATCGATGGTGGCTTAGAGAGCTCAGCACGGTACTGACGCCACGTCCGTCCGGGAGTCGTACGTGGGGCTTGATACTTCAAAGGACCTCGGAGGGGCTCGAAGTTCTTTCCGGTTCGGCACCGGACGCACTTGGCATTCTAAAGTCAAGATCAGGTCCGGACGAGATCCTGGCACTACAGCAACGAGTGGGCCGAAGCGGAGCTGCTAATTTGAAAAGCGTCGTTCTTCGACTGTCGGCGGATGACGTCGTTGAACGGACGATTCAAATTCCAAATGCGGCGAGCGACCTCATCGAGCCTGTCTTGCAGAACCAGATGGAGCGGATCGTACCGTGGCCGCCGGAAACGACGCGTTACGGTTATCGTATCGTCGGTCCGAATGCCCACATGCCAGACCAAATCGACGTGTATTTCGTCGCCACGACGAAAAAGATCGTCGCGTCAGCTCTGCGGAGTAGTGAAACATTAGGCGTTACGCCGAAGTCGGTCGAATATGTGCCCGCCGCCGCGGAGGGACAAGGCATTGAACTCGCCTCTCTAGAGCCGGATCCGGCTGTAAAAATGCAAGGGAATATTCAAACGGCGCTGGCGATCCTGTTGGCCGTCGGCGTAGTCGCAAGCGCATGTGGGCTTTATTACTGGTGGAATGAAAGATCACAGCAGAATGAAGTCGAGGCCGAGATTGCAACGACGCAGGCTCGTATCGCCGAATTGCGCGGACTCAATCAGCAGAGCGCGGTCCTGAAAGAGAAACGTGAGCAGCTCATAAAGCGTCGCCTGGAGCGGCCCGCTATCATGACTCTCCTCGAAGTACTGAGCCGCACGCTTCCCGACTCGGCATATTTGACGGAACTCGAAATTGAAGGGCGCGAAGCTCGGATGATCGGAAAGTCGGATGATCCGACTGCGCTCATTACCGAGCTGGAGAAAACGCCTCAGTTCGAAGACGTCCGCTTCTCTGCGCCGACGACGCGCGAAGCTGGTGAAAGCCGCGGAACGTTTTCTATCGTCGCTCATGCCCAAGATGGATCGTCGCTGGAGAAGCGCCCATGACTTCGAACTCGAGAGCACTCGCTGGTTTCTCGGCGATCTCGGTCCTGTTGGGAGTGTTGGCTTTGATACTCCTCCTGGCAAGCGCACCATTCTTGCGCGCCGAGTGGGCCCAGGAAAAGATCCAGCAGGATCGCGTTGACCTTCTAAGTCTTCGCGGGCAACTGGCATCCGAGGTTGCTCAAAGAAAGGCCGACCATGATCTCAATGAATCGGGATCGAATACGAAATTGCTTCTCGATGGCGAAACGACAGGTATCTCGGGCGCGAATCTGCAAAGGCTGATCGGCGAAATTGTGCGTGCGCACGGCGGTTCTGCGAAAAGCTTTCAAGTTCTGCCGCCGGAGACGGAAGACACGCTCATCCGAATTGCGCTCAGTCTGTCCATTAGTGTCGATATGGATGCTCTTCGGGACATCCTGTACGATATCGAGGCGGGAACACCGATGATTTTCATCGACGATATTTCAATCAAGCCGAAGTCTGATTCTAGCAGGACACCCGACCCCTACTTTCTCGGGCCGCTCGACGTGACCATTCAAGTAAGCGGCTATGAGCCAAAGAAGGAGGGTACGTGACGCGATGGCCAAGAACCTGCTCATGTATTCCGCTTTGGTTGTCCTTGGCGTTCTTGTTTGGCTCGATCGTGCACAAAAAGACGGCGCGCCCGCCGAAACGGTGATGCAAGCTCCGCCGATCGAGGGTGGCCGTGCCATTGCTGTCGCCACACCGCGCGAACTCGTAAATCCCTTATCGAAGTTCGAGAAGAGCGAACTCAAGGACACCATCGAGCGACCATTGTTTGCTTCGGCAAGAAAGCGTCCGCCGGCAGTCGCCGATGATCGCGCGACTATTGCTCAAGCCGAAGCAAAACCTGCGCCGCCGAGCTATGATTTGCTGGGAGTCGTTCGGGATGGTGAGCGTTCAATTGCGCTTATCCGAGACAAAAAGGACGGCACGAGTTTTCGTGTCGAGGTCGGAGACATGATCGGAGGTTGGCACGTTGCCAAATTGGCACCCAAATCTATTCTTCTCAGACGGGATGATGGTACGTCTCAATCCGTGCCACTGTTTTAAAAATCCAATTACCATATGCAATGGCGTATTTCACGCGTACAAGGTAATACGAGCTATTAAGTACGATTATTCCCGGTCATTTCTTGACATCGAAAATACCGTCGTTCATATTCGCCAATAACAAAAATAAACGACTGGGAGTGAAACAATGTATCCGGTGCTCGCTTTATTGGTCGCGACATCTCCAAGCTTCTATGAAGCCAAGGTTTCGACATTCGGCTGCAATTCAACTCAGTACGTCAATCAATTGAAAGAGCTTCGCTCCGACGCCGAGAAATTCCAGAAATTTTTGTATGAGCAGTATTTCTTGGGGCAATGCATTCCCATCAACAAGGGCGCAATCGTACAAGGCGCGGTCGAGAGCGATGACAGCGCGGTTTTGCGGGTGAACGCGGAAACCGATCCTCCGGGTTACATGTCTCCTGTCGACGATTTCGTGGCGAAGCCCGATTTTAAGATCGAACCGAAAGAAAAGAAGAAGTGAGGCTCGTGGCACCCTAGCCCGGTGTCAGCGGTTTCAACTGTGAGCTGAGGGTTATTTGGCGCCCTCGGCGTAACAGCCGCCCGTCGCGGTATTCAGCAATCCGCTTTTCGTCTTCGATTGGAAAATCCCCGCGAGCGATTTCCGCGCAGTCTCCGCCGCATCGTTTCGATGCGTTAAAGACCGCGGCCGACGGAAAGCAATGAAATCAGGAAGATCCATCTGCTGAGAATCACAGCAGCTCTACTCATTCAGGCAAAAAAATAAGAGCGGGAATGGGAGTGTGCTATGTCTACTGACGACCAGGACGATTTTCCTGGCGAGGATGGTCAGAAGCCCGCAATCGAAGTCTGTGATACCCAATACCATCCTACGAGCAAGGCATTCAGTCTTTTCCGGGAGGGCGTTTCGTCTGCGTTCATGCCGTGGGCGTGCGAGATGAAATCCGACGGCCAGAGTTTTGAAGGACGGGTGGAAAGCGTCAATCTGCAAAAAGGCTCGCTCGGCCGCGTTTCTATGACGCCCATCGTGGCCTCAAGAAACAAGCTCAACATTGCCCAATCAGGTAGCGACTGCGTCTGCGGAAATTTCATTCTATCCGGAAAGCTAAAAATTGAGCAGGCGGGACGCACGAATATTGCGGCTCCCGGCGATCTGGCGTTGTACGACAGCTCATCGCCCGTCGTGCTTACGGAGGCGTCGGATACGATGTATGAGGATCTGGCATTCCTGATACCCAAAAAACATTTTGCCGAGATCCCCGGCTTCGAAGAGCGCATCCGAAATGGTGTACTCTCACGCGATGCGCTGCGCGGTCCACTATCGAGCTGCCTGTCTTTCCTGGCCGAGAGTCTTCACTCCTCGCCCGCGAGCGAGATCTCGGCCGTGTATGATGCATGTATCACCTTACTACCGGTCTCTCTCGGTTGCTTTGCAGAACAAGCCGAAACAGTCGCTGCCGGAGAAAATCATCTCGTGCGGGAGATGCTCGACTATCTAGATCGCAACATGTCCAATCCCGAACTATCGCCACAACACGCCGCTGACCACATCCACGTATCTGTAAGATACATCCATAAATTGTTTGCGCGGCGCGGCCTCACATTCAGCTCACATCTGACGGCCAAACGCCTGGATCGCATCCGACTGGAGTTGGTAGCGCCTTCCTGCCAACAGCATCCCATATCCGTATTGGCGTACAGGTGGGGCTTCAATGATTTGTCGACATTCAACCGCGCGTTTAAGGCGCGGTTCGGCTGTACGCCCAGTGTCTTCAGGACAAAGTCAGGCAGCTAACGCACACTCGCAAGCTCCGAAAAATCGTGTGCTACGGCGGTAAAGCCTCATTTGATGCCGCGACCTTGCCGGCCGGTTCCATTCCGTTTCATTCGCAGCAGCGTCATCCAGTCTTGCCGCACGCTTGCGAGTTCGCTGAGCGCCTAGTTTCGTTCGCTGAGAGCGTAGGAGAATCATCCCCAATTGTGAAACGGCGTATATCCGGAGCAATGAAGATGGGAATGAATCTAATTTTCGCGAAATATAAATATGATCAGTATATCGGAATTTTAGTCGCGAATTCGCAACAGGACAAATGCAATCAAAGTAAATTTATTGAACTCATTATGACGCCGTATAATGGAGATATATAGAGTTATAAGTGGGGAGTGAGCGCGAGTAAGAACGTAAAACAAAAATAAGGGCACTCGTTCATGGGTTTCAGGAATGCGCGGTGGCTTGTGTGCGTAATTGGTGCGTTCGTTGGTGGATGCGCATTGCCGAACGAGGCAGAGATTCTTCAACCGCCGGACATGATAGGAGAATTGGCGAACGCCAATCTCTCGGCGCCCCCTGTTTCGCATTCGCGTGCGCCACAGCTCGAATATGCGAGTGCAAGAACCGAAACGGGAAGCCTTGCAAAAGTCTATCCGGGTGCGGACGCAGCGGTTCGTGAGCGCGTGCAGGCAACTGAGAATGTCCGTGGCGTCGAGAAGAAGCAGGACGGATATCAGCTGAATTTCAGCGATGCGCAGCTGCCCGATCTTGTGAAGGTCATTCTGAAAGACACACTTGATATCGCTTACGTCTACGATCCGCGCGTTAAGGGCCGTGTGACGATATCGACAGGAGGCCCAGTATCTCGCAAAGAATTGCTTTCGATTCTTGAAAGCGTGCTGGGAATGTTCAACGGTGCGCTCCTCGTCGATAATAATCTCTACCGGATTGTGCCGGCCGCAGAGGCAGGTCGTCAGGCAATCAGTACGATCGACTACGCAAAGGAGGCCCAGGAGGTCGGTCCCGGTTACGGTGTTTCGATCGTTCCGCTAAAATATGTATCGAGCGAGACGATGACGCAGCTGCTCGATTCCCTCTCACCCAACCCCAACAAGCCGCAGACTGCTGTCCAGGACAACCTTCTCATAATTCGTGGAAATGGACGAGAACGAGAAGCGCTGCTTGAGATCGTATATTCGTTCGACGTAGACTGGATGAAAGGGCAGTCCGCAGGCATATTTACGCTGGAGAATGCCGCCCCCGATGAAATCATTCCGCAGCTTCAACAGGTTTTCCAGACAGACGGGCGCGGAAAAGGATCGATCACTTTTCAACCCCTGACACGCCTGAATGGCGTCCTGGTTTTGACGCAGAAGGCGAGGCTGCTGCATCAAGCCGGTGACTGGATCAAGCGTCTCGACAGCGGAGGTCCGGAGGCCGAGAATTACTACGTCTATCGTGTCGAAAACGGCCGGGCTGCGGACCTCGCTCAGCTGCTCATGGCGACGTTCACGGGGAAGGGACTTGGTACGCGCAATGCCGAGGAATCGGAGGTTTCGCCCGGCCAGGCCGCCGACCGGACGCAATCATCAAACGGCAGCGGTTTGAACGGAAGCAGCGGTTCGGGAACCCTCGGCAATTCGAGCAGTGGAAGTTCCGGTCTCGGATTGGGTTCAAGCCTTGGTGCCAGCTCTAATGGCAGCGCAGGTTCAGTATCTGCGGGTGCGTCTGGCAGCAGCTATCGTACGGGACAGGCGCAGGCTGCTGGAGCTTTAGTGTCGGACTCGAACGATGCGTCGCCTGAGCAGCAGCAGACGTCGGGTCCGATTCAGATCACACCCGATGAACGCAGCAACAAACTCCTCATCAAGGCATCCGGCCGAGATCTCCGCAAAATTTTGAGCATTCTCCGTCGTATCGACAAGACGCCGATGCAGGTTCTGATCAATGCAACGCTCGCCGAAGTCACTCTGAATGATAATCTTGAGTACGGCGTGCAGTTCTACCTGCAAAAGCATGCTGGCTCGTTAGGGTTTACCTCCGGACAATCCATCGACATCGCGCCAGCGGTGCCTGGTATGAACTTCATCGTGGGAGCGCTGGCGCCCAGTCCGAAGGTCGTTCTCGACGCGCTTGCGAGCGTGACCACCGTCCGTGTCGTCTCTTCACCGTCGGTGGTCGTCGTGCACAATCAACCGGCAACGCTGCTTGTAGGCGACGAAATTCCATACACGAGTCGATCGGCCGTCGGCGTCGTCGATCCGGAAGCACCCGTCGTCAACGAGATTGAATACAAAAATACCGGCGTCATTCTGAAGGTCACGCCGAAGATCAATTCGAATGGCCTCGTAACCATGACGATCGATCAGGAAGTCAGCACGGTCGCGGACAATGGCTCCGCCGACACCCTCACACCGACGATCTCACAGCGCAGCATAACGAGCACGATCGCCGTGCAAAGCGGGCAGATGGTCGTGCTCGGCGGTCTTATCAGTGAGAACACGACCCGTAAGAAGAACAACATCCCTGTGCTTAACAAGATACCTTATCTGGGCGACGTTCTCGGCGCGGCGAACAATACGCAGAAGGCTCGTACTGAACTCGTGGTCTTCTTGCAGCCTCGAGTTATTCGAAATCCCCAGGAGGCATCTGAAGTCGCCGAAGAGATGCGCGCCCGCATGCAGTCGCTCGCGCCGCGTCCAGCGGCCTGGGACGCGCACGTCGAGAGTCCAGGCGCCGAAGCTGATTGGCGGCATTCGGCTTCCATCAAATGATTGATCGGACCGGGGCCCGGCTAGAAGCGGAATGCAGAAAGATCGAGATCAAAGGCGATGTTATCCGCACACCAGATGATCCAGATCGACGGCGCAAGAAATACGCCCAAGGCAATGGGCGTCGAACCGCGGAGGGAGCGGGAGTCGTAGAGATGAGCGAACAGCACGCAAACAAACGCCGAAATGCAAGCGAGGAGTAGAACATGGCCAAGGCCAGAAAATCCGGTCCACGCTCCAGCAACAGCCGCCAGCTTTACATCGCCGAGACCGAGACCTTCACGTTTGCGCCAAAAAGCGTAGAGCCATCGGATTGCGAAAAGCATCGATGCTCCGACCGCCCCAGCCAGCGCGTGCTCCAGGACGCGGTTAGCGACCTCATCGCCGGAAAGAAACGCGACGAAAAGGCCCGCTGGGATGGCGGGCAGGGAGAGGACGTCCGGAATGATGAATTCGCGGAAATCGACAACGGCGATCGCAAGCATGGTCCAACCGAGCAAGCAAGATATGAGCGCCGTCTCCGTCTCGAACAAAACGAAGGATATCGTTGCGCA
>Ga0164243_10005033_pt1 | contig 20333 bp, 17 predicted proteins | sample OricompcompostOP_FD_108781 | JGI IMG/M metagenome (GOLD analysis project Ga0164243, IMG submission 108781) | Organic Plus compost microbial communities from Emeryville, California, USA - Original compost - Organic plus compost (OP) | ecosystem: Engineered > Solid waste > Mixed feedstock >...
AAGGGACGCGATCTCAACTGCTTTTGCAGCGTTCACGCAAACATGAAATCGATAAGGGAGCCGATTGCAAGCGGTGGGGGCCCAACTCGCTGCTTCAACTGCGCTTTCTAGCAGTTTAACCGGAACTTGCCGATCGTCAAACCAACGCACCGAGCGGCGCTCGATGAAAAGACTACGCAACTGCTCAAATGAGATACCACTCGGATCAATATCTTTTTTAAGATAAGGCACGTATCGCCGCCCATCCACCCCCTCTCCATCATATGCTGCTATAAACTTCTCCCTTGCGCATGCAATGACGGGCGTATCTTCCACAACTGCAAAATATTCAGCTAGAACATCTCCCGCCCATTTTCGTTCATTATCATCTATGCAGCTTTCTGTATCAACAGCGCGTGCAAATTGCTCGACGGTGCATTCAATATATCCTTCAGCGAATATATTACGACGTGGCCGCATGATTAGAGCTTTTTCAAGACGATGCACGTTGCGACGAAATCCGCCGAAGCTCTGCTTCCCACTCATGAATCCGCGCTGATATTCTTGGCGCCCCGCCAACACAGCGCAATGCTCACGGTAAAAACGGGTGGAGAGGAATGTAAAATACAGCGACGCAAGAAAACCATTGCGACTTGCGGGGCCGGCAAGGACGCGCTGCAATCGCAGCACCATTCCCAGCAACAAACCGACAGCGATCCGACGAGGTGAACGCCGCCAAGTAGGCTGCGACGTCGACACACCCATGCTAAATACCTTTCCCTAATCGCAAATTTCTGATCGTTGAAACTGCTCTCCAAGGCATAAGCAGCGCTCTCGTCATCATCCAGAAAACCGGCCGAGTACGCTGCGAGAGCAGCAACGCAAAATACGACGCAGCCGAATAACTCACCAAAGTCGCAACGGCTGCCCCCATCATCCCGTAACGCGGTATAAGAATGACATTAAGTACGACATTCGCCAGCGCGCCGAGCCCCTGACTCACAACCGAAAAAGCATTGTACCGCTCAATTAGCATCCACCTTGAGAATCCATAACGCATGAAGATAAACGGCATCGAGCAGACATGCACCATAAGCACTGGCCCCGCCGCGAGATAGGCCTTGCCGAAGGCCAACATGATCACCGTTGGCCCAAGCAAAAAAACGCTCGCCATGATAGCGTAGGCAAGCAGAGCAAGCAGCGCGAGCATGCTCTCAAAGCGCTGATTAAAGACAACCTGAGACTCATCCCGCAATGTAATCAATCTGGGAAAGAAGCTGGTAACAAGTGCTGCTGGAATAAAATAGAAAACCTCAGAAATTCGAGTCGCTATGGAATAGATTCCCACCATCTCGGGACCTTCCCACCAGCGCAGCATGACTTGATCTATCTTAAGATATATAAGAGCTAACGCAGATCCAGCAAAAACCAACCAACATTCACTTAGCATTTCCTTGGCTTTAACTGGATCAAAGCGCCAATGATGAAGGGCCGGGCCGCCCCGCCGCAAATAAAGCGGCAGCAGGATTGCAATAATCAGCGCCACCGACGCCGCCTGAGCGAAGCCAACCGCAATGACACTGCCACCAACGAGAATTATTCCAATTTTCATGGCCGAGCCAGCCATCGCTCCACTCATCCGGGCGATCGAGGAATAGCGAGCCTCAACACGGCTACGAAACCAATTGTCCAGAATCATCTGCCCAGGAGTAAAGATGATAAACAAGAAGGCTGCAAAAAACAGCCACCTCTCCGTTACACTATGCTCCGGCAGCAAGAAACCATAAGCAAGACAGCCGATGGCGCCAATTAGGTAACCGGCAAAGCGAAGACCTCCGGCCGTACCAAGCACGCGAGGATGGTCATTCGGACTGCTAACGAGGTCGCGAGTCAGCAATCCATCGAGACCCATCTGCCCGATGACCGCGAAAAGCTGAGCAATTGCAAATACATAGGCGTAAGCACCATACTTATCAGCACCATAATATCGCGCCACCGCCATCAAAACTAAAAATGCTATAAAATTTGCCAGCAGATTGTCGGCCATAATCCAAGCCGAATTCCCCAGATATACTCTAGTCTTTCTTCTAGATTCACGGAGCACCACCTCATCATCTTCACCAATTTCACTAGACATGATACATTCCATTAGGCGCTTTCCGACACGATAGCCATTCCGCATTTCTTATCTGAAAAATCTTCACCTGATAAATAAATAATAATTCAAAAACCCTCAATTATTAAATAATATTACAATATATCATCGCGTAATCGATCAACGTTTATCAATATTTTAGCACATATATTTAAAACACACGACACTTCCAACGAGGAAACGCTACACCTTCAAACCTACATCCAATATAACAGGCGCATTTTCCTATATTTTTGTGAGTAAGTAATATTTACTAAAATAATATTTATATATAGTATATTTTTAATATAATTCTTACAGCAAAATTTAAATCCTAATCCTTGGAAATTCTGATCACCTTCGCCAAGCGAAGAGGTGGATGATGTGGCCGGACAGATCTGGACAAACCCTCATGCCATTCACATTGCAAGATTTACAAAACTTCCTCAAATCAGGGGCACGATAACCAAGCACATCCCACCGATTTCTCAAACTCAACTAGATTCCGCAAGAATTATTAAGAATATATATGCAATATGCACGCTATTCAACCCTATTCTGAGAGTTCTTTATAAGCATATTTAGATCTTTATCAAAAACAGTCTCAAAAAGCTGAATTCGCAATACAGATATATGACCACTATCTGCAAAGAAAGGTCCATCGCCATCGGCAAAATGACACTCATTATAATCGCACAATATCTTGGCGGGATCAATAAATCCGGCCCCTTCTTTGCCCTCGGACATCCACTGGCGCAGTGCACCATAACGTGCCTCGTATTCCGCGCGTGGCATCGCTAGCCGGGTGCGATGCTTACCGTGAAAGGCGATTTCCCGACTCACAACGCTGGCAAGATCCATTCCTGGTGTGGCAATAGGAGCGACAAATACCAACCGCTTGCCTTGCTTAGCAAAAAGCGCAGCTGTATTTTGCAGGTCGTCAAGCGCACGCGGTAACCGCAGCGCGGCAGGAACGGCACGCCCCGTGGTGTCCACTATATGTCGCTCCAAATTTTCCCACGATGCTGCTATAAAGACCAACTCCAAATGCGGTAAGGCCAGCAACGCATCGCGATTTGCTCTGAAAGCAGCACCACAACCTGTCGAACGGTTCAGCGTAGCAAGTGGCAGGCAACCATTGGCCGGAACGAGGATTCCGCCAATTTGGCGATCTTTGAGTCCTGGGGCCAGCGCGGGTGCGTACATCTGCGCGAAGGAATCGCCGAGCAATGCCACTTTCGCTCGATCCGGATTGATGCTGCGTGGGAAAATCGAACAGGCGTAGGCATATCCGAAAGGAATGATCGAAGCCGGAGGACATCTATAATTTGTGCCGACGAAGCGGTTAAAACGCGATGCCTCTTCGGGAAGGCGACGGGGCAAACCCTTGCTTGCAACAAACCCTACTGCGACCAGGGCCATGATCAAGACACCCGCCCCAGTCAAGGCAAGCACCCGCGATGGCAACATCGAACGACTTCTAAAAGGCTTCTCGACATAACGCCACGAAAGATAAGCTGCAGCGATCGCGGAAAAAAGCATCAGCGAGCGATGTACGAACCCTGGCTCATCTATTAATCGATAGCGCAGAAGAACATAGATCGGCCAGTGCCACAGATAGAGCGAATATGAGATCAACCCTCCCCATACCATGGGCCGATTGGCGAGTAGACCGCTAATTGGATTCTTTGTTTGCCCAGCCCAGAGCAACAACGCAGTGCCTAGCACCGCTGGCAGGGCAGTAGGCAAAGGCGCCCAGCGGTATGGATTGGCTTCAAAAAGGAATACTGCAATGAGCCCCAGCCCGATGAAAGAAAAAAATCCCGCCACTCGCCGCCCGGGCGGAAACACTGTCGATAGTGCCACTATGGCGCCCGCACCCAGTTCCCAGGCGCGCGTCGGCAGAAGGTAAAACGCAACGCTACCCTTACCAAGATGGAGAATAAAAATAGTCAGCGCCAAACTAAGCGAGGCCAGACATGAAATTATAATAATAGAATTTTTTCTAAAAAACTTATATATAAATGCAATAACAACTGGAAAAATTACGTAAAACTGCTCCTCAACACCGAGAGACCATGTGTGCAACAGCGGCTTGGTTTCAGCGGCAGGAGAAAAATAATCCGCGTCTCTCCAAAAATATATGTTAGAAACAAATGATAAAGTAGCTAAAATACTCCACCCAAATCTTATTAAATCTGATGGAAGCAACACCATAACCGCTATTGCAGATATTACGATCAGCATAAATATCAAAGCAGGTATAATTCTCCTTATACGACGCTCGTAGAAAGAAATTATGGAATAGTTTCCAACTTCATTTTCACGAATTAGTATAGATGTTATGAGGAATCCCGATATTACAAAAAATATATCTACCCCTAGATAACCCCCGCCCATGACACCGAATAAGTGAAATATTACTACTGCACCGACAGCAATGGAACGCAATCCATCTATGTCTGGTCGATAAGTGATTTTGCGGGTCACATAAGGGCCGTTCTCTCGCGTGACACGTTGGTCTGCGGCATGTGCGGGCATTCCTGAAATCACGCTTTCACCGGTCATAGTACAGTACCTCGTGAGATATCGTTCACAGTCGCCGACACGACCCGTGGATCACTGAACCGGCCGACCAGTCTACTACAGCGAACAAACCAAGACCGCAGAAAACGCGATGTGCCGCCATTCGGAAGACGGCTCCAATGCAACTCGCCCCACGATCGCGCCGACCTTTTGAATTGAACAAAGCGCGCCACAGCGGTGATAACCCCTGCAGAAAACCAACTAATCACGGCCAGGCACCCTTCCACCGCCACCGCAAATTCTGCGAGACCGCCGCTCTTCATCGTCAATCATATGAGTTGGCAGCAGTTCAGCCGCCTCGATGGCTTGCACGATGCCGTTTCTCAAAACGGAAATGCATGCTCGCGATCGCAAAGCGTGCCGATCGACAAAAACTTCAGCTCCAAGCCTGGGTCATGTCACATCAAGCAACCAAGCTGGGTACCCACGAGCAAGCGCCCCGGGTCTCACAGCCCCAGCCCTTTGTATAACATTGAGTAAATGGGGCAGCGGCGAGTGCAATCACGTCAAAGGGCCGATAGGGGTTGCAAGCTATGCCGGTGAGCTTCTGCCGCCATAAAACACCCAAGTCGTCAGATCGCCTGCGGCCAATCAAGCCCAAAGCCCGCTGCGATCCTAGCGGGTAAGCGCTTGAGTTCAAACCGTTTGTTCGCATCATTTTCCTTCTCAGCGATGCCATCGGTATCTATCAAATACCCGACACCGTTATGTTCGCCATTCTTGATTGCTACAAATACGGTATGCGGCTTAAGCTTTCCCAACGTCTTTCCAGTGATAGAGAATAAGAGATTGTCAGCTATGTCTCTCGGATAAGTCAGCATCACGAACAAACTGTCGTTACGTCGATCAACTTCAAACAATCGGATCCCATCGCTTGCAACAACCTTTTCAAGTACCTCCTGGGCGGCAACAGCCTGTGCAACAGAATTACATTGTATCAGAAAATCACGTGACATGCGCGGTTCGACGGCAATAAAGTCCACCCCAATCCGTCGAAGGAAGGAATCGTGATCTTTGAGACGCCAATAATATAGTGTCGTGGGGTAAGGGTCCTGATGCAAACCCGTCGCTATGATCAGTCGAAACTGAGGCAACGTTGCCCGGATACGTCCAACTGCTCGATCATATTGGGTATAAACGTCAAGGATAGGGTCATCGGACGATCGAACCAACCATTCCGGATTTCTCTCGATCCCGTTATAAACCGTAGCATTGAACATATAATGATGCTGAATATGCGCGCCAGCGTTAAGAAACAGGCTGACGAAATCGACGCCTGTCCGGCGTGTTTCAGTCAACGTCACATCAACCAGTAACTCTTCGAGCAAAAGTGCCTTCGCCCAAGATTTCCGTCCCATTATCTTGGAGACGATACGGCCATAGGCTGGAAAATTTTTTGCGCGGGAATAGCGTACCAAACTCATTCCCAGCCAAAAGGCGGATTGCGCACTGATCCGCGCTTGGGCATTGTCATTAACGGCTTGCGAAATCGCGTCGGCCAAGCGCATGATAAGAAAATTGCCGCTATTCTTTGTGTTGGTCCAAGGATCGGACACGAAAAATGCAGCATCTTCAGTCCTGTTTGCAGCATTCATTGGCGACATCGCGCCAACTTTTAGGCCATGGGCTTCGAGGAACTCCCAAATCTGTACCAGTTCGGTTTGAACGATATCACCTAAGCGAAAAACTCCATGCTCTGCAAATGACTTGCCCGAGTGGGCAGTGACCCATTGGATCCATGGCTCAAGCTCATCATAACGCTGTTCGGAATCCGTTTCGATCAAGCCATGCTTTTCAATAAGTGACGTTAAATTAGGAAGCTCACCCTTATCTCCATATCGTTTGACAAAATCGAAATTTATTTCGTTCAGCTCTAATAGGAATATCTTCGTAAAATTTCCAATCATTCTGCAGCCTTTCAACACTTATTAGCAAAATCTGTGATGAAATTTATGCAAAGTGGCGCGCTCTGGCACGTAATAACTGATATGCCTTGAACGGGTAACGAAGCATTATTAGAAAGCGCGCTTGACGAACACCTAAACCCGTCAAACTCCGCGCAAAATCGCGTGAGATTCGGCGCGTTATTGCCCCCCCGGAAGTTGAAAGGCCTCCAGCCCGAAAGTAGGTCGTAATCCGCCCCGTCGTGGCCCAGCTTGCACCATGATCAAAAATCAATCGTGCGATTAGGTCGAAATCAGCCGCAACATCATAGCTGCAATCAAAACCACCAGCCGCATTCAGCAATGTCCGTCGCGCGAAGGTGGATGGGTGCGGTGGCATAACCCCAATCTTCAACCACCAAGCGGAAAAATTCCGTGCCCCATAATAGCGTAGCGGCAAATTGACGTCTACAGCATCAACAATCAACGTATCCCCGATGATCAGATCCGTACCATGCGCCTGTGCGGTCAGAGCGATGGTACGAACCACATCACGATTTGCCAGAAAATCGTCGGCATTCAGGAACAGTACATAGTCGCCAGTCGCGCGCGATAAGCCCTTGTTCATGGCATCGTAAATGCCTCGATCAGGTTCGGAATGCAGAAGCAACCGGGGGTGTGCATGCGCCGTAATCACCTCCAGAGTCTCATCGGTTGACGCACCGTCGATGATAATGTGCTCGATATCCGGCCATGTTTGCGCCGCAACCGACTGCAATGTACCAGCGATGGTGCGGGACGCATTATAGCAGACTGTGACTATCGAAAATCGCATGGCGCCGGCCCCATATCTCTAATAGATTTCTCGAACCCCCGCTTAATCAGCGAGTCCACCACTTCTATCAATAAGTTCAAGACACCTTGGCAAAAAGTTACTCACGGCAGGGTGTCGAGCAGGTGCGCGGTTCACTACATTTGTACACATGAACTTGCGCCCCATCGAGATGATCGTTTGGCCTGAAAACTCCGACGCGGAACTACGATCGAAACCACGTTGATCGCGTGATCTTCGATCCAATCCTCCGCTTCCGTCCCCGCCAATCCATAGTCGAGGTCCGCCTCATAGATCACTTCAGGGATGGAGTTTCCCCAAGTGAGCCTGTGACTTGAAAAAGATCCCGAAGACGGTTCGTCATGGCGAATTTCAATTCTATCCTCCCCATGATCGTGTTCCCCCTTCTTGGTTTATGGCTTGTACGGCATCGACAAAGCTGGCCGCGAACTCCCTGATCCGATTTGCGTTTGCCACGATAAGTTCTACGCCGTCCATGGCGGGACGCCGGGTCACGCGCAACAGCAATCGCGCGAGCGCTTCAGCATCATGCGCTGAGAAGAACGCCGCATCCGGCGCCTGTTCCCGGTGCACCGGGATATCCGAAAGCAATAGCGGGGTTCCAAGGGATTTCGCTTCCTCAACCGAAGAAGCCCAGCCTTCGAACAACGATGGATTGACGACCGCATCCGCCGTTGCATTCAGCGCCAACACGTCGTTGTAGGGAACAAGGCCGATGTGTCGGAACCATGGCAATAGGCCCTCTGCGCTTGCCATCGCCACCGCACGCTCAAACAAGCCGGCATTGCGGTGGTCCTCAACAGGGCCACTCATGACCACCGGCAATGCATTGTGGAGCGATCCCAACTCCTTCAATCGCCGCAATGCGTTCAGCACAACTGCGTGATTCTTATGTGTCCAGAAATGGTTAGGCAAATATACAAATCGATCGGGCAGATCATAAGCAATCCGGACAGCCTGTGCATGAATTTTGACTTCGGCGAGATCAATTGCCGAAGAAAACTTCGCTATCCTCGTACGTCCCTGCGTACGCGGATAGAAGGTTTCGCAATCATGCCTTGCCGCCTCGCTCGATAGAAGCATGACCCTGCAGCCAAACGTTTGCATTCGAAAGCCCACTTCACGCCGCCACCATGTCTTTCTGGTAAATAGGTTTGGCAGATGTCGGTGCTGAAAATCCGGCATCCAGGATACTATCGGCAATGGAAAGCGCCAGCCAAAGAAACGCGCTGTCTCAAAGACTACGTCGACGCCGTTCTCTTGCACAAGTGCGGCGAAAGCCCAATCTCTTCCAGTCGCGAGCGCTTCGATCCCACGCCGACCGCGTCCGGCACCGCTTACGCGGCGATCGATCACGAGCCGTTTCGGTAAGAAGGATTCGAACGCGTTACGCACCAATGCCTCCTGCTCAGGCGTAACGAACAAGCATGGCTCGATCCGCCCCGCGAGTGGTCCTGCCAGCAGTTGGAACAGCGTCCGCTGGTAGTTGAGGCCACCTTTCCACTGCCCATCGCCGATCAGTGTAAAGCCCAGTTGGATCGGACGAGTGTTCATATCCGCAGCTCTTCTATCTTCGCTTCGCGGAACCAATGAACATAGCCACGTAGTCCCGCTTCAAGCGGTACGCGCGGTGTGAAACCAGGCGGGAGACTTGCCGCGTGCGCCACAAGGCGTTCCGGATCTCCCTGCCGGCACACGCCGGAAAAGCAAAAGCTTCGTTCTCCCCAGGCGCTACAGAGAATCTCAGCGATATAGCCGATATCCACGCCCACACCAGCGCCCACGTTGAACACCGCTGTCTCGCCAGGCTCGGTATCAGCAATCCCCGCAATCGCCCGAACGGCGTCTTCCACATGCAACCAATCGCGACACTCGGTTCCGGTTCCCCCCAGAACGAGTGGCGCCTCATTGGTGGCCAACCGCGAGCAAACATCGTGTAGCAGTTGCTTCCGAATGCCGGGGCCATAGATGGAAAAGAGTCTCAGAATTGTTCCCTGCAGACCATAGGTCTCCGCGTGAACTCGTAGGAGATCTTCAGCCATGCGCTTATGGTGGCCATAGGGTGAAAACGGAGACATTGCCGCGTCCGTAGCAACAGGCTCCCTGTGCCCTGCTCCATAGACTGCTGCGGAAGACGCAAGAATGAACGCCGCTCCAGGCGCATGTCGACGCAACGCGTCCAGCAACAGCGCTGTTGTCGTGACATTGCTGTCGAAGTCTGACAGCGGATCAGCGATCGATCGACCTACTGTTCCGCTTCCCGCGAGGTGGAACACACGCATGGGCGCACCCAAGGTCTCAACCGCACGTTCGAGCGCGACATTCAAAGGACCTGGGAAATAGGCTGCGCAGCCCAGTGGCGCAGCATTGCGCCGCCCGAAACCCACGACCGCAATCTCCGCTGCCGCCAGTTGGCGCACCAGATGAGTTCCGATGAAGCCGCTCGCCCCCGTCACCCAGACAGTTGAGGATTTTCCCATGGCGCCTATCCGTAGCGCCGACACAAAAATGAAACGTGTCGGCCAGGCCGCCGGTCAACCATCGTCATCAATCCGGCAACTACACCGAAAGGCAGGAAGCCAAGCGCTGCACGCACGGGCCGCCGAAGAGGCGGGACGATGGCAGCTACGTGATCGAGTACTTCGGCCGGCTTCGTCGGATCATAGTTCACTACGGATTGGAACGAGCGCATCTCGCGTTCAATGGCCAAATCAGCTGCGGCCAGCGCGCCGCGATATTCTTTCAGCGTAAACGCATTCTCCCCTCCATAGAGATGATGGAGTGGATGTGCTGCTAAAAACGCCGGCAGTTGTCGTGGCCCGGATATCACATGATCGCGGAGCGTAAGGATCGTTGCGCCCGGCCTTGAGAGACGCCGCATCTCACGGCAGAAAGCAGCCAAGTCGTGCGCGTGATGCAGCACCTGCCGTGCAACCACAAGATCAAAGCCCGCAGCTTCGAGTGGGATCGCCTCGCCGAAGGCCTCGATCACCTCGATCCGCGCGCCCGTCCGTTTAGTCAGTTCGCGAATTGCTCCTGCACCGACGAGTTCGCTCGGATCCGGTTCGACCGCAGTGACTTCCCAGCCGTCCTGCGCCAACGCCCAAGATAGGATGCCGTTTCCCGCCCCTAGATCAAGCGCGCGCCCTTTCCGCTGCGGCAACATCGCACGCGCTGCCATAAATTCCGCGCTGCTGCTATAGCGCTGCGCCGCTTCAAGGGGGTCGCCGAAATAAGCGTCCCGTACTAGGTCTGCGAGCATCGGCTGTACCAGGCACCAGCGGACAGCCTCTTCCCAGGTCATAGCCGGATCAGCCATCAGGCGCGTCCAACTTCCGGATCAACCGAGCCGGATTACCAGCGACCACAGAATAAGGCGGCACATCCCTCGTCACGACCGAGCACGCGCCCACCACCGCGCCCTCGCCCACCGTAACTCCTTTCAGGATAGATGCTTGGAAGCCGATCCAGCAACGTCGTTTCAGTCTAACCGGCTTCACGGCGACACCAGACCAATCCTTCTGCCCCACTCGCCAATCAGCAACATCTCGACTTCTGCCACTCCAGTCCAAAACGTGAGAGTTATGATCGACGATCGTAACTCCCCATGAGACAATCACATCATCTTCAATCTCAATGCATTCCGCCGCAACAAGGTGGCTTCGCCCAATATAGCATCTGTCACCAACGGTTATCCGAGCACTTGGTCTGTCTAGTGAAAAACGACATGACAGCATACAATTAGACCCAATAACAACTCCTTCTTTTGCCGTTCTAAGCGACAAGAAGGATAAACTTGTACCCCGCCCTGCATCAATGTTAAGAAATCTTAACACAGAATTGTTATTAAATAATCTCATAATAATCCATCATTACAATACATTCATTGTAAACCGAATAATTCACTAAAATTATTCAATATACCAATGAATCAAAATCAAGAAATCCCCCAATTCACCATAAATTACACATAAATATATATAAAATTCCTATATATACAAACCTAATGTACTGGACGACAATGAGCCACATAGAGGTATGTCATAAAATTTGGCGCATGCCGCCCCAAAACTGACAGCAGTGACTTCCGGATAACATGCCTAACCATCCCTCTGGCTCTCCCATAAAGATGGTTTTCATATGCCCTAGAAGAGGAAACAACCCTTCCACTTACGACTTCCAGCCCAGATGTCTCGAGCAATGCACGGAACGTAAGGGGCGTATAGTAGTTTATGTGTCCGGTCCCATAATATAATCGCCCCCTCATGCCGCCTTCTAATGGAACTTCTATAAATATCTCTTTCGAAACTCTAGATATTTCACGAATTAAAATTCTTTCATGCTCAACATGCTCCAATACGTGAATGCATATCGCAGTGTCGAATTCCTTATCTGGAAATGGAATCTTATATCCATCAAATTTAACTATATTATTTATTTTAGGATTTTTGATCCCTTTTATTTTTTCTATTCCAGTTTCAGAAATTTCTAAAGCCGTTACTTCGTCAACAGAACCACGATATAGTAATTCATTTATTACCGATCCATTACCAGCACCTACATCGATTAATTTCCCTAAGCTTTCTCTTTTTATGGATTGAATGTGATCAACCGAATCTCTCGCAGCTAACGAACGCTTTACGGAAAGTTCATCGCCGCTATAGTAATTATTATAAATATTTAAAAGATCAGTACTTATACGCTCTGCCATAGCGTCGAATCCTTTTGGCGAGAAGTTAATTCCCAAACAACTTCGACTACATTATCAATGACACCATCACGTGATACCTAGTTTGCATACCTGCAGAGATGGTTCGCTTTTGCATAAACCCTGCCAAGATCAGCCAATTAGTTGTCCGGCAAGGCGCCGCGCAAAATCGGCAGCACAGCCAGTCCAGCCGCCGTTCTGTCGCCAGATCGCCTTACGCACCATACGCCATGCCTCTGGCTCCACAGCCGGCTCTCCTTCGAGAAGGCGCAAGCCCTTGGGCCAACCCAACGCCTCAGACGGCGAGAAGCGGCGCAACGCTCGTCCCGCTCCATGCGTCCCTGAACCGTCATGCCCAGTATTCCGTACAAGAGGCTGCGGAGGAAACAGCGTGAGTCCAGCACGGCGAAATACCGACCAATACCAGCGTATGCCCCAACTATCGCTCCGCCCCGCCATCTGGCGCTCCAACATCGTAGCATAGTCATAGGCACCATCGAGATTGAAGCGCCTGCGCAGCGCGCGATCTGTTATAATTTGCTCCCAACCCGCGGCCTGCCGATCGAAGGCCGCCCAAGCGCGGTCCCAAGTGCCCCACCCCCAAGTCGTCGTCATGGGCAGAAACAAAGCGCTCTCCCGCCCATTAAACTCCGGAACGTCAAACATATGCCCCGATACCTGGAACACATGTGGCTCGGCCGCATAACGGTCGAGCGCCTCTGCCATGTAGGTTAGGAAGCACGGTGCGAGATCGAGGTCGTCCTCGACCACAATTACGCGTCCGTAACGGCAGGTCAGCTCGCCTACTCCTTCGATGATCGACTGAGCGAGCCCCCGGTTTGCATCTGCTATACGAATGTCCGCCGATCCCCCAAGCAACTGGCGAGCAGTATCACGAACGGCGGCCACCGCTTCGATCTGGTTAGCGTTGCGGGCTCCGTCACAGAAGATGGTGAGAGGGCTATCAACAAAGCCATCGCATGCCATCAGCGACGTCAACGTTCGCCGCAAGTGGCGCGGACGATTATAGGCGAAGACCGCCACCGGCGCGAGACGGGATAAACTCACAGAAAAAGTATGCCTCTATAGAAAAAGATGATCATTTTCATAAATTCAAATAATATCTCATTATTCCAAAATATATTACGTATTTCTCTATAATATTTCCGCTGAAATATACCTAATTGTTTATCGGATAAAAACAAATGCACATCAAGATAGCGCACCAGGCGCCCGACGGCCGATCGCTCTGTTTTTCTGCGATACCAATTTGCCGCTTTCGGCCGGCAACCGTGAGAGACCTACCACAACCGCTGCAATCCATAGTTGCGCATTGGAATAAACTGCTCCTGAAAATTGCGCCCCAATTAGGAACTGTATATAAAGTATAGCAAATGGTGCTTCTGCACGTCGAAAGCGGATAAGAACAATTGCTCGATACGCTAGAAAGACAAACACCCCAATCGCCAAAGCCGCACTAAATATTCCAGTCGCCATGGCAAATTCTAGGAAAAAATTATGGGGATAATATTGCAGTGAAGGAACTTCTATATAGGCTCCCAGTATCGGATTACCGGAAATGATATCCACCGCCTCTTGATACAAAGCAATTCTAGCTGACGTAGAACGGTCATATCCCGAAATTAAGTCATCAATCCTACGAAGAATACTTGCTTCTCCGCTAACGATATACATCGTAGCTGGCCCCAAAACTATAGGTAATGCAATTATAGACCAGAAACGATTAGACCCTTTTTTAGAAAAAATCATCAAAATTAAAGAAATTAACATACCTACAAGCGGACCACGGGATGCAGCTACTATGATAATATAAAGACCGAGCACCGCTGCAGCTATCGCTACAAGACGAAATTTAGGCCGAATGTCGCTGTCGAAAAGCGACAACCAAATGCCAAGTGCCGTCAGCGCCGCACCAACATAGCCCACTGAAATAGAATTGAGCGATTCTAGCGCAAGGCGCCCCGTATCAACGACAACACCTGTGGCGCTCACTTCCATTGTTCCTCCTGTCAAGGCTATCAGCGGCGCCACTGCCAGCAGGATAAGGACGAGAACTCTAGTACAAAGGTGTACATTTAAATCAGGTGTTGTGGCAACTGCTAAAGACGGAGCCAACGTAACTCCAAGATACCATATCCAATAAAAAGAAGGGGATTCCCTTAATAAGGCATAATTATAATTAGTTTCATAAAACAATCTTACGCCATATAACAAAAAACACAAGAACAATAATAAATTTATATTATCTATCTTAATCTTTTTTGAGAAATTTATAAAGATTAATACTAGAGAAGCCCCCAAAACAACAGATCTCTCAAATATTGATAGACTAGTTTCAATTCCCATCAGCGATCCCGCAGCGGAAATCAACTGATATCCATAAAGACTTCCGCAAATTACAATAATCTGGAGAACATCACCCACCCCTATTCCCCGAGTTTCTTTAGAATTTCTCATAACATTGCTCTATATATAGTTACATTTAAAATGTAATTTTTAATATATAATATACATTATTAATGTACTAATAGATATTACATTGCTAAATGTGACTAGAAACCAACTTATCATAAGTTTCCATGATCTTTGAGATATTAACCTTTGCACTGAACTCTTTGAGACCAAACTCAACCGCTTCTGCACTAAAATTTGCACGGGTATTGTCATCGCAAAGCCGATTAATTGCAGAAACAAGCTCGTCCTCGTCAGCAAGGTCATAGGACAAACCTGTCGAACCTTCACGGATCAGTTCCTGAAGATTCGGCAGGCGTGTAATCAGACCGGGCTTCCCCATACTCGCACCCTCGAAGATACACCGCGCACTATGCGATGTGGTGAATGGGGCAACGAGGACGTCGGCCGCATCAAGCAATCCTACAACGTCCAAGGTAAATGCAACAGCCTCATAACGATCGGAAGTTTCGATTACATTCAGCGCCTCGCGCATGTAGTCAGAGCTAGGCGTCTCAAACCCAGCGACAACGAATTTTGCCCTTGGATCGATGTCCGACCTGCGCTTGGCAAGCGTCCGCATAAATTCCAATGCGCCGTTGCTCGGCGCAACTCGCGAAAGCAACAGAAAAACCACGTCTCGCGATTTCCATGCTCTCGTTAACCGTTCAGAAGCGCGCCTCGTGAGGTTAGACTGGTAAACCGTTGTGTCTACAAAATTGAAGATCACTTCACCAGAAATCGAGGACGAACCCAAAGATTGCAAACCCGCACGGTCAATAGAAATAAAATGATCGATTGTGCGACGATTCATTGCGGCCAAAAGCCGCCCCCACCGATTTGATAATAGCGGCTCTCGCACATGCGCAATTACCGGTACTTTGGGGTTTGCCAACTTGGCACCGACACCGCCAGCGATCATGCAAGTTGAGTTTAAGTGAACGATATCAGGGACATAACGATTAACAAGTTTCTTTGCTAGACAAACCATTGGTGGATAAGCACAAAGACTGTACAGCTTGTCGTTCAATGTACTCGATGGTGCAACCGTCGATCCATGAAAAGGACGCAAGCTTTTTTCTTCTACAACTTCCGCACCAGCGTCGATAAATAAATTTCGAACATCACTATTTCCATTCCTATCTGGAATGACGACAATGGGATTGTATTTTCCTTTATCTAAATGCGATATCATTGCTGATAGACTTCTAGGAGCTCCTCCCAGATTATGAGCATGGTGTATATAAAGAATACGAATGATGCTATCTGAAGTAGATTTTCTCATCATATGCTCACAAATATCTGTTAATCCCAGAGATAAATTATTATAACTAATATTACCGCATTGATATTGGTTTAGGAAATTCGTCATTAAAACCATCAATAGGTCGAAGATGGCGGATTATTTTGGCCGGAACACCAGCCACAATTACATCGGACGGCACGTTCTTAGTCACTACTGCGCGAGCAGCGACAACTGATCGGGCACCAATACGGACACCTTTCAACACAACGCTATCAGCCCCGAGCCAAACGTCATCTTCTATGATAACTGGAGCGGGATCTCCTTTGCTACCAAGACGCCTTTCCATATAGTCTAATGCATGATGGTCTGTGTCCCATATCCGCGCATTTGCACCGATTAGAACATTGCTGCCAATTTCGATATGATGCAGACAGTATATAACGGCCCCTGTCATTCCGGTATTTGAGCCAATTTTTAAATTGGCATCACTGCCTATCACTATCTGAGTGTGATGATTAACTCCTGCCCGGTTAAATCTATTCTTACTGACTATCGTTACATTGCGTCCAATCTCCAAGGTCCCGTAGCATGCGAACCCAAGAGGCCCCTTCACAACGAGATAGTCCGGCCAAGCAGCTCCGCGGACCAAAAATTGCAGGCGAGCAAGCTGAGTCCAGTAATATACTTCAACCCTACGCAAGATAGAGGCTATACGCGTAACCAAGAGCAATAATCCCGAAAAACACTTACCTCTTACATAGAGATATGCGTTAGCCACACTTTGATTGGATCTAATAAGATAATTAAAGATTATATTTGGAATTATCGGAACTTATTCTGAGAGAATTGTAAATTTGTTCTATAAAATGATTGCCCCATCTTAATATTTCTTCTGCACTTAATGGCGCTATAGCCTTCCTGCTAGACAAGGCCTCCGCGAGCGTCGCAGCAGTGCCTGGATCGCCGTACTCGAGTGCAATCACCGGAATTTTCCTCTGATCGGCAAAACGATGTATGAGCGAATGTCGCCGCACGATCGCCGGAACACCGAACTGAACGGCTCGTCCGAAGATCCCCGAAGCTTGGTCATATTCGGGTGCATAGCAGGACCAGACAGCGTCCGAGATCCCGTAAAGGCTTTCGATTTCAGCGTCTGTCAGGTAACGATTGATGATCGTGGCGCCGCACGCTTCGACTTTGCGCAGGAGGACCTGATCATCCTCGGGTACACGTCCGGCAAAGAGCCACAAAGTCCGTTCATGTAAGAATGAATGCTGCTCGAGCATCTGCGCCAAAAATCCGATACCTTTCGAAGACCGTAATGCACCGATAGCAGTGCATATCATGCGATCGCCCGCCGCTCGCTTTATGTCTCTAGAGAATTCTGTTTGAGATAGATTTGGAAGACTCTTTCTTAAAACGAGATCCCAATATTGTGGGTCATGAAGTCCTATATTGGAAACTTTTGCATAATGGGGTGCGACGTCGAATGGAGTAATGCTGGCAACAGTCGCTTTCGGCAGGCTTTTCAACAGGGAGAACAAAAGCCGCTTGATTACGGCCGGGCCTGACAGCCCAAAGCAAGACTGCGGTCTCAGGAACAGCCCAAGGGTGGGCAAACCTCTTAGACTCCGCTTGAGGGTAAGCAGGCCAAATCCCATGACATCGTCGTCCACGGTCGAGATCAACACGCGGTCGGCTTGCAACAAGCGCAGAAATACGTTGCCTCGCAGTGGTCCATAGATCGGCTCACCACCGCACATCGCCCCTAGCAAATCCAGGTAAGGCTTCCGGTGACCGTTCTCTGAAACAGCATGTATCAGCATTGTTTGTAATACTCAGCTTATTTCCGAGAACAGACGGCGATCTTGCAGCAGGGCATCCGGGCCGCCAATCATGAGATACCCGAGCGGGTAACAACCCGCTCTAGATAACCCGTGACATCACAGCTACCGCACGGGAAATGCAATGCGCCTCTCTCACTATGGAACAGAGTTCATGACTGGCGTAGCATGCCATTCGTTCTTCTCGTGTAGGATTTTACTACCCGTTTGAGATGGTGGATCGTTGGCATCTGACCTGTAGATGATTTTGATTCGACAGTCGCACCATATGCTCGACCACCGGTAGTTTGCAGGGAGCTTAACAGATCGTGATGCATATCTTGAAATTGATCGTTCCAATCACAACCGGAGCGCTACTCGCTTTTTCCGCTGTGCCAGCCCAGGCGGAAGAATGTGCGAAGCCGAAAAATCGTCCTTTTCAGGTGTTCAATGCGCTTTTTTTTAGCGGCCAACCCGACCTGACACGATATGGCCTGAAGCCCATCCATGTAGCGAATCGTGGCATTTGGGCACCGGGAATTTCGCGAACGGGGCCACCCGATCCAGCTCTAGTGCAGCGCTATGTGGATAAGCTGCCCCGCGATGGGGCGCCGATCGTCCTCGATTTCGAGGACTTTAAGCTCACTGCCGGCGCTCGGGAAGCACGTGCTGGAGTGGCAGGCTTAACGAGAATCTTGCAGGCGTTCCGGAGTGCCGCGCCGGATCGCACAATCGGCTTCTATGGCTATCTTCCTCATCGTGATTATTGGCGAGCCATTAGGCCTCGCGACTCCAGCAAGTATCGCAGTTGGCAAGGGGAGAACGATCGCTCTGCGCCGTTGGCGGACCGCGTCGATGTCCTCTTTCCGTCGATTTACACATTCTATCCAGACGCAGACGGCTGGGTGACCTATGCGACTGCGCAAATCTGCGAAGCACGCCGTCTGTCATCCAAGCCTGTTTATGTTTTCCTTTGGCCAGAATATCATAGCAATGGAAAAGCCGGAGCTGGCCGGGTAATCCCCGGGAGCTACTGGCGCCAACAACTCGAAACCGCACGCAAGTTCGCCGATGGTGTCGTCATTTGGGGGGGCTGGGATTTCAAAGCGAACAAGCGGGCACCGTGGAACCAAAAAGCAGATTGGTGGCTGGAAACGCTCCGGTTCATGCGGACTACAAAATCCGCGAACAAATAATTTCAGCAACAAGCCCGTTACGCCAACGTCGAGTAGTCAGCCTTCAACGTCCAACGGTCTCATCAAGTGCATAATCGAAGCTGCAACCCTTCACAATAATTTCTAGCCGTGAGCGCGATGCTGGAGAAACCATTGAAAGGTCGTATGGACACCCTCCCTCAGCGAAATCCCTGGCTTCCATCCCATGGCGCGTAGTTTCTCCGCGCTCATCAGCTTGCGAGGTGTGCCATCCGGTTTGGAAAGGTCGTGCTCGATTGCCCCGTCGAAACCCACAATCTCCGCAACAAGGCAGGCGAGTTCAAGAATGGCTATGTCTTCGCCCGAACCTACATTGACATGGCTCTCGCCACTGTAGTGTCGTAGCAGAAACACGCAGGCGTCGGCGCAATCGTCAGCATGGAGAAATTCGCGCCGCGGCGTTCCGGTTCCCCAGATTGTCATGCTCGAAGAACCAGCCGACCTCGCCTCGTACGCCTTGCGGATCAGTGCCGGCAGCACATGACTGGATTGCAGGTCGAAATTGTCACCGGGACCATAAAGGTTGGTTGGCATGGCGGAAATGTAGTCTCGGCGGTGCTGCATGCGATAGGCTTGGGCGAGCTTGATGCCCGCGATCTTGGCAATAGCATACCATTCATTGGTTGGCTCCAACGAGCCCGTGAGCAGCGCCTCCTCGACAATTGGTTGGTCGGCGAACTTGGGATAGATACAGGACGAGCCGAGGAACAGCAGCCGATTAACATCGACGTGATGGCTGGCCTCGATCACGTTCGCGGCGATCGCGAGATTGTCGTAGAGAAAGTCAGCGGGATAGCTCGCGTTGGCCAAGATGCCGCCGACCTTGGCGGCCGCTAGAACCACTGCATCAGGCCGCTCCCGATGCATCCAAGTGCGAAGGGCTGACTGGTCGACGAGATCAAGCGTTTCGCGCGTCGCAGTAAGTATCTCGCAATTCTCCCGCTCCAGACGTCGCACAATGGCGCTGCCGACCATACCACGGTGGCCCGCAACAAATATTCGCTTGCCAGAAAGATCGTAGGGCATTTGCGGCTCAGGCTTCCTTCATGACTTTGGCGGTCTTCATGACCTCCAGGTCGGCCAGTACCATCTCTCGAGCCAGCTCGCGCACGGGAACCTCGTGCACCCAGCCCAGCCGCTGTCGAGCTTTGCCGGGATCGCCAAGCAGCAGGTCCACTTCGGTCGGCCGAAAATAGCGCGGATCGACTTCGACGAGACACCGGCCTGACTTCGTGCAATAAGCTTTCTCGTCAAGGTCCGAGCCTTCCCATTTCAGCGCGATCCCGACATCCTCGAAGGCCCAGTTGACGAAGTCCCGTACCGGCGTCGTTTGACCAGTCGCCAACACATAATCGTCGGGCTCATTTTGCTGCAGCATCAACCACATGCCGCGTACATATTCGCGCGCATGGCCCCAGTCACGCTTGGCATCGAG
>Ga0164243_10005034_pt1 | contig 20329 bp, 16 predicted proteins | sample OricompcompostOP_FD_108781 | JGI IMG/M metagenome (GOLD analysis project Ga0164243, IMG submission 108781) | Organic Plus compost microbial communities from Emeryville, California, USA - Original compost - Organic plus compost (OP) | ecosystem: Engineered > Solid waste > Mixed feedstock >...
GCCCAAAAGACCGCCGCAGCACCCGAAAAAGGCCCAATAACCGCTAATAGCTAGCCGCCGCTCTGCCGCCGTAACCCTACGACCGCCACCGCGGCTCAAACACGGCCATTGCGCAACAGTCCCCCTAAGGGGGGAGGGGGGTCGCCGGCGCAGCCGGTGGTGGAGGGGTGTCGCCGCTGATGGTTGCTCCCCTCCGTCAGCGCTTCGCGCTGCCACCCCCCTAGGGGGTAACGTTTTACAACCACCGAAAACAAATTCCCCTCTGCGAAACTTACCCCTTGGCAACAGCTGGCGGGCTTGCCAGTCTGGCGGCAAGGGTCGGATAGCCATTCGGCCATCGCAATCATCGGGAGAGACAAATGTCGGGATATGGCGCGGTCGCGATGCCCCCGGCGTCGCGTGAGCTGAGCCGGAAGGCAGCCATCATCGGCGTGGGCGAGACCGATTATCACGAAGACTACAAGGCCGAACGCACGCGCCCGCCGGGCTATGAAGCGCCGGAGCTGGAAAACCTCCTGCAGAAGGCATTCGATCGCGCGCTGGCCGATTCCGGCCTGTCGCGTGACGATATCGATGGATTGTCGGTATCCTACACCTACGGCGGCCCGCCGCCGGACGAGATGGCGCAGCAGCTTGGGATCAAGCCGCGCTATGCGGCGGTCAACGGCAACATCATGGCCGGCCCGCTGCCGCGCGTTTGCGCCGCGATCGCCGCGGGCGAGGCCGATGTCGTGGCAATGATGTTCGGCGTCGCCTCGCGCTCCGCCGGACGGCAGTTCGGCGGCACGACCTTTCCGCCGGGGCAGACCGGGGCGCCAAGCTCTTATTACTATTACCACCCTTGGGGCTGGAGTTCGCAGGCGGCGCATTGGGCGCTCATGTTCAGCCACTACCAGCACGCCTATGGCGCGCGCGAGGAGGATCTGGGCGCCGTCGCGCGGCAAGTGCGCGATCATGCCACCCGCAATCCCAACGCGGTCATGCAGAAGCCTTTCACGATCGAGGAATACATGGCCTCGCGCTACATCGTGCGGCCGCTGCATCTCTTCGACATCTGCCTGGTGAACGATGGCGCCGTCTGCCTGATCGTCAGCAAGGCGGAGCTGGCGCGCGGCGGCGCCAAGCCGCCGGTGCTGGTCGCCGGCTGGGGCGAAAGCAAGGTCAAGGGCGATAAGATGGAAGTCATGGTGCGCCAGCGCCTGCGCCCCGTCATCGAAGAGGCGGGCAGTCAGGCCCTGACCATGGCCGACGTGTCGCCGTCCGACATCGGCCATTTCGAAGGCTACGACGCATCCAGCATCCATCTGGTCAACCAGGTGGAAGGCTATGGCTTTACCGGCGCGGGCGAGGGGCTGGACTTCTGCAAGGCCGGGAGCATGGATGTTGGCGGCAGGCTGCCTACCAATACCAGCGGCGGCAACTTGTCGGGCGCCTACATGCAGGGCTGGAGCCAGGTCGCCGAAGTGGTGCGCCAGTTGCGGGGCGAGGCGGGGGCGCGGCAGATTGCCGGGCTGCAAGCCTCGATGTCCTCGCTGGCGCAGACCGACCAGGCCCATCCGATCATATATGTCCGGGGAGAATAACGTGGCCGAAAAACGCCCCGATCGCACGCTTGGCGGACCGCACAGCGAATTCTGGGACTGGTGCGCGAAGGGAGAGCTTCGCCTGCAGCGCTGCTCGTCCTGCGGCCAGCTGTCCTGGCCCCCGGTGGAGAGCTGCCAGCATTGCGGCAACGGCTCGCTGAGCTGGGAACGCATGTCCGGCGAGGGCAAGGTCGCCAGCTGGTGCACGTTCGAGCGCGACTATTACCGCGGTGTCTTGCCCATACCATGGGACTGCATCCTGGTAGAGCTGGCCGAAGGCCCGATGTTCCTCAGCAACCCGCACGGCTTCACCTGGCAGGAAGTCGAGATCGGCATGCCGGTAACGCTCGCTTTCGTCGAATGCGAGGATTCGTCCGGCGTCTTCAACCTGCCGGTATTTGCAAGGGAATAGGCGTAGTGGCGGCTGCGGAGGAGAGCCTCGGCACCGCCGCGCCTTCGGGCAGGACCAGCACTTCCACCGCCTTGTTCGGCGTGAGGTAGCGCAGCGCGGCCAGCTGCACGTCCAGCGGCGTCAGCAGCTTCAGCCGCTCGGTGCTTCTGAGATAGCGGTCGATGCGATCGGGCTCGGTCTGTGCCCGGTCGACCAGCGATAGCCAGCCGGTATTGGACTTCAGCGCATTGTCGCGCGATTCGATCATCGGCAGGCGGGCGCGCATCAGCAGGTCCGGGCTGATCCCGTGATCGCGCAGTTCGTTGATCGTCTCGAAAATGGCCTCGCGCGTTTCGTAGATCTCGTTGACGTCGACCGACGCGGCGATCTCGAACGTGCCGTAGCCCTTCCAGCTGCGGGACAGCGAACTGGCCGCGCCGGGTGAATAGGCCTTGCCCAGCTTCTCGCGCAGTGTTTCGGTCAGCTCGATCCGCACCACGCGTTCCAGCAATTCCAGCTGCTGCGCTTCCAGCGGATCGCTGTCGTCGCGGGTCGGCCAGATCAGCGCCACGATCGACTGGTCGGCGGGACCGCTGTGCCGGATCACGCGCCGGCTGCGGTCTCCGGTGAAGGGGCGCTTCGGCCGATCGTCGTCGGAACGGAAATCGCCTTCGCGGCGGGGGAGCGCGCCCAGCGTCGTGCTGACCAGCGTGATGACCTTCTCTTCGTCCACGTCGCCGACGACGCCGACCTCGATCGCGCCATTGGCCAGGCGGTCGGAGATGTCCTCCTTGAGCTTGGCAAAAGTCAGCTTGCGGTAGTCCCCCACCTTCTGCAGCGTGAAGCGCGGATCGTCGTTCGACAGGATGCCGCCGATCGAATTGCGCAGCGCCGATCCCGGCGTCGTGCCGAGCTGGGCAAAGAAGTTGTTGATCTGCATGCGATATTCGACCTCGCCTTCGGGGCGATAACCGGGATCGGTGATATAGGCGCCGAACAGCTGCAGCTGCAGTTCGAAATCGCGCGGCGTGGTGACAGCGCGCCAGACGAAGGTCTTGTCCGTCGAATAGATCGAATCGCCCACCGTGCGCCCGGCAAGGATCGTCTGAAGCTGGTCCTCGCTGTGCTTGCCCAGGCCGCCGACCGGCAGGAAGCGGACCATCTGCGTCGCCAGCGGGTCGGCCTTGGTATTGAGCGTTTCGCCCCCATCGACGCTGACCTGAACATGAATCCGGTCGTTCTCGATCTCGGTGCGCTTGATATTGAGCATCACGCCGTTGGCGAAACGGACCTCGCGGATGCCGAGCGCCGGTTCGCGGCGGTCGCTGATGATGGCGCCGGCGGTGCCGAAGTCGGTATAGGCGAAGCCGGTGCTGGCGACGATCTCGGCACGCGATAGATCGGCGTGCATCGCTTCCTTCCACGCCGCGCGAATGGCGTGCGCGCCGCCTTCGGGCGCGATGCGGCCCTGGAAGCGCAGCAGGGGGTCCTTGAGCGGCAATGCCTCGCGCTGCAGAGCCTCGTGCACGCGTCCCGGCGTGATCTCGGGAATGAACGCCTGCAGCCGGGCGAGAACCGTCTTGGGATGCGATGGGATCACGTCGTTGCGCAACAAATCGAACACGGAGTTGGCCAGCGCATTGTTGCTGCGCGTCGCGGCGGCGCCGGCGGAGTTTTCCGCCGCCATGCGGATATTGGCCACTTGTTCGGCAACCTCGGTCTCGGTGAAGCCGTATTTCATCGACCGGCGATATTCGAGCACGGCCGAAGTCAGCCCGCGCCGCCATTTGCCATCGACGGTATCGACGATCAGGCGCGTGGTGCGGCCCGCCTTGAACACGTCGCCGGTGCCGATTCCGGCGCCGCGGAACGGCGGATCGGGATTGCGGGAGATACGCTGCAGGCGGCGATTGATGATGGCATAGCCGATCTGCCGCAGCAGGTTCTCCTGCCGCTGCGCGATGCTGTCCGGCTCGTCGAGCCAGGGGCCATGGCGCGAGGCGACGATGCGTTCGGCCAGAGCGGGCTCCAGATAAACCGCCGTCCGCCCCTTGTCCTTGAACTTGACGGGGCCGGCAGAGGGCTGCGGGTCGGCCGGTGCGCCCTGCCAGTCGCCGAACTTCCCGATGATCTCACGCTCGACCATGGCCGTATCGAAATCGCCGACGACGATCAGAGTGACGTGCTGTGGCACATATTCGCGCTTGTAGAACGCCTTGAGCGCTTCGGCCGTCGCGGCAGTCACCGTTTCGGGCACGCCGATGGCGAAGCGATCGGGATAGAGCGCGCGGGGATGGAGGAACTTGGTGTCGGCAAGGGCATTGCGCAGCGACCAGCTATTGCGGTCGCGCATCTCGGCCAGCACGACCCCGCGCTCCCGTTTGACTGCTTCCGGATCGAAGTTCAGCTCGCTGGCGGTCTCGCGCATCAGCATCAGCGCGACGTCCAGCACCTTGGGATCGTTGCGCGGCAGGTCGAGCATGTAGGTGGTGCGCTCGAAACTGGTCGACGCGTTGTTGTCGGCGCCGAAGGCTAGGCCGTTGCGCTCGAGCAGGCGCACCATTTCGCCTTCGGGCACATGGGTGCTGCCGTTGAACGCCATATGCTCTATGAAATGGGCGAAGCCGCGCTCGTCATCTGCTTCGTCCAGCGATCCGGCCGCAACCTCCATCCGCACGATGGCCGTGCCTTTCGGCCGGCCGTTATTGCGGATCACATAGCGCATGCCGTTGGGCAGCTTGCCGAAGCGGAAGTCGGGATCGACCGGGATGTCGCTCGCTTCGAAAGCCCAGTCGACATGGGGCCGCGGCGCCGAAGCGATTCGCTCGGCCTGTGGAGCACAGGCGGAAACGACAAGGGCAATCAGAAAGGAAAGAAAAACCGACCTGCTGAAACCCTGCATTCCGTCTCCGTCGCCCCTGAAGGGCAGGGGCCTGTACGATCCATCCTCGTCAATTAAGTGTTGCGCCTGAATGCAACCTTATCGGCACAGGGAAATGCATGGCCGACAGGGTACTATAAAGCCCTACTTGCCTCTTAGTTTCCGGTGCTTCGAAAGATCGAAGACCTCGCTAGGGCCGTTATCGTCCTGCAGCAGGCCCAGCCTGCGCGCGACTTCTTGATAGGCTTCCTGCTCTCCGCCAAGGTCGCGCCGGAAGCGATCCTTGTCGAGCTTTTCGCCGGTATGGATGTCCCACAGGCGGCAGCCGTCCGGGCTGATCTCGTCGGCCAGGATCACGCGGCTGTAGTCGCCGTCCCAGATTCGTCCGAACTCCAGCTTGAAGTCGACCAGACGGATGTTGATCGCCGCGAACATGCCGCAAAGGAAATCGTTCACCCGGATGGCCATGGCGGAGATATCCTGCATCTCCTCGTTCGTAGCCCAGCCGAAGCAGGCGATGTGTTCCTCGGCGATAAGCGGATCGCCCAGCGCGTCGTCCTTGTAGTAATATTCGATCAGCGTGTGCGGCAGCGCCTCTCCTTCGGGGATGCCCAGGCGCTTCGAGATCGATCCCGCCGCGACATTGCGCACCACCACCTCGATCGGCACGATCTCGACCTGGCGGACCAGCTGCTCGCGCATGTTCAGGCGACGGATGAAGTGGTTCGGCACGCCGATATGGTTGAGCCGCGTGAAGACATATTCGCTGATGCGATTGTTGATCACGCCCTTGCCCTGGATGGTGCCTTTCTTCTGCGCGTTGAACGCGGTGGCATCATCCTTGAAATACTGGATCAGGGTGCCGGGTTCGGGACCCTCATAAAGAATCTTGGCCTTGCCTTCATAAATCTGGCGGCGACGGGACATATGTCTTCCTTGAGGAAAAACGAGCGTTGAAAAAACCAAGCCCCGGCAGGAGCAGATCGCGGGCGCGACTGCGGGGCCGGGGCATCGCGGCCTATATAAGCGAACGGCCCGCAAAAGCAAACTGGCCGTCCTGTCGCGGCGGACTTATGAACGGCCCGCTGTCGACAAAATATGGGAGAGAAATGGTTGATGCGGACCGACCTCGCCGCCTTCCTCGAAACGGAGGTGGGCAAGAGCTATGTCTCCGACTGGCTACTGGTCGATCAGGACCTGATCGATCGCTTTGCGGACACGACGCGGGACTGGATGTTCCTTCACGTCGATCCGGAAAAGGCGGCGCGGACCGAGTTCGGCGGCACGATCGCGCACGGCTTTCTGCTGCTGTCGCTGATGGCGCCGTTGCGTTCGGCAACGCCGCGGCCGCAGCTGCCCGGACTTCGGGTCGGGCTGAACTATGGGTTCGATAAGGTCCGCTTCATCAATCCTGTACGGTCGGGCAGCCGGATCAGGGCGGTGTTCACGATCAATGCGATCGACGAGGTTTCGCCCGGCCGGTTTCGCGAGGACATGGGCGTAACGATCGAGATCGAGGGCGTGGATCGCCCCGCCGTCGTCGCAAGCTGGCTGACGATGTACCTGCTGTGATGGCGCGGCTTTCGCCCGATCCTAGGAAAGTTCGCGAACCAACGCTTCCGCTGCCAGGCTAACCTGCCGCCAGGTCTCCTCGAACCCGTCCGCTTCGCCAAAATAGGGATCGGCCACCGACTGGCCTTCAAGCCCCGCGACATGGTCGAGAAGCAGTGAGAGCCGCGCCATGGCGTCCGCCGGCGCGATCGCGCGCAATCGGCTGAGGTTGCTTTCGTCCAGCGCCAGAATCTGATCGAAGCGGTGAAAATCCTCCGGGCTGACCTGGCGGGCCCGGTAGGGAGATATGTCCAGGCCGTGGCGCAAGGCTTCGGCGCAGGCGCGGGGATCGGGAGGATTGCCGACATGCCAGTCTCCGGTGCCGGCAGAATCGGCGGTGACCGCGATGCCGGCTTTCTCCGCTGCATTGCGGAAAGCCGCCTCGGCAAGAGGCGATCGGCAGATATTGCCGAGGCAGACGAACAGGATGGAAGGTTCTGACATGATCTCGCGCTCGACAGTGCCGTCAGGCGCGCGGCAAGTAAATGGGCGGAACGGACGGATGCGAAGCTCTGGTTCCGCCTCTCGAAAAACATTCTTGCTAGTGGGAAAGGGCCTCGCTATAGGCCGCCACCGAACAGAGAGCGGCGTGCCCCCTCGGTTGTTCGGGGAGTAGCTCAGCCTGGTAGAGCACCGTCTTCGGGAGGCGGGGGCCGGAGGTTCGAATCCTCTCTCCCCGACCATATTTTGGTCAGATAAATCATAGCTGTGCGATCGCCGGGAGGCGTGGCCGAGGCGCAGCGGTCAGGGCTGAGTTCGTGGGCCGGTGAGCGTCCGGCAATCGCCACGCCAGCAGATGGCGCTTTCTCAGATTCGGCGACATGACCGGCGCTGACTTGCCAGCCTCTGGCTGAAGAAATGGTCCGCGAGTGACCTTGGAATCTCCTCTGGAATCGCTGTCCACCCACAAGGCATGGCTTCAGCGCCTATCGTTCTAGACACTGTCTAATTGAGCCAAAATCAAGCCCAAGCGATGCTGCGGTAGCGGTGCGTTGCCTTGTGCGTTGCACAAATTTCTGTATTAATTCGCATATGTCTGGAGTGTTTCGGGGCAGCTTCTTTGGGGGGCAGGCGCGCTCCATCCGGCTATCTGCATGATGCATAGCATGGAGGGTTCTGTGAACGATCCTGAAGCCGTTGCCGAGCGCGCCGGTGATCTTTCGCCCATGACTGTTCCTCATGAAAGCCCGCTTCTGGACAAGCCTTATTTCTGGCATCTCCTGGAACAGTTCGGTGATCGGCCGGCGCTGGTGGGCGAGGATGGCGAGATAGTCAGCTACGCTGGTCTTGCCGCCAGGGCGGACGGCATGGGATTCCACGGCGGGGAACGCCGTCTCGTCGTGATGGAGATCGACAACGGCATTGCCGCCACCGCTGCCTATCTGGGCGCGCTGCGGGCAGGGCACGCGGTCATCCTGTCGGCGCCGGGCAAGGGCAGCGCCTTCGATGCGCTGGTCGAGTGCTATTCGCCGGAAATTGTCTGGACGGTCGCGGCAGGGCTGGAGGAGCGGGCGGCTGCGCTGACCAGCCCACTGCATCCAGAGCTTTCCGTAATGCTGTCCACATCCGGTTCGACGGGCAGTGCGAAGCTCGTCCGCCTTGCCGGCGGTTCGGTCGAGGCCAATGCCCGGTCCATCGAGACATATCTTGGCCTGACGGCGGATGATCGCGCAATCACCACATTGCCGCCCAGCTATTCCTACGGCCTGTCCGTACTGAATTCGCACCTGGCCGCCGGAGCATCGGTCATCCTGACCGAACGGTCCGTGACCGACCCCGAATTCGCCGGGATCGCCGCCGCGCGCGGCGCCACCAGCATGGCGGGCGTGCCCTATACCTACGAACTGCTCATCACGTCGGGAATGATCGACGATCTGCCTGCTTCGATGACCAAGCTGACCCAGGCGGGCGGGCGGCTGGCGCCGGAAATGGTTGAGCGCGTGCGCCTCGCCGCCGGGAAGCAGGACATCTGCTTATTCGTCATGTACGGTCAGACGGAAGCCACGGCGCGCATGGCCTTCATCCCGCCGGAGATGCTAGCGGACCATTCCGACTGCATCGGTCAGGCCATCCCCGGCGGCCGGTTCGAACTTATCGATCCTGATACCGGAGCACCGGCGCAAACGGCGGGCGAACTGGTCTATCATGGCCCCAACGTCATGATGGGCTATGCCGAAACCCGCGAAGCGCTGGGGCATGGCCGCGAGATCGACCGGCTGGTGACGGGCGACCTGGCGGAGCAGGCCGTGCCTGGCATTTTCCGCATCACGGGGCGCAAGAGCCGCTTCGTCAAGATTTTCGGCCTGCGGATCGCGCTCGACGAAGTGGAGCGGGAGGCGGCACGCCGCGGCTGGACCGTGGTCGTGACGGGCGACGACAGCAAAGTGGTGATCGCGACTGACGATGGCCGCGACCCTGCGCCGCTGGCCGCTGAACTGGCCGACCATTTCAACCTGCCGCAGCGCCGCTTCGTAGGCGTGGCGCTGGCATCCCTGCCGCGCCTGCCAAGCGGCAAGGTCGACTATCGCACGATCCTTGCCTCCGTCCCGCAGGTCGAGGAGCAGGCAGAGGGCGATCCCATGGATGCCTATGCGGCCATGCTGGCGCGCCTGGCGCGCAAGCCCGCCGTGGGCGACGATGCCAGTTTCCAGACCTTCGGAGGCGATTCCCTCAACTATGTCGAGGCGTCGATCCTGCTCGAGGAAGCGCTGGGGGAGGCGCCGGAAGGCTGGGAGGCGATGACTCTTGGTCGCCTGAAGGAACTGGCCAGCGAGGTCGGTCCGGTCGAGCTGACGGAAAAGCCGCGGCGCGATACCCATTATATTCATGCCATGCGGTCGGTTGCCATCATGATGGTCATCGGCCCCCATGCGCAACAGGTGATGACCGACAACAGCGGCATTCTGGAATATGTCAGCTTCCGCCATGTGAACGTGATGTTCATCTTCGTGGCGGGCTATCTGTTCCAGTACCTGCTTCAGGGATTTTCCTACGGCAATTACCTGAAGATCAAGGCAAGGACCGTCGTGCTGCCTTATCTGATCGTCTCCATTCCGGCGACCTGCATCTATCTGTTCGGATTGAAGGACATCGGCGATCTCAACGCGCCGGACTGGGTGCAGGGCAAGGCCGCGCTGGCATTATACATGACCCTCACAGGGACGCAGCTTGCCCCCCTGTGGTTCATTCCCATGATCTGCCTGGTCTACCTTGCCGCGCCGCTGCTCAAGGTGATGGACGAGAGGCCAAGCCTCTATTGGGCGCTGGTGCCCCTGACGGTGCTGGCCTTCTACATCGGCCGGCCGGACGACAACCAGAATCCGTTGCAGGCGTTCGTCTATTACCTGCCTTGCTATACGGTCGGAATGCTGGTGTGCCATTACCGCGACCGAGTGTTGCCGGTTCTGGCGAAGATCTGGCCGCTGCTCCTTCTGCCCGTCGTGATTCCGCCTCTTTTGGAAGGCGGCGCAGCGGCTCATGAGAATCTGAACATGCTCACCAAGCTCAGCGTGTCATTCGGCGTGCTGGGGGCGCTCACCATCTATTCGCGGCGAGTGCCGGGCTGGTTCGACCGGATTGGCGACCTGAGTTTCGGTATCTATTTCGTCCATGGCTATCTGGCGGCCGCGCTTTCCATGGCTGCTCGACACAAACACATCGAACTGCAGGGAATCGTGCCGTTCTCGATCATCTTCCTGACCATCCTGCTTCTCTCGATCGTGATCGTTCTTGTGACGAAACAGATATTTGGTCGGTACAGCCGCATGATTATCGGCGCCTAGCGACGTGCCGGGCCGGTGCACGCCGGTTCGCCCACAAGGAGGGAAACGAGTAATGTCAGCAGAAGCGGCAGTGCCCGAAAAATCGTCCAAGATCCTGTACGGGATTCAGGTCCTGCGCGGTGTGGGCGCGCTTCTGGTCGTTCTGCGCCACACGGCGAAGATACTGGAGGATGACAGCCCGGATGCCTTCGCTCACGGCCAGTTCGGGGTGGACATCTTCTTTATCATCAGCGGCCTGGTGATCTTCCTGACCGGGCGCACGCAAAAGGCCGGTGAATTCCTCACGCGTCGTCTCATCCGGATCGTGCCGATCTACTGGCTTATCCTGGGCGTGAATATCCTGGGCGACATTGCCCGGCAGAAGGACGGACCCAACATGCTGTCCAACGCGCTCTGGTCCTTTGCCTTCATCCCTTCGCTGAACATGGACAACGAGGTGTTCCCGCCGGCCACCGTCGGCTGGTCGCTGAACTTTGAAATGTACTTCTACCTGATCTGCGCCGGCGTGATCCTGACGCTGGGGGCAGAACGGCTGCTGAGGGGGACGACCGCGGTAATTCTATGCGCCGTTGTCGTGGGCTTCGCCACGAGGAGCGCCGTGCCGTGGAAGGAGTATCCCATCATGGTGCTGCTCCTGCCGCTGACGCTGGAGTTTCTGGCGGGCATGTGGATCGCCCATTTCTCCCTCGCCGGGCGTAAGTCGCCCCCGATCATTGCGGCTCTGCTTGCCATCGGCGCGGTCATCTGGGTGGCCGTTGGTCCTACGGCCACCCCCTATGACGAATGGCGTGTACTGAGCTGGGGCATTCCGGCGCTCGCGTTGGTATGGGCCGTCCTGAGCACGGAGAAGATCATCGGCTACCACAAGTGGAAGCCTGCCCTTGCGCTGGGCGATTCCTCCTACGCTCTCTATCTCGTCCATCCCATCGTCCTGGGTGTGCTGGCGGCCCTGTTCAACAAGTTCCATTTCGTCGAACAGCGTTGGCTGATGTTTGTCATCATGGTGGCTTGCTCGCTGATCGCGGGTCAGTTGACGCACTGGCTGATCGAGCGTCCGATGATGCGCGTCCTCAGCAGCATCATCAAAACCCGCAAACCGATGAAGATTGGGGAAACCGCGGTCGCCGGCTGATGCTTTTTGCCGGCAACCGTCCCTCTATCGGCTGACGGTGGCGGCGGGTGGGCTGGCAAGCGGACATTCGCAGGGTTAGGGTGGAGCCATGGCGACTGCTCCCGCGCGATCCGATTCTTCCGCCTCCCATGCCGGTGAACGTCATTGGGAATGGCAATATCTCGATCTCATGCGCCGTATCTGGGAGCAGGGCGACGAACGGCGCGATCGCACCGGTGTCGGCACGCGCTCGATCTTCGGCGCGGAAATACGCTTCGATCTGGCGGGTGGCGCCATGCCGCTGCTCACCACCAAGCGCGTCTTCTGGAAAACCGCTACTCGCGAACTGCTCTGGTTCCTGACCGGAGACACCAACATCCGCGCGCTTTGCGCGCAGGGGGTGCAGATCTGGACCGACTGGCCGCTCGATCGCTACCGGCGCGAAACCGGCGAGGAGATCAGCCGGGCCGATTTCTCCCAGCGGATCGTCGAGGATGAGGATTTTGCCCGGCGCTGGGGCGACCTTGGCCCGGTCTACGGGAAACAATGGGTCGACTGGCCCGTTTACGATCCCGTGGGCGACGGATTCTACCAGCGGCGCGAGCAGGGCGTGAATCAGGTGGCCGATGTCGTCTCGAGCCTGAAGGCCAATCCCGGCAGCCGCCGTCATATCATCGAAGGCTGGAACGTGGCTGAGATCGACGCCATGGCTTTGCCGCCCTGCCACAAGACCTACCAGTTCCACGTCGCCGGCAACCGGCTTTCGTGCCTGCTCTACCAGCGCAGCTGCGACTTGGGCCTCGGCTTCGCGTTCAACATGTGGTCGCTGGCGCTGTTGACCCGCATGTTCGCCCAGCAATGCGATCTGGAACCGGGCGAAGTGGTGTGGATGGGCGGTGACGTTCACCTCTATCTCAATCATGCCGAGCTGGTGGAGGAACAGCTCAGCCGCTCGCCGTCGGGAAAGGCGCGGCTCGACCTCCTGCGCCGCCCGGCTTCGATGTTCGACTACCGCATCGAGGATTTTGCAGTCACCGATTATGCCCCGCAGCCGCACATTCCCGCGCCCGTGGCGGTTTGAGGCTCAGGCTTTGCATACGCTCGCGAGAATGCAGTCGGAGCGTAAAAGCAGGATTGTAATATAATTACACTGATGTAAAACTTTACGTCTGTCATGCGCAAAGAGTCGTCAAAGCGGGAGAATGCGTGAATGGCCGACAGGCCTGCGAAATCCGGAAAGCCGCGCGGCAATCTGCCGCCGCTCAGCCTGCATGTGCCCGAACCCCAGTACAGGCCCGGCGACAAGGTCGACTATTCCGGTCTCTCCATTCCGCCCGCCGGCGCGCAACCGCGACCCGACGAGAGTTGCGCGCCGAGCGAAACCTATCCGCTCTGCACCGACCTCATCCGCGTGCTGGACGACGAGAATCGTGCCGTTGGTCCCTGGGACCCGAGGCTGGATGCCGAAACCCTGCGCCGCATGTTGCGCATCATGGCGCTGACGCGGGCCCTGGACGATCGCATGTATCGCGCCCAGCGCCAGGGCAAGACCAGCTTCTACATGAAGTGCACCGGTGAAGAGGCCGTGTCCGTTGCATCCGCCTTTGCCCTGGCCGACGACGACATGGTCTTCCCCAGCTACCGCCAGCAGGGCCTGCTCATCGCGCGCGGCTATCCGCTCGTCGAGATGATCAACCAGGTCTATTCGAACCGTGCCGACCGGTTGAAGGGCCGCCAGCTTCCCGTGATGTATTCGGCGCGCGACTTCGGCTTCTTCACCATCTCGGGCAATCTCTGCACGCAATATCCGCAGGCGGTCGGCTGGGCCATGGCCAGCGCGATCAAGGGGGACACCCGCATCGCAGTAAGCTTCATCGGCGAAGGCTCCAGCGCCGAGGGCGATTTCCATTCGGGCATGACGTTCGGCGCCGTCTACAACGCGCCGGTCATCTTCAACATCGTCAACAACCAGTGGGCGATATCGAGCTTTTCCGGAATCGCCGGCGCCGAGCGCACGACGTTCGCCGCGCGCGCCATCGGCTATGGCATCGCGGGTCTCAGGGTCGACGGCAACGATACGCTGGCGGTCTACGCGGCGATGCGCTGGGCCGCCGACCGCGCCCGGGCCAACATGGGCCCCACGCTGATCGAGCATTTCACTTATCGCGCCGAGGGTCATTCGACCTCGGACGATCCCGCCGCCTATCGTTCGGCCGAAGAGCGCGAGGAATGGCCGCTCGGCGATCCGATCGCCCGCCTCAAGCTCCACCTGATCGCGCTCGGCGAATGGTCGGAGGAACAGCACGAGGCCATGGACCGCGAAGTCGCCGAAGAGGTGAGGGCATCATCCAAGGACGCCGAGAAGAGCGGCATCCTTGGCCATGGCATGCACCACCCTTTCAAGACGATGTTTGAGGATGTGTTCGAGGAACTGCCCTGGCACCTTCAGGAACAGGCCGAACAGGCGATCCGCGAACGCCGGATCAAGTGGCCCAACTGGAAAGAATGATGATGACGTTCTTATCTCACCGTCATTCAACGACGAAACCGTCTTCAGAGCCAGGCTCATGACCCAGGAAGAATCCCCCGTCTCGCTGGCCGAAGCGCCGACCCGCCGCCTCAACATGATCGAGGCGATCAACGATGCGCTCGACATCATGCTGGAGCGTGATTCCAATACCGTGATCCTGGGCGAGGACGTCGGCTATTTCGGCGGCGTCTTCCGTGCGACGGCCGGCCTGCAGAAGCGCTATGGCAAGACCCGCGTCTTCGATACGCCGATCAGCGAAGGCGGCATCATCGGCGTGGCGGTGGGCATGGCGGCCTATGGCCTGCGGCCGGTGCCGGAGATCCAGTTCGCGGACTACATCTATCCGGGCCTCGACCAGCTTATCTCCGAAGCGGCGCGCCTGCGCTATCGCTCGGCGGGAGAATTCGTTGCCCCGATGACCGTGCGTGCGCCCTTCGGTGGCGGCATTTTCGGCGGCCAGACGCACAGCCAGAGCCCGGAGGCCCTGTTCACCCATGTCGCCGGGCTCAAGACCGTCGTGCCGTCCACCCCGCACGACGCGAAAGGCCTGCTCATCGCCGCAATCGAAGATAACGATCCGGTGATCTTCTTCGAGCCCAAGCGCATCTACAATGGTCCCTTCGACGGCTATTACGACCACCCTGCCACGCCTTGGAACAAGCATGACGGCAGCCTCGTGCCCGAAGGCTATTATTCGCTTCCCCTGGGCAAGGCGCGGATCGTCCGTGAGGGATCGGCCATGACCGTGCTCGCCTATGGTACGATGATCCATGTCGCCGAGGCGGTGCTGCGCGAAAAAGGCGTCGATGCCGAGATCATCGACCTGAGGACCCTGGTGCCGATCGACATTCACACTGTGGAAAAGTCCGTGGAAAAGACTGGTAAGTGCCTGGTGATACACGAAGCGACGCGCACGTCGGGCTTCGGCGCCGAGCTTTTGGCCCTGGTGCAGGAGCGCTGCTTCTACCACCTCGAAGCGCCGGTCGAACGCGTGACGGGATTCGACACGCCCTATCCGCACAGCCTCGAATGGGCCTATTTCCCTGGTCCCGTCCGTATCGGCGAGGCTGTCGACCGGCTGATGGCGGTCTAGCCGTGGGCCGCTACACCTTCCGCCTGCCCGACATCGGCGAAGGCATCGCCGAGGCCGAGATCGTCGCCTGGCACGTCAAAGTGGGCGACCGCATCGAGGAGGACGGCCGCCTCGCCGACATGATGACCGACAAGGCGACGGTCGAGATGGAAAGTCCCGTCAGCGGCATCGTCCGCGAGGTCGCGGGCGAGGTGGGCGAAGTCGTGGCGATCGGCGCCCCGCTGGTGGTGATCGAGACCGAAGGCGGGGAAGAGGAAGCCGAAGCGCCGGCTCCCGAGGCTGAGGAAGTCAAGGAACGGATCGAGGCGGAAACGCCGGACGCGGCGGATGTTGAGCGGGCGGTTGAGGCTGAGGCATCTCCGTCCGCCCGTGCCGAGCCTGTCGAAGCACCGTCCCGCTTTTCCGCATCTTCGCCCAGGAAAAGCAGCCCGCCGACAGGCGCAGGGCAGGCGAGGGCTGGAAAAGCACTTGCCGCTCCTGCCGTCCGCGCGCGGGCGAGGGCGCTCGGGGTCGATCTCTCATCGGTGCGCGCGGGACCGGATGGCATCGTCAGCCATGCCGATCTCGACGCCTATCTGACGTCGCGCGCGCCTGCGGCCACGCCCGAAAAGCCACCCGCGAAGCAGGCCGAGGAAAAGCGTCCGGTCGAACCCCTGCCCGGCGCCGGGGAGCAGGTGAAGGTCATCGGCCTCAGGCGCCGCATTGCCGAGAACATGGCGGCTTCCAAGCGCCACATTCCGCATTTCTCCTATGTCGAGGAATGCGATGTCACCGCGCTGGAAGAGCTGCGCGCCCGGTTGAACGGGGACGGGGGCGACCGGCCCAAGCTGACGCTGCTGCCGTTCCTGATCACCGCAATCTGCCGCGCGCTGCCCGATTTCCCGATGATCAACGCGCGCTTCGATGATGAAGCCGGCGTCGTCACTCGCTACACATCGGTTTACCTTGGCGTCGCGACGCAGACCGACGCGGGGCTGATGGTGCCGGTGATCCACGATGCCCAGGAGAAAAGCCTCTCGCAGCTGGCGATCGAGATTGCCCGGCTGGCGGCCGCGGCGCGCGACGGTACGGCGAAGTCGGAGGAGCTTTCGGGCTCGACGCTGACGATCACGTCGCTGGGGCCGCTGGGCGGCATCGCCACCACGCCGGTCATCAACCGGCCTGAAGTCGCCATCATCGGCCCCAACCGCATCGTCGAGCGGCCAGCTTACGTGCCCGACGGGGCGGGCGGGGAACGTCTGGAGAAGCGCAAGCTGATGAACATCTCGATCAGCTGCGATCACCGCGTCGTCGACGGCTGGGATGCGGCGCGCTTCGTTCAGGCGGTGAAGAAGCTGATCGAGGCGCCGTTCACCCTGCTGGCAGGCTGACGGATTACCGTACGATACCGCTGTAGACCAGCTGGCCGCTGCCCTTTGCCGCGAGGTTTGGCGTGACACGCCAACGTATGTGGGTCACGTCCTCGGGCGTTGCGAAGCGGCTGCCGATCCGCAGTTCGCCCAGTTGGCCCCAGCTGCGTCCGCCGTCGACCGAGACTTCTTGATTGTCGCGCGCGCTGGCTTGATAGGCGATGGCGCGGGGCAGCGGGTTGGTGACGGTGAAATCGCCTTGGCCGGCCATCCGATACCAGGTGACGACGGTTACGATGCGGTCTCCGCGGCTGAGGCGGTCGGCCGGCTCTAGGCTGCGGAGATTGCCCGGCTCCGCGCGCTCGATGAAAACCGCGCTCTGGGTTGCGACATTCGGCTGGGCCGAAACCGTCGGTGTCAGGAGCAGGCCGGAAACGATGGCGCCCATCATTGCCAGTCTGCGCTTATGGCTGCGATGACGATTCAATGCATTACCCCCTGTGGCCCGCTAGCGGACGTCGTGGAGAATCTTGCCGAGAAGTGCCAAAGAATGGTTAACGCCGCCTTTTTTTCCGTTTTGGGGCGGCGTGCGGGGAGGAGTTTTCGCTTCTCTGCAGGCAATCGGAGCTAGGCGGTTGACAGCCCGATTCCGCTGCCCTAGTGGCGCGGCTCCCAAGCGATGCGCGGGTGTAGCTCAGTTGGTTAGAGCGCCGGCCTGTCACGCCGGAGGTCGCGGGTTCGAGTCCCGTCACTCGCGCCACTTGGGGGTTTTCTCACCCCCAGTGGCCGGTCTCCATCCAGATCAGGAAGCGCCGCAGGGGAAGCAGCCAGGCCACGCCCAGCACGATATAGACCGGCGCTTGTGCAAGGCCCGGCCAGCTCGCGATTATCGGTGCGATGAAATGGGCGACAAGCACGCCATAGACGGCCAGGCCGACGACCAGCGCCAGCACGCCAATGGGGATTCGCCAGGTCGGCTCGCTGCGCATCAGTCTTCTCCTTCATAGAGCCGCGTCGGTGTGACGACCGCGCGCAGGTGCCGGTCGTGCGCCTCTACCGGCAGCGAATCGACGAGTTGGCAGTCCCAGGCCAGCCCGATCGCGATTGCTTCTGGATTGGCCGCCAGCCAGCGGTCGTAATGGCCGCCACCCTGGCCAAGCCGCACGCCGCCCGACGTGAAGGCCAGCAGCGGCACGAAAGCGACGTCGGGGGTCACGTCCTCGGCGTCGGCCGATGGCTGGAGATGATTGAACGGTCCCGGCTCCAGCCCCTCGTCATCATAGGGATCCTGCCAGATGCGGAAACGCATCGGTGCCGCGCGGTCGGCGAACCAGGGCAGGGCGATCCGCTGTCCGTTCTCGTAGAACCATTTGGCATAGGACCGCGTCGGCGCTTCGTTGGCAAGCGCGTGATATAGCCCTACGACGCCGCCTTCCGGTGCCAGCGCGGCGATCGGGCTCGGCGGCCGCAGGAACAGCAGCGCTCGTATGGAATCAGGTTGCGCGGCGACATGCTCGCGCCGCAATGCTCGCATTTCGGCGCGCAGCCTGTGCTTCTCGTCCACGCTAAGTCCTTTTGAGGGGGTGACGGGCCCACCATGGGTCGGTTGCCTAGAAATCCTCTGACGCCTTCACGTCAGGTGGGAGCCATATATGCCGGACCAGGGTCCAACTAGGGACAGCCCCCTTGGATTGCTTATAGCCTCAGGGATGTTCGAACGGCTCGTGCCGGGCAGATCCCGTCAGGGCACCATCTAGGCGCTGGCGCGCGTGCTCTCAAGGGATTCGGCAAGATTTTCGAGTCGGTCCGCGATGGCATCGAGGTGCCCGGCCAGGCCATCGAGCGGGGCAGGGGCATCGGGCGTCGCCCGCGTGCGAACCCGTGCCTCGTGCACCTCGTCGGCCAGCAGCAGCGCCGCGAACAGCAGCATGCGGGATTCGCTCTGGCCTGTCAGTTCGCCCATCGACGAAACCTTGGCGTCGATCATGCGGCCCAGCCCGGTGACATGATCTTCTTCGCCCGCCGCGCAGGCGACGGTGAAGCTGCGGCCGCCGATGGAGAGCGTCACGTTGCTCATCTCTGCTGTCCTGCCAGAAGTTCGTCCAGCTCGCGGAGCGATTGCGTCACTGCGGAACGTAGCCGCTCATGCCGGGTCCGAAGCGCCTCGTCGGCGGCGTTCGGACGTGTTGAGGCGCGTTCGATCCGGGCTATGGCTGCTTCGATCCGTTCGAGCGCCTTTTCGGCTGATCCCCCGTCCATGATCGATTGCTAGCGCAAAATCGGGACGCTGCAAAGCGTTGGCGGTCGGATTTCCGTTCCGCCGCATCACGCCGCCGGTACGGTTCGGCACTTTACGGGGGCGCTAAACTTGACGGAACTGCCCCTCTCCCTAAAGGAGGCCCCCAATCGAATCGGCCCCGCAAGCCGCCGTCCCGGAGCATATTTCTGATGACCCTTGATCCTGCCCGCCTGGCGCCCATGGCCAACGCCATCCGCGCCCTGTCGATGGACGCGGTGCAGGCAGCGAACAGTGGCCACCCCGGAATGCCGATGGGCATGGCCGACGTCGCGACCGTGCTGTACTCGAAATTCCTCAAGTTCGATCCTGCCGCGCCGTTCTGGCCCGATCGCGATCGCTTCGTGCTGTCCGCCGGCCACGGCTCGATGCTGATTTACTCGCTGCTGCATCTGACTGGCTACGCGCGGCCGACGATGGAGGATATCCGCAACTTCCGCCAGCTCGGCAGCCCTTGCGCCGGACACCCAGAGAATTTCGAGCTGCCGGGCGTCGAATGCACGACCGGCCCGCTGGGGCAGGGCCTGGCCATGGCCGTCGGCATGGCGATTGCGGAACGGCATCTCAACGCCGGTTTCGGCGATGCCTTGGTCGACCACCGCACCTGGGTGGTTGCCGGCGATGGCTGCCTGATGGAAGGCATCAATCACGAGGCGGTCGGCCTTGCCGGCCATCTGAAGCTCGGCCGCCTGATCGTGCTGTGGGACGATAATCGCATCACGATCGACGGTGCCACCAACCTGTCGACCAGTGAGGACATTCCCGCGCGGTTCCGCGCTGCCGGCTGGCATACCGAATCCTGCGACGGCCACGACTTCGCCGACATCGAGCGCGCGCTGGCTGCGGCGCAGGCGGACGGCCGCCCGTCGCTGGTCGCCTGCCAGACGCTGATCGGCAAGGGCGCGCCCAACAAGCAGGGCAGCCACAACGTCCACGGCAGCCCGCTCGGCGCCGAAGAGATCGCCGCCACGCGCGAAGCGCTCGGCTGGTCGGCCGCGCCGTTCGAAGTTCCCGCCGATGTCCTCGCCGACTGGCGCGCGCTGGGCGAGAAGAGCAAGGCTACTCGTGCGGAGTGGGAAAATCGGCTTGTAAGTAATTCGCAAGGCAAGGAATTTACTCGCCGCATGGCCGGTGAACTTCCCGCCGGCGAAGAAATCGGCAAGGCGCTGGCGGAGATGCTGGCCACGCCGCAGAAGGTCGCCACCCGCAAGGCGAGCGAACTGGCGCTCGAAGTCCTGACCCCGCTCATCCCCGAGATGGTCGGTGGCTCGGCGGACCTCACCGGTTCGAACAACACCAAGGCCAAGGCGACCGGTCCGCTCGGTGCCGAGAACTACGGCGGCCGCTACGTCTATTACGGCATCCGCGAATTCGGCATGGCGGCGGCGATGAACGGCATGGCGCTGCACGGCGGCGTCATACCCTTCGGCGGCACGTTCCTGGTCTTCTCCGACTATTGCCGCAACGCGATCCGCCTTTCGGCGCTGCAGCGCGCGCGCGTGGTCTATGTGCTGACCCATGACAGCATCGGCCTTGGCGAGGATGGGCCGACGCACCAGCCGATCGAGCATGTCATGTCGCTGCGGATGATTCCCAATCTGGAAGTCTTCCGGCCCTGCGACATCGTCGAGACGGCCGAATGCTGGAACCTCGCACTGCAGAACGCCGACACGCCTTCGGTCCTAGCGCTGAGCCGCCAGAA
>Ga0164243_10005035_pt1 | contig 20327 bp, 14 predicted proteins | sample OricompcompostOP_FD_108781 | JGI IMG/M metagenome (GOLD analysis project Ga0164243, IMG submission 108781) | Organic Plus compost microbial communities from Emeryville, California, USA - Original compost - Organic plus compost (OP) | ecosystem: Engineered > Solid waste > Mixed feedstock >...
CTCGGCAAGATCGTGCAGCCGATCCGCGTGGCCGTGTCGGGTGGCACGGTATCGCCGCCCATCGATGTGACCCTCGAGCTGCTCGGGCGCGAGCGGACGTTGGCGCGGATCGACGCGGCGCTCAGTCGTTCCGCCTGAGATCCTGTACAAGACCCCGGAGAAGCCGGGGCGCGGGACACGACAGCGTCCCGGCCCCGGCAACCGGTTCATTACCGGATCGTCTTGGAAACCACGCTCGAAGGTGCGCTCTCACTCCCGGCCGTCGTGTAAGCCCGAACGCTGAAGTACCACGTGCCTGTCGCGAGATCCTCGATCAGGAATGACGTGAGGCCGGGGTTCGCGATCTGGACGGTCTTGTCCAGATTGGATGACGAGACGCCATACGAGATGCGGTAGCCCGCAAGGTTTTGCAGCTGCGAACCGTCGGTGTTCTCGGTCGGCGGAGTCCAGCTCACGAGCGCAGACCCGCTGGTGGGCGGCGGGGCGGCTGGCGCAGTCACCTCGATGGCGAACGGTGCCAATGAGACGCTCGTCTTGCCATCGCTCACACTGATGCGGATATTCGAGTACGTTCCCGTCTGCTGGGCAGTTGGCGTGCCGGACACGCGGCCGGTGGCGATGCTGAACGTGGCCCAGGGAGGCAGGTTCTGCACACTGAAAGTGAGCGTGTCCCCGTCTGCGTCGGTTGCTTGCGGCGTGAACGAGTAAGCCTTGCCTGCCTCGACTTTCGTGGCGGGCGTCCCGGAGATCACCGGTGCCGTGTTCGCCGGTGGGGGCGGGGAGCCGCTACCACTGCCCGACACGGTGATGGTGAATGCGGGGAGCGATGTAGATGCGGTGCCGTCACTCACCGCAATACGAATATTTGAGTAGATGCCGGCTGCGGCGGTGCCAGAGAGGCGGCCCGTGCTGGTGCTGAACGTGGCCCACGACGGCTTGTTTTGAATCGAGTACACGAGCGTGTCGCCGTCAGGGTCCGAGCCCTTGGGGGCGAACGAGTACGAGCTACCCGCCGTCACGGTCGTCACCGGTGTGCCGGTGAGGGTGGGCGCGCGATTCGCCGGTTTGGAAGGCGGTGCGCTCACCTGGATCGAGAACGCGGGCAACCCTGCACTGGAGGTGCCATCGCTGACCCGAATGCGGATGTTTGCGTAGGTGCCCGCTTGCGTCGGGGTGCCGGTGAGCTTTCCCGTCTTCGTGTCGAAGGTGGCCCAGGACGGCCGGCCGAGAATGGAGTAGACGAGCGTGTCGCGATCCGCGTCGCTCGCTTCGGGCTGGAACGTGTACGCGGTGCCGACGGTTGCCGTTGTCGGCGGCGTGCCCTGGATGACGGGCGCGTTGTTCGGCGGCGCCTGCACCTCGATGGAGAACGCCGGCAGCGTGGTCGTGGCCTTGCCGTCGGACACGCTGATACGAATGTTCGGATACCGGCCCGCTTGCGCGCGGGTCGGCGTGCCCACGAGCTGGCCATCCGTGGTACTGAACGTGGCCCATGAGGGCTTGCCGGCAATGGCGAACGTGAGTGCGTCGCCTTCCGCATCGGTCGCGGTGGGAATGAAGATGTACTGCTGATCGGCCATCACCAGCGGCGCCGGCGTGCCCGAGATAGTGGGCGGTGTATTCGCCGCTGGCGGCGTTGCACGCGGGGCGACGTCGATGCGGAACGGGCCAATGGAGCTTTGCAGCTGGCCGTCCGTGACGGTGATCTCGATATCGCCCGTCAGCCCCACATTGCCATCCTCGGGTGTGCCGGAGAGCTGACCCGTCGCCTCGTCGAACAGCAGCCAGTCCGGTTTGCCGGTAATCGAGAACGTCAGTTCGTCGCCTTCCGCGTCGGACGCGGAGGGCTTGAACGTGTAAGGCACGCCCGCGCTCGCTGTGAGTGACGGAGTGCCTTCGAGGATAGGCGGCGTGTTCTCGGGGTCGGCAGGAGGGGCTTCCACAGGTGCGGTCGGGGGGGTGTCGGGCGGCGGTGATTCCGACGCCGGTGGCGCTGTGGGCGCACTCTGCCCGTCGCTTCCCCCATCCCCACACGCAACGACTGAAACGGCGACGAGCGCACATGCTGCAAAGCGGCCTATGCGCCCGACGCGAGACCTGTAATCAACCATCGTTCGACGACCCCGTTTCAAGCAAGCAAAATGGAAAGGGCCGGGCAGAGACTTCGATCTTCAGCGACTGACGACGTGACGCGGAAAGTCCCACTGCGTCTTGCCGGCGACCTGCGCTGTCTGGCGTGACATCTCGGTGTCTCGCACAAATCGGAGGCCTTGCGTCCACCGTCTTTCGACGGGTTTGCCCTCGCGTTCAGGCTGCAGTAGAGCGGTGCTGCGACACGACTCGCAAATGTCTCGACATGCAGACGTTCCCTTTTTGCGACAGGGCAAAGAAAAAGCCCCGCGCTCATCGATGCGTGAGTGCGGGGCTGCTGCGATCTGCAGTTCGATGTTATGTGTCGTTACTGCACTGACTTGCTCGCGACATTTGACAATGCGCTTTCAGTTCCGGAGTTCGTGAACGCCGTCACGGCGAAATACCACATGCCGCTCGCAAGGTTCTCGATCACATAGCTCGTGATGCCGGGATTGTCGATCGTCACGGTCTGCGTGAGCGCATCGGGCGAGCGGCCGTATGCAATGCGATAGCCGGCGAGATTGGTAATTGTGCTGCCATCGGTGTTACGCATTGGCGGAGTCCAATACACCGTGGCGGCCCCGAGCTCTGCGCCACCCGATGCTGGGTTCACCACGATCGAGAACGCTGGCAGTCCAACCGTCGTCATGCCATCGCTTACGCGAATCACGATCTCGCTCGTCGTGCCCGTGGAGGTGGGTGTGCCCGCGAGCTTGCCGGTGCTCGTGCTGAAAGTCGCCCACTCGGGCTTGTTGGTAATGCTGAATGTCAGCGGATCATTGTCCGCATCCTTCGCGGAGGGCTGGAAGCTGTAGGCTTGCCCAACGGTGGCAGAGGTCACGGGCGTGCCCGTAATCGTGGGAGAGGAGTTCGTTTCGCCACTGCCAGAGGATCTGACGGTGATGCTGAAGGCCAGTAGCGATGCGGACTTCACTCCATCCGATACGCCGATCCGCACGTTGCTGTACGTGCCCGCGTGCGAAGCCGTCGGCGTGCCGGACAGCCGTCCTGCCGTGGGGCTGAAATGCGCCCACGACGGCTTGTTCTCGATCCAGAAACGCAGCTTGCGCCCTTCGGGATCGCGCGCAGTCGGTTGGAACGAGTACCACGAGCCGACGGTGGCGGTCGCAGGTGGCGTGCCGGAGATGGTCGGCGGCTGATTCGCGCTGCCTTTCACCGTAAGCGAGAACGCCGGCAGTGAGACGGTGGAGCGCCCATCCGTTACCGAGATGGTGATGTTGTCGTAGCGCCCCGTGTGTTCCGCGGAAGGTACGCCCGCAAGGCGCCCCGTAGTGTTCGAGAACGAGGCGAAGGCGGGTTTGTTTTTGATAGAGAATCGCAGTCGGTCACGATCTCGGTCGTAAGCGGTCGGCTGGAATATCCAGTAGACGCCTACGGTGGCCGTGGCAGACGGCGTGCCGCCTATTCGAGGTGCAGCGGCGTGAACGAGCGGAGCGGTGATGAATCCAAGGAGTGCGATAGCGAAAAAGAGATGCGCGCGCGACGCGTGAGCCTGATGCATGTTTCCCCACTTTCAGCAAGCGAACCAGTTTGTTCTTGCGAATACGGCAGGGGACGTGCTGAGGCTCGGGACGCTCGGGAACCGTCCATCGCGCCGCCAGCGCCAGGTCCGCTCTCGAGTCAATCGGAAGCCAGTCCCCTGCCATGTGCCGGGGCGAGTAGACCTTGGGGTATGCGATAAGCGAAAATGTCGGGCGATTCGCACGTCCTGAATCGGCGACACGGAATGGTCAAGCTTGACTATTCAAGGCGCGATGCGTAGGGTGCGACGCCTTTTTGGGGGGGCCATAGCTCAGCTGGGAGAGCGCTTGCATGGCATGCAAGAGGTCGGCGGTTCGATCCCGCCTGGCTCCACCACTCAAAACGCTACATCTTGCCTCGTCCCCATCGTCTAGAGGCCCAGGACATCGCCCTTTCACGGCGGTAACAGGGGTTCGAATCCCCTTGGGGACGCCATCGGGTGCGTGCAGGAGTCGTCGTGAGCAGATGATCCGGTACGCACGTGTTGGCGCGGCAGATTACGCCAAAGGACCCGGCGTTTCACAAACGACGCTGAAACCGGCGCTACGCGAGGCCCCACTGCTTGTGGGCACTTCAAGCTGGCCGGCAGGGCGCCCTGCCGGCCAGCGGATTGATGCGCGGGATGATCAGGGCAGCGGTTGCGGCGTGCAGTTCTTCAACGCAACCGTGAAGCCGGGCGAGAAGTCTTCGGATTCGATCAGCGCGCCGTCTTCGTCGCCTACGAGGTCGATCACGTGGGTCTCGCCGGGGTTGAGCCACGTTTCGCGCCACTCGTGCGCGCCCCGGCGCCATTCGATGATCAGCACGACGCCGCTCTTGGCCTTTACCTCGCACCCGTCCGCCCACGGTCCCATGTAGGGGTAGAGCGGCTCACCGTCCAGCGTGAAGACGGATCGAGACTTGCCGTCCGGCCGGTTGTTGCTCTGGTACGCCGCCCATGACGGCCAGCCGATCACAGACGTGTACCAGTTCTCGCCTTCGCAGCCCGGCTCATCGCAGATCCAGACGGCGTTGACGGCGTGCACGATCTCGCCTTCATCCGGATCCGGCTGCGGGTCCTCCGGCTCTTGCGGATCTTCCGGATTGCCAGGCGGAGGCAGCACGATGTCGTACGTGAACTCGTAGTCACTCTGGACGCTCAGCACTTCTCCGGCGCTGAGGCCGCTCACGACGTAGGTGTCGCCTGCGTATAGGTTCTTCAGCAGCCGATGAGGGCTCGCGTGCGGCAGTCCGGCGTAGAGCGATGCGGAGCCGCTGTGAATGGCAATCTGCAGGCCATTGGCACGGTGAGCCGCCAGATAAATCGGGTGCGACACGATGTAGCCAAATCGCACATCGCTAGCCTCCGCCTCGGCGGGCCATGCCAGCGCAGGATTGCTCGTGGAGGGGCCCCACGGGCACGGGTCGCCGACGCAGGTCCAGGTGACCATCTGCGAGGTGGGCTGTGCCCCCGGATCGGTCGGTGGATCCTCCGGACCCTGGGGCTCCTCAGGGTCCTGCGGCTCCTCAGGGTCTTGCGGATTTTCAGGTGGCGCCGACGGGTCGGCGAGCTCGACCCGGTATTCGAAACCGAAATCGCTCTGGACGCTGACTACCTCGCCGGCCGCGATGCCCGAAATGACGTAAGGTTCTCCGACACTCACGGACGCGAGAAAGCGGTGGGAGCCTGCCTGCGGGTCACCTGCGTACACGGACGCCGAGCCGCTGTCGATCCAGATGCGCGTACCATTCGCGCGTCCTGCTGGCAGGTAGATGTTGTCCGTCACCGTGTATCCGAGCCGCACGTTGCCAGCCTCTGCTTGGGCCGGCCACACGAGCGCCGGGTTGCTGGTGGTGGCACCCCAGGGGCACGGGTCTCCCGTGCACACCCACGTGACGACCTTCGAGAGATTGTCCGGGTCCGGCAGCGGGTTGGTCGCGGAGAGATCGATCTGCCACGTGAAGTCGAAGTCGCTCTGCACGCTCAGCACTTCGCCCGCGAGCAGACCGGAGACTTCGACGTAGTCCCCGGCGTAAACCGTGCCGAGATAGCGGTGCGATCCGGCACTGGGCTGACCGGCATAAAGGCTTGCCCAACCGCTGTCGATCCAAATGATCGCGCCGTTCGCCTGCTCGGCGGGAAGGTAGATGGCGTCGGACGTCGTGTAGTCGAGGCGCACGTTCGTCGCTTCCGCCTCGGCCGGCCACACGAGCGCGGGGTTGCTCGTGGTCGGGCCCCAGGGGCAGTTATCGCCGCCGCAGGTCCACGTGACCCACTGGGATGAGCCGGATTCCGCGTAGACGTGGCCAGCCGCGAGGAACAGCAGCGCTGCAACAAGCAAGCGAGCCGTCATCCGGCCTGAGTAAAGGGCGTGCTGAGTCATAAAGTTTCGGGCCTTGGGTTGATTTTTCTTGCCCGTACGTCCTGTCACGAGGCACTGGATGCATCATGCAAACCGTGTGCCGCCTTCGGTTCTCGCGGGAATTGGTGCAGTTTGCATATTGGGCATCGCAGAAGAGTGTCAAGAAGGCCGACACACCTGCGCAGCCCGAACCCACGCACAAGGGAGCGGAGGCCTCGTGAACGTTTGCACTCACGGCCCTGTGGCGAGCGCTTCACACGCTCACGCGACCGTGAAGCGGCTCAGCTGATGGTCTTCGAAACGATGTTCGAGGGCCCGCTTTCGGCGCCGGTGGCGTCGAACGCGGTGACGACGAAGAAGTACGTACCCGTGGTCAGCCCGTCGACGACGTACGAGGACAGCCCCGGGTTCGAGAGCGTGATGGTCTCATCGAAGTTGTCGGGCGATGCGCCGTAGTAGATCTTGTACCCCGCCAGATTCGTGAGCGTGGAGCCATCGGACAACCGCGTCGGCGGGGTCCACGAGACACGCGCGCTGCCCGTCGTCGACGCCGGGGCGGCGCTCACTGTGAGCGTGTAAGGCTCGAGACTGCTGGACGTCTTCCCGTCGCTCACGCTGATGACGACGCCGGCAATCGTTTCGACCGCCGCGGGTGTACCAGTCAGCCGACCGGTGGCGGCGTCGAAGGTGGCCCAGGCGGGCTTGTTGATGATCGAGAACCTGAGTGCATCGCCATCGGCATCCGAGGCGCTTGGCGTGAAGCTGTAGAACTGCCCGGCATGGACGCTGGTGGGCGGCGAGCCCGAAATGGTGGGCGCATGGTTTTGCCCCGCCTCGGGCGAGGGGCTCTCGGCATTCGCTGTCGAGCCGCTTTCCTCGCCACCGCCACCGCCACCGCACGCCTGCAGCAGCAGTACGCATGGGACGACAACGAGAGCGCCTCGAAACATGGCCCCGAAAAGCGAAAACGAACCCGACAGTACCCGACGCATCGTGACAACCCCGCGGTCTCGGAGCGACCAGGCCCGAGATCGGTAGCTTTGCGCCCCCACCTCACGGTGGGTTTGCCTTGAGCACGAACCAGCAAGCGGGCACAGAGCTTAGGGAAGCGACTTGCAACCCCGCAATCCGTTCACTTGTCTGTTTTTGGAGACTTTTGCGCGTTTTCCGTGGCTCCGTGAACCACGTTGACGATTCGTAACGGCCCGATGCCCGATGTGACCTGCCTCACGCTTGTGCCGCAAGGGCCTGTATAGACTCTCGCGCTTTCTCGGTTCGCGTCCGCGACCATTACAACAACGAACCTTGGTGTTAGGGCACCAGATGGTGGAAATGCTGGCGGCTCTGCGGCGATTCCCGGGCTCGTGGGGAAGGTTCGCGCACCTGTTACTGGTGTTTGCACTCATCCTGACGATCGTTGCTGCAGTGTGGCCGAGTTTCGTGGCGCTCCATGCGCGCTGGACCGACGTGGACGCGCTCGCCAACACACACGGCTATCTCGTCGTTGCCGTTTGTCTGGGCCTGATCGTTCGCGCGCGGGATGCACTGGCGCGTCTGGAGCCAGCTCCCGCCCCGGTCGCCATTCCCGCGTTGCTGCTGGCGGGGTTCGCGTGGGCCGTGTTCTTCCGCGCCGGCATTCAGGATTTGCACCTGCTCATGATCCCTGTGCTGGTGGCCTTGTCCATCCTTGTTGCGCTCGGATGGGTTGCCTTGCAGGCAGTGATCTTTCCGATCGCCTTCTTCGTGTTCGCCTTGCCGGGCTGGGATTCGATGTCGGGCATCTTGCAGAGCCTCACGTCGCGTGCCGTCGCAGGGTTTGCCTGGCTCGTGGGGCTGCCGGCCTACGTGGAAGGCAATTTCATCCACATTCCCGAAGGGGTGTTCCATGTGGAAGACGGCTGCAGCGGCTTGCACTTCTTCGTGGTGGCTCTGGCGCTTGCCGCACTACACGGCGAGCTCGAGCGCGAGTCTCTGCTGATGCGCGTCCTGCTGCTGGGCATTGCAGCCGTCGTGGCGGTGGTCAGCAATTGGGTGCGCGTTATCACGATCGTGATCGCAGGACACCTCACCGACATGCAGAGTCATCTCATCACCCAAAATCATTACTTGTTCGGTTGGTGCGTGTTCGCAGTCGCGATCGGGCTCTTTCTCTACTTCGCCCCACGATCGCACCGTGTGTCAGGCGTACACGGGTCGGCAGCGGTATCTGCCCGTCCTGTCGCACCAGCTCGGCACAAACATGCACTCGTATTTGCGCTCATAGGGATGCTCGGGCTGGCGATCGTGCCCGTGGCCTCGCGGTTGGCACTCGCGCGCGTGGCGGCTCCCCTTGCTGGAAGCCTGAGTCCACCATCTCCGAGTGGCTGGACAGACACGGGAACCCACAGCGCGGTGTGGCGGCCGCGTTTTGTTAATGCGTCCGCTTCTGTCCAGCGGACATACGTCGATGCCCAGGGGAACGAGGTTGAGCTGTTTGCGGTCGTGTATCGCGAGCAACGGCAGGATGCTGAGCTGATCGGCTACGGTAATTCGCTTTACGGAGCAGAAGATACTCTGCAGGAAGTGCAAGCCTACAGGCTCGATGTGGACGGCAGCGCGTGGGTTGAGCACAAACTCGTCGACGCTCAGGGGCGCACCTCGCTGGTGCGCTTTCGCTATTACATCGATGAGAGGCCCATGGTGCACTCGCTCGCTGCGCAGATCTGGTACGGCGTTGTCGGGCTGACACGCTCGCCAACGGCTGCGCTCATCGCCTATCGCGCAGCATGCGACGATAACTGCCCTGATTCGGCCGAACGCATCACCCACTTCGCTCGTGCGGTGAGCGACTGGAGTCCCCGCTGATGACGCGAACTCGCACGGCCGGGTGCCTGTTATTGCTCGCGGTGGCCATGATGTCGGGGTGCGATGCGCTGGTGTCGCCCGAGGAGAGACTGGCCCGCGCCAACGAGGCCCTCGCAGAGGGGGACTGGAACCGCGCGTCGATCGAACTTCGAAAAGCATTGGTCAAGAGCCCGGAGGATGTCCCGGCGCGACTGCTGCTGGCGCGCGTTGCCCTGCACAACGGCGATCTGGACGGTGCCTCTCGCGAAATCGGCACGGCGCGAGCGCATGGTGCAGAGGCGAGTGTCTTGTCGGCGCTCTCGGTCGATCTGCGGCTGGCACGAGGCGAGGCGGACGAGCTGCTGGCTGATCTCGAGGGCGGCAAGCTCACCCTCCCGGAGCCGGACAAGTCCATCGCCCGAGGTCGTGCGTATCTTCAAGTCGCGAGGCCTGGTGAGGCGCAGGCCGCCTTCGAAGCGGCGCTTGCGCAGGACGCGTCCTCTCAGGCTGCAAGGCTCGGTGCGGCCCAGGCCCTTGCCGCGCTCGGCCGCATCGACGCTGCACTCGAAGCGCTTGACGCGCTATTGCGTGCCGCGCCGACGAACGCGGAAGCGCTCTCATTCAAAGGCGAGATCCTCTTGCGACGCGGAGAGCCGGAAGCAGCGGGCCGTGCGTTCGACGAGGCGGCCCGTCAGATGACCGCACTGCCACTTTCGAAGCAGCAGGTGATCGTCGGCGGGGGAGTGCGTGCAGCGCTCGCGCACGGAGATATCCCGGGGGCAGAACAGCGGTACGCTGCTTTGCGCGGCCTGGCGGGGGACACCCCTTTCGCCTTGATGCTGGGCGCTCAACTGGCCCTCGGGAAAGGCGACTACACGAAGGGCATCGCCGATCTTCAGCGGGTCGTGAGGATGCTGCCGGACTTTGCGTATGCCCGCATGATGCTGGGCGCCGCGCAGCTCTCTCGCGGGAACCTGCAGCAGGCGGAATCCGAGCTGGCGGCCGTTGTTCGCGCCGCGCCAGACAATCTGGAAGCCCGCAAGCTCCTCGCCCGCGCGCGCATCCAGCTCAATCGCCCGGATGCCGCACTCGAGGTGCTGTCGCCGGCGCTCGGGACCGATGCGGTAGACCCGCAAATTCACGAGTTAATGAGCGCCGCTCAACTGAAGGCCGGCGATCGCGCGCGTGCGCTGCAGACGCTGGAGCAAAGTGTCAACTCACCCGCGCGAACGCCGCAGCTGGAGCTGGAACTGGCCGCCGCGTACCTGGCTAGCGGACGCAACCAGGACGCCCTGAAGCTGCTGCGCGCCTTGCCGCCCGAGCGCGGCGGGGTTCGGCGGGACGCGTTGCTCATTGCCGCGGCGACAGCGCAGGGGGGCCCGGGGATGGGAAGGGCCGAAGTGACGGCCGCGTTGCGCGAGCGGCCGCGAGATGTGCAGTTGCTGAACCTCGCCGCCGCCTACTTCACGGCACAGCGCGACTTTGAAAGAGCCAGAACGCTGGTGCATCAGGCGATCGAGATCGACCCGGAGAATCACCAGACCTGGATGAGCCTCGCACGCGTCGACCTCGCCGCGTCGGACGCGGCGGGGGCCGAGGAAGCCCTTCGCAGGAGCCTTGCCCTCGCGCAGGATGATCCCGTCGCCCGCATTGCGCTCGCCCAGGTGATCGCCGACCGCGGTGATCGAGCGGGCGCCGTGAAGCTGCTCGAGGACCCGGGTCCTTCCGGCAAGCGGCACCCGCAAGTAATGCTGGCGCTCGCAGAGCTGCACTACGCTGCCGGCGCGCTGCCGGCTGCGCGCGAGGCACTGGAGGAGGCGATTGCGGCGGCCCCGCAGCATGCCGGGGTCGCCGTGCAGGCGGGCAATGTTCTCATGGAGGCGCAGCAATTCGAGCTCGCACTGACGCAGTTCCGTCGAGCGGTGCTGATCGACCCGGCCAACGCGGACGCGTGGCTCAGCATGGGTCGCGCGCAGCTCGCGCTCAATGACCCTGTTACGGCGCGTGATTCCATCACGAAGTCCCTCGAACTTCGGCCGGACTCGACCGCGGCGCTCGGCGCGCTCACGTTGATCGACGTGCGCGGGAAGCGCTTCGACGCCGCCCTGCAACGCATTCATGAGCAGCGGCAGCAACGCAGGGACGATGTCGCACTGGTCTCGCTCGAAGCCGACGTGCTTTTCGCACAGCGTCGTTACGCAGAGGCTGACAAGCTCTTGGGTGAGGCGCTGAAAATGCGGCCTAGTCGCTCCACCGCCATCCGCTCGTTCCAGTCGCGGCGCGCGGGCGCACTGAAGGCGCCCGAGGTGCCCCTCGAGGATTGGCTTGTGCAACACCCGGAGGACGATCAGGTGCGGCTCGTTCTGGCCAGTCACTACACGGACACGAATCAGCATCGCAAGGCCATCGGGCAGCTCGAAAAACTGAGTCCGCGGGCGCGCGCGAACTGGGTCGTGTTGAACAATCTGGCCGTGCTCTATCAGCGTGTGGGAGATCCCCGCGCCGCCGGGGTTGCCGAGGAAGCCTATCGGCTGGCATCGGACAAGGCCACCGTGGCCGACACGCTGGGGTGGATTCTTGCGCTGCAGGGAGACCTGCATCGTGCAGTGCCGCTCCTCGAGACCGCCTCACGAGGTCTGCCAGAGTCGCAGGACGCGCAATACCACTACGCGTACGCACTTGCGCAGGCTGGCAAGCAAGCCCAGGCGCGCGCCGTGCTGGCACCGCTCCTTGCCCAGCCGGCGGCTTTCGCAGAGCGCGGAAATGCCGAGCAGCTGATGCGAACGCTGAGTCCCTGAGAAGGGCGAAGTGCCTAACAGTTCACATATCGTACGCGTTGGCTCAGGTGCTCATCTGGTACCCTTCGGCACAAATAACAGGTGCGTAGAAATGCCTTTCAGGCTTGTGCTTTTCCTCGCTTGCGCGCTCGGCATCGCGGCATCGGCTGTTGCAATTGCACAGCGCCCGGCGCCATCGTCCGTGGGCTCCTCGTCCGAAGCCTCATCCCCTGAGCCACCGCCACCCGGAGAGTCGGACAACGAATATCGGATCGGGCCCGGCGATCAGCTGGAAGTCTTCGTCTGGCGCAATCCGGAGCTGTCCACGAAGGTGCCGGTGCGTCCGGATGGGAAGATCTCGACACCGCTGGTCGAGGACATGATCGCCGTCGGCAAGACGCCCTCGCAGCTCGCGCGCGATATGGAAGAGGTGCTTGCCGAGTACGTGCGCTCGCCCACGGTGAACATCATCGTCACTCAGGCGGTCAGCGCGTTCAGTCAGGTGAAGGTGCTAGGGCAGGTAACCCGTCCTCAGGCGGTGCCCTACCGCGAGGGCATGACCGTTCTCGATGTCGTGTTGCAGGTCGGAGGGCTTGGGCCGTTCGCCGCCGGCAACCGTGCGAAGATCGTGCGGACGGAGAACGGCAAACAGACCGAAATCCACGTGCGACTGGTGGATCTGATCAACAAGGGAGACATGAAGCAGAACGTGCCGATGCTGCCAGGGGATGTGCTCGTCGTGCCGCAAAGCCTGTTCTGATCGACCATGGACGCCCTGCTGCAGAACATTCTCGAACAGGTTCGCGGCGTCTGGCGATTCCGCTGGATCGCGCTCGCGATAGCGTGGGTTCTCTGCCCGCTCGGCTGGGTCGGCGTGCTGGTGTTGCCGGATGCGTATGAAGCATCCGCTCGTGTCTTCGTGGATACCCGCACGACGCTGAGCGAAGTCACCAAGGGAATTACCGTCGAATCGAATGTGGACACCCAGATTCAACGGGTGCGGCAGGCACTGCTGGGCGGTCCCCAGCTGCAGGAAGTTGCTGCAGAAACCGGTTTGTACGCCTCGGCCACGACGCCCCAGGAGCGTCAGCGGATCGTCACGAAATTGCGCGAGAACATCACGATCTCCGGCAGCAACTCGCGCGATGGTGCGTCGGGAGCGCTGTACGTCATCTCCTACCAGAATTCCGACCGCGAGCGCGCCCTGCGCGTCGTGGATCGGCTGCTCAACACGTTTGTGGAAGGTGCGCTCGGTGGGAAGCGGGAAGGCTCTGCGAAAGCCCAACAGTTTCTTACCGAACAGATCGCGGAATACGAGCGGCGGCTGTCGCAGGCCGAAGAGCGCCTCGCGGACTTCAAGAAGAAGAATGTCGGCCTGATGCCGGGGACCCAAGGCGACTACTTCACGCGCCTTCAGGCCGAAATGGAATCCGTGAACAAGGCCCAGGCCGACCTAGCCGTGGCCGTTCGGCGGCGTGATGAACTGCAGCGGCAGTTGCGCGGCGAGCAGCCCTTCCTTTCAACCCCGTCCGATGGTGGCGCGGGCGCGGTTGCGGGCTCCCCCGTTCCCGTCGGGGCGGCGAACGACACCGGTGCGCGCATCCGCGAGGCGCAGGCCCGGCTGGACGAATTGCTCTTGCGCTTCACCGAGAAGCACCCGGATGTGATTGCCCTCAGGGCCACGCTCAGTGAGTTGCGCGCCCGCCAGCAGGCCGAGATCGACGCGGTCCGGCGTGGCGATCCGGCGGCTGCCTCGCGCATAGGCCTCAATGCCAACCCGGTGTTCCAGTCGATTCAGCTCCAGCTGAATCAGACCGAGGTCGAGATTGCCACGTTGCGCGGAAAGGTTGCGGATGGGCAGCGCAAGGTCGCCAGCCTGCGAGCGCTCGTCGATACGGCACCGGAGGTCGAAGCGGAGTTCGCCCGTCTCAATCGCGATTACGACGTGACGCGCGCGCAATACCAGGCGCTGCTCGAGCGATTGGAGAAGACGCGTTTGCAGGAGGAGGCGGAATCCACGGGCGTGGTGCGTTTCGAGGTCATCGAACCACCCACTGCAGCATTCCAGCCGGTCGCGCCCAACAGGCCGCGACTTATCGTTATGGTGCTGTTCGGCGGCATGGCAGCGGGTGTGGGGGTGGCCTATCTGCTCAACATGCTGCGCCCGGTGTTCAGCAACACTCGCCAGCTCAGCCAGATCACGGGGCTGCCTGTGCTCGGTGCGGTGAGCCTCACCTGGCTCGACCGCTATCGGGCCCAACAGCGCCGCGGCGCAATCGTCTATGTCGGCGCCGCGTGCGCACTTGTCGGGATCGGCGCAGCGATCGTGCTTGTCCACGGCCACGTGTCGCCCCTCCTTCAGAGTCTGACCACATGACTGTCTTACGGACTGCGCCATGAGCCTGGTCGAACTGGCACTCAAGAAGATCAAGCAAGACGCGCAAGGTGGCGCGCGAGCCGAGCATCCGCAGGCGGCTGGCGGCAACGCGGTATTCGGCACAGTAGTGCCTGCGCGTGCACCCTCTGGTGGCGAAAATGCGCACCGCCCACCGGAGCGCGTCGTCGAAGTCAATCTGGCCGCGCTCCGCAGCTCCGGGCTTCTGCCGCCGGAGCAGCAGGAGCGCCAGCTGGCGCAGCAATATCGACAGATCAAACGCCCCTTGGTGGACAACGCGCTCGGGCGTGGCGTGCCGCGGCTCGCGAACGGCAACTTCATCATGGTGGCGAGCGCCGTGCCGGGCGAAGGCAAGACATTCAGTTCGATCAATCTCGCCTTCAGCATTGCGCTCGAGAAGGACGTCTCCGTGCTGCTCGTCGACGCGGATGTCGCCAAGCCTCACATCAGCCGGCTTTTCGGTCTCGAAAAGGAGCCCGGTCTGCTCAATCTGCTCCAGGATGAGACGCTCGATGTGGAGTCGCTGATCTTTCGCACCAATGTGCCGGGCGTATCAGTGTTGCCCGCCGGCCGTGCGACCGAGTACGCCACCGAGCTGATGGCGAGCGCGCGAATGCGCTACGTCGCGCAAACGATCGCGCGGAGCGAGCCCTCTCGCATTACCCTGTTCGACTCGCCCCCATTGCTCCTCACCACGGAATCGCATGCGCTCGCCAACCTGGCGGGCCAGATCGTGGTCGTCGTGCGCGCAGATGTCACACCCCAGCAGGTGGTGCTGGATGCGCTCAGCTATCTCGGCGAGGGGAAGGTGATTGGGCTGGTGCTCAATCAGAGCGTCGCGACGGCCCCGAGCGGTTATTACTACTACGGTTACGGCTTCAACGATTCGAGGGAAAGCTGAGCCCGCCGGGCGAGAAGCGCATGTCACGCATCACCTCACAGGCCTGCCGCGGCTGCTCCGTGATTTTGTTTGCGGTTATCCTGCCGGTTTGTGGGTTGGCGCAGGAGCCTGTACAGGAAGCCGCCCCTCCGCAATGGCAGCGTGCCGGACCGTCCCTGGAACTATCGCTGAGCGTTGCGCACACGGACAACATCTTCCGTGAGGCGCTCAACAAGCAAAGTGACACGATCGCGTCGGCCGGGCTCGGCGTGAATCTCGCGCGTGACCGGGAGCGGCTGAAGGCGAGGGCGCTGGGCAATCTCGGCTGGTACGACTACCTCGATAACTCGTATGAGAGCGAGGTGCTCGGATACTTCAACGGCTGGGCGGACCTGGAGCTGATCGCGGACCGCCTCGACTGGCAGTTCCTCGAAAGCTTCGGACAGCTCGTCACGGATCCCTTCCAGGCGCAGACTCCGGATAACCTCGAGAACGTGAACTACTTCACGACCGGCCCGACGCTCACGCTCCGGACCGGAGCAACCACCTTATTGCAGCTGAACGGCACCTTCTCGAGCACGGATTACGAGGAGTCGCAGTCTGACAACGACCAGCTCGCCGGGACGATAGCTCTCGTTCGTCAGGTATCGTCGCGCTCGAACGTATCGATGAATGCGAGCTATGCGGACGTCCGGTTCGACGATCGGCTGATCAACACCGACTACACTGTGAAAGCGGCGTATGCCGGATTCCTGGCGCAGTCATTTCGCACACAATTGTCCGCGAAGCTCGGCTACTCCAAGCTCGAACGCGAAGGTGTGCCGTCTACGGGCGGGGCGTTCGTGCAGATCGTGGCGTCTCGCCGATTGTCGCCGTCTGCGAATGCCTTCCTCAGCGTCCGCCAGCAGTACTCGAACGCCGCGGCAGCGCTGCGCGAGGGGCTGGATTCGAGCACTGGCGTCCCCCGCACCGGCATCGCAACGGCTGACGTGTTCCGCGAGCGCGGCGTGTCACTCGGCTGGTCTTACGAGCGCGCGCGCACTGCAGTGGGCATCGCAGCGGACTGGACGAAAGAGGCGTACGAGGAGCCTGGTGATCTCGATCGCAGGATTCGGCGGATGGATGTGTACTTCACCCGCCGGCTGCGACCAACGGTGTCGTGGCGGCTGGATGCAAGGCAGGAACGCTCCAGGTACCCGGCATCGGCATTCGAGGATGACCAGATCAATGCCGGTACGTCGCTGGCGTGGCAGGCAGGCAGGCAGGTGGTCGTCGAAATGCGCTATGACTGGTTCGACCGTAATACGGCCGGCGCCGGAGCCCTGGTCGGCGATGCAGGCGAGTACTCGGAAAGCCGCTACACATTCCGTGTGAGCTATCGTCCGGTCGGCAACTGAGGTTGCAGCCGTGCTGGAGTGGTTGTTCTGGTCGTCGCTGGTCCTGGGGGTATATCCCTTCGCCATTTACCCCCTGTTCGTGCGCATGGTGGCGGCCGCTCGCACGCGCCGTGTGGCGAAGGACGACGCTTATCTGCCCATGGTCACCGTGATCACCGCCGCATTCAACGAAGCGCGGTGTATCGAGGCGACCGTCCGAAACAAGCTCGAGCAGGATTACCCAGCGGATCGGCTGAACGTGCTGGTGGTATCGGATTCGTCCGAGGACGGCACGGATGACATCGTGCGGCGCATCGCGGCTGAAGATGCGCGCGTCACCTTACTGAGACAGTCTCCTCGTCAGGGCAAGACCGCGGGCCTGAATCTCGCGATGGCATCGGCTCGCGGCGACATCATCGTGTTCGCGGACGCCAACTCGATCTATCGGCCGGACACAGTTCGCAAGCTCGTGCGCAATTTCGCAGACCCCTCCGTCGGCTACGTCACCGGCAGGATGGTGTACGTGAATCCGGACGGGTCACTTGTCGGGGATGGATGCGATGCATTCATGCGGTACGAGAATGCGCTGCGCGCGGCAGAGACCCGCATCGGATCCATCGTTGGGGTAGATGGCGGTGTGGATGCCATTCGCCGCGCGCTCTACAGGCCGATGCGTGCGGATCAGCTTCCCGATTTCGTGCTGCCCCTGTGTGTCGTCGGCCAGCACCATCGCGTTGTGTATGAGCCCGACGCCGTGCTCACGGAAGATACGCTGACGGACTCGAATGCCGAGTTCCGAATGCGGGTCAGAGTGGCGCTTCGTGCTCTCTGGGCGTTGTGGGACAACGCGAGGTTGCTCAATCCCTTCGTAAGCGGCATCTTTTCGTGGCAGCTTGCCTCACACAAGCTGCTGAGATATCTCGCCTTCTTCCCGCTTGGAATCGCTGCGGTGAGTGTGTGGCTTCTCGTATCGGGGAGTGCGCTGTATTCTGCGCTCGCAGCGGCGGAGCTGCTCTTCGCGCTTGCCGTATTGGGTGCCTGGTTGGCACCGCGGATACTGGGCGTAGCGGCGCTCCCTCGACTCTGCTGCTACTTCCTGCTGGTGAACGTGGCGTCGGCGGTGGCTTTTTCGCGGTTTGTCCGTGGCCAGAAACAAGTGTTATGGCAGCCCAGAACCGGCTAGCTGACGCGCGGTCCCGCCGCATCCGAATCCTCTACATTCTCGATGGCTTCCCGGATCCTCATGCGGGCACGGAGAGCCAGTTCTGGCTGCTCTTTCGCCGACTGGATAGAACGAAATTCGAGCCATCGATCCTGCTCCTGAAGCACTCCGCGTTTCTGGAAGCAAACGTCACGGATGCGTGCGTAGAGTGCCTGCATGTTACCCGGCTGCGCTCTCCCGCAAGCGTGCTGCGAATCATCGCCGCGGCTGTGCGAGCACGGTTGCGCGGTATCGATGTAGTACATCTTTTCTTCAATGACGTGTCTTTGGTCTTCCCGCCGTTACTGTATCTGCTGAGGATCCCGGTAATCGTGTCCCGTCGCGATCTCGGGTTCTGGTACACGCCCGGCGTGCTCAGGCTGCTGCGCATCAATGCCCGCATGGTTTCCGCGGTGATCGCAAACTGTGAGCAGGTGCGCAACGCCGTCGCTGCCGCAGAGCGCTATCCGGCTTCGAAACTACACGTCATCTACAACGGATTGACGTGCTCGGCGCCTGCACACAGCCGCGATTTGCGAGCGGAGCTCAACATCGCGTTCGACGCGGCGCTCATCACCGTGGTTGCGAATCTTCGTCCGCTGAAGCGAATCGAGGATGCGGTGCGCGCGCTCGCGTTGATGCCGGTTGAGGGGAGCCCGGCTCATCTTCTGATCGTCGGAGAGGACCGCAAGGGTAACTCGGGTCGTTCGCATCAATCGGAGCTGACCGAGCTCGCTGCGAGTCTCGGTTGCGCTGATCGCGTACACTTCATCGGAAAGCTTGCGGATCCGATGCCGGTCATTGCTGCATCCGACATCTGCGTGCTCTGTTCCGAAACCGAAGGCCTCTCGAACGTGGTCATCGAGTACATGTCCGCCGGCAAACCGGCGGTATGCACTTCTGTGGGTGGCAACGTCGAGTTGATCGAGGAAGGCCGTACGGGAAGTCTCGTGCCCGCCCGCGCCCCCGACCAGCTTGCTCAGGCAATCGTTTCCCTTCTGCGCGACCCGGATCGCATGCGTGCATATGGTGAAGCGGCTCGCGTTCGTGCACGCGAACTGTTTGCCGCCGATCGCATGATCGAACGGCACGAACGGCTCTATATGTCACTTGCCTGATTTACCCGTCGTCTCCCGCGCTGTTGTCGCAGGAGGGAGACGAAGGTGTCTGTCGATAGAGACGAGATTCCCGGAGCGGGATTTCGTAGTAACGTCATTCGCTCACCCGGGGGTCGGGACTATTTGTCACGTAATCGAGCCAGCAAAAAAACTGTGACGCACGCGTCAAAACAACCACGTCGCACATTCTGTAAGGTAGATCTGTGCGACAGGGCGAATGCGCAGGGTGCCGATCTGGCGAAAACTCTGCGCCCATCAATACACGCCGCGCGTGCAATGGTGCGTTGGCTCGGGCGCCTTGGGCGTCAGTGGTCAAGAAAGGGTCTGGAGAATTCTTCTATGCGTAAGTTTGAAATCCTGCCGCGGCGCGCTGTCGCAACGCTGTCGCCGGTCATCATCGCGCTCGCGAGCGCGAGCACGGCCTGGGCTGCACCGTCGGTTACAGGCGTGAAGGGCACATTCGATCACAAGGCGAGCATCACGATCAGCGGCTCGGGGTTCGGCTCCAAGGAGAAGGCGGCCCCGGTAGTCTGGGATGACGCCTCCGGCGAGGACATCCGCTCGAAGTGGGATCTCACCTGGCCCAACACCACGTCCGCCTACAACATGGCGTATCGCTCGCCCCAGCGCGGCATCGACCTGCCGCACAAGCACATCACTCGGTACCTCGCGGGCGCACACGAAGGTTCGGGCGGGGCGAACGGCGGTGCGAACGTGGCGGTCTGGAAGAACCGCACTATTTCGTCCTATCCGGCGTACAGCTATATCAGCTGGTACCAGCGCGCGGACGACGCCTGGCGGTTCTCCGGTGACAACAACTACAAGGTTTTCGATTTTTCCCGGGGGGACGGCGGGTACGACCTGCCCTACAATTGGTACATCGAATACAACGACCGTCCGTCGAGCAGAACAGCCACGCCGCGTTGGCACCTCCTCGATGACGCGTATGGCCAGTCGTCCTCGGCGCTGGGGGGTGGTCCGGGCAATTGGTGGTTCGGCGATGCCGTCAACCCGATGAGCGGCAAGTGGACCAAGATCGAGGTCGAGATCAAGTACAGCACTCAGTCAGACGGGTACATCAAGCTCTGGGAAAACGGCAAGCTGAAGATCGATTTCAAGGGCAAGACAGACGGGTACTCGGGAACGCACCGTAGCGAAGGCATCGGCGGCTTTGCCCGCGCCGAGGGCCCCGACAACTGGCGCTATTTCGCAGACATCTACCTCGACTACACGCCCGCTCGTGTCGTGCTCGGTAATGCCTCCACGCTCAGCCAGTCCACGATCATCGAGCCGCAGATTCCCACAGCCTGGAGCGGCAGTTCCATCACGGCTACCGTGAACCTCGGCCAGTTCCAGGCGGGGCAGACGGCCTACCTTTTCGTGGTCGATTCGTCGGGCACACCGAGTGCCAACGGCTACGCGATCAAGGTCGGCGGTAGCGGCGGTACGGCCGTGGTGCCCGAGCCTCCGAGCAACGTCCGCGTCGAGTAATGCGGGTTGGCGACCCGGTCGCCGTGATCGCATCGATCAAGAGGGTACGTGCGCAAGCACGCACCCTCTGGTCATTTCACGACTTTGATGACGCTGTACCAGGCCCAGGAGCCAAGCGCAGGGAAAGCCCTGAGCAGGGCGCGGTCGCAGCGATGTAGCACTCGGCTGAGCCACGTGAACAGTCGTGCCCCGCCAGGGAGGTAGGCGACGGCGACAGCCGCGAGTGCGGAAACATAAAATTCCTGGTGC